>Ga0213829_1000182_pt1 | contig 77360 bp, 68 predicted proteins | sample MC6MC0896MG_FD_180665 | JGI IMG/M metagenome (GOLD analysis project Ga0213829, IMG submission 180665) | Enriched soil aggregate microbial communities from Iowa State University, Ames, United States - MC6-MC0896-MG | ecosystem: Environmental > Terrestrial > Soil > Unclassified | place: USA: Iowa... | reverse complement strand
TGCGCGGCGCGGTCACCGACGCGCTGAGCGCGCACGGCGCCATCCATGGCCTTTTCAACTGCGCCGGCGGCCAGTTTCCCGCCCCGCTGGACCGCATCAGCCTCAATGGCTGGAACGCCGTGGTGCAGAACAACCTGCATGGCACGTTCCTCGTGTCGCGCGAGATCTACACGCAGCACATGCGCCAGCACGGCGGCGCCATCGTCAACATGCTGGCCGATATCTGGGGCGGCATGCCGGGAATGGGGCATTCGGGCGCGGCGCGCGCGGGGGTGTGGAACCTGACGGAGACCGCCGCCTGCGAATGGGCTTATGCCGGCGTGCGCGTGAACGCGGTGGCGCCGGGCTGGATCGCCTCCAGCGGCATGGACAGCTACGACGAGCATTACCGCGGCGTGCTGCGCGAGCTGAAGACCAGGGTTCCGCTACAGCGCTTCGGCACCGAGGCCGAACTGGCCGCGGCCGTCGTCTTCCTGCTGTCGCCCGCGGCGGCGTTCATCAATGGCGCCGTGATCCGGGTGGACGGCGGCGTGCCGAACGCGCGCCATTCGTGGAATCTGCAGCCGGCCGAGCGCGGCGAGACCTACAACGGCTTTCCTCAGTACGTGCCGCCGTCGCTGTTTTCGGAAGACTGAAGGCGATGCAGCGCGGTCTGGACTTCGCCCCGGAACTGCGCCAGCGCCAGGGCGTCCTGGCGCGGCGGCTGCAGGGCCTGCCACAGAAAATTAACCAGTTGGTCGGCCGTGGCGGAAACGTCCACGTCCACCTCCACCCCCGCGCCCGCACGATGCCGCATCGCGTCCCACAGCACGTGCTCCATCGGCCCGTAGACCGCCGAGCGCAGCAACCGCAGCGGCATGTCCTGGCGGATGTCGCCGTCGGATTGGCCTTGGGCCAGGATGCGCATCAACGGCGCGGTGTAGCGGCGCTGCAGGCCGGCGTAGATCTCGCCAAAGTCGTCGTTGCGGGCGCGGCCTTCGGAAAGAATGAACGCGCACAGCCCCGGACCCTCGGCCAGCAGGTGGCGCAAATGGGTATGCACCAGGTAATGCAGTTGGGCGCGCGCGCCGTGGATGTGCGGAAGATGGTCTTCCACCCGCGCGATGATTTCGTCGTACCAGTCGCTGATGACGCGCACGCAGAGTTCGCGCTTGCCGCCAAAGTAGGTGAAGACGGTGGCTTCCGACACGCCCAGTCGCTGCGCGATCTCGGTGGTGGTGGCCGCGTGAAAGCCCGCTTCGGAGAACACCTGGCGCGCGACCCGCAGAATGTCGCGGATGCGTTGTTCGGACTTGGCGCTGGCCGGCGGGCGGCGCATTGGGACGGCTGGGCTTTTTTCCATGCAGGCAACAGGCGAAAAAGGGGCGGGCGGCCTGTCTGGCCGTCCGCGCGAGGGCCTATTATTGAGCGACGGTCAACTTCGTGGCAAGGCGGAAGGCATCCGGCCGCCGCCGCGGGTCCTTCATGGCAACAACCATAATCATCAAGAGACAACCATGCTGCACAGAGCAGATTCCTACGCGCAAGTCGTGTCCGCCTTCAAGTGGCAGGTGCCCGCGGCCTATAACATCGGCGTCGACGTGTGCGACAAATGGGCCGACGGCAGCGGCCGGCTGGCCCTGATCTATGAAAAGAGCGACGGGGCGCAGACGCGTTACTCGTTCGATCAGATCAAGGCGCAGTCCAATCAGTTCGCCAACAGCCTGGCGCGCTACGGCATCCGGCGCGGCGACCGCGTGGCAATCTACCTGCCGCAGGCGCCCGAAACCGCCGTCGCCCACGTCGCCGCCTACAAGATGGGCGCGGTGGCGGTGCCGCTGTTCACGTTGTTTGGCGTGGACGCCATCCAGTTCCGGCTGGCCAACAGCGGGGCGTCCGCCCTTGTCACGGATGCGGAAGGCTGCCGCAAGTTGCTGGAGATCCGTGACAGCCTGCCCGACCTGAAAGTGATTTATTGCATCGATGGCGATGCGGCCGAGAGTGCGCAGGCCTCGTCCGCGGCTAGCGTAGGCGCGCTGCCGTTCGAGCAAAGCTTGGCGCTCGAGTCCGACGCGTTCGATCCGGTCGCGACCGCCGCCGACGATCCGGCCGTCATCATCTACACCTCCGGCACCACCGGCAAGCCCAAGGGCGCGCTCCACGCGCATCGTGTGCTGCTCGGCCACCTGCCGGGCGTGGAGATGTCGCACGAGTTCTTTCCCGAAAACGCCGTGCTGATGTGGACGCCGGCCGACTGGGCCTGGATCGGCGGGCTGCTGGACGTGTTGCTGCCGTCGTGGCACCACGGCGTGCCGGTGCTGGCGCGGCGGTTTGAAAAATTCGACGGCGCGTCGGCTTTGGCGCTGATGGCGCGCCACGGGGTGACGCACACCTTCCTGCCGCCGACCGCCTTGAAGATGATGCGCGGCTGCGACTGGCCGGATCACGCCGGGCCGCGCGCGCTGCGCTCGGTGGCCAGCGGCGGCGAATCGCTGGGCGCGGAACTGATCGACTGGGGCCGCCGCGTGCTGGGCGTGACCATCAACGAGTTCTACGGCCAGACCGAGTGCAACATGATCGTGTCCTCGTGCTCGTCGCTGTTCGACCCGTGCATCGGCGCGATTGGCCGCGCGGCGCCCGGGCATCGGGTCGCTATTGTGGATGACAACGGGGCCGAAGTGGCCGATGGACAGGAGGGCAACATCGGCGTATTGCGCCCGGATCCCGTCATGTTCCTGGGGTACTGGAAAAACCCGGACGCGACAGCGGAAAAATTTGCCGGCGATTACCTCCTGACCGGCGACATCGGCGTGCGCGATGCGGAAGGTTTCATCCGCTTTGTAGGCCGCAACGACGACGTCATCACCAGCGCCGGCTATCGGATCGGCCCCGGCCCCATCGAAGACTGCCTTATCGGCCACCCCGCCGTGCGCATGGCGGCGGTGGTGGGCATGCCGGATGCTGAACGTACGGAAATCGTGGTGGCATTCGTGGTGCTGAACGAGGGCGTGGAGGGCGACGAAGCGCTGGTCAAGGCGTTGCAGGCGCATGTCCGGACCAGGCTGGCCGCCCACGAATACCCGCGCGCGATCCGCTTTGTAACCAGTTTGCCCACAACCGCCACCGGCAAGATCATCCGCAGGGAGTTGCGCACCGGATACCCCGCGTAAGCGGACTCACCCAGTGACAATCTCGCCCATGTGGATGGGTTGACTGGCTGCCCGGCGCTGCAAGTATGATTGCGCAAACTGGATACGGCCCCTCTCAATTGGGGCCGTATCACCTTTAGCCATAGTATGGAGATAGCCCCAATGAATAAGCCTTTGGACGGGGGATTGGCAGCCTTGAACGTACCCGAGTACGTCAAGCACCGCGGACTGATCGACTGGGTCGCCAGTTTTGTCGCGCTGGCCAAACCCGATCGCGTGGTCTGGTGCGATGGCTCGCAAGAAGAGTACGACCGCCTGTGCGAACAGATGGTCCAGGCCGGTACCCTGCGCCGGCTCAACCCCGCCAAGCGCCCCAATTCCTATCTCGCGTGGTCCGATCCGTCCGACGTGGCCCGGGTCGAAGACCGCACCTTCATCTGTTCCGACCGCGCCGAAGACGCCGGCCCCACCAACAACTGGGCCGATCCCGCTGAAATGCGCGACACGCTCAACGGCCTGTTCGACGGCGCCATGCGCGGCCGCACGCTGTACGTGGTGCCGTTCTCGATGGGCCCGCTGGGTTCGGACATCGCCCACATCGGCGTCGAACTGTCCGACAGCCCGTACGTGGCCGTTAACATGCGCATCATGACGCGCATGGGCAAGCAGGTTTATGACGTGCTGGGCACCGATGGCGACTTCGTGCCGTGCCTGCACTCGGTCGGCAAGCCGCTGGCCGCTGGCGAAGCCGACGTGGCCTGGCCGTGCAACCCCACCAAGTACATCGTCCATTTCCCCAAGACTCGCGAAATCTGGAGCTACGGCTCCGGCTACGGCGGCAACGCGCTGCTGGGCAAAAAGTGCTTCGCGCTGCGCATCGCGTCCACCATGGGCCGCGATCAGGGCTGGCTGGCCGAACACATGCTGATCCTGGGCGTGACCTCGCCCAAGGGCCGCAAGTACCACGTCGCCGCCGCCTTCCCGTCGGCGTGCGGCAAGACCAACTTCGCCATGCTGATCCCGCCGCAAGGCATGGACGGCTGGAAGGTCACCACCATCGGCGACGACATCGCCTGGATCAAGCCCGGCCCGGACGGCCGGCTGCACGCCATCAACCCCGAGGCCGGCTATTTCGGCGTGGCCCCGGGCACCAGCGAGCAGACCAACTTCAACGCCATGGCCACGCTCAAGGCCAACGTCATCTTCACCAACGTCGCGCTGACCGACGACGGCGACGTCTGGTGGGAAGGCATGACCAGCACGCCGCCGGCGCACCTGGTCGATTGGCAGGGCAAGGACTGGACGCCTGAAATCGCGCGCGAAACCGGCCGCAAGGCCGCGCATCCGAACGCGCGCTTCACCGCGCCCGCCGCGCAGTGCCCGTCCATCGACCCCGAATGGGAAAACCCCAAGGGCGTGGTCATCGACGCCTTCATCTTTGGCGGCCGCCGCTCCACCACCGTGCCGCTCGTCACCGAGGCCCGCAACTGGGTCGAAGGCGTCTACATGGCCGCCACCATGGGCTCCGAAACCACCGCCGCCGCCGCCGGCCAGCAAGGCGTGGTGCGCCGTGACCCGTTCGCCATGCTGCCGTTCTGCGGCTACAACATGAGCGACTACTTCGGCCATTGGCTCAAGCTGGGCAAGCAGCTCGAAGCCGCCGGCGCGACCCTGCCGCGCATCTACTGCGTGAACTGGTTCCGCAAGGGCCCGGATGGCAAGTTCGTCTGGCCTGGCTTTGGCGACAACATGCGCGTGCTGCGCTGGATGCTGGGCCGCATCGACGGCCAGTCCAAGGGCGTGGATCAGGTGTTTGGCGTGTCGCCCAGCTATCAGGACATCGACTGGACCGGCCTGGAGTTCAGCCCGGACAAGTTCGAGCAGGTCATGTCGGTGGACGAGAACGCCTGGCGCGAGGAGCTGGCGCTGCACCATGAGCTCTTCGGCCAGCTGTCGCAAGGCCTGCCCGAGGAACTGCGCACCACCAAGACCGCGATCGAGGGCCGTCTGGCGGCTTGACGCTACTGGGTGCGCTGATTGATCGAACCCGCCTGCTGTCACGCAGGCGGGTTTTTTATTGCCGCCGGCGGATGGCGCCGGCTTGCCCGGTTTTCAGGCCGGAGTTGACTCCGTCCTGCTGCCCGCGATGCCGTCCAGCGCCTTGGCCACGTCATCCGGCAACTGCAGCGTCGCCGCCGCCAGGTTCTCCTTCAGGTGTTTCTGCGAAGACGTGCCGGGAATCAGCAGGATGTTCGGCGATCGGCGCAGCAGCCAGGCCAGCGCCGTCTGCATCGGTGTTGCGCCGATCCGCGCAGCCGCGTCGTTCAAGATGGACGACTGCAACGGGCTGAACCCGCCCAGCGGAAAGAATGGCACGTAGGCGATTCCTTCGCGGGCCAGGTCGTCGATCAGGGCGTCGTCGGCCCGGTGAGCGACGTTGTACTGGTTCTGCACGCAGACGATGTCGCAGATGCCGCGGCCCTCTTGCACTTGCGTGGCCGTCACGTTGCTCAGCCCGATGTGCCGGATCAGCCCTTGCTGCTGCAGCCCGGCCAGCACGGACAGCGGTTCCGCGATGGAGCCTTCCGCCGGGCCGTGGACGTCGAACATGGCGCGCAGGTTGACCACGTCCAGCACGTCCCGGCCCAGGTTGCGCAGGTTGTCGTGCACCGCGCGGGTCAGCTGTTCGGCCGAGAACGCGGGATTCCACGAGGCGTCGTCGCCGCGCACCGCGCCCACCTTGGTCACGATCACCAGATCGTCGGAATAGGGGGCAAGCGCTTCCCGGATCAGTTGGTTGGTGATGTGCGGGCCGTAGAAGTCGCTGGTGTCGATGTGGTTCACGCCCGCGGCCACGGCGTCACGCAGAACGGCAAGCGCCGCGTCGCGGTCCTTCGGCGGACCAAAGACGCCCGGCCCGGCGAGCTGCATGGCGCCGTAGCCAAGCCGATAAACCTGGCGTGCGCCGAGGGAGTAGGTGCCGCTGTCTGCAAGTTGGGTCATGTCGGGTTCCTTGTTGCGGAAAAGAAGTGGGAATGGGCAAACGATAGAGCTTCCGCCACTTGCTGATAAGCCAATACAATCCGCACGGCTTGTACGGAAAAATGCACAATGGCGACCGACCTCGATGACCTCAATGCCTTTGTCGCGGTAGCGCGCGCGCGAGGGTTCCGCGAAGCGGCCCGGACCGCCGGCACCAGCGCGTCACGCCTGAGCGACACCGTGCGCCGCCTGGAGGCGCAGCTTGGCGTGCGGCTTTTCAACCGTACGACGCGCTCTGTCGCGCTAACGCAGGCCGGCCAGGAGCTGCTGGAAAGGCTGGCGCCCGCGCTGACCGAAGTGGAAGCGGCGCTGGACGCCGTCAATGGCTTTCGCGACAAGCCGGCGGGCACGCTGCGGCTCAACGTGCCGCTCAGCGCGGCCAAGCTGGTGCTGCCGTCCATCGTTCCCGGTTTTTTGGCGGCCTATCCCGACATCCGCCTGGAGGTCGTGGCTGAAGAGAGCTTCGTCGATGTGCTGGCTGCCGGCTGCGACGCAGGCATCCGCTACGACGACCGCCTGGAACAGGACATGATCGCCGTGCCCATCGGTCCGCGCGTGCAGCGTTTTGCTGCCGGCGCGTCGCCTGAATACCTGGACAGGCGGGGGCGGCCCGCGCATCCCGAAGACCTGATGCACCACGCCTGCCTGCGCGGCCGCTTTCCCAGCGGCTCGATGCCGGCCTGGGAATTCGAGCGGGGCGGGGAAACGGTGCGCATCGATGCGTCAGGTCCGTTGGTGGTGCAGATTGGCGGCGCCGTCGACCTCGCGGTGGACGCAGCCATCGCGGGTTCGGGCGTCATGTACCTGTTCGAAGACTGGCTTCGGCCGCACTTTGATAGCGGGGCGCTGGAGCCGGTGCTGGAACCCTGGTGGCCGCAGTTTTCGGGGCCGTTTCTGTATTACTCGGGACGACGCTTGGTGCCGTCGCCACTGAAGGCGCTGATCGAGTTCATCAAGACGCGGCCGGTTCCCTGAGTGTCAGGCGCGGCCTTGCGCTGGAGCGCCAGGCGCGGACGCTTCCCTCAGCGCCGCGCATCGCCTCGCCGGCCCGCGCCGTTTGATGCACAATCGCCTGATGCACCTGGATCCCGAAGACCTCGCCAAGATCACGTCCCTGACGCTCGCCCACTACGAAGAGAACGCCGATTCCTTCCAGGCCGGCACGCGGGACCACGATGTCAGCCAGAACATCGCCGCCTTGCTGCGGCACATCGACGGCGAGCCGCCCTACGACATCCTGGATCTGGGGTGCGGGCCGGGGCGCGATTTGAAAACGTTCCTGGCGATGGGGCATCGGCCCGTGGGCGTGGACGGCACGCCGCGCTTCGTGGAAATGGCGCGCGCGGCAAGCGGGTGCGAGGTCTGGGAGCAGGACTTCCTGCGGCTCCAACTGCCCAGTGCGCGATTTGATGGCATCTTCGCCAACGCCGTGCTGTTTCATGTGCCGGGGCAGGAGCTGCCGCGTGTGCTCAAGGAACTGCGGGCTGCGCTGCGGCCACGCGGCGTGTTGTTCAGTTCCAATCCCCGGGGTGGCAACCAGGAAGGGTGGAATCGCGGGCGCTATGGGGCATATCACGATCTTGAAGGCTGGCGCGCGCTGTTGCAGGCCGCCGGATTCGAGGAGCTTGAGCATTACTACCGGCCCGACGGATTGCCCCGCGAGCAACAGCCGTGGCTGGCTAGTGTGTGGCGGCGGCGGGATTAGGGCGGCGGGATCGTAATGCGCTCATAGTGATCCAAGTCTGCGTCCGAAAAGCAGCAGAAGATGACCTCTCGAATTGACGATTCCTTCGACAGGCTTTCGCGGACGGTATCGACCGCGACCTGCGCCGCCGAATCAATGGGATAGCCATAGATGCCGGTGCTGATGCTCGGAAACGCAATTGAAGCCACACCTTTATCTTCCGCCAGCGTAATGCAACGACGATAGCAGCTGGCCAGCAGCGCCGGCTCTCCGTTCTCTCCGCCTCGCCACACGGGCCCCACCGTGTGAATGATGAAGCGCGCGGGCAGACGATACGCGCCGGTCACCTTCGCATCGCCCGTCTTGCAGCCGCCAAGCAACCGGCACTCGTGCACAAGATCCGGTCCCGCGGCACGATGAATCGCGCCATCCACGCCGCCACCGCCCAGCAATGATGAATTGGCGGCATTGACGATCGCGTCCACTTGCAGCTTGGTAATGTCCGAGCGGATTGCTCGCAATGTGGTGGGCATTTGATCTTTCCTCATGACGGGATGGGGCGGCATTATCCCGCCGCCATTCACCTGGGCCACGGCCGGCACACCTGCCGCATCGGCGTGTCTGATGGCTACTTTATCGCCAATTCTGCGCGCTTTCGGCCCATCTCCCGCCGCCAATAGGCGCCGACTACAATGAGCGCCGCCCACGCAGGTCGCTGGGTATCCATCGCTGACCACAGCCCCGTGGCGCCGGCGCAGGAAATCCGCTTTCCCTCTCGACGTCCCTCTCATGGTTGCCTCCACGCTCGTTGGCATGCTGTGCGCACACCTGCTGTGCTTTTCCGGCATGTTCCTGCTTATCAGCCGTCGCCTGCCTGGCAACAGGATGGGGATGGACGTCTTTGCCGTCGGCAATCTGCTGCTGGCGGCAGCCTACATCCTGCAACTGGTCGAAGGCGGACCCGCCTGGAGCCTGATGAGCGTCGTCAATCACTGCCTCACGCTCGCCGCCCCAATCGCCTACCTGCTGGGCGCCATGCGCTTCTTTGGCCGTCAGGTGCGCATGTGGCTGCCGTTGACAGTGTTCTGTATCGCCTATGCCTCGGCGCAGTGGTGGGTGCAAAGCCAGATGGGACCAGAAGCCCGCTACGCCATGCTCGCGTCGTCGGCGACGCTGCTTTTCTTCGCCATGTCGGTCACCGTGCTTTGCGGCACGCGCTCGTTCGCCAAGGACTTGCGCGCAGAGATGATCTTCTTCGCCTGCCTGATCGGCGGAATCTGCGTGCTGAACGCGATAAAGTTCCTGAAAATCATGGAGGGCGGCCTGGACGCGCTGCACATGGATAGCCGCTTCCAGATGATCTTCTACATCTACATGTCGACGCTGGCCACCATCGTGCCGCCTTCCATCGTCTGGCTCGTGCTGCGCCGGCTGACGGATAGTTTGCGCAATATGGCGGCGCGCGATCCGATGACAGATCTGCTCAATCGCAGGGGGTTGTCAGACGCACTGACCCAGTATTTCAACGGCCGGAATGCGGTGCCCGCCTATTTGCTGGTGTTGGACGTCGACCATTTCAAACGGATCAATGACAGCTACGGCCATCAGGCTGGGGATGAGGTGATCTGCCATGTGGCGGGGCTGCTACGTGCCGGTGTACGGCGTGGCGATCTGACCGGCCGCACCGGCGGAGAGGAGTTTGTCGCCGTACTTCTTGAATCGGAAGTGGCGGATGTGATGGTTCTTGCGGAGCGGCTGCGCGCCAGCATCGAAAGCCAGCCGATCCACGTCACCGGGGCCGATGAGCCACTGCGCTGCACGGTTACGATCGGCGTTTCGTCGCGGTTTTATGGCGCGGATGGTTTGGAGGAGGCGCTCCGAGAGGCGGATGAGGCGCTTTATCGAGGAAAGGCGGGGGGGCGGAATCGGGTGGAAGTGGGCGGCTCCACTCCCTCTCTAATCACGCCGCCTCCCACAATGCCGCTGTCAGACCCAGCAACAGCAGTATCGCCGACGCGATAAACCATCGCACGGTTTTCCGGTATTCATCCTCGGCTTCATCCTCCAAACGCAAGGCGCGGCAAAGAGCAATTATCTGCAGCAGGATGGCGACCAACAAGGACACGCCCGGCAGCACGGATAGCGCGCTCCAATTGCCCGGCGCGTCAAAGCCCCAGTAACGCAGGAAACCCAGCGAAAAGCCCAGCAATACCGTGATGGCCGTAATCAATCCAGCCCGAAAGCCCTGGGGTAGTTCGCGTGACCTGTGGCTGCGGGTCCGTACCAAATCGTCGTCTGGCGTTTCCGGTGTCATCATCGAGATACTCCGCACTGAGTACGCTACGGCCCACCCGCTACCGGTTCATGTGGGAGCGAAAGCGGAACTCCTGCCTTCGCGCGGGGCGAGGTTGAACTGATTATGGCTGATAACGCAGCGCACTGGGGCTGTTGACCTCGCCGTGTCGCAGCCCTGTGCCTTGTCTCCTTGCTTGCACCTGCCCGCCTGCGCCTGGCAGGCGGGGATGTCTTGCTGGCTGGTATCCGGCGAAGGCCTTTTAGCGGCGCCACCGTTGCGCCACGGCGGACAGGCAGAATCCGGAATGGAGAAGCACTGCACAGGGGGAGATGGACTTCTTTATGAAAAGCTCCCATGGTGATTGAAGACCCTGGAGGTTTCAGAGTAGTGCTGGGTTACTGAAAAGGAGATTGTCATGGAGTCCGCAAACGCCGCCGTTGACCGTCGTGCGCCATGGAACAAGGGAAAGCTCTTCGGGCAGAAGCCGCCCCTAAAGCTCCGAGAAATTTGGGCAATCCGAATGAGACTTCAGATGGTATCGAACATCCGGGAACTCGCGCTGTTCAATCTCGCAATTGATAGCAAGCTTCGAGTATGCGATCTCACGCGATTGCAGCTACATGACATCCGTCACGGAAGCCACGTAGCCGCGTGAGCTACCGTCATGCAACAGAAGACCCAGCGTCCGGTCCAATTCGAAATTACGGAGCAATCCCGTGAGAGCCTTGAAGCATGGATTGAAACGCGAGGGCTAAAGGCGGCGAATTTTCTGTTTCCGAGCCGGTTGCATACGTCGCGGCATCTGTCGACGCGGCAGTACGCCCGGATTGTGCATCGCTGGGTCGCATCGATTGGCCTAGACGACAGCGCATATGGAACCCACACTATGCGCCGTACAGAAGCCTCGCTGATCTACCGCCGGACAAAGAATCTTCGGGCTGTACAGCTGCTGCTTGGGCATACCAAACTGGAAAGCACAGTTCGCTACCTAGGCATCGAGGTAGACGATGGTCTTGAGATGGCTGAACAAACCGAAGTTTGATGCATCACGGCCAGTAGCGGTCATAATGCAACGTCAATTTGCAACAGCTGGCGGCTGCTTAGTGGCATGACTGACGCCGCGAGCGATGCCAATCAGCCAGGACTCATCTGCGAAATGGGAGATGGCATGGATCGAATTGCTGACCGCTATTTGAGGTTTGCAAAAGTCGAGGCGGCGGGTCGCTCGCCGTTGTATGAAAAATGGGCGTTGCATGTCGCGAATTCGTTTGATGCACTGGCGTTTTTACAGGGTCTACCTGTAGATAAGCAGCAACCAAATCTGCTGTTTGCAGCGTTCCGGCATACCGTAGGCGCGCCCACATCGACTGCGGAATTCGATGCAGGCTTGGCGCAACATGGCGACGCCATCCGGGCTCTTATGCAGGCTCGTTCCACGCAGACTAACGAACCAGGGCGCTGTGCGGCATTGTTGCCCGCTCTCGCTTCGATCGCGGGCAAGATAGCGCTCATCGAAGTGGGGGCCTCTGCAGGGCTGTGCCTGCTGATGGACAAATACGGCTACGACTGGGGTTCCCAACGCCTGGTTCCGTGTCGAGACGATTCGGACTATCCGGTATTCCCATGTGAGGTCACCGGCACGGGCCCGCTCCCCCACACCTATCCTGAAATTGTGTGGAGGGCTGGACTGGATTTGAGCCCAATCGACGTTCACTGCGACGAGGATAGGAAGTGGCTTGAAGACTTGGTGTGGCCCGAGGATAGCTGTCGGCTGGCACGCCTTCAGTCTGCGCTGCGGATCAGCAGACGCGAGCCGCCTCAAATCGTCCGAGGCGATCTGCTGCGGGACCTTGCTTGCTTAATTGAACAGGCGCCGGCGGAAGCAACCGTGGTTGTGTATCACTCCGCTGTCCTGAACTATGTTTCGGACCAGGCACTGCGCAAGGAATTTGCGCGCAACATGTTGGCCTCGCGTTGTGTCTGGATCAGCAACGAAAGTCCATTGGTATTTCCACAGTTCTTGCCCGCCGCCACGCCGCAACGGTCCGGCATGTTCCTGCTATGTGCCGACGGCCATGCGTTGGCCTGGACGGATCCGCATGGTGCCGCGCTGCAATGGCTGTGAATCAGCACTTTCTTTGCTACCCACCGTCGGGATCTTCGCCGTGAATGTGAACGCGGCGCCGGCCAAGCGCAGAACGCGGGTTATGACGTGGCGGCCTTAAAGGCAGTCTGTTGCAGATCCAAGGCCCGCTTGAGCGGGCCTTGGATCTGAAAACTGGAAATAAAGTCGATCGCAAACGGCCATCGTAATCGACTGATTTTGAAAGATATCCAAGATTAGAAAACCTTGATCAAAGTCGGTCGCACCCTGGACTTCACGCCTTCAACCCAAGAAAATTGAACAAAAGTCGGTCACTACGTTCGTGCCTCCGGGGTTCAATCTGACCGAGTTGCGAAATGAAATGTCGGTTCTGACACACCGGCCCCACGTCACCTGTTAACTTACCGGATTGCGTGCCGAGACGATCCACGCAGCCCCGTTGATCATCACCGACCGCTCGCCGGGGAGCCCGGCAAAGGCGGCACGAACTGCCGCCGAGGCGCGCCCGCGTGTTTCGTCAGGCTGGTCAGCGAGAGCACGCGATAACGGCCCGACCTCAAGTGTCATCTTCACCGCGTCGTCGATCGCTGTGTCCCGAGTCTTGCCTTCACCGAACGGAACGGCAGCGTCGAAGGGAGCAAACCCAATGTCCGAGAAGCCGGCTGCTGTCAGAATTTGTGCCACGCGCGCCCGGTCGCCGAACGAAAATGGGCCGGGCGCATCTGGTTCGGGCAGCTCGCTCGGCGGGACGATACCCTTGAGCGCGGCCATCGGCAGGTACACCCATTCGTTCGCCGCCGCGGCACGCCAGCAAACGAAAGCGACTCTTCCACCAGGCCGGAGCGCGCGTCGCATGTGGGCAAACGCCGCTATTGGATCGTCGAAGAACATTACTCCGAAACGCGAGAAAAGAAGGTCGAAGGCGCCCCTGGGCAGCTCTGCACTGCTGGCGTCGGCCACCTGAAAGAGGGCCGGCGTATCCGGTTGCGCAAGCGCGCGCGCTCGAGTGATCAGCGGCTCGGATATGTCCACGCCCAGCACTTGACCCACTGCCCCGACACGCGCTGCGAGAGCCCGGCTCGACGCGCCCGCGCCGCAGCCGATGTCTAGCACGCGCTCTCCCGTCGAGGGCGCGGCGGCTTCTATCGCAGCCTGGCCGAAGACCGCGACCATGGCGTCGAGCCGGGCCTGGTTGGCCACCCAACGCTCTCCGCTTTCACCGCCCCAGTCCGCGGCCAGATCGGCACGTTGCTTTGCCATGTCATCTCCTTGACTCGTCGATACGTACTTCATCGCGCCCTTCCTCGCCAACCTACCAACGTTGACGACGCAACAGAAAAAATGGATTTCGTGCTTTCAAACAAGCATCGACTGCTGCGCAAAGATTCCCGCCATCGCCCCTTGCCATGATGCCGTGGTGACTGAATGCATGGCGGGGTTGGCAAGGTCGCCCGCGGCGTAGATGCCAGGCGTGCTGGTCTGACGGCGCTCGTCGACGTTCAGGGCCACGCCCTGGGGCGTTTCGACCGTGGCGAGGCCCAGCACTTCATGCAGGCGTCCAGAGGGCTGGTTGCGCGGGTGAGCGAACAAGATGTCCACCGCGACCGAGGGGTCGGTAACGAGTTGGACGGTGGTGCGGTGACTCTCGTCATGGTTGATTGCGGCGATCCGTCCATCGACCACAGGAATGCCGCGGCGTGCCAAATCGGCCCGGATGTCGGGTGCGATGTCGTGTCCATTCGCGAAGACCGTCAGCGTGTCGGTCCAGTCGCGATACAGGCGGACATAGTTGTGCGAGGGCGGGCCGGACCAGATCAAGCCCCAATGCCGGCCGGCGACCTCGAAGCCATCGCAATAGGGGCAAGGCACGATGGAAGAGCCCCACCCGTCGGCAAACCCGGGAACGTCCAGCATCTGATCGGCAACGCCATAGCTCAGGATTACCCGGCGCGCCTGGAGGGTTTCACCCTCGCCCGTGAGGACGGAGAAATCATCGATTGCGCCGGAGACGCTCTCGGCCCGAGCATTGACCAGCCGGATGGTGGGGTAGCGCGCCAGTTGCTGCCGCGCTTCGGCCAGGATGTCGAGCGGCGGCTTGTGGTCGTGGCCGAGCAGGCCATGCGAGTGGTCGGCAAAGCGATTGCGCGGCAGACCCGTATCGAGCACGGTGACCGTGCGGCGGGCACGGCCAAGTTGTAGTGCCGCAGCAAGGCCAGCAAAGCTGCCGCCGATGATGATGACGTCATTCATAGTGAGGGATCCGTGTTCTCGATAGAAGGGATTGGGGCTGCACTCGCTGTGAGCCGTAAGTGCGTGAGGCGGTGCCGGAAAACGCCGCTACCGAGTTGAAGCCTATTCACCGGCGTGCGCGTTTCAGATACCATGAGGTATCCTAAATTACCATTTAAGATACTGTCAAGTACCGGAAATAATGTAATGGAAAGAAAATTGCCGGGACGGCGCGGACGGCCTGCCAACGAGGCGCTGGGCCAAAAGATAGTGGATGCAGCCACCCAACTGTTTGTCGAACTAGGCTTTCAAGCGACAACCATGGAGAAGGTGGCCCAGCGCGCGAAGATATCCAAGCTGAGTATCTATCGCCATTTTGAGAACAAGGAGGCGCTATTCAGTGCGGCCATCGCGGCGCACTGCCACCAGTTTGCACCTCAGGCGCTTATTGACAACGTCAAGGGTTCGGCGGCGGATCAGCTCCTGGCGGTGGGTTCATTCCTGCTACGCACACTTTTAAGCCCAGAGGTCCGCAATGTCGAAGCCATGATCGTGGCCGACAAGACGAATCAAAGGTCGTTAAGCAAGCTCCATTACGAGGCCGGCCCGGCGTACGTCATCGCTCAGATCGAAGATCTGTTGCGTCAGTTGCACGCGAGCGCGGCTCTGAACGTGCCGGATCCTCGCGGGTCCGCTCGATTGTTCGCCGCGCTCATCAAAGGTTCCGACCTGCTGACAATCGCTCGCTTCGATGAGGCCACGGCAGAAGACGACCACGAAATTGAATCCTATTGTCGATCGGCTGTGGCAATGTTCATCGCCGCACATGGCGGATTACCGACGTGACCGAGTTCGACGTCCGTGGTGAAAAGTTGTACCCGTCGCCGGCGATGAATCTGAACAGCAGCGCGGCGTGGCCTATGCGTCATTGACGAGCGCCGACCGAGTTCGCTGCGAAGCAGCCATTGAGCTTTTCCCATCGAACTACCGCTTCGGGTCGAAATCGGCCAGGCGTCGACGACTGGTCGCGGCCAGGAGCGGTCGTTCCCGTCATCGTCGCTTAGAGCAGAGGATCTCTAGCGCTACTTGCCGAAAGTAACGTTAATTCCGGCAAAAACCGTGAACTGCGGCAAACCCTCGCCCTTGTGGGCCACCGTCCATTGCGGCTCCACAAATGCATTGAAGATATTCTTTCCCACGCGCCAAGCCTTGCCCGCGCCGAGGCCTACCGGGATGTAGTAATTGTTCTTCTGAAGGTCAAAAGTCCATGTTCCTGTCGACCGCACGTACCACCCCTGTGGCAGGTTGCGAATGACAAAGGGCTGCAAGGTCGCGGTATGAACCGTGTCGCGTTGACTTTGACCCGCGAACGAGTGTTGCCACTGCACCAGCCCGCCGAGAAGGCCTTCCTTGCTGGAATGTACCGCCACCGCCGCCAGCCCCCCCGACCACTTACCCGCACCCAGTTCAGAGCTGGTTGCGGTTGGCAGAGTCACTAGAGGCCCGACGCCGATGTCCACGTCGCCCTGCTTGAGCAAAAAGATGTCGAACAGATTGATGTCACCCAACCCAGTCTTGTAGCTACCGTCGGCCTCTGGACGAGTACTGAGAGGCGCGGTCATGCGCAGGATCTGTGGCACGCCGACCAAGTCACCTGGTGCAATGGGAATCGTGGGGCGCACGAGAAAATCATTGGTGTGCGCGTTGGTGCCGAACAGCGTCGGGGTGTAATAGTTCTGGAAATTGAGCGACGGGGCCAGATTGAGCGGATTGTTGCTCTTGTTCGCATCATCGGCCGACTGCGCAAAGGCGATGTGGCTCGCACTGCACGCAATGCTCGCCACGGCTAGTTTCTTCCACATTGGTGATTCCCTGGAAATTGGAGCCACGCCTGCCCGCTCGCTGCGGCTATCGGCGTTGGAGTGGGCTCGTTCCAGCGCCCCGCTCTCGGATGGAGCCAGGGCGCCGAAGCTTCCTTCGACTGGTGTCACTTCACCTGTTCGATATCCCCCGGCTTCCAGCTCTTGTCGAAGGCTGCGGTTTCAGGTCCGTAAATGCGGATGTAGGCAAACCACCCCTTGCCCGACGGCGTCTTGATCCAGCGGTTCTCGCCGCCTTTGGGCGCCTTGGGCCCGAAGTACAACTCGACGGGCTTGGTCTTGTCCACGTCCCTCAGTTCGAACAGCGAGCGCAGGGCCGCCAGGTCCTGGTCCGTCTGGACTTGCGAACGCGTCGCGGCGTCATACACCGTGACCGACCAGAACAGCTTGCCCGGCACGGGTTGAGGAATCGTCAGCTTGTATTGCTTGCTGCCATCCAGATAGGCGCCCTTGCTGTCGCGCGCGCCCAACCAGTACAGCGAGCCCGCGCCGGCATCGCGCCGGAACATGGCGGGCGACGCCACGATGGCTTGGGCGAACCAGCGGTCGCGCGCTTCCAGGTCGATGCCCGCCGGCGTTTCAAATTGCGCGTTGGTCGGCACCAGGCCCGCCCACTCCCATTGACGATCCGGCCAGTTCTTGCGATCTGGGCGAGTGCTGGCGAAGGCGCTCACGAGCATTTGGTCGCGGCCCTCGCGTGCGGCACGCGTCAAGATGCCTTTGGTGCGCGCATCAGGTTGGAAAGGTTTGCCCTTTTCGATGCCAAGTTCCGCCAGCAGTCCGTACATGGGCAGAAGCTCGGGAACGCGCGCTTCGGCCTGGATGATGCCGTTAAGCTGCTCCCAGAATTGGAAGTTGTCTTCCCAGCGCAACGACGTGCTATCCATCGCCTTTTTGGACGTGTCGATGGCAGTCAGGGGTTGTGGGTTATCGGCGCTGGCCAGCGGGTAGATCTTGATGTTGCGCAGGCCGTCCAGCGCCTTTTGCAAATCGCCTTCGGCCGGCAAGGCTCGGACGGCGACCAGGTTCTTGAAGGATTTTGAGTGGCCAACGTAGTAGCCCTCGGGGATCTTGCCGGTGTAGCCCGGCGGCAGCACCAAATGCTTGCCGCCTTTGCCCGCATCGGGACCGGGCAGCCCCATATCCAGCACCCAGCCCTGGTTGTGGTCGTCTACCAGACCGATGAACGGCCCCGGCGGCAGCTCGATCACCATCGGGCCATCTTTCAAATCCAGCACACCCGAACCATACGGCGTATCGGAATTGAGCGTGAAGCCCACCTGGCGCGGGCCGGTTGCGGCAATGCCCCACTGCTTGCCGTCTTCGATGCCGACGGCGCGATTGCCATTGAAAATGCCTTCCACCGACACGGTGGGATACCAAAACCGATACGCCACTACCGCGCGCTGCAACGCGGCGTCGTCGCGCGCGCGCTGGCTGGCCTTTTCTGTGGGGAAGCCCTTGTTGAAAGGATAGGTCGGCGGCGCGGCGGCAGGGTCCGCGGCATACACGGGCAGGCCCGCGGCAAAGCTCAAACCCAAGGCAGCCAGGAAAGTGCGTTTCATCGTTTCATCCTAGAGTGAATGCGTGTGCGGCCGCCTAACCGTCGCGTGGCACGGGCGGGAACTGCACAGATCGGGCAGCGCGCGCAGGCCAAACCTGCGCTCGCCTGCGACTAGCTACTTCAGTTTCTCCACATCGCCGGGCTTCCAGCTTTGGTCGAAGAACGGCTGCTTCGGCCCATAAAGGCGCAGGATCACAAAGAAACCCGAACCGGGTACGGTTTTCAACCAGTTCTTGCCGTGTCCCGCGGGTTCCGTGGGGCCGAAATAAATGTCTGTCGACCCGTCCGGATTCACGTCGGGCCGGTCCATGGTGTTGATGGACGGGAACGGCTGCCCATTGGCCAGGCCCGCTGCGGTTTCGGGCCGATACACCGTGACGGACCAGAAGATGCCAGCCGGAATGTCCTTGGGCAGGTGAAGCCGGTAGGACTTGCCGCCCGACAGCGGATCGCCATCGGCATCCCGGAAGGCGACGGGATACTTGGCACCCATGCCCGCCATGTTCACCGCCATCGCCGGGCTGGCAGAATACGCCAATGCAAAAAAGCCCGTGCGCAGATCCAGGTACTTGAACGAAGGCCCGGTGAATTCGGTATTGACCGGGAAGGGATTCACCCATTGCCGGTCGGGATACCAGCGCGTGTTGGGGACGATGGGCGGAGGATCGTAGGCGATCGCGCGGCCAATCCGGTAGGCCGTCTTGCCGGCCTTGTCCAGGATTTCCCGCGTGTGAGCGTCGGGATTGAACGGCTGGCCCTTGATGATGCCGATGCTGGCGAGCATGCCGCGCATGTCGGCGTCGACGGGGTCCACGTATTCGCTGTCGATGAACCGCGACAACATGTCGAAAGCCGAGCCGTCGGTGGGATACAGCATGTTAGGCGTCGCCTTGGACCCATCCGGAAACTGCATGGGCTTGGCCGATGCCTCTTTACCCAGCGGATAGATTCGGGTGCGGGTGACCAGGTCCACCGGGTCACCGAGATTGGCGGGGTCCTTGAAGAATGCGCGCCAGAAAACGAAGACGTTGTAGGTGCGCGACTTGTAGACGATGTAGCCCTTCGGGATCTCGCCTTGGTAATCGGGCGGAATGACCAGGTACTTAGCGCCCTTGCCCTTGTCGGGGCCGGGCAAGCCCACGTCGCCGCACCAGACATCCTTGGCGTACGGCGCCGGGTACCAGGTTTTTTCTGCGACGGGCGCCGGATTGCAAATGGGGCGCTGGAAGAAATCGTCAAGAATGCCCTGAAGGCCCGGTGGCACCTCCAGGACCATGGGCCCATCCTGCTTCAGGTCCAGGTAGCCCATCGCGTAGATGACGTCCGAGTTCGGCGTCGTGACCAGCGTATTGGCATTGAGCCGTTCCTTCCACACCGGAAGGACGTTGTAGCCCTTGCCGAACAGCCGTTCGGATCCTTCCTTCATGGCGAAGATGTTCAACGCCGGTTGTGCCCACAGGTAGCTCTGGACGGCTCGTTGAAAGAGCAATTCGTCTTTGAGCGTTGCGGAATCCGCTTTGGAAAGATACCCCTCTTGCAGGGGAATTTGCGAAAGCTGCTCGTACCGGGAGGATTTCTGAGAAGGCGGCGTACCGCAACCTGCGATGAGGGAAGCCACTGCCAATGTCGAGCAAATTGCCTTGAGCGCCATACGGGTTCCTTAACAACGAATATTGATAAGTCACTTGAACGTGCCAACTGCGAATGCATCGAGAAAAACGCGAGTCAGATTATCACGATTGCTCATACGGACGGTTAGTCGCGCAGGACGGCACGTGAAGGACCGCTTTACGGGAGGTTGTTCGGCAAAGCGAAGGACTGCAACGGGTCGATAGCGCCCCTCGGTAGGAGCACACTGAATCTCCCTTTACTCAAAAGGAGATTGTCATGGAATCCGCGAATGCCGCCATTGACCGTCGTGTGCCATGGAACAAAGGAAAGCTCACCGGGCAGACGCAGCCCCTAAAGCTCCGAGAAATCTGGGTAATTCGAATGAGAGTTCAGATGGCTTCGAACACTCGGGAACTCGCGATGTTCAATCTCGCAATTGATGGCGAGCGTCGAGCGTGCGATCTCACGCGATTGCAGGTGCAGGGCCTCCGTTACGGAAGCCACGTAGCCGCGAGATCTACCGTCACGCAACAGAAGACCCAGCGTCCGGTCCAATTCGAGATTACGGAGCAAACCCGTGAGAGCCTTGAAGCATGGATCGAAGCGCGAGGACTAAAGGCGGCGGATTTTCTGTTTCCAAGCCGGTTGCATACGTCGCCGCATCTGTCGACGCGGCAGTACTCCCGGATTGTGCATCGCTGGGTCGCATCGATTGGCCTCGACGATACGCATAGGGAACCCACACTATGCGCCGTACAAAAGCCTCGCTGATCTACCGCCGGGCGAAGAATCTTCGCGCTGTACAGCCGCTGCTCGGGCATACGAAGCTGGAAAGCACGGTTCGCCACCTTGGCATCGAGGTCGACGATGCTCTTGAGATGGCTGAACAAACAGAGGCTTGATGCATTCTGGCCGGCGAGCGGTCGCTTGCCGGCCAGCAGCGGATGTTCAGAAATGAAGAAGCAGTACGCAAAGTGCGGATCTCCAGTGGTAATTAGTGGTGGACCCCAACCACCCCGCAGGCGATCGAATCACTTCTTCAACTTCCGCTGTCATTGCTCGCCAGGCTTGTTTGCACCAACGACCACTAGATTCCGAGTGAAGATCTTTGAACCCTCGGTAGCCATGCACTTCGGCGTGGCTCGAATCATCATCTACACGCGGACAGCACCCGAGACCCTCCCACACACCACGCTTTGTCCATCGCGCTGCGAGTGATCACCGAGACGTCTGTCATTCGTTTCAACGCGCGGCCGCGAGCGTAGCAATTCGATCGCCATGGTACCCGCACAGCGGATTGCATCACCTAGGTGCCATCACGGCTCGTACTTCGATATCTTCGTGCCCTCGAGCGATACGCCAGCCATCAGGCCTCCGTTGTTCATCACGAAGCCGACAATTGGCTGCTTTGCCGTGTTCGTATCAATGCGTCCGTTAGCGCCGATATTGACAATCGCCACCGTGGCATCGGCGCCAACGGTCCAGCCGCTGCTGTTGCGGAACTTGTTCAGGGCATCATCCGTCATGAACAGCAGGACCATTGCCTTCGATTGCGCGCCAGCTTGAAAGCCGACCGACCCGGACGTGGTGCGATAGTAGCCTACCGCCGACTGGCCCACGCGCAGCACACCTCTGCCATGCTCGACACCCACGATGAAGCTCCCGCTCAGCACATCGGGGAAAACCAACACGCCCCTCGCACGAGCGACCAGTTCCCTGGATGATGGTGCGGCTTCGTAAAGCTTGGTCAAGGTCGCGGTGGCCGCGTTGTCTAAAGCCTCCCGCGTATCAGTCTTCGCCGCAGCGGACGGTTTGGACGGCGGAGTCGTGGTACAGCCGGCAAACAGCAGGCCAGCCGCGATGATTGTGAAGAGAGCCGTAGCGATTCGGTAGAGGACAGGAGAATTATTAAACATGGTTCTTTCCTTTTCGTTAGCCGGGGTTCCGTAATGCGAGCGCAATAGAATCCAGCGCATACCCGATGTTCTGCAAGACCTTGGCTGTCGCGGTGCGCGTGAACTCGTCTGACGCCGTCTTCATGAAAGCAGCTATCAATTCCGGATGCTCCTTGGCGTAACCGCTACCAAATATCGCGTCGATCTGGGTCTCCGCAGTGCGCAGATAGCTCTCCGCGCGAACCTGGGCCAGGGTGTATAGCTTGTCGAGGTCAGCTTCAATGAATTCAGCCATGACAGGACTCCACGGACAGTTTGACTTTGGAAGGCTGGCGCTCGGGTCCGGCTACCCGCTGAGCATTCAGCCGAACTGATCTAGAAACGGTGGCGCACACCGATAGCGACCGCCGTATCGGTGGCGTCGTGCTGGAATGCGTAGTTGTCTCCGTAGGAGCCATAGGCGTACAGGTTGGTGCGCTTCGTGAAGTCGTAGGTATAGCCCACGCTGTACACGTTGAAAGTCGCGTCATCACCCGTCAGGTTGTCGTTGCTGGCGGTGGCGCGCTGCCACGAACCAAACACGGCATGGCGGCCAAGCGGCACGGTCGCGCCCAGCATGTACGAGTTGGCCCGGAAGCCGTCAGCCAGCTTGAACATGCCCAGGTTGTTCATACCCTGGGGCGTGGTGCCCATGTTCTGGCCGACGAACCAGCCGTCGCGCGTCTGGCCGAAAGCGGCAGCCAGCTTCACGACTTCAAAATCGTAAGAACCGCCGACGATGTATTCCTGGATGCGCGCGGCGTCCTTGCCGCCCACGCGATTGTTGGTGGGATTGAAGCGATCATACGAAGCTGCCAGGCTCACGGGGCCGTTAACGTACTGCACGCCGACGGTGATTACTCGATTGTTGTTGCCCGTGGCAAAGCCGGTTTGCGTCGAATCGCTGACGGTGTCATCGGCGCTGAACGAATAGCCAACGCCCGCCTTGAAGCCGCTCAAGCTCGGGGTCTGGTACATGACCATATTGTCCAGCCGCATCGTGTTCGCGCTGCCGAACGTCGTGCCCATGTTGGCGGTGTTGTAGCTAAGCGAGAACGGATCGATCGAGCCAAAGTACTTGGACGCCAGATTCGTCTGGCGCCCTAACTCCAGGCGGCCCCACGAGTCGCTGTCTAGGCCCACGGTGGCCTGACGACCAAACAGGCGACCGCCTTGCTGTGAGTTGCCGTTCAGAGGACCAAATCCGCCTTCCAGCGTGAACACGGCGCGCAGGCCGTCGCCCAGATCTTCCGTACCGCGCAGGCCGAAGCGTGAACCGCTGCTCACGCCCTGCACCGCACCAAAGCGGCTCTGCGAGTCGCCGTTGAATTTTACCTTCTCGTAACCGAGGCCAGCATCAATCAAGCCGTACAGCGTCACGGAGTCGGCGGCTTGGCCGACTCCGGAAAACCCCGTCGAGAGCGCGACTGCCAGTAGTGTTTTCTTCATGGAAAGCCCCTGAGTTTGCGAGCACGCTACGGTTCTGCCCACGGCCGGATAATCGGCATTGCGAAGGACGACTCACCGGACGGATCCAACGGCGCCGTTTTCTCGAAGAACGATCAAACGCCAATGGCAGACGGTTTTATCAGCTTGAGGCCGCGCGCCGCGTTGTAGCCATGAATCTCCTTGACATCTAGCTTGCGCATGAATTCGATCGTATGGGCATCGACGACCTGTCCCGGAACCATGATGGGGAACCCGGGTGGGTAGGGAATCACGAAATTTGCAGATACCAGGTCCGGGCCATTCGCCAAGCGTTCATCAAGATTCGGACTCGTCAGGGGCAGATACTCGCAGTCATCTTCGTTGTAGGCCGCGAAAAAGGCGGCGCGCACATTGCCTTCGGGCGTAATGCTGCCGGGATCGTCGCGATAACCGTCGTGGAATCGGCTGAAATTGGGTAAATCCGGCACATCCTCCATTAGACTTCTGACTTTCTCAGTGAAAGCTGTCCTGCCGGACTCACCTGTCTCCTTCAACCGCGCGTCTATTCCTTGGGAAATTTCCAGCAACACCTTGATGAGCGACGCGACGTCGCTGCGGGTGTTATTGATATTGCTTTGCAGCAGCACGCTGTTGCGCGAGGTCTTGTTGAGCTGGATGTTGTAGCGCGAGGCCAGCAAATTCTTGAACGTGGTTCCGTCATACCCCGCCGTGCCGCATACCAGTGTCAGGCGTGTGGGGTCCAGGCAGAATTCATCGTCCTTGAGTGCCTTGGCCGCGGTCAGCCAGTTCGTTCCCGCCGCCAAAAAGTCGGTAAAGCCCGAAGCTCGAAACTCCTCGGGGATCATTCGGTCGGCGCCCAGCACGCTGAAGTACTTTGAAATCAACGGATGCTTGGCAACTTCGCGTCGAATGGCCAGCGCGACCTCGATTGCGCGCATAACCAATTCATAGCCCTCCAGTTCCATCTGGCGGCGCGCGACGTCCAGCGACGCAATGATCTGCGCATTGGGCGAAGTCGACGCATGGATGAACACCGCCTCGCGGAATGCCGACACGTGATGTTCGTAGTCTTCATCACGTACTGCCACGATCGACCCCTGCCGCAGGCTGGACATCGACTTGTGCACGGAGTCGGTCTCATAGACCCGTATCCGCATGGTTCGCGGGTTTGGCGTCAGCACCCGGTCCAGCACGCGCGGATCCTGGGGGTCGAGGTCTTCGCCGAGTTCACTGCACTGGGCGTCCCAAGCCTCCTGCGCCTTTGGGTCGTCCCGCCACTCGTGCAACGCGGCCGCGGCGCCCATGGCGGTGCGCATGCGCAGGAAAGGAGACCAGCGCGCAAATCCGAACCACGCTTCATCCCACAGGAAGATGAGGTCCGGCTTGATAGCCAGGCATTCAGCCATGACACGCCGGGTGTTGTAGATGTGGCCGTCAAAGGTGCAGTTGGTCAGGGTGATCATGGCCACCTTGTCCAGGCGCCCCGCCGCCTTCAGGTCTAGCAGCGCCTGCTTGACCGTGCGCAGCGGGACCGCTCCGTACATCGAGTACTCCGTCATCGGAAAGGCTTCGACGTACAGCGGCTGTGCACCGGACAGCACCATGCCGTAGTGGTGCGACTTGTGGCAATTGCGATCGACTATGACAATGTCGCCCGGCTTGGTCACCGCCTGGTAGACCATCTTGTTCGACGTCGACGTACCGTTCGTTACGAAGAACACGTGGTCCGCGCCGACAGCGCGCGCGAACTTCTCCTGGGCGACCTTGATGTTGCCGGTGGGTTCCAGCATGCTGTCCAGCCCCCCGGTCGTGGCGGACGTCTCCGCCAGAAACAGGTTCAATCCATAAAATTCGCCAAAATCGCGAATCCAGTTCGACTTGATGATCGACTTGCCCCGCGCAATCGGCAGCGCATGGAAGGTGCTGATCGGCTTGGCGGCATATTGCTTGAGGTTGTCGAAGTGCGGTGTGGATTGCCTGTCACGCACCCCTTCAAGGATGTTCAGGTGAACCTCCATCGGTTCCTCGACTTCATAGAACACCCGGCGTATCGCCGAGGCGCTGGCATCGCCGGCAAGCTGTTCTACCTTCCGGTCGGTCAGCAGATAGATGTCCAGCTCGGGCCGGATATTTGCAATCATGCGGGCCAGCTTGACCCCGATCTCGCGCGGCGAGTCGACCGTGGTATCCAGATGCTGATAGACGGACAGGTAATCGCGCAGTAGAGAGGCATCGTGCTTGGACGGAACGGGAATGCCGTCATAGATGACCACCGCCTCGAGCTTGCCGTTGAGAATGGTCGCCAGCAGCGCGTCCTCGACGCTGCCCACAATGACAGGCTCGTAGATGATCGTGTCGTCGTGCCGCCGCAATTCGCGTATCTCGCGGCATATGGCCGCGGCGCGCCCCGGCGGCGCCGGGCTTACGAACAACGCCTCGAAGTAGGGCCGCCGCGAGAGACTTCCCGCCATCCCCGGCGGCGTGCGGTCGAGCCCATCTACACCTGACTCCTCGGACGCGTCCCACTCGTCCTCGTCGTAACGGTAGCTACCCGACAGCAGCGCGTTGCTCATGCGCAGCACCAGCCGCGCGGCGCCCATCGCATCACCGTCGGAGATCCGGTCGTCCAGCGTGCGCAGCAACTGCGAGCCGGGATACGCAAAGTAGCTTTCCATCGGGCGCAGATCGCTCAATGCCTCCTGGACGGAGCCGGCCTCGCCCGCGCCCTTGCCGCTGCGCACTTCGGCGGCCCAGGTCTGTGCCTTGGCGTTCAGGTCTCGCCATCGGTCCAGCCGTGCGGCGGAAATGGAGAACAGATGGTCAAGTTGTTGCCCTTCGTGCGTCTCGGTTGTCATGGCAGTCTCCATATTCTGTGCGCAAGCCCTCTGGCCACGCGGCCGAGGGCCGCCATGTTTCTACGAAAGAATCATGATCACCACCATCCCCCAGATCGTCAGCAGGGTGTTGCCGACGGCGTAGGTCACCGTATAACCCAGCCCCGGAACCTGGCTTTTGGCGGTCTCACACACCATGCCGAGCGCTGCGGTGGTCGTGCGCGAACCGGCGCAAATTCCCAGGATGAGGGCCGGATCGAAGCGGAAAATGAACTTGGCGATCAGCATGCCCAGTACGAGCGGAACTGTGGTTGCGAATATTCCCCACAGGAAGAGGCTGATGCCCAGCTTCTGAAGCCCGGCGACGAACCCCGGCCCAGCGGAGATGCCCACCACGGCAATGAACACGTTCAGCCCCACGGAATTCATGAACCACAGCGTGGGTTCGGGAATACGGCCGAAGGTGGGATGGATGGCCCGGAACCACCCGAAGACGATGCCGGCGATCAGCGCACCACCCGCGGTGGATATGGTGAGCGGGATGCCGCTGACATTGATCACGACGGCGCCGATGAGCGCGCCGATGGTGATTGCCAGCGACACAAAGGCAACGTCCGTCACCGTCGTGGGCCGGTCGACGTAGCCCAGGTTCTTGGCAGCGGCGTTGATGTCCTGCGTCCGGCCGACGACGGTGATGACGTCGCCTCGGAACAGCTCGGTCTTAGGTAAGATTGGAATCACCGTCTCGGTCGGCCCGCGCCGAATCTTCTTCAGAAACACACCGCGTGCGCCGGGCCAATGCGCCAGTTCCTCGAGCGGCTTGCCATCCACGTTCTTGTTCGAAACGTAGATATCGACGCCCTCCGTCTTGATGTCGAGCAGTTCGGCGTCTTCGACCTCCCGACCACTGGGGCCCAGCCGAGCAATCATCTGGTCACGCTTGCCGCCCACCGCGACGATATCCCCGGTCTCGATCACGGTCGCCTGGTCCACTTCGATGATCTTGCCGCCCCGCCGTATCCGCTCAACAAAAGCTCGGAACCCAGCCGGCGTTCCCCCTTCGATTTCCCCGACCGTCTTGCCGATGAAGGGGCTGTTGTCGGCGACCGCATACGAGCGGACCTCGAACTCGTACCAATGGGTCGAGTCCGCGCTGCCCTGGCCCGCGCCCAATTTCTGCTCGTAGGCCTTGCATGCCGCGACGAGGTCGATACCAAGCAGCTTCGGGCCGATTTGCGCCAGGATGATCGCCGAACCCACGGTGCCGAAGATGTACGTGACGGCGTAGGCAATCGGCATCGCATCCAGAAGCGCCTGAGTCTCTTCAGGCGATCGTCCCAACCGGTTGATCGCATCGGTCGCCAGGCCCATGGATGCGGAGATGGTTTGCGATCCGGCGAACAGCCCAGCCGCCGACCCCAGGTCGTAGCCCGCAAGCATCGCCGCAACGACCGCAGACCCCAGCGACAGGATCGCCATGATCACCGCGAAGACCGCCTGCGGCAGCCCGTCCTTGGCAATGCCGCGCACGAACTGTGGCCCGACCCCGTACCCGACGGCAAACAGGAACATCAGGAAGAAGACCGACTTCACGTTGGGGGAAATCTTGACCCCGAGAATGCCGATGACGATCGCGACCAGCAAGGTCGAGGTCACCGCCCCAAGGCTGAAACCCTTGTAGCTCTTGCCGCCAACCCAGTAACCGATGCCAAGCGCCAGAAAGATGGCGATCTCAGGGTATGCCTTTAGCGTAGCAACAAACCAATCCATGACTCTCTCCTTGCCGATCCATTGATGGAAAGCTCTGTGTCATGCAGGTGAGGCAGGTTCTAGCTTGTCTTGGGAGGACTGCTTTCCTGTTGCCGGTAACGCTCAAGGTACTCGTCACGCAGCTTGCGCACGCACTGGCCGATCTTCACGTAGTCCTGCTCATTGAGATTGGCAAGCGACACGCGGCCGGACGGGTGCAGCGTGCCGAAGCCCTTGCCCGGCAACAGCACGACGCCAGCCTCTTCCGCCAGCCTAACAGCAACTCGTGCGGCTTGATGGAGGCCAGCAGCCATTTTACGAATTCCGGGCCGACTTCCCGGCTCATCTGCTCCACGTCAAGCAGCGTGTAGTAATCGACCACGTTCTCGTCCACCTCGCCCGGTGCGGCACCCATGCCGCGATATAGCGCCGCCTTGCGTCCGCGGATCAGCCGCTTCATGGCGTTCTTGTAGCTCTCGGCAGTGTCCATCAGCGAGAACAGCGAAAACAGCACCATCTGCACCTGCTGCGGCGTGGACAGGCCGGCGGTGTGATTGAGCGCCACGGTGCGGCTGTCTGCCACGATGCGGTCGATGAAGGGCAGCTTTTCGGGTTCGGTTGTGATCGAGGCGTAGCGCTTGTTCAGATCGTCCCGCTCAGCCTGCGGCAGTTGTGCGATTTTCTCGTCGAAGACGTTGAGCTTGTCTGCGGCGATCACGCCCAGGCGCCAGCCGGTCGCGCCGAAGTACTTCGAAAAGGAATAGACCAGCAACGTATTACGTGGGCATAGGGCAAATAGCGAAACGAAATTGTCCGCGAACGTTCCGTAGACGTCGTCGGTCAGGATGATCAGGTCGGGGCGATCCTGCACGATGCCAGCCAAGTATTCCAGGCTCTTGTCGCTGACCTTCACCGAAGGGGGATTGCTGGGGTTCACTAGGAAAAATGCCTTCACCTTCGGGTCCCGCAGCTTGTCGAGCTCCTTCTCAGAGTATTGCCAGCCGTCTGTCGCATCAGCGTCTATTGCCAGCTCCGCTAGCCCGAACTCCGACAGCTCCGGGATTTCGATGTATGGCGTGAAAATCGGCTTGCCCAACGCAATGACGTCGCCAGCCTTGAGGAGGTGATTGATCTTCATCGAATTGAACAAATACGTCATGGCGGCGGTGCCGCCCTCGACGGCATACAGGTCGAAATCGCTGGCGAACGGATGGGCGCCGACCATTTCCTTCCTGATGTACTGTTTCACGATTTCTTCCGACAGCTTCAGCATCCGATCCGGCACGGGATAGCTGCATGCCAGGATACCGGCGCACATTTCGTACAGAAAGTCGCCTCCGTCCAACCCGAGTTGATCCCGCACGAACGATACGGCGCTGGCCAAGAATTTCACGCCAGGCACGTCGGCATGGCTGCGGGCGAAAAGGTCAAAGCGTTCTTCGATGCCCGCGCGCCGCGGAAACCCGCCAACGCCTTCGGCAAGATAGGAAAAAGACCGCTCGGACTCGACCATCGCGAAAAGTCCAAGTTGCCAAAAGCCGTGACGTGGAACAGTGGCAAGGAAATTTGGATTTCCCCTGCCGGCATTGAGCATCAGCCTGTTGTTGACGCTTCCGGCCAGCTTGATGAGCTCGTCTTTCAGTTCGAACGGAGAAAGACTTGCGAGGTGAGACGTATCGCGGGTGTTCATTGTGGTCTCCGAGCAGGGATGCAACGGTCAATGAAACAGAGTCCTGCCTGGTTGGAAGCCAGGCAAGAAACTAAATGCGACTTACGCACCGTATATGCTGCGACCGGTGGCCGACGACGACAATGCAGATCGAAATTTACCCGCGAGCGAGTGTCTCAGTAGCCGCATGAGCCGTACAGTGCAGATAAATATACTGCGTTCACCTCGGACAAACACCACAGTTTTTCAGGGTCGGATAGGTATGCAAAGAAGCTCACCAGCAACGATGCGACGTACGCAGGCGACGCTCATCCACCCGCGCACGTTCTGCCCCATACACCGACCCTCGCGATGTTCGCCGCCTTTCAGAAAGTCACGCCGCCCAGGCCTTCTGGCCGCTGGTTCCTTAAGCGGCTCAGAGCTACGGCAGCCACTGGCGGAGCGCGATTGCTTGGCTCTCGTCAATTCTCATGACGCCATGGACACTAATGAAGTGACAGACCGGAATGGGTCGAAAGCTGTCAGCCACGAACCGCGACTTCTCGAAAAATGCAGTGTCATTAAGTGTATCGTTGCTCGCAATTGCTCCCCCGATTGACGACCCTCCGTCAACATTTCCCAATCGAGTAACCCCATGCAATTCCTACGCGCCTCGTTTGCTTGTCTCGCCCTAGTCACCGCCGGCCTTACCCCACTACAAGCCCAGCAAGCACCCGGCACGCCGGTCCCGCATTTGGCTAAGACAGACGAATCCATCCAGATCGCCCGAGACCGCGTCACGTTGACCCAACCGGCCGGATGGCAAAGCATTTCGGCGGGGGAGGCGGCGCCGGGACTCTGGATCTCACTGTTCTTCGCGCCTCGCCTGTCCGATGGCGCGGTGGCGCAATGCACGGTTCTAGTCGATGCGCGTCCATGGACAAAGGGCAGCAACGTTGTGCCGCCGGATATGCGGAAAAAAGCTCAGTGGTCGTCCGAAGATTGGAAGCGCCATTATCAGATCCCGTTCGAATCAGTTGCTATTTTGCAGACCAAGGGCTGGCCAGTTTCCAGCATGCGCGTGCAGCAGGTGTTGATGACCGGCAGTGCGCGCAAATGGAGCGACAGTGCGCCGCAGTACGTGAAGATTGAAGAGCGAAGCTATTTGTCCGCCGACGGGGTCGTGCAAGTGAGCTGCGCGGCGCGTTCTTCGGATCCCGCTGCTGTCGCCGCCGTTTACCGACGCAGCCAATCTGATTTCGCTAAGGTTTTTGATAACGTCCAAGTCAAGTTGGGTGCGCCCGCAAGCAGCGCATCCGCCGCAGTGGTAAAGGAACGCGAGGGCCACACGCTGCATATGTTCCCGGACGGAGCACACGGCATTTGGATTCCAACCGGTTGGCGAGTGAGCGAAACGCCGTCGCAGCCTTCGATGATGTCGCTCAGGCTGCTCGCGCCGAGCAACGAAAAAGGCGAGCCGGTCAACTGCGTGATCAATCTAAGCGATGCTGCCGGCCGCCTGGTGTTGAAAGCCGAAGAACGCGCGCCGGTATGGAATGAAGCCACATGGCGTGCCTGGTTGAAGGCTTACAGCGACGCGCCTGAATTGCTGGAGCGCAGTGGCGCCAACGTCGCGAATCAAAGGGCGCAACGCGCCGTCTACAAGTTCAATGGAACCCATGCCATTTATAAGAACAACATGGCCCAAACCCGGATACACCTGTCACCCGCGCACGTGTGGATGCTGACTTGCATTGCGAGCGGCCAATCTGCCGAGCAAGCGGCTGCCCTGTACAACCGGTCGTTGCCCGACATCGACGGGATCCTGGGAAGTTTCCACGCGGACTAGACAAGGGCAACTCTGAGCGGCGTCGGCATGTTTCGCACGACGCGCTCAGCCCGCTGGTACAAGCCTTCTCGAAGCACCATAAAGCGCCAGCTTCCCAACCCAGCAGCCCAGCACCAGCAACGCGGCATACACGACCAGCATCACGACTGCCACCACGTTGGAATCCGCGGCGCGTATCAGTTGGTCCCATGTCATCGCTCGAATCGCCAGAAAGCCCAGGCCAACCCCCAGCACCTGCGCCAGCCAGAAGGCCACCGTGCCGAGGACCAGCGCACGCCCTTGACGCGCGGCGCCGATCGGGCGCGGCAGGATTTTCAGGCAGGCGTATGTGCAAAGCAGCAGGAGCAGGGCCGGCAGGATCAGGAAACCCAGCGCGTACTGCAGCCAACCCACGGTGAGGGACTGCGCGTTCAGGTAGCTGCCCATGGCGATGCACACACTGAGTTGCCAGCCCAAAATCATCAACCCCGCACTCCAGGCCGCGTGACGCGTTTCATATGCCGGACCACCGGCATCGCTCGCGGGCTGCACGGTTCGCGTGGCGATGCGCACGGCGAGGTACGCGCCCAGGGCTTCCAAGGCAACGGCCAAGGCGCCGAGGAGCAGGCTCATCGTCAGGGCGTGGTTGGCCGCGCCGGCGTGTTGCACGGCGTACAGCACCAGCATGCTGTGCAGATAAATCATCAGCGCCGACACGGCCAGCCAGGACACCAGCGTCAAGATCATGACGATGCCGAAAAGTTTGCGCGGCGCCTCCACGGCGTGCGTGTTGTGCTGGCGCAGCCAGCGATGCGTGGTGCTCCATACGGTCAGGCCGACAAAAATGGATGAGGCCGCAAGGTTTGCCAGGAATGGCACCAGGTACTGCGGCAGGCTGAATGTCTCGCGAAGTTGCGCGGACTCTGGCAGTCCAACCAGCGTGTAGCCTTGCACCAGCGCGGCGAACGCCACGCGCACGATGATGGCTGCCAATGCCAGACGCCAAGCGAGAGAGTAGGGGGAGCGGGCGGGAGCGGTCATCAACGTATGAAGGGGTCGAGAGATAACAGCAGCGGAAGGAATCAGGGATCGACCATAGCATGTCACTACCGCAAGACATGCGGCAGCAGTTGTTTGCTCCCAAAACGCGACCGCGCCCGCATGCCGGTAACTGGCATGCGGGCGCGGGGTGGCTGGCGGCGGGCTCGCCTCAGTGCATCTGCCCGTACTTTCCAGAGTTGAAGTCCTGGATCGCCTCGACGATTTCCGCTTGCGAGTTCATCACGAAGGGCCCGTAGCCAACGACCGGCTCGTCGATCGGCTCGCCGCTCAGGATCAAGAACACGGCGTCGTTGTTGGCTTCGACCGTGATGTCCTCTCCCTCTTGCGAGAACAACGCCAATTGCGCATCCCGCGCGACGGATTCGCCGTTGACCAGGACGGTGCCGCGCAGCATGACGAGCATGCTGTTGCGGCCCGCCGGAATCGGGAAGGTCGCCGTCTTACCGGCCGCCAGCTTCACGTCCCACACATCCATCGGCGTGAAGGTCCGCGCCGGGCCCGCCTGGCCGCCATAGCTGCCTGCGATCACGCGCAGCGTGCCCGCATCATCCGGCAGCGCCACGACCGGGATGTCCGCGTTGAGGATGCCCTGATAGCCGGCCGGCGCCTTCTTGTCCTTGGCGGGCAGGTTGACCCAAAGCTGCACCATTTCCAGCTTGCCGCCCGTGCGGGTGAAGGCATGGGAATGGAATTCTTCGTGCAGGATGCCGGATGCCGCCGTCATCCACTGGACGTCGCCGGGGCCGATGACGCCGCCGTTGCCGGTGGAGTCGCGGTGTTCGACTTCGCCGCTGTAGACGATGGTCACGGTTTCAAAGCCGCGATGCGGGTGCTGGCCGACGCCGCGGGGCTGGCTGGCCGGGCCGAATTCGGCGGGGCCGGCGTAGTCCAGCAGCAGGAACGGGCTGGTGTCGCGGCCCTTGTCGTTGTACGAAAACATGGAGCGCACCGGAAACCCGTCGCCCACCCAATGGGGACGGGGGCTGGCGTGCACGCCGAGGATCTTCTTCATGGTGTGGTTTCCTGTTGCGCGGCCCCTTCGGGGCCGTTCGTCATAGGCAAGAAGATAAGGGCGGAATGCCGATATCGGTAGTGCCCGTGGCTGATAAGCACTGTTCCATGCGGCGAACGATCAGCGCGGGGCCCGTTGGGCGAGGCCGCGGCAGGCGGTATCCTCCCCGGCATGGACAAGATCATGAACGAAGCAGACGCGGCGCGGCGCGATGGCGCGGTGACGGGATTCGCCCCGGTCGTGGGAAAGGGCGCGCGGGTGCTGGTGCTGGGTTCCATGCCCGGCGTGGCGTCGTTGCGGCAGGTGCAGTATTACGCGCATCCGCGCAATGCGTTCTGGCCGCTGGCGGCGCGGATATTCGGGTTCGATCCCGGCTTGGACTACGACGCGCGCTTGCGCGCGTTGCAGGCGAACGGCGTGGCGCTGTGGGATGTGCTGCAGGCGTGCGAACGGCCGGGGAGCCTGGATGCCGATATCCGCGGCGATACGCTGGTGCCGAACGATTTTGGAGCATTCCTGGCTTGCCATCCGTCGATCGTGCGCCTCTGTTTCAACGGCGCAAAGGCGGCGGCAATGTTCCGGCGGCATGTGCTGCCGACGTTGGCCGCGCCGAAGCTGGCTTTGTTCGAACTGCCGTCGACCAGCCCCGCCCACGCGGCGGCCAGTTTTGTGCAAAAGCTGGCGGCGTGGGAGCCGGCGTTGAGATTGCCGTCGGCCTGACGCAGCAGACGGCCATGGTGACCTCAGCTCCGTCCCTCAATTGACCGATATCAAGGCTCTATATAACTACAAGTGATAAGTTAATTTCCGTAACACTTAAACGTTTCGGAGTTTAACGATGCACACCCCCAACAGTCCCCCTGAAACGCCGCTTCCGGGCAAGCGCGGCTTTCTGAAAGGGCTGCTCGGCCTGGGCGCCGCCGCCTCGGTCATTCCCATCCACGCCGAGGCCGCGCCCGGCCTGAACGGCCAGCCGCCGCGCCGGCCCGGCATGGCCGGAAAGCGCTACGGCATGGTCGTCGACATGCGCAAATGCATCGGCTGCCAGTCCTGTACGGTGAGCTGTTCGCTGGAGAACGTGCCGCCCATCGGGCAGTTCCGCACCACCGTACTGCAGTACGAGGTCATGCCCGACACCGGTGGCCCCTGTTCCATGGTGATGCTGCCGCGCCTGTGCAACCACTGCGATAAGCCCCCCTGTGTGCCGGTCTGTCCGGTGCAGGCCACGTTCCAGCGCGAGGACGGCATCGTGCTGGTCGACAACGCGCGCTGCGTGGGTTGCGGCTATTGCGTGCAGGCCTGTCCGTACGACGCGCGCTTCATCAATCACGAGACCCAGACCGCGGACAAGTGCACGTTCTGCGAGCATCGGCTGGAAGCCGGGCTGCTGCCGGCGTGCGTGGAAAGCTGCGTGGGCGGCGCGCGCGTGATCGGCGACATGAACGATCCGGACAGCGCGATCTCGCAGTTGCTTGCCGAACACAAGGCCGACATCAAGGTGCTCAAGCCCGAGATGAAGACCGATCCCCACGTCTTTTACATCGGCCTGCCCGATGCGTTCGTGCACCAGGTCGACGGCCAGGCCGGCGTGCGCCTGGCGGGTGGTCACTGAGCCAAGGAAGGGGAGACTCTCATGCAAATTTCTGAATTGCTTACGCCGGTCTACGACGCCGCCTGGCTGCCTTGGGCCGTGCAGTATTTCTTTCTGATCGGCATCAGCGCGACGACCGCGCTGACCGCCGCCTTCGCGACGTTTGGGCGTGCGGATTCCGCGTCGCGCCGGCTGTTGCCGGCGGCGGTGACAGTGCTGCTGGTCAGCGCCATCGCCGCGCCGGTGTCGCTGCTGGCCGACCTGCATCAGCCCGTCCGCTTCTGGCACTTCTATGCGCACCTCACGCCGTGGTCTTGGATGTGGCTGGGGGCAGTGCTGCTGCCGGTTTTCGTGACGCTGGCGCTGCTGTTCTGCGCGGCGTGGTGGTGGGGGCGAATCGGGTGGCTGCGGGTGGTGGCGGCGGCGCTGGCGCTCTCAGCGCTGTCCATCCTGGTCTACACCGGGGCCGAGGTGATGGTGCTGCGTTCGCGGCCGTTGTGGCACACCGTGTTTCTGCCGGTCAACTTTGCGCTGACTGCCTGGCTGGGCGCACTGGGCGCGATGTTCCTGGTGGGCCGCTGGCTGCCGGGCGGGCTGCGCGCGCTGCCGGTTGAAATGCTGCGCCGGCTCAGCGTGACCGCCGTGGTGATGATCGCGCTGGGTGCGGGCGCCTGGGCCTTGTTGGGCTTGCTGGGACTGGATCCGTCCTTTGAGGCGGCGCTGCGGCTGTTCGCGGACTTTCCGATCTGGCGCCTGAGTCTGGCGGGCGCTGTGATCACGGCCTTCTGCATCATCGCGCTGCTGCAGCGGCCCGCGCGCACGCTGGCGGCGCCGTTGCCGTCGGCCGCATTGGCGCTGACGATGCTGGGCGCGGCGTGGATCTTCCGCTGGGTGGTCTTCATGAGCGTGCAGGGCGTGCCCAAGTACGGCGCGGGACTCTACCTGTACGACATGCCGTGGGGCAGCGACGGGCTGCTGGGCATGGTGGGCGTGCTGGGACTGTGCGTGGCACTGATCACCGCCGTCACCTGGGCCCTGGACATCTTCCCCGCGCGCGCACGCGCCGTGGCCGCCTGAGCGCGCGCCGACACGACAGCACATGGAAAAGAAAGCAATGGACAAGCAACACGAACACGACAATCGCCGCGAAGACGACAAGCGCCGCGGCGCGGACGATGGCCCGGACCTGCCGCGCGACGAGGCGCGGCGCAAGCTGATGATGCGCGGCGGCATGGTGGCCGGTGGCATGGCGGCTTTTGCGGCGGGGTATGGCGACACGGTCGTCAAGGCGGTCAAGGGGCTGGCGCAGGGCACCGCCGGCGTGCCGACGGCGCACGCCGTGCGCGGCAACTCGCTGACGCCGGAGTTCCGTATCGACCCGCTGACCGGCGCGCTGAGCGCGCAGCCGGGCCAGATCGTCAGCCCGTCGAGCTGTCTGGGCTGCTGGACGCAATGCGGCGTGCGGCTGCGCGTGGACACGGCGGAGAACCGCATCCTGCGGGTGGCTGGCAACCCGTACCATCCGCTGGCCACGACGCGCCCCGCGGCCATGGACACGCCCGTGCGCGAGGTCTATGCGCAGTTGGGCGGCGACGGCGGGCTGGAAGGGCGCGCCACGTCGTGTGCGCGCGGCTCGGCCATGCTGGAGCAGATGGACAGTCCGTATCGCGTGTTGCAGCCGATGAAGCGCGTGGGCAAGCGCGGTGACGGCAAATGGCAGACGATCAGCTTCGAGCAATTGGTGGAGGAAGTCTGTGAAGGCGGCGACCTGTTTGGCGAAGGTCACGTGGACGGCCTGCGCGCGATCTACGACCGCGAGACGCCGCTGGACCCGGACAATCCGGAATACGGCGCGAAGGTCAACCAGTTCCTCTTTACCGACGCGTCCAACGAAGGGCGCACGCCGCTGATCCAGCGCTTTGCCGGCCAGTCGTTCGGCACCGTCAACTTCAGCAATCACGGTTCGTACTGCGGCCAGAGCTTCCGGGTGGGGGCGGGCGCGGCGCTGGGCGACCTGAAGGGCATGCCGCACGGCAAGCCGGACTGGGACAACGCCCGCTTTGGCCTGTTCATCGGCGCGGCGCCCGCGCAGGCTGGCAACCCTTTCCAGCGCCAGGCCCGCCAGTTGGCCGAGGCGCGGGTGCGGCCCGGCGAATCCGCGTTCACCTACGTGGTGGTGTCGCCTGTGCTGCCGGCCTCGTCCAGCCTGTCGGCGGGATCGGGCAATGAATGGGTGCCGGTCAATCCGGCCAGCGACCTTGCGCTGGCGATGGGGCTGATCCGCTGGATCCTGGACAACGAACGCTTCGACGCGCGCATGCTGGCGCAACCGGGTCCGACCGCCATGAAGGCAGCGGGCGAGGCGGCGTGGACCAACGCGACGCATCTGGTGGTGGCCGAACCGGGCCATCCGCGTTTGGGCGCGTTTCTGCGCGGGGCGGACATGGGCTGGGCGCGCCCGGCCGATGCGGACGAGAAATGGGAAGACGTGTATGTCGTGCGTCTGGCCGACGGCACGCTGGCGCCGCACACGACGGCGTCATCGGCCGAGCTGTTTGCCGATGACGCCATCGCCGCGCCCGGCATGGCCGATGCGCCGACTGCGCTGAAGGTGCGGACTTCGCTGACCTTGCTGCGAGAGGAGTCGCGCCGCAAGACGCTGGATGAGTACGCCGCGCTCTGCGGCGTGCCCGCGGCCAAGATCGCGTCGCTGGCCGAGCGCTTTACCAGTCACGGCAAGCGCGCCGTGGCCGATGCGCACGGCGGCACCATGAGCGGCGCGGGCTTTTACACCGCCTACGCGATCGCCATGCTGAACACGCTGGTGGGCAACTTGAACGTGGAGGGCGGATTGGTGCTGGATGCCGGGCCGTTCCCGCCCTACGGCGCGGGGCCGCGCTACAACATCGCCGGTTTTGCGAACAAGGCGTCGCCCAAGGGCGTGTCGCTGTCGCGCAACCGCTTTCCGTACGAGAAATCCAGCGAATTCAAGCGCAAGAAGGCCGCGGGCCAGCCTGCCTATCCGGCAGCCGCCCCGTGGTATCCGGCGACGGGCGGCCTCAGTTCCGAGATGCTGGCGTCGGCGCTGGCGGGCTATCCGTATCGCGCCAAGGTCTGGTTCAACCACATGAGCAATCCGGTCTACGGCATTGCCGGGTTCCGCCACGTGGCGCTGGAAACGCTGAAGGACCCGCGCGTCCTGCCGCTGGCGGTGTCGATCAACCCCTTCATCAACGAGACCAGCGCGCTGGCCGACTACATCGTGCCGGACACCGTCACGTACGAAAGCTGGGGCGTGTCGGCGCCATGGGCCGACGTGGTGGCCAAGGCATCGACGGTGCGCTGGCCCGCGGTGCAACCGCGCGTGGCGCGCACGGCCACTAGCGAGCCCGTGTGCCTGGAAACCTTCCTGATCGCGTGCGCCAAGCGCCTGGGCATGCCGGGATTCGGCGAGGGCGCCATCTCGGACAAGGACGGCGGCAAGTACGCGCTGGACACGCCCGAGGATTTCTTCTTGCGCGGCATGGCCAACATCGCGTTTGCGGCGGGACGTCCGGTGCCGGCGGCCAGCGACGACGATATGGCGCTGACGGGCGTCGACCGCTACCGCGACCTGTTGCAGAGCAAGCTCAAACCGGGCGAATGGCGGCAGGTGGCCATGCTGATGAGCCGAGGCGGGCGCTTTGACCGGATGGAAGACGCGTGGACGCAAGCGGGCGAACAGCCGCGCCGCACGCGCGTGGCCTACGCAAAACCGCTGCATGTCTGGAGCGAGGAACTGGCAGGCTTCCGCCACGCGATGACGGGCGAGCGCTACAGCGGCTGTCCCACCTGGTATCCGACGCGGCTGGCCGACGGGCGCGACATGCGGGACGAATACCCGCGGCAGGACTGGCCGTTCTTGCTGAGTTCGTTCAAGTCCAACCTGATGAGCTCGCTGTCTATTGGCGTGAACCGCCTGCGTCAGGTGCATCCGCACAATCCGGTGTCGATCAGCCGGCAGGACGGCGAACGGCTGGGCATCCGCAACGGGGACACGGTGCGCATCGTCACGCCGGGCGGGTCCGTGACGGGGCTGGCGCTGCTGCGCGACGGGGTTCAGCCGGGCGCGCTGGGCATCGAGCATGGTTACGGGCATACCGAGCTGGGGGCGCGCGCGCACATCGTGGACGGCACGCCGATGCCGCACGATCCGGCCCTGGCCGCGGGGGTCAACCTGAACGATCTGGGCTTTGGGGACGCGACGCGCGGCCAGCACGCCAACGTCTGGATCGATTGGGTGTCGGGCGCGGCGGTGCGGCAGGGCTTGCCGGCGCGGATCGAGCGGGTTTGATCCGAGGGAAAGCGGGTCAGCGCACGACGGTGTCAGCCACCAGTTCCAGCCCGTCGGCGCGAGGACCCACGTCCGTCAGCACGCCGCTCAGGTCTCCCGCCTGCGCGGCAGCGTTGCCCGAGCGGCTGATGCGGATCTCCACGCGCACCTTGCCTGCCTTGGACAGCGTGGCGTCCGGCGACATGGCGGTACTGTCGTCCAGGACGAAGGCCCGGGGCAGGTCCGCGACCTGCATCTTCAGGATGGCGACGGGCATGCGGGATCCCTCCATGGGACGTGCCAGGATGAAGACGGTGTCGTTCGGCGCGACCTGGCCGCGCAGGGTGTCGGCGATGCGGGCCCGACCGGCGATGCGGGCGGGCGAGGAGGGCATGGCCGCCGGAGCGGTGGGCGGTGCGGAGGCAGCCGGCGTCGACCCCGCCGCCAGGGCGGATGCGGACGAAGTGCCCGAGGCAGCCGCCACCGACGCTCCCCCGGCCCCGCCCGTCGCCATGGCGCGCGCCTGCGCGATATTCGTCTGGATCTGCCGCGCCGCGTCCGAGTCTGCCGGCAGCAGCCTCTGCAACCGTTCCCAGTGCGTCAGCGCCTCGGCGGCGTCGCCGCGGCGCATGGCCATCATGCCGGCCAGCGCCAGCGCCTTGGGCTGATCCGGCTCGGCCTGCAACGCCTGCGCAACGGCCGCGATGGAGTCCCCGTCGGGCTGTCCCTGCCGCGCCGACAGCAGCGCGTCGGCCAGATCCGCCAGCACCACGGGCTGGCCGGGCACCAGCCGCAACACCTCTTGATACGCGGCAATGGCATCGTTGTAGCGGCCCAGCGTTTCGTAGGAGCGGGCCAGCATGTACCAGCCGTCGGCGTCATCGGGCGAGGCGCGCAGCCGCTGAGCCAGCGCGTTGATTGCCAGCGCCATGTCGTTGTCCGCCTCCTGTGCGTGCGGTTCGGGCGTTTGCGACATGGCGATCGTGGCCGCCGCGCGCGGATTGCCCAACTGCCCATACAACAGCACGGCGGCCACCGGGACGGCCACCGTCAGCACGCACGCCGCGGCAATGCTGGCGCGCTGGCCGCCCAACCGCGCGCGGGGATCGCGGCGCATCGCCAGGTCCTGCAGCAGATCGCGTTGCAGCTCTTCGTCGGCGCGGGCGTACGCTTGCGGGCTGAGGGCGCCATGGTCCAGATCGCGCCGGAGCTGCTCGCGTTGCGCCAGGTAGAAGGCGCGCACGCTGGCATCCGAGGCGGTTTCCGCGGCCGGCGTGCGGCGCAGCAGCGGCGGCACGAGACACAACAACGTGGCCAGGAGCAGGGCCAGGACGATGAGCCAGAGCGTGGTCATGAGCCGGAATCCAGGAAGCGGGCGGCGCGGGCGCGTTCGTCCGCGGTCAGCGGTGCGCGCGCGCCGGTGCGGCGCTTGAGCGTTCGCACCAGCACCAGGAAGCCCACCGCCAGCAGCGCGAACGGACCCACCCACAGCAGCCAGGTGATCGGCTTGAAGGGCGGGTCGTACCGCACGAAGTCGCCGTAGCGGTCTTCGAAGAAGCGCATGATCTCGGCGTCAGTCTTGCCTTCGGCAAGTTGACCGCGGATGAGCTTGCGCATGTCCAGGGCGAGGGGCGCGTTGGACTCGGCCAGGGTCTGGTTTTGGCAGACGAGGCAACGCAGGCCGTGTGCGAGCTTGTCGGCGCGCTGTTCCTGGTCGGTGGACAGCACGGGCCCTGGCGTGGGTGCGGCGTGCAGGATTGCCGGGGAAAACTGCATCGCCAGCAGCAGGCAGAGCAGAAGCCGCAGGGGCAGGGCGCGCATTGCGGTCATTGCAGCGCCTCGATGACGGGTTGCAGCCGCGTGCGCCACAGCTCCGGCGTGATGAGGCCCAGATGCTTGTACCGGATGCGGCCGTCGCCGTCGATCACGAACGTCTCGGGCACGCCGTAGACGCCGTACTCGATGCCCACGCGCCCGTCGACATCGCTGGCGGACGCGACGTAGGGATTGCCATTGCGCGCCAGCCACTGCCGCGCCTCGTCGGGCTTGTCCTTGTAGTTCAGGCCAAACAGCGCAATGCCATGGCGCTGCGCGACCTCGCGCAGCACGGGCAATTCGTCCTTGCACGGTCCGCACCACGAGGCCCACACGTTCAGCAGCCACACCTTGCCCCGCTGCGATTCCACGTCCAGTGTCTTGCCGGGTTCCAGCAGATCCGGCAGGCCGATGGCGGGCGCGGGCTTATCAATCATTGCCGACGGCACCGCGCGCGGATCGCGCGACAGCCCCTTCGCAAGAAACACGGCCATGGCCAGGAACACGGCAAGCGGCAGCAGATAGCGCAGCATCAGTAGCCCTCTCGCGCCGCGCCGGCGGTTTCGGGCTGGGCGGCTTGCGCGTCCTTGCGCGCCTGCGCCTCGCGCGCGCGCCGGTAGCGTCCGTCGCCCGCGGCCAGCAGACCGCCCAGCGCCATCAGGATGCAGCCGGTCCAGATCCAGGTCATGAAGGGCTTGACCTGGATGCGCACGGTCCAGGCGTTGTCGGCCACGGGCTCGCCCAGCGCCACGAAAAGGTCGCGCGTAAAGCCGCTGTCGATGTCGGCCTGGCTGAGCGCCATGTCCTGCACGGTGTAGTGGCGCTTTTCGGGATACAGCGTCACCACGGGCTTGCCATCGCGCACGACATGGAACACAGCACGCTGCGCGGTGTAGTTGGGACCGGTGGCCGGGCCGATGCCGGCAAACGTGAACTGGTAGCCGCCGGCCTCCTGCGTGGTGCCCACGTCAACGCGCAGCTCGCGTTTGACCTCATAGCCGTTGGCCAGCGTGACGCCCGCGATGAAGACGCCGATGCCAGCATGCGCCAGCAGCATGCCGTACCACGAGCGCGGCTGGCGGGTCAGCCGCCGCAGCACGTCGCCGTCGCCGTCCGTCAGGCGTTGCCACGCGTGCGCCGCGGCGCTGGCGACCGACCACGCGGCCAGCCACAGGCCCAGCACGATCATCGGCGATCCAAAGCGCGAAGCGCCGGGCATCGCCAGCGGCACGAGCACTGCCGTCAGCACGCTCACCGCAAAGGCCACGCGCAGGCGCTTGCCCAGGTCGGGGAGCTCTGCCTGTTTCCAGCGGGCGATCGGGCCCACGCCCATCAGGAAGATCGCGGGCGTCATGAGCGGCACGAACACGGCTTCGAAGTAGGGCGGGCCGATGGAGATCTTGCCCCACTCCAGCACATCCAGCACGACGGGATACAACGTGCCCAGCAGCACGGAACCTGCGGCGACCGTGAGCACGACGTTGTTGGACAGGAGCAGCGATTCACGCGACAGCAGTGAAAAGCCGCCGCCCAGCCCGACCGTTGGCGCGCGCCAGGCGTACAGGGCGAGCGAACCGCCCACGATCACCGTCATGAACGCAAGGATGTACAGCCCGCGCCCGGGATCCACCGCGAAGGCATGGACCGAGGTCAGCACGCCCGAGCGCACGAGGAACGTGCCCAGGATGCTCAGCGAAAACGTGCAGATGGCCAGCAGCACCGTCCAGCTTCGGAACGCGCCGCGCCGCTCGGTGACGATCAGCGAATGGATCAGCGCGGTGCCCGCCAGCCAGGGCATGAAGGACGCGTTCTCGACAGGGTCCCAGAACCACCACCCACCCCAGCCCAGCACGTAGTACGCCCAAGCGCTGCCCAGCAGGATGCCGATGGTCAGGAACGTCCATGCGGCCAGCGTCCATGGCCGCACCCAGCGCGCCCACATCGCGTCCAGTTCGCCCGACAGGAGCGCTGCGATGGCAAACGCGAACGCCACCGAAAAGCCGACGTAGCCCATGTACAGCATGGGCGGATGCACGATCATGCCGGGATCCTGCAACAGCGGATTCAGGTCGCGGCCGGCCATCGCGGCCGGAATCAGGCGCTCGAACGGGTTGGACAGGAACAGCATGAACAGCAGCAGGCCGACGCTGATCCAGCCCATCACCGCCAGCACGCGGCCCACGAAAGCCAAGGGCAGCCGCTTGCTGCACAGCGCCACGGCCAGCGTCCACGCGGTCAGCAGGAGCTGCCACAGCAGCAGCGACCCTTCATGCCCGCCCCAGACCGCCGCGAAGCGGTAGCCAGCCGGCAGGTCCGCGTGGGAATTCGCGGCCACGTACAGGACCGAAAAGTCGTTATGCACGAAGGCCCACGCCAGGCAGGCGAAGGCGAGCGTCGTCAGGCCGAACTGCCCGATGGCCGCAGGCCGCGCCACGCGCAGTCCCGCCTGCCAGCCGGAGGCCGCGCCGAGGAGCGGCAGGACGCCTTGCGCCAGCGCCATTAGCAGCGCGAGGATCAGCGCGAAGAGGCCGATTTCGGGGATCATCGCGCCTCCGTCTGCAGGGTGGAGGCAGCCCGTTGCTCCGCCTTCTTGATGGCATCGGCTGCTTCGGGCGGCATGTAGTTTTCGTCGTGCTTGGCCAGCACTTCGGTGGCGCGGAACACGCCGTCCGCGCCCATCTTGCCGGCCACCACCACGCCCTTGCCCTCGCGGAACAGGTCCGGCAGCAAGCCCTGATAGGTGACGGGCACGGCGTGGGCGGTGTCGGTCACGGCAAAGCGCAGCGTCAGGCCGTCGGTCTCGCGCCGCAGCGAGCCTTGTTCGACCAGGCCTCCGACGCGAAAGCTGCCGCTGGCGGGCGCCTCGCGTGCGATGACCTGCGTCGGGCTGAAGAAGAACACCAGATTCGATTGCAGGGCGTTGAGCACCAGCGCGGTAGCCAGGCCCAGTAGCACGAGGCCGCCCACGATGGCGAACGCGCGGCGCTTGCGCGGGCTCATCAGCGCGTCCTTCCTGCGTCACGGGCGGGGCTGCTCACATTTTCCTGCCGCCGGCCGCTTCGGCGCGCGCGCCGCCACAGCGCCAGCACTTCCCACGCCATCAGCAGAAACGTGACGCCGTAGGCGCCCAGGATGTACGGCCCATGGCCTTGCAGCGAAAAGAGGACGTCCCAGCTCATGGCGCCTCCGTCCGGGCGCCGCGCCGCGAGCCGCCCGCCGGCGCGCCCGGCTGCCCGCCGCCTATCTGCCCGCCGATCTTCTGAACGGCGCCCGGCTCGCGCTCTGCAATGATCCCGCGCACGCGCGCCAGCGCGACCGCCGCGCTGTACAGCCAGAACGCCGCCACCATCAGCAGCATCGCGGTCACCATGATGCGCGCCATGCTCGGGGCCGTTGTCAGATTGATCGACGCGCCCTGATGCAGCGTGCTCCACCACTGCACCGAGAAATAGATGATCGGCACATTGACCACGCCCGCCAGCAGCAGGATCGCGCCGCCCCGGTCCGCGCGCTGCGTGTCGTCGGTAGCGGCCTGCAGCGCCATGAAGCCCAAGTACAGGAACAGCAGAATCAGCTCGGACGTGAGCCGCGCGTCCCACACCCACCACGTGCCCCACGTGGGCTTGCCCCACAGCGCGCCCGTCCACAGCGTCAGGAAGGTGAAGATCGCGCCAGTGGGCGCCAGCGCGCGCATCATCATGAACGACAGGCGCGTATTGAAGATGAGGCCCAGCGCCGCATAGCCCGCCATCACCAGGTACAGGAACATCGACATCCAGGCCGCGGCCACGTGGATGAACAGGATGCGATAGACCTCGCCCTGCTGGCTGTCGACAGGCGCGACCACCAGCCCCGTGTAAAGCCCGGCCGCCGCAAAGAGGGCGGCGCCCGCGCCCAGAAAGGGAATCATCCGCCCGGCCAGCGGATAGAACAGCGCGGGCGACGCGAAGCGCAGCCACGTCGATCGCGCGGGCGCGGCGTGGGGGGAGTCGAAGGTGGAGGGATTGTGCATCGGTAACCTCAGTCCAGCGCCACGCGCAGCGCCGCCGACGCGCTCCAGGGGCAAAGCAGAATCGCCAGGCACAGGCCGGCGCCCAGCAGCGAAAGCTGCGGCCCCGCGCCCAGGCCGGCGTGCGTGGCCGACACGGCGCCCGCGCCGAAGATCAGCACCGGCACGTACAGCGGGAGCACCACCAGCGGCAGCAGCGCGCCGCCGCGCAGGCCCAGCGTCAGCGCCGCGCCCAGGCCGCCCACCAGCGCGAGCGTCGGCGTGCCCAGCAGCAGGGACAGCACCAGAATGCCGATGGCATGCGGCGACAGGCCAAACTGCAGCGCCAGCACCGGGCTGGCGAGAATCAGCGGCACGCAGGTGCTGAACCAGTGCGCGCCCAGCTTCACACCCACCAGCAGCGGCAGCGGATGCGGCGACACCAGCAGCTGTTCCAGCGCGCCGTTGTCGTAGTCCTGCGCAAAGGGGCGATGCAGGCTCAGCAGAATGCCGAGCAGCGCGCAAACCCACAAGACGCCCGGGCCGATCGCCAGCAGCAGCACGGGATCCGGTCCCACCGCCAGCGGAAACAGCGAACCCGTGACGATGAAGAACAGCGTCGCGCCCAGCGTGTCCGCCGGTCGACGCCAGGCCAGCCGGACTTCACGCAATGCCAACTGAGACAGCGTTGCCAGCATCCGCGTAGTCATCCATGTTCAGGGTTTGGGTGTGATGGGCAGGGGTGCCGGGCGCGCGGTGCGAGGCGACGACGGCTGCGCCGCCCGCGGCCAGGTGTGCGCCAAGCGCCTGCGCCAGTTGTTCCAGACTGGCCGCGTCCAGGCCGGCGTCGGGCTCGTCCAGCAGCCACAGCGGCTTGGCGCCCAGCACCACGGCGGCCAGCGCCAGCCTGCGGCCCTGGCCCTGCGACAGGCGCGCGGCGGGCGTGTGCAGGCAGGCGCCCAGGCGCCAGTCGTCAAGGCAGGCGGCGATCGCGTCGTCGTGCCGCGGCGTGCCGGCCACGTGCAGGTTGCACCGCAGGTTTTCCAGCGCGGTCAGGTCGCCCGACAGGCCGTTCCCGTGTCCCAGATACGCCGTGCGCGCAAAGTGCGCCGCGGGATCGCGGCGGATGTCGCCGTCCGGGTCGAAGATGCCGCCGTCCAAGGGCCGCAGCAGGCCGGCCAGCATGCGCAAGAGGCTGGTCTTGCCGCTGCCGTTGGCTCCTTGCACGTTCAACAACTGCCCGGCGTGCAGTTCAAAATCCAGCGCGCCGGTGCCGCCGCGCCGGCTGACCAGCCCGCGCGCGCTCAGCACCGGCAGCGGCGCGTCAGCGGGCCGCATTGGCCACCTCGTTGGACGCCCTGGCCGGCGGCGTCGCTTCGGAGGTCTGGCCCGGCGGAATGTGCGGCAGCGTGTGGGCGATGCCCTTGTGGCAGTCGATGCAGGTCTTGGACCGGTCGGCCAGGTAGGTCGAGTGCATGTTCTGCGCCCGCACGCTCTGGCGGGTGAAGTCCATGTACTCGTAGTTGTGGCAGTTGCGGCATTCCAGCGAGTCGTTCGCCTTGAAGCGCGCCCATTCGTGCTGCGCCAGTTCCAGCCGCTTGTCGACGAACTTCTCGCGCGTGTCGATCGTGCCGAAGATCTTGCCCCAGACTTCCTTGGACGCCTGCATTTTGCGGGCGATCTTGTCGGTCCAGTTGTGGGGCACGTGGCAGTCGGAGCACAGCGCACGCACGCCGGAACGATTGGTGAAGTGGATCGTGCCCTTCAGCTCCGAGTACACGTTGTCGCGCATTTCATGGCAGCCGGTGCAGAACTTCTCGGTGTTCGTCAGCTCCATGGCGGTGTTGAACGCGCCCCAGAACAGGATGCCGCCGATGAACCCGCCCACGGTCAGAAAGCCCAGGCTGAAGTGCACACTGGGCCGCCGGATGATGTTCCAGTAACGCTTGATGAGCTTGACCATGACGGGCTCCTGTCCCTTACTTCTTGTCGGGCGCCGGAGCGGAGAGGCGCTTGAGGATCACGTCGATGTCCTGGAAATTGTTCGGGACCAGCGGCTTGGCCTCCGTTTGCGGCACGTGGCACTGCAGACAGAAGTAGCGGCGCGGCGACACTTCGGCCAGCACGTTGCTGTCGCGGTCCATATAGTGCGTCACGCTCAGCGGGACCGCCTGGGTCTGCTCGGTGTTGACCCGCGCGTGACAGGCCAGACAGCGGTTGAAGTTCTTGTCGATCTGGTAACCGTCGATCTTGTGCGGAATGGTGGGCGGCTGCATCGAATAGGTGCGCATGCGCCGCACGTCGCGGTTTTCCACCGGCGGCATCAGGGGCGGCGTGGCCGACTCGGTCAGGGGCGTCGGCCCCCGCATGGGATCGATCATCGGATCGGTCGGCGCCGCCCAGGCGTTTGCGCCGATCAGAAAGACCAGGGCGATCGAAGTGGCGCGAATGTTCATGAGCGTCTCCGTCGGGCCGTCAAGCCTTGGTGATCTTGACCGCGCACTTCTTGAAGTCGGTCTGGAACGAGATCGGATCGGTGGCGTCGAGCGTGACCTTGTTGATCAGTTGGCCGGCGTCGAACCAGGGCACGAACACCAGGCCGCGCGGCGGCTTGTTGCGTCCGCGCGTTTCCAGCCGGGTCTGCATTTTGCCGCGCCGCGACGCAATCTCCACCAGTACGCCGCGCCGCAGCCCCATGGCCTGCGCATCGTCCGGGTGCATGAAACAGACCGCGTCGGGAAAGGCGCGGTACAGCTCCGGTACGCGCCGCGTCATCGAACCCGAATGCCAATGCTCCAGCACGCGGCCAGTGGACAGCCAGAAGGGGTATTCCTCGTCCGGCACCTCGGGCGGCGGCTCGTAGGGCAGGGCATAGATGTTGGCCTTGCCGTCCGGGTTGCCATAGAAATTGAAGCCGGAACCCACCTTTACATAGGGATCCGCCTTTTCGCGATAGCGCCAGCGCGTCTCGACCCCGTCCACCACGGGCCAGCGCAGCCCGCGCACCTGGTGATAGGTGTCAAAGGGCGCCAGATCGTGGCCATGGCCGCGGCCGAACTCCGCATATTCCTCGAAGAGCCCCTTCTGCACGTAGAAGCCGAACGCCTTGGCCTCGTCGTTGGCGTACTCCGGGTCCAGCTCCGTGTTCGGAAACTTGTTGACCTTGCCGTTTTCGTACAGCACCTGAAAGAGGGTCTTGCCCCGCAGCTCGGGCTTTTTGGCCAGCAGGTCCGCGGGCCAGACCTCGTCGGTCGTGAAGCGCTTGGAGAACTCCATCAATTGCCACAGGTCCGACCGCGCGCCGCTGGGCGCGTTGACCAACTGGTGCCAGAACTGCGTGCGGCGCTCGGCGTTGCCGTAGGCGCCTTCCTTTTCCACCCACATGGCGGTGGGCAGCACCAGATCGGCCGATATCGTGGTCACCGTCGGGTAGGCGTCGGACACCACGATGAAATTCGCCGGATTGCGGTAGCCGGGATAGCCCTCGTTCAACATGTTGGCCGCGGCCTGCATGTTGTTGTTGACCATCACCCAGTAGGCGTTGATGGTGCCGTCCTTCAGCATGCGATTCTGCAGGACGGCGTGCGCGCCGACCTTCTCGGGGATGGTCCCGTCGGGCAGCCCCCAGACCTCTTCGGCGCGCGCCCGGTGCTTCGGGTTGGTCACGACCAGATCCGCGGGCAGGCGATGCGAGAACGTGCCTACCTCGCGCGCCGTGCCGCAGGCGGACGGCTGGCCCGTCAGGGAGAACGGGCTGTTGCCCGGCGTGGAGATCTTGCCCGTCAGCAGATGGATGTTGTAGACCAGATTGTTCGCCCACACGCCGCGTGTGTGCTGGTTGAAACCCATGGTCCAGAACGACATGACGCGGATCTTCGGATCGGCGTACAGCTCGGCCAGCGCTTCCAGATTCCGCTTTGGCACGCCGGTCAGTTTGGCGGTGTATTCCAGGTCGTACTTGGAGACGAACTTCGCGTATTCGTCGTAAGTGATCGGGCGCGAGCCGCCAGCGTTGTTGGCGTTCTTGGCGGCCTTCTGCAGCGGGTGCTCCGGACGCAGGCCGTAGCCGATGTCGGTATTGCCTTCCAGAAACCGGGTGTGCTCGTCGACGAACTCGCGATTGACGCGCTTGGTCTTGATGATGTGGTTGGCGATGTAGTTCAGGATCGCCAGGTCGGTCTGCGGCGTGAACGTCAGCGAGATGTCTGCCAATTCATACGACCGGTTCTCGAAGGTGGACAGCACCACCACTTTGGTATTGGGCTTGCTCAACCGCCTGTCGGTCACGCGCGTCCACAGGATCGGGTGCATTTCGGCCATGTTCGCGCCCCACAGCACGAAGGCGTCGGCGTTCTCAATGTCGTCATAGCAGCCCATGGGCTCGTCGGCGCCAAAGGTGCGGATGAAACCCACCGCCGCCGACGCCATGCAGTGCCGCGCGTTCGGATCGAGGTTGTTGGTGCGAAACCCCGCCTTCATCAGCTTGAGCGCGGCGTAACCTTCCCAGATGGTCCACTGGCCCGAGCCGAACATGCCGACGGCCTCAGGGCCCTTGTCCTTGAGCACGCGCTTGAACTGTTCGGCCATGACGTCGAACGCCTGGTCCCAGGACACCGGCGCCAGCTCGCCGTCCTTGGCGTACTTGCCGTCCTTCATGCGCAGCAGCGGCGTCGTCAGCCGGTCGTTGCCGTACATGATCTTGGACAGGAAATAGCCCTTCACGCAGTTCAGGCCGCGGTTGACCTCGGCGTTGAAGTCGCCGTGCGTTGCCACGACCTGGTTGTCCTTCACCGCGACGTTCACGCCGCAGCCGGTCCCGCAGAACCTACAGGGCGCCTTCGACCACTTCAGCTTGGCCGCTTCCGATTCGGTCACGATGTTCTGTGTGTAGCCCACGATGGGGATGCCGGCTACCGTGGCGGCAGCGGCGGCGGCAGATTGCTTGATGAACTCTCTACGAGCCATGGACATCGTCAATCTCCTCATTCATCGCGGCAAGCGTGTCGGAATGCTGATACACCAGCGCCGACGCCAGCACGCCATCCAGCCGCTGGATCTCGGCGATCTGCGCAAGCATGTCTTCGGTAGAGGGAGCTTCCAGGGTGACGACCAGCTTGCCGGTCTCGGAAGCGCCGTGGATTTCCGCGCCTGCGATCGCGAGGATCGCGCCGCGCACGTCAGCCAGCCGGCGCGGGGCGGCATGCACCACCATGCTGGCGATGTGCAGCTCGGGCGCCGCGCTACAGGGCGCGGGGGCGGGCTGACTGGGGGGGAAGGGGGGGCGCAGGCTTTGCATCAGCTTCCCGGGGGGCCCGCGAACATCTGGTAGATCCAGACCGCAAAACCGTACCCGGCCACGATGATCACTGCCAACACCGGGGCCATGACTGCCGTCAGGAATAGGAAACTTCGCAGTTCCTGGGCTTTTGTGTAGCCATCGGATTCGTCTTGCACACACCACCTCGCAGCAGAAACTTGTAGGGGTATTGCGTTAAACGTACGGATGCGAAAGTTTGTAGCAGATGAGCTTGCGCTGCGTCAATGTTGCAACACAGCGAAATATTGTCGGAGAGGTTACGGGGGGCGGGAACCGGCCGCTGGGTCGCCGGCCGCCCATTAATCCGTTGCAAATTAGTCCGGAGCGGGTCAACCGCCGATGCGTTAACCGATCGCGCCGTAGATGCGCCGCGCGTCCGCAGACGTCGCCAGCGGCCGGCCCAGCGCCCGCGCGCCTTGCGCGGCCTGGGCGACCAGCGCCGCGTTGTCCGGCGCCACCGACCCGTCGCGCAGTTTCAGGTTGTTTTCGAAGCCCACGCGCATGTGGCCCCCAAAGGCCGCCGCGGTCGTGACGCAGGCGTTTTCCTCGGGACCGAAGGCGCAGATCGCCCAGGGCAACGAATGATCGTACGCGGCCAGGAACGGCAGCAGATCGTAGGCCGACGACGTCTGTCCCGCGCTGTAGCGTCCCAGCACGAACAGCACCGACCAGGCGCCCGGCGGCACCAGCCCGCGCGCGCGCAGCGACAGCCAGCGGCGCACGTCCGCTTCGTCGTACAGGATGATCTGCGTCATGATGCGCCGCTCGGCCAGCCACGCCAGGAAGGCCGCCAGCTCCGCTTCCGGAATGCCGGGCACGGCAATTTCGCGCAGGCCGATGGAGACGGCTTCGGGCTGCAATTCGCGCACCATGGCGATCTGCTCGGCCGCCTGATAGACGCCCGCCGCCTCGCTGGTCACCTGCACCAGCAGGTCGTCGCCAACCGCGCGCTGCACCGCTGCGAGCGCGTCGCGGTACGCCTGCGCGTCCAGCAGATGGCTGCCGTCGGGCTTTCTGACATGCATGTGCATCATCGCGGCGCCGGCGTCCAGGCATGCGCGAGCCTCGGCGGCCAGCGCCTCCGCGGTCAGCGGCACGGCGGGGTGATCGGCTGCCTTCTTGTAGGCGCCGTTGGGCGCGACGGTAATGATGACGGGCGAGTCGGCCAGGGCGGCGCGGGGCAGGGACCCAGCCACGAAGTCGGAGGTAGGCATATTCAAGGCTTGATCTCCGGCAGTTCGGGAGCGATCAGGTCCAGGCCCGCGCGCAGCAGCCTGTCGTAGCGGGCGCGTTCGGCGGCAATGGTCTCCGGCGTCCAGGCATAGAAGCCTTCGCCTGCCTTCATGCCATGCCGGCCGTCGGCGGCGCGTTCGGTCAGGCAGCGCGCGGGGTGGTCGGCGTTGCAGAACGTGGGATACATCGTGGCGCCGGCCGCCGCGTGCACGTCGATGCCCGCGTGATCGCGCTGCATCACGGGACCCGCCGCGAGGAACCGGAAGCCGAAGCCGAAGCGCACTGCGGCATCCACATCCTCGGGCGACGCGATGCCCCGGTCGATAAGGTCGAAGGCTTCGCGCGACAGCGCATGCTGCAGGCGGTTTGCCAAAAAGCCGGGAAGATCCTGCTTCACCTTGACCGGCACGCTGCCGCAGCGCCGCATGAAGTCGATCAGCGTATCGGCGCAGGCATCATCGCTGGCCTCGCCCAGCACCACTTCCACAAGCGGCACCAGATGCGCCGGCATGAAGAAGTGCAGGCCCAGCATGCGGCCGCGGGTGTCCAGCCCTTCGCTGATCGCGCTGATCGGGAAGCTGGAACTGTTGCTGGCCAGAATCGCATCGGGCCGCGAGCGCCGCGCCAAGTCCGCAAAGAGCGCCTGCTTGATGTCCAGACGCTCGGGAATGCACTCGATCACCAGATCCACCGTCGACCAGTCCACGTCGTCCAGCGACGGCGCGGTGGCCAGCAGGGAGGCGTTTTCCTCGCGTCCGATGGTCTTCAAGTTTTCCGCAACTCGCGCCGGCAGACCGGCCGCGCGCTGGGCATTCGATTCGATCACCGTTGTGCGGCACGCCGCTCGCGTCAAGACGACGGCGACATCCGCGCCCATCGTGCCGCCGCCCACCACCACCGCATGCGCCGCGCCCGGATTGGGCAGCGCCTTTGTGTCTTTCTGCATGCTGTTCTCCTGATTCTGAAACCACGCTTGGGCGCGAGTGTAGAGAAGCACGGTTGATTGATGAATCAGAATTTTTGAATAGAATGATCGGTCAATCAGATCAATAAGTCGGGGACAAATCATGCAGATCAACCTGTCGATGCGCGACATCGACACGACGCTGGTGCTGGGCCGCACACTCAATTTCCGCCAGGCCGCCGGGCAGTTGCATCTGTCGCAATCCGCGCTGTCCACACAGATCCAGCGGATCGAGGACGCGCTGGGCGTGCGCCTCTTCGACCGCACCACGCGCACGGTGCGGCTGACGGCGGCGGGCGAGGTCTTCCTGCAGCAGGCCGCGACCCTGCAGGCGGCATTCCGCGACGCCATCGCCGCAGTAGGCAGCATCTCCAGTGCGGAACAGGGGCAGGTCTCGGTGGCGGCGCTGCCATCGCTGGCTGCTCGGCTGTTGCCGCGCGTCTTGATGACGTACCGCCAGGCGCATCCGCATGTTGCGCTGAAGGTTCGCGACACGCTCTCCGGTCCGGCCTTCGACCTGGTGCGCGCGGGCGAGGTCGATTTCGCACTGACCGCCGCCGATCCGCAGCACGCCGACCTGCATTACGTGCCGCTGATGTCCGATAGCTTCATCCTGCTGATCCCCGAGGCGCATCCGCTTGCGCGCGCAAAGGGTCCGCTGCGCTGGGCCGACACGGCCGGCGCGGAGCATGTGTCGATGGTGCATCCGAGCAGTGTGCGCCAGTACACGGAATGGGCTTTCCTGCAAAACCGCATCCGCTTCGCGCCCGCCTTCGAAGCCGAACACCTGACGACCATCGTGGCGATGGTCGAATGCGGGTTCGGTGTCGCGGCGTTGCCGGAGATCGCCGCTGGCGCGGTCGCGCAGACCGGCATCGTGCAGCGGCGCCTGACGGCGCCGGTGGCCGAGCGTTCGATTGGATTGGTGACGGCGCGCAACCGGAGTTTGTCGCCGGCTGCGGTGGCGCTGGTGCAGACGTTGCGGGAATACGTGGCGGCGCAGGCGCGGCAATAGCAGCGACGATTGATCGAGTAGTCAGGGCGAGCTTTGCTCGTCCTGCGACTGCGCCCGGCCGAATCTAAAACTCTTCTGATATCCAAAGTCAGGCCGGTGTGACGTAATGGCAGCGCATTGCATGCGCGTCCATTGCGATCCTCTGTTCGCGGCGGACGCTTTCTTCATGGGCGGACCCGGACGCGTATCGGCGGGTGGGATGGGTCTGTCGCTGCAGGGAGCACGTCATTCCTATCACCCCGTGACCATGGTGAATTGCCTTGGTACAGCATTTCCATGCGTCTCGCGCCCGAAGTGAAGTGGCCTGCTGACATGGATCTCGAGTCCAGGACAGCACCGTGACGCGCGAACACGTAAGCGAACTATCGGGCTTCTAGAAGTACATCCGCTTTGTGGGTGGGTACGTTGGCTAACCTGTCGATACCACCCGCTGCTCTCCCGCAGGCAATAAAAAAGCCGGCCCCTTCGCAAGGGCCGGCTCACCAGCATGTTGGCGACCTACGCGTCGCTCAAAGAACGCCAGTCACCCTCAAAAATCAATCTGCGCCGACAACAGGAACGTACGCGGCGCGGCAACCGTCGCGTACGAGCCGCTGGCCAGCCAGAAGTCCTTGTTGAAGAGATTCTCGATGTTCGCGCGGAACACCACGGCGCGGCCCAGAATCTCGGTGTTGTAACGCGCCCCGATGTCGTAGCGCGTCCACGAGGGCAGGCTCACGGTGTTGGCCGCGTTGAAGTACATCGACGATGTGTGGATCACGCGGGCGTTCAGGCTCAGGCCGTGAACCCACGGCGTGTCCCAGTCCACACCCAGGTTGAAGGTGTTCTTCGGCACGCCGTTGGCGTCATTGCCGTCGTTCACACCGCCTGCGGTTTGCTTGAGCGTGGCGTCGTAGAACGTGGCGCTGGCCATCATGCGCAGGCCCGGCATGGCTTCGCCGAAGGCTGCCAGTTCCAGGCCGCGGTTGCGCTGTTCGCCGTCGAAGCTGTAGATCCGCGTGTCGGGATCGGTCATCGAGTTGGGACGCGTGATCTGGAACACCGAGGCGCTGGTGATGATTTTGCCCCAGTCGACCTTGACGCCCGCTTCATACTGCTTGGACTTGTACGGCGCGAAGACCTGGCCGGCGTTGGCCGCGGTCGCGGGCGCGATGCCGCCGCGCGTCAGGCCGGACGTGAAGTTGCCGTACAGCGAGACGTTGGAGATCGGCTTGAAGACGATGCCGGCGACGGGCGAGATCGCGCTTTCGTCGTACGAGCCGGTGCGCGCGCCGGTGGCGGTGGAGTAGTTGTCGAGGGCGACGCGCTGGTTGCGCATGCCGCCGGTGATCAGCAGGGTGTCGCCGGCGAAGGACAGGGTGTCGGTCAGCGTGTAGCTGGTCAGCTCGGTCTTGGATGCCTTTTGCGGCGCGCCGCGGTCGGCGGTGACCGGCGGCAGCGGGGCGGGACGGAAGATGCTGGACGGGACGCCGGGACCGGAGGACGTGACGTAGGCGTTGCCGGACTCCTGGTCCAGACGCGTGGCCGACAGGTTCACGGTGTGGCCGATGCCCCAGGTGTCGAAGCGGGCGCGCAGGCCGACGTCGCCGGTCCACGTACGCGAGTACGAGTCGTAGTAGGCGTTCGACACCGTGAAATTGCCCAGCGCGTCGGCCGGACCCGACGGGAAGGTCTGCTCGGCGGTGCCGTAGCGGTAGCCGGTGGCGCCGTAGACCATCAGATGGTCGTTGATGTCGTACTCGAGGCGGGTGGCCACGGTCGAATCGTTCAGCTTGAGTTCGGTGCCCGGGTAGAAATTGCGGTGGCCCGAGGGCGGCGAGGGCAGCGACGTCACGTTCGACTGAAAGCCGATCTGCGGGCGGAAGTTGTCGATGTTCTCGTGCTGGGTGTAGGCGTCCAGCGACCAGCGCAGCTTGGCGCCGCGATAGTCCAGCGCCAGCGCGCCAACGCCTTGTTCCTGCCTGCCGTCGTCAATGTTGGTGTCGCCGTTGCTGTAGACGCCGTTGACGCGGATGCCCCATTCGTTGTTGTCGCCAAAGCGCCGGCCCATGTCGAGCTGGCCGCCCAGTTGCGACTTGCTCTGGTAGGTGGTCGTCAGGCGCGTGAGGGGCTCGTCGCCGGCGCGCTTGGTGACGATGTTGATGCCGCCGCCGATGCTGCCGTTGGGGCCGATGCCGTTCATCAGCGTGCCGGGGCCCTTCAGGACTTCGACGCGCTCCATCATGGCGGCGGGCATGCGGCTGGCGGACGCCAGGCCGTACAGGCCGTTCAAGCCGACGTCGCCCGCGGCCACGGAGTAGCCGCGAATCTGGAACTCGTCGGAAAAGCCGCCGCTGGAGGTGGTGGTGCGTACCGAGGATTCGCTGATGACGATGTCGGCCAGCGTGCGTGCTTGCTGATTCTCGATCATCTGCGAGGTGTAGTTGGTGGTGCTGAACGGCACGTCCATGACGTCGCCCGTACCCAGCACGCCCAAGCCGCCACCGCGCGCCACCTGGCCGCCCGCGAAGGGCGCGGGCAGGTTGGGATCGGCGGCGGAGGCGGTAACCGTCACGGCGGGCAGGTTCGTGGTGGCGATGCCCGCGCCGGCGGGGCGGTCCAGCACGTAGCTGCCGTTCGACTGCGGCAGCACGCGGATGCCGGTGCCGGCCAGGAGGGCTTCCAGTCCGCCGCGCACGGCGTACGTGCCGCGCAGCCCGTTGCTTTGCAGGCCGGCCGTCACTTCGGGCCGGAACGACAGCACGATGCCGGCTTCACGTCCGTAGCGGCCCAGCGCGTCCTCGAGCGTTCCCGCGGGGATGTCGAAGCTGCGGGTGGCGGCGGCCTGCGCGTGGGCGGCGGTGGGGATGGCCAGCGCGGGCGCCGCGAGCAGCGTGGCGGTGGCGATGCGGCCCGCCAGGCGCGCCGTGGCCGCGCGTCGCAGGAAACGGGAGGACTGGCGCTTGGGCGCCCGGACGTGATTCATGAACTGGCCTTTCAGAGAGGTGAGGTTGCTGTGTGCTCACCTGCCTTGACCCGCCAGATCGCAAAACGGATCAACTATTTTGTAACGGCGGTGTGGGGCGTGCCGCGCCAGGGCCGGCGATGAGGTGCAGACGGCGTCCGCGCCAGAGCCGCGTCTCGGTTTCGACGCGGATATCCAGCGTGGCGCTGAGCGCGGCCAGCACCTTGTCGACATTACTGACGGGAAACGAGCCGGACAGCCTCAGGTCCGACACGGCAGGGTCGCAGCTGATCGTGTCACGGCTATAGCGGCCCAGCTCGGCGACAAAGTCGGCCAGGCGCATGCTGCGAGCGACGATGAAGCCGTCCTTCCAGGCGACCTGGTTTTCCTCGGCGGCGGCGGGCTGCGCGACACGGCTCGCCGAGTAGTTGGCGCGCAATCCCGCCTGCAACGTCAGTGCGTGTTCGGCGTCGTTGCGCGGCCGGATCTGGACCGCGCCCTGGAACACGCTGACTTCCGTCGAGCCATCCAGCAGCCGCACGGCGTACTCGGTGCCCAAGGCGCGGGCGGTGCCGTGGGCGGTCTCGACGCAGAAAGGGCGGTTGGGCCCGCTCGATTCATGGGCGGTCGTGATCAGGATCTCGCCGGCGAGGAGCGTCACGCGCCGGTGTTCGGCGGTGTAGCGCACGTCGATGGCGCTATCCGTGTTCAACACCACGCGGGTGCCATCCGGCAGCGAGAGGTTGCGGCGTTCGCCGATGGCGGTGCGATGGTCTGATGTCCAGGTGCGCCACGGCGTGATCTGGCTGACGCCCCAGGCCGCGCCGCTCGCAATGGCCAGGGCGCTCATGGTTTTCAGTGCGCGGCGGCGCTGGGCGGAGGCGGGCGCGGCCAGCGTTGCCTGCGCGATGGCCGCGTTGGCGGGTCCGGCGAGCGGCCGCAGCGTGCCCTGCACGGATTCGATGCGCAGCCACGCGCGCTCGTGGTCCGGGTGCGCGGCGCGCCATGAGGCCCATTCACGCACCGTTTCGGGTGCGACGGGGTCGTCCTGCAATTCCACCAGCCATTCCAGCGCGCGTTGCGCAACGGCGGGCGGCAGGGTGGAGGCGTCGCGCGTGTTGCCGTACCAGGACGAGGCGGACATGCGCCGGGTCATCCGGTAAAGGAAAGATCGGCAAAGCAGCAGCGCTGCAAGGCCTTGACGAGGTAGCGCTTGACGGTGGGGACCGAGATGCCCAGCGCGTCGGCGACCTGGACATGCGTGTGCCCCTCCAGTTGGGACAGCAGAAAGGCCTGCCGCACGATGGCGGGCAGGCCGTCCAGCAGGCGGTCCAGCTCCAGCAAGGTTTCCAGCACGATGGCCCGGTCCTCGGGCGACCAGTGCACGGCTTGCGGCGCCTGGGCCAGCGCGTCGAGATACGCGCGCTCCAGCTTCTCGCGGCGCCAGTGGTTGGACACCAGGTGCTGCGCCACGGTGGTCAGAAACGCGCGCGGTTCCGTGAGCGTGGCGGGAATGCGTTCACTGCTCAGGAGACGAATGAAGGTGTCGTGCGCCAGGTCTTCGGCCTGATCCGCGTTGCCCAGGCGTCGGCGCAACCAGCCCCTGAGCCAGGAGTGGTGGTCGCTATAAAGCGTTTCGATGGAGGAGGGGAAGGCGCATCCCGGCGTACTCAAGATCCAACCTTTTGGTCAAGCCGCCGGCGCCTCGCAGTCGGAGGCGGGACAACTGCACATGCGAATTTCTGGAAATAGTAATTGTTATTATTACCGATTCCGGGCAGGGCTTGTCAAATTGTTGCCGGTTGCGGGGAACCGGGCGTTGCCGTTAAACGTCAGAGCGGCGCGGCAGGGACCAGATAGGCGCCCTGGGTTTGCGCATACGCCTGTTGCGAGGCCAGATAGGCATCGCGCGACGGGATCAGGTGATCGCGGCACACCGCCATCAGCGCGTCGCGGTCGCCATCGCGCAGCGCCTGGATCATCGTCCAGTGTTCCTGGCGGGCGCGTTCGCGATGGCCGGCCGTCACCAGTGAACCGAAGCGGATCGGGTGGGTCCGGCGCGCGTACTCTTCGATGGCCTGTCCCAGCACCGCGTTGTCCAGAAGGCCCACGAATTCTCGATGAAAGCGCTGGTTGCTGCGGAACACGCGGCGCGCGTCGCCGGCGGCGACGGCGGCGTCGTGCTCGCGCTGCACCGCCACCAGCGCGGCCAGCCGCGCCTCGGACACGGGCAGCGGCATCTGGCGGGCGGCGTGCACTTCCAGCACTTCACGCAAGGCATACAGTTCCATTACCTCGCGCACGGAAAACGCGCGCACCACCGCACCGATGTTGCGCTTTTTCTCGACCACGCCCAGCAATTCCAGGTCGACCAGCACCTGGCGCACCGCGTGCCGCTTCATGCCAAAGCGCGCCATCAGCTCGTCCTCGGTCAGGCGTTCGCGCGGATGTAGCCGGCCGAAGACGATGTCCTCTTCCAGCGTGGCCACCGCTGCCTGGACGGCGTCGGGGGCGGGTTCCTGCAAAGCGGCGGGCGTGATGGCGTTCATGGCGAGCGTTGGGGTTACTTCTTGGGGACCGTGTCGTTCGTGACGCCGGCGCGCAGGAAGTCGAAGTCGACGCCCTGGTCGGCCTGCGTCACGGACTGCAGGAACAGCTTGCGGTAGCCGCGGTCGGCGGTGGGGCGGGTGATGGGCTTGGCGGCGGTGCGGCGCGCCAGCTCGGCGTCGTCGACCAGCAGCGCGATCTCGCGCCGGGCGACCGACAGGCGGATGCGGTCGCCGTTCTGCACGTAGGCCAGCGGGCCGCCGATGGCGGATTCGGGCGTGACGTGCAGCACGATGGTGCCGGCCGCGGTGCCGCTCATGCGGCCGTCCGAGATCCGGACCATGTCCTTGACGCCCGCGCGCGCCAGCTTCTTGGGAATGGGCATGTAGCCGGCTTCGGGCATGCCGGGCGCGCCGGTGGGGCCGATGCGCTTGAGCACCAGGATGTCGTCGGCCGTCACGTCCAGCGCGTCGTCGTCGATGCGGCGCGCCATGTCTTCGGCGTCCTCGAACACCACGGCACGGCCTTCGTGCTCCATCAGCTTGGGGTTGGCTGCCGATTGCTTGATGATGGCGCCGCCGGGCGCGAGGTTGCCGCGCAGCACGGCCAGGCCGCCGACCGGATAGATCGGCGCGTCTGCCGTTCGGATGACGTCCTGCTTGAAGGGCGGCGGAGCGTCGTCCAGTTCTTCGCGCAGCGTGCGGCCGGACACGGTGAGGACGTCCAGATGCAGGAACGGGCGCAGCTCGCGCAGCAGCGCCGGCATGCCGCCCGCGTCGTGAAAGTCTTCCATATAGTGTTGGCCAGACGGCTTCAGGTCGACGAGCACGGGCGTCTCGCGGCTGATGCGGTCCAGACCGGCCAGGTCGATGTCGATGCCCAGGCGGCCGGCGATGGCGGTCAGGTGGACGATGCCGTTGGTCGACCCGCCGATGGCGAGCAGCACGCGCAGGGCGTTTTCGATGGACTTGCCGTTCAGGATGCGGTCCGGGGTCAGGCGCGAGGCCGCCATGGCGACGGCCGTGGCGCCGGTGTGTTCGGCCACGCGGACGCGGTCGGCGGTGACGGCCGGGGCGGACGCGCCGCCCGACACCATCATGCCCAAGGCCTCGGTGATGCAGGCCATGGTGCTGGCCGTTCCCATGACGGAACAGGTGCCCACGCTGGCGACAAGCTGGTTGTTCACATCGGCGATCTCGACGGCGTCGATCTCTTCGGCGCGGTAGCGGCCCCAGTAGCGGCGGCAGTCCGTGCAGGCGCCCACGCGTTCGCCGCGGTGCGAGCCGGTCAGCATCGAGCCGGTGACGAGCTGGATGGCGGGCACGCCGGCGGAGGCGGCGCCCATCAGCTGCGCGGGCACGGTCTTGTCGCATCCGCCGATCAGCACGACGGCGTCCATCGGCTGCGCGCGGATCATTTCCTCGGTGTCCATGGACATGAGGTTGCGCAGATACATGCTGGTGGGCTGCGAGAAGCTCTCGTGCACCGAGATGGTGGGAAAGTCCATGGGCAGGCCGCCGGCCAGCATGACGCCGCGCTTGACGGCCTCGATGAGCTGCGGCGCGTTGCCGTGGCAGGGGTTATAGCTGCTGCCGGTGTTGACGATACCGATGATGGGACGCGCCAGCGCGTCGTCCGACAGACCGGCGCCCTTGATGAAGGCCTTGCGCAGGAACAGCGAAAAACCCTTGTCGCCGTAATTGGTCAGCCCGCGGGCGACACCTTGCGCGGTGGCGCTGTCGCTGTCAAAGGGGCCCTTGCCGGGCTTGCCGCCCTTGGTCTCGTCCGTCATTTTCAGTCCCGATAATATTATTGATAATCCAGGTTCGACATCATATCCAGCCCTTCAGGCGGCCTGCAAGCGGTTTATGGCGGTGCGGCTATTGATCTGAATTGAAGATCAGTCGATAGAAAAATACCGATTCTTCAATCAAGAGCGGACCCCTACACTGGCGCCGTTGACGAACCGGGCGTCCGATCATTCCTATACCCATCCCGGCTGGAGAGACCACATGTCAGACCTGCGTCTGCGGCCGCGCCGCGCCGTGCTGTTTTCCCTGCTGGCCGTATGCGCCGGTATTGCTGCCCCGGCGTACTCGGCCGACGCCTATCCCGACAAGCCCATCCGCATGATCGTGCCTTACCCGCCCGGCGGCGCCACCGACGTGATCGGCCGCGTGCTTGCGCAGGAATTGACGGGCGCGCTGGGCCAGACCGTGGTCGTGGAGAACCGCGCGGGCGCTGCCGGCAACATCGGTGCGGACCAGGTAGCCAAGGCCCAACCCGACGGCTACACGCTGCTGATGGGCGCGCTGACCAGCCACTCCATCAACGCCGCGCTGTACCGCGGCCGCGTCACCTATGACGTGGAAAAGAGCTTCGCGCCGGTCGCCATCGTGGGCACGGTGCCCCTGGTGTTCGTGGTGAACCCGTCGGTGCCGGCCAAGACGCTGCCCGAATTCATCGCGCTGGCCAAGTCCAAGCCGGGCTACGTGACCATGGCGTCTGCCGGCAACGGCTCGCCCCAGCATCTGGCCGGCGAAATGTTCAAGCGCACCGCGGGCGCCGACATCCTGCACGTGCCCTACAAAGGCAGCGGCCCCGCGATGACCGACCTGATGGGCGGCCAGGTGCTCAGCATGATCGAGACGGTGCCTGCCGCGCAGGGCAACATCAAGGCGGGCAAGCTGCGCGCGCTGGCGGTGACCTCGCCGCAACGCGTCGATGCGCTGCCTGACGTGCCCACCGCCGCCGAAGCCGGCCTGAAGGACTTCGAGGTCAGCTCGATGTTCGGCATCGTGGCCCCGGCCAACACGCCGGCGCCGGTCATCGACCGCCTGAATGCCGAGCTCAAGAAGATTCTGGCCAAGCCCGAGGTCAAGGCGTCGCTCTTGAACCAGGGCGCGATCGCCACGTGGACGACGCCCGCGGACGCCAGCGCACGCGTGTCGGCCGAAGTCGCACGCTGGACCAAGGTGATCGACGAGGCGGGCGTGAAGGGCGAATAAGCCGCTTCTGCCGGCGCGCCGCGCCCCATTCCGCCAAACGCCGGAAATCCGCCACGGATTTTCGGCGTTCTCTTTTTTGCGGGTACTGAAAGGAACCGAAATAATCGCTTCCGCCAATTTGTGCACTGCGCTGGGAAAGCCGCTGTATTTCACAGAATTGCATAACGCCACTGAACGGCCGCGCAATAAACCGCAATAAAGAGATCTCCGGCACCGAAAAGGTGGTTGACCCCAAATTCAGTAGACCGTAATGTGTTTCGCGGGCCTTAGGACGGCGGGGGGATACCAATGACTGAGAACCAGGACGAAAAGTCGATCCTGCACACGCATTTCGGTACGCAGAGCCCATATTGGCGGTTGTCCGCCGATAGCGATGCGATTGAACTCGCCGCAGTCAAGGGCGCGACCAATATCGCCATGGCCTTGCGCCCGGATCAGGCCGAAGCCGTGCGCAGCCTGACGGGCATCACGTCCAGCGTGCGTATCGACATCATGCTGTATGGCGATCTGCTGCATCTGCACCTGGTCGGCCGCAAGATCAATCCCAACGAATGGGCCGGCACCGCATCGGCCCACACCGATACCGAATCCGTCGCAAAGGACCTCGTCGAAGGCCTGTCGTTTGCCGAAACGGTGGTGTCCGAAGCGAATTCGGTCATCGTGATCGTCGACCAGAACGGGCGCGTGCAGCGCTTCAACAAGCTCAGCGAGGAATATACCGGCAAGCGCGAGCAGGACATCGTGGGCCGCAGCGTCTTCGAGATGTTCATGACGCGCGAAGAGGCCATTGCCTCGCGGCGCAATATCGCCGAGTTCTACAAGCGCGGGCAGTCGTACGAGGTCGAGCGCACGATCAACACGGTCAAGGGCCCGCGCCTGTTCCTGTTCCGCAATAAGTTCGTCACCAGCGGCAGCGGCGAAAAGCGGGTCTACCTGATCTGCTCGGGCACCGACATCACCGAAGAACGCCAGGCGCAGGAGCGTCTGCGGGTACTGGCCAATACCGACATGCTGACCAACCTGCCCAACCGCCACGCGATCACGTCGCGGTTGAAGGCGGCGCTGGCGGCGGGCCGGGAAGGGCGGGGCGGCGTGCTGTTCCTGGACCTGGACAACTTCAAGCGCATCAACGATCACTACGGCCACGGCTTTGGCGACCGGCTGTTGAAAGCAGTGGCGGTGGCCATTTCGACCTGCCTGTCCGAAGGGCAGACGCTGGCGCGCCTGGGCGGCGATGAATTCATCGTGCTGCAGGAAGAGGCGCAGGCCTGGCAGCTTGAGGCGACGGCGCAGCGCATCATCGACCGGCTGCGCGAACCCTTCCGCCAAGGCCTCATCGAGGTCTACACCAGTTGCTCCATCGGCATCGCGATGTACCCCGACCACGGCGCTGACCTGGACAGCGTGGTGCGCAGCGCGGATATCGCCATGTATGTGGCCAAGGAGGCAGGCCGCCATACGTACCGCGTGTTCCAGCCCGATATGGACCGCCGCAACGCGGACTATGTCTGGCTGGACACGAACCTTCGCAAGGCGCTGGCTGAGAACCACCTGATGCTGTACTACCAGCCCAAGCTGGTCGGCCGCACGGGCGAGGTCGACGGCGTGGAAGCGCTGGTGCGCTGGCGTTCACCCGAGCGCGGCATGGTGGGCCCCGATACTTTCATCCCGTATGCCGAGGAATCGGGCCTCATCTCGCCGCTGGGTGTCTGGGTGATGCGCGAAGCCGCACGGCAGGCCGCGGCCTGGAAGCGCGAGGGCCTGAATCTGCGCATCGCGATCAACATGTCGGCCCGCCAGCTAGACGACAAGGGCGTGGTCAGCGAGTTCATGCGGGCCATCAGCGACGCGAACCTCAACCCCTGCCTGGTCGACATCGAGCTCACGGAAAGCTGCCTGATCGACGATGAAGACGCCGCCATCGAACTCATCAAGCAGTTCCGGCAATTGGGGGCGCACGTGCATCTGGATGATTTCGGCACGGGCTATTCGTCGCTGTCGCAGCTCGCGCGCATTCCGCTGGACGCGATCAAGCTTGACGCCAGCTTCGTGAGGGGCGTCAACGAGAATCCGGTGTCGCAGGCGCTTGCGCGCGCCATCGTCGCCGTGGCGCGCACGCTTGAACTTCAGGTGATCGCCGAGGGCGTGGAAACCCAGGAAGAAACCGTCTTCCTGGATACGCTGGGCGTGGACGCCAAGCAGGGTTACCTGTACGCCAAGCCCATGCCCGCGGAAGAGCTCACCGCCTGGCTGGCGCAGCGCCGCCGGCTGCATCTCATTGCGTGACGCAACCGGCGGCTTGCCGCCGGATCAGTGCATGGTGGCCACTTCGGTGGCCTCCGAACTGCTCGCCGTGCGGCGGTTCTGCGCCATCACCAGCCGCTCCATGTAGGCCCGGTCCTTCGGATCAATGGAGAAGGCGGCCTCGACCCAGTCCTCGGTGATGTCCATCAGCTCGGCGCGGGGCAGGGCCAGCACGCGCTGGCGGGCGCGCAGCATGGCGCGCATGCCGTTCAGCTTGGGCCGCATCACGTCGATGAAGGTGCGCGTGGCCTTGAAGGCCTCGCCCGGCTCGAACAGCACGTCCACCAGACCGCGGCCGTGGTACCACTCGGCCGTGTGCGATTCGCCGGTGCTGATCAGTTCCTCGGCCAGTTTCATGCCCGAGCGGCGCGCGACGAGCGAATAGCCGCCCATGCCGGGGAACAGGTTGAACGCCATTTCAGGGAAGCCCATGCGCGCATTGTTCTGCGCGAGCACGAAGTGGTGGGCCAGCGCGGCCTCGAAGCCGCCGCCCAGCGCGGTGCCTTCGATCATGGCGAGCGAAATGGCGCCGGTATCAAAACCGCGCGTGGCGGCGTGCACGCAGTCGACGCAAGCGCGTGCATAGGCCCGCAGCGCTTCGCGCTTGCCGGTGCGGATGGCCTCGGAAAAAAAGTTCAGGTCGCCGCCGACGTTGTAGATCTGCGGCACCAGCGAGCCCGTGACCCAGAAGTCGATGGGCAGGCCGGAGTCCTTGGCGGCGCGCGCCAGGGTCATGATCTCGTCGATGAGTTCATGGTTAAAGCACGGGCGCGGTTGCGCGCGCAGCATCATCCACATGACACGGCGACCTTCCTCGTAATACGCGGAGATCTGCTTCAGATTGCCTGCGGCGGTAAAGGGGTGGCAGTCCGGATGAATGAGTTGATTCATTGCTTTCGTCCAATCGATCAAGGTGAGTCGGAGTACTGCCGGGTCAGGCTAAACCACGGCTTACGGACTCCGTCTCATGCAAACCTCGTCCAACTGGCCAGACTTTTCTGTAAATCAAAGTCCCGAGCGCGCGAACTGAAAATTTGAAAACCGGAGATGACGCCTCGGCCCATCGGTCGAGGCGTGCATGGGTAATACGGATGAGGACATCAGCAAATATGCGGCATTCAGCGGCGTGAAAGAAAAGCCCGGCCGAAGGGCCGGGCTCGTGCGTTGGGATGAGTGCGCGCCTTCAGGAGGCCTCGGCGCACGCAAAAAATTTTCAGGCCACGCCGCCGTTTGCGCGCACGATCTGCCCGTTTACCCACCCGCTGTCGGGTCCCGCCAGGAACGAGACGATGCCCGCGATGTCATCCGGTTGGCCCAGGCGTTCCAGCGGCGGCATTTTGGCGTAGTGCTCGATCAGTTCGGGGCTCTTGCCCTTGAAGAACAGCTCGGTGGCGACGGGGCCGGGGGCGACCGCGTTGACGGTGATGCGGCGTCCGCGCAGTTCCTTGGCGAAGACCTGCGTCAGGCTTTCGACGGCGGCCTTGCTGGCGATGTAGACCGAGTAGCCGGGCAGGTTGAGAGCGACGGTGGTGCTGGACACGTTGATGATGCTGCCCCCATCGGTCATTCGGGCGGCGGCCTCGCGCAGCGTGTTGAAGGTGCCGCGGGTGTTGATGTCGAACGTCCGGTCGTACAGGTCGTCGCTGGTTTCGGCCAGCGGCTGTACCTGCAGCACGCCTGCGCTGTTGACCAGCACATCGATCCGGCCGAACTCGGCCTGCACGGCATCGAACATCGCGCGCACGTCATCGGGCTTGGCGACATCGGCGCGCACGGCCAGGGCGCGTCCACCGGCTTGGCGGACCTCGCCGGCCAGCGCGTCGGCTTCTGCCGCGCTGGAAGCGTAGTTGATGGCGACGGCAAAGCCGTCATTTGCCAGGCGGCGCACGATGGCGGCGCCGATGCCGCGCGAGCCGCCGGTGACAAGGGCAACGCGCGGGGAAGCTTGGTCGTTCATGGGTTCTCTCCTTTGATGGGTGGGGTGAGAGGAATGATCGACTATTCCGTTCCAAAGATAATTACCCAGGATTTGCTAAGATAATTTCATTTGCTTTAACAATTGCAATAACGATAACTGGCCAAGGGCATGGATCGATTTCAGGAAATGCAGGTGTTCGTGCGCATTGCCGAACGGGGCAGTTTCACCAAGGCGTCGGACGACCTGCGCATTCCGCGCGCCACGGTCACCAACTTGATCAAGCGCATGGAGGCCCGATTGGGCGCGCGCCTGCTCGACCGCACCACGCGGCAGGTCCGGCTGACGCACGACGGCGAGGCCCACTACCAGCGTTGCGTGCGGTTGCTGGCGGACCTGGAGGAGGCAGACGGCGCTTTTCTTGATAAAGCGCCCAAGGGCCTGTTGCGGGTCAATGCGCAGGGCACGCTGGCTCGCTTCTTCGTGATGCCCGGCCTGCCGGATTTCCTGCAGCGTTATCCCGACATCGCCCTGCATCTGGGCGAGGACGACCGGTTGGTGGATCTGGTGCGCGAAGGCGTGGACTGCGTGCTGCGCGCCGGCGTGCCGCAAGACTCCACGCTGGCCGGGCGGGTGATCGCGCAGATGCCGCAGGTGACGGTCGCCAGTCCCGCCTATCTGGCCCGCCACGGGATGCCGGACAGCGTGAAGGCGCTGGAACATCATCTGGCCGTGGATTACGTGTCCAGCGCGACGGGCCGCGCCGTACCGCTGGATTTTTTGATGGACGGGCTCGTTGTGCAGGTGCGCCCGCGTGCCGTCGTCAGCGTGAGCGGCGCGGAACTCTATACCAGCGCGGCGCTGGCGGGCCTGGGGTTGGTGCAGGTCCCACGCTATCGCGTGGAGCGCGAACTGGCGGCGGGGCACCTGAAGATCGTGCTGCCCCACGCGCCGCCCGCGCCCATGCCGGTTTCGGTCTTGTATCCGCAGAACCGGCAGGTGCCGGCGCGGGTGCGCGTGTTCACGCAGTGGCTGGCGGGCGTGTTTGCCGCCGCGTTCGATCAGACGATGCCGGTCAGGTAGAAAACGCCAATCACCAGGAATACCGACAACGTTGATATCAGCGTGATGGCGAAGATGTCGCCGTAGGATTGGCGGTGGGTGAGGCCGGTGACGGCCAGCAGCGTGATGACCGCGCCGTTGTGCGGCAGCGTGTCCATGCCGCCGCTCGCCATCGCGGCGACCCGGTGCAGCACCTCCATGGGGATGCCCGCCGCCAGTGCGCCGTCGATGAAGGTCTGCGACATCGCGGCCAGCGCGATGCTCATGCCGCCCGAGGCCGAGCCCGTGATGCCGGCCAGCGTCGTCACGGCGACCGCTTCGCCCACCAGCGGATCGGGAATGGCCTTCAGGGCCTGCGCGACGAGCAGAAAGCCTGGCAGCGCGGCAATAACGCCGCCAAATCCGTACTCGGCCGCGGTGTTCATCGACGCCAGCAGCGCGCCCGATACGGCGCTCTTGCTGCCTTCGGCGAAATGCGACTTGATGGCGCGGAACGAGAACAGCAGGATGGTGACGATGCCAGCGATCAGCGCGCCCATCACGGCCCACAGCGCCACCTGTTCTTCGGCGTTGACGGGCAGGGGCTTGGCCAGGCCGGGCAGGTCGACTTCGGAACCGGCCGGGTACCAGCCCGGGATCCAGCGTGTCAGCAGAAAATTCATGACGCCCACGACCACCAGCGGCAGCAACGCGATCAGCGGATGATGGTCGCGTTCGCCGGTGGGCGCCGCGGGTTCGTTGCGCAGGTCCGTGCCGTAGGTCTCGCCAGCCGCGGCGGCGCGTTTGCGGCGCCATTCCAGGTAGGTGATGCCGGCGGTCAGCGTGAACGCGGCGCCGATGAGGCCCAGCCAGGGCGCGGCCCAGGTCGTGGTCTCGAAGAACGTGGTGGGAATGATGTTCTGGATCTGCGGCGTGCCGGGCAGCGCCGTCATCGTGAAGGTGAAGGCGCCCAGCGCGATCGCGCCGGGCATCAGGCGCTTGGGGATGCCGCCCTGGCGGAACATCTCGGCGGCAAACGGGTAGACCGCGAACACCACCACGAAGAGCGACACGCCGCCATACGTCAGGACCGCGCATACCAGCACGATGGCCACGATGGCGCGCTCGGCGCCGATCAGCCGTAGCACCGCCTGCACGATGGCGCGCGAAAAGCCCGACAGTTCGATGAGCTTGCCGAACACCGCGCCCAGCAGGAAGACGGGGAAATAGAGCTTGGCGAAGCCTGCCATACGCTCCATGAAGATGCCTGAGAACACAGGCGCGAGCGCCGACGCGTCTGTCAATAGGACAGCGCCCATGGCTGCAATGGGCGCGCATAGGATGACGCTGTAGCCTCGATACGCCGCCAGCATCAGAAACGCCAGCGCCGCCACCACGATGAACAATCCGGTCATTCGGTACTCCAGGAATGAAGAGACAAGGGGTGTGGGGCTACACCTTAACTTATCGGGCGGAAAGCTTCGTGACGCAGGGGGGGTGGTGGGACGGTGTCTGACACCCGGTGAAGGACGTCGTAGGTTGCCGGTCGTCTCATACGGGTGTCAGACACCTGGAGTGGGGCTTAGTGACGTCCCCTGGGGGGCGGCCTCGACGGTGTCAGACACCTCTCATCGGTGTCTGACACCCGTTGTAGGCCGTCGCATGATGATGACCTTTCGAGCGGGTGTCTGACACCGTCGTGAGCAGACGCCATTCGCCCTTGCCGCATACTCGTCGCGATGGGGACTTGGCGAGCGCTTAGCGGGCCGCCATCAAATCCGCGGCCTTGTGCGCCAGTTCCGCCACCCCGAAGCTGGTGGCCAGCGCGTGGGCGTCCAGATCGGCCAGGGACACCCAGCGCGCGTCACGTGCGTCGTCGCCCGCGACCGGTTCGCCGGATACCCAGCGGCACAGCACCGCAATCAGGATGAAGTGGCGGCGCAGTGCGCCGGTGTCGTCGCGGTCGAAGACGTCGACGGCGTCGAAGACGTGCAGCGGCTCGGCCGTGACGCCGGTCTCCTCCAGCAGTTCGCGCGCCGCGGCGTCAAAAAGGAATTCGCCCGCGTCGATCTTGCCGCCCGGAAACGCCCAGCGGTCCTGATCGGGCGGGTTGGCGCGGCGCACCAGCAGCACCTGGCCGTCGCGCACGACGGCGGCGATGGTGGCGGCGATGGGGCGTTGGGTGGGGGCGGTCATGCGGGTCTCCGGCGGCAGTCAGGCATCCCGCAAGGATACGCGGGTCCGCTCACACCTCTTCGATGCGTTGCTTCGGCGCGAACGGCGTGCCCAGATCAAGCAGCGTGTAGATGCGTTCGGTGATGCGCTGGCGCCGCGTCGGCCTGCCCATGCGCCATCGCATGTCGAGCCAGAGGAGCGGTAGTGCAAAGCACAGCCAAACCAGCAGGAACATGCCCAGGATGAACAGCGCGAGTTCCGGAAAGTCGCCCTGCAACGCCTCGGAATCCATGAACCAGGTCAGGCCAATGAGAAACAGCCAGACCGCAAGCATCAACGCGCCGATGGTCTTGAGCATGGGCGCGCGCTGGTTCATGCCGACGCCGACCGGCGTGTCGCGGCCGGGATAGGCGCGAAAGCGCAGATGGCACATGTAGGCGCGTCCGTCCTCCTGATTGCGCAAGGCATACACCGCATGCGGTTCGTCCGGCGCCGGTTGGGCATTGACGGCGATCTCGACGTAATCGTTCTGCGCCAGGAACGGCTGCCAGCTTCCCAGCGATTCGTCGACCGTCATCTGAAACTGCCGGCCTTGCACGGAAAAGCGGTAATGGCCGTAGGTCGGACCCTTGTGCACATGCCGCGTTTCATGCGTGATCCCGTCGAGCTTGCCCCGGATCAGGAGCAGCGGCGGATCGCCATCCTGCGTCAGCGCGGCGGGTTCCTGCCGCAGCGGCGGGGTGGCTGGTGCGGCGTTCGTGGCCGCTGGCCTACGGGTGGGATCGAACTGGGCCTCGCTGGCAAGGATGCGCGGCCGATCGCGGCGGTTGTGCCAGAGGACACGCAAGGCATTCGCGGCAAGCACCAGGGCCATCAACGCGATCGCGAGCGCGAACACCATGAGGAATACGCGCGGCAGCGTGGCTACTCCAGACAGCCACGCCGCGCCCAGGGCGGTCACGCCCACGGCGCTGCAGATGGCGGCCTCGCGTCCGCTGCGCCGTTGCGCGGTCTGGTAAGTGAGCGGGGCAATGGGTATGCCCTGCGCGGGCACGGCCCAGCAAAAGTGGTTCAGGCCATGCTCGGCCTGCAGCACGCCAACGCGCACGGCGGTGCCTATGTTGTGGAAGTCGCGCAGCAGGGCGATGTGCGATGGGTCCAGCCCGGAACCCCAGATCGTCTCCGCGCCGATCCGCAGGAAGACATCGTTTCGCCGTGCCGGCGTGGCCAGCCGGAGCTGGTCAAACTTTCCCTCGATGATGCGGGCTGCGCGTTGCGGCATGTCGGAGCGGCGAAAGGCAAAGCGGCAAGGATAACGCGGCGGCCGTTACCCGCCGCGCCTGCTTGCCGCGCTACTTCTTGACCAGCGGGCAGGTTGACCGCGACAGCGGCATGAAGGCCTGATCCCCCGGCAGCGTGGCCACCAGCTTGTAGTAGTCCCACGGCCGTTTGGATTCCGACGGCTTCTTGACCTCGAACAGGTACATGTCGTGCACCATGCGGCCATCTTCGCGGATGCGGCCGTTGGTGGCGAAGAAGTCGTTGATCGGCGTGGCCTTCATCTGCTTCATGACCGCGGTCGGCTCGTCCGTGCCAGCCGCCTGCACCGCCTTCAGGTAGTGCATGACCGACGAGTACGTGCCCGCCTGGCTCATGTTGGGCATCTTCTTGAGCTTGTCGAAGTAGCGCTGCGACCAGGCGCGCGTCTGGTCATTCATGTCCCAATAAAAGGCTTCGGTCAGCGTCAGTCCGGCGGCGGCGTCCAGGCCGATGGCGTGGATGTCGTTGATGTAGAGCAGCAGGCCCGCCATCTTCTGCCCGCCCTTGGTCAACCCGAACTCGCTGGCCGCCTTGATGGCGTTGACCGTGTCGCCGCCTGCGTTGGCCAGCCCCACGATCTGCGCCTTGCTGGCCTGTGCCTGCAGCAGGTACGAGGCGAAGTCGCTGGAGCCCAGCGGGTGGCGCGAGGCGCCCAGCACCGTGCCGCCGTTGGCCTTCACGACGTCGGTGGCCGAGGCCTGCAACGTGTGGCCGAACGCGTAGTCGGCGGTCAGGAAGTACCAGCTCTTGCCGCCTTGCTCGACGGTGGCGCGCGCGGTGGTGTTGGCGAGCGACCAGGTGTCGTAGGTGTAGTGCACGGAATAGGGCGAGCACAGGTCGTTGGTGATGCGCTCGGTGCCCGGTCCGCTGAAGACGACGATCTTCTTCTTTTCCCGCGCCACCTCCAGCACGGCCAGCGCGGGCGCGGAGCCGGCGACGTCCATGATGGCGTCGACCTTCTGGATGTCATACCACTCGCGCGCCTTGGCGGCGGCGATGTCGGCCTTGTTCTGGTGGTCCACCACCAGCAGGTCCACCTTCTTGCCCAGCACGGTGCCGCCGAAGTCGGCAATCGCCATTTCGGCCGCGGTGGCGCTGCCCTTGCCGGTCACGTCGGCATAGACGCCGCTCATGTCCAGGATCAGGCCAAGCCGAACCACGTCGTCGGAAACGGCGGGGGCGGGCGCTTGCGCGTGCGCGCCGGTGGCGGCAAAAGCGGTCGCGGCGAACAATCGAACGAACGTGCTGCGGCACTGCATTGAAATCCGGGTCCTGTCGGCATGTCTCATGGTTGTCTCCCTGTATGCCGGATTCTTTTCGGATATGGCGGGCGCAATGTAGGTTTTATTTGCTGCTGCACCCTGTGTGTTCGGACGGCGGCGGTCGGTGATGGGGGCGGTGTTCTCCTTGGGCGGATTGGGCGGCGCGTTCAGCGGCTGGTGAGCAGGTCGAATTCCATCCGCACCTTGCGGAACGGAAACTCCAGCCGCGCGAAATACACCACGCGGCCGTCGATGCAGGCATAGCGGCGCAGCTCGGCCACTGGCGAAGACACGGGAATCTGCAGCGATTCCGCGGATTCCTGGCCGGCCTCGATCACATTGAGGACCTGGCGAGCCTCGGAGATGCGCGCGCCGTAGAACTGGTCCAGCACGGGGGCGACGGTGCTTTTCTGGATGCGGGCGCGGTGCTTTCTGAAGAGGCCGCTGTCCAGGAAGACCTCGCTGTAGCAGAAGGGGCCGGCGTCCGTCGTGTGAACGCGCCGCAGGTACTGGAAGCTGCCGCTGCGGTCTGCGCCGCACGGCATGCCCAGCGTATCGGGCAGGGGCGAGTCGGCGCTGGACTCCACCAGCGACACCGTGCCGAGCTGGTTGCTCAGTTCGACGGTTTCGGCCCAGGTCTTGGGAATGAGCAGCGTGGGCGTTTCGGGCAGCTCGGCGTTCACGAAGGTGCCAGAGCCGCGCGAACGCCGGATCAGGCCGTCCTCTTCCAGCAGGCCGAACGCCTGGCGGATGGTCGCGCGCGAGATGCCGTAGGTCTCCATCAGCGATTCCAGCGGCGGAATCTGCTGTCCGGGCCGCCACGTCCGGTTCTGGATGTGGCTGCGAAACAGCGCGGCGGCCTGCAGGTAAAGCGGCTGGGGACTGCGCGAAAAAAGCTTGCGGGCGGGCATGGCGGGTCGGGGGGTTATGACTCGGAAGCCGAGAGCATAGCGTCCGCCATCTCGCGCAGCCGGTGCTTCTGTATCTTGACCGAGTTGGCGCTTTCGACCGACGGAAAGGCGTCCAGCACGGTAAAGCCCGCCGGCGCCTTGAAACCGGCCATCGCCGCCTTGCACGCCGCGGTCCAGCCGGCCGGGTCGGCCTGCGCGCCTTCCTGCAGCAGCACGAAGGCGTAGGGCACGATCTTGCCGTTGCGCGTCGCGCCGACCACCTGGCAGGCGCGTATGCCGGGCAGGGTCTCGACGACCTGTTCGATCTCCACCGGATTGACCAGAAAGCCAGACAGCCGCAGCGAGTCGCCCATCCGGGTCTGGAACACGAACTGGCGGTCGGTCAGCGTGTAGCCCAGATCGCCCGTCTTGAAGTAGCCGTCGTCCGTCACGGCGGCGCGGGTGGCGTCCAGGTTGTCCAGGTAGCCCTGCATCAGGCTGGGCGACAGGATTTCGATTTCGCCGGACTGCCCGTGCGGCAGCACCTGGCCGCTCTCGGGATCGCGGGCGCGTACGCGGGCGGTGGGGTAGATGAGCGTGCCGCCGGGCTGGTGGCGGGCGGACACGTCGCCGTCGGCGGGGTCGCGGGGCTGGCCGGCCACCAGCGCGATCAGTTCGCTGGAACCGTACAGGCCCGTGAGCGGGACACCTGCCGCGCCGGCCAGGTCCAGCATGTTGTCCAGCGCGGGGGTGAAGCTGGCAAAGCCGAACAACTGCACGGACGCAAACCCGCCGGGCGCGGCGGCCTGCATCATGCCGACCAGCGCCTCGTTGTTGGCGTAGGTGTGGGTGACGGCGTGGCGGGCAATGGCCTGCGCCGATTGGGCGGCATCGAAGACGGGCGCGCACACGACGGGCACGCCGCGCGCCAGGCCGCCGGCCAGCGTCGCAAAACCGAAGGCGCCGCAGAACGGCGCGCTGGCCAGGACGCAGGCCCGGTCGTCATAGCCGAACGCCTGCGCGACCATCGCGCCGTGCCGCAGCAAGGTCTTTTGATCGTGCAGGACGAACTTGGGTTTGGACGTGGTGCCGGACGTGGTGAAGCACAGCACGCCGGCATTGGCTTGCGCGATGGGTGCGGGGTCGGCGCAGGCCAGCAGCGCGTCGTACCGATGCACCGGTTTGCCGTGAAGCGATGCCGGAGGGAGTTCGTCGGGCCCGGCCAGCGCGACTGCGCCCTGCAACTGATCCACATCGACCGGCGCCACGCCATCCAGAATGCCCTGGAAGTCGATGCCCTTGAAATCCGGCCAGTACACCAGCCAGTCGGCGCGGCCGCGACCCAGGATGTCGGCCACCTCCACCGACCGGAAACGCGTGTTGACGGCCAGCACCAGCGCGCCCAGGTGGGCGCACGCAAGAAAGGATTCGACCCAGGCCGCGCAATTGGGCAGCCAGACGGCAACGCGGTGGCCGGGCTGCACGCCGATGCGGGACAGGCCCGCCGCCAGCGCCAGGCTGCGCGTGCGCAGGTCTGCGAAGCTGACCGGCTGGTCGCGGTCGATCAGTGCAATGGCATCGGGCTTGCGGGCGGCCAGCGCATCCAGGTGGTCGGAGAAGGTCGAGTACGGCAGGGGCATGGCTTACACCGTGGCAATGGGCGTCACGGGCGAACCCACCGCGCCGGGCATGCGCAGCGGCGGGGCGGTCAGCAGGAACCGGCTGCGGCCGTTTGCGTGGAGCCAGTCGGCCAGGTCCTTCAGATACCACAGTTCGGCCAGCGGCACGCCCAGCTTGAAGAGGCAATGGTGGTGCAGCGGCAGGATGGAATGGCCGGGGCCGGACGTGCGTGCCGGATACGATTCCACCGCGTAGTTGTCGGCGCAGATGGCCGCGATGCCGGATCGCGTGATCCAGTCCAGCAGCGCGGGGTCGGCGCCGTCCAGCACCGCGCCCGTTTGCTCAAGCTGGTGCGGATCGGGCTGGCCATTCATGGCCACGACGGCTTCCGCGAAACCGGTCCGCAGCACCAGCATGTCGCCGGGCTCGGGCAGGGCGTCCTGTTCGCGCATGGCGGCTTGAAGTTGCTCATGGCCGACGATCGTGCGGCCGGGGCCGAAGGCGCGCGCCAGATCCACCAGCACGCCGCGGCCCTGCATGCCTTTTTCGGCGTAGCGGCTGACGCTGAGCTTGCGCGCATACGAGCCGCCCGGCGGGCAGCAGGCGGTTTCCGAGTTGTCCGGATCGGCGCCGCCAAACACGTCCACGCCGGCGGTGTAGCCGTTGTAGTAAACGCGGCGCGCCTGCCCGTCGCCCTGGATGTCGAACATCGCTCCCACGTGGCACAGGCCGTCCCACTGGGTGGAATATTGCATAGAGAGCGTGACCTGATCGTCCGACAGCACGTCGATGGCTTCGGGCTGCACCTGCGACATCGCAAAGTTCAGATAGGGTGTGCCTTCGCGGAAGGTGGGCTTGAGGGTGGGCGCGTGGCGGCGCGGATTGAGCACGTTGCCGCCGGGCAGATCCAGCGGCAGCGACAGGCAGAAGACCTTGCCGGCGCGGACTTCGCGCACCGCCTGCAGCACCTTTTCCTCGGTCAGCAGGTTCAGGCGGCCCAGTTCGTCGTCCGGGCCGAAGTCGCCCCAGGTGGAACCTTCGGGGCGTTGCGTCCAGCGTTTCATCTGCTTGTCTCCTGTCGGTTTTTCATGTTCTTATGAATATAGTACGTATTTACGTACTTTAAAAAGAAATCCGCAATCAGCGGATTCGTTAGGAGACGAGACCATGACGCAATTGCCGCATCCGCGCGCCGGATGGCGCTTCGCCCTTGCCGCGCTGGCCGTTCTGGCGCTTCCCGCGGTCCACGCCGCTGGCTATCCCGAGCATCCCGTGACCGTGGTTGTGCCGTATCCGCCGGGCGGGGGCGCGGACCTCTTTGGCCGGGCCATCGCGAACGCGCTGCAACCGGGGCTGAAGCAGACGGTGCTGGTCGAGAACAAACCGGGCGCGGGCGGCAATATCGGCATGGCTTACGTCGCCCGGGCGAAGGCCGACGGCTACACGCTGGGGCTGGGCACGATCGGCACGCAGACGATCAACCAGTTTCTCTACGGCAACATGCCGTTCGATCCCGAGCGCGACCTCGTGCCGATCGCGCTGGTGTCCACCACGCCTAATGTCATCGCTGTCAGCGCAAAGTCGCCCTACAAGACGGTGGCGGACGTGATCAAGGCGGCCAAGCAGTCCGCAGACAAGAAGCTGACCTATGCGTCGCCCGGCATCGGTTCGTCGGTGCACCTGACGGGGGCGTACTTCGAGGCGATGGCGGGGGTGACGATGCTGCACGTGCCATTCAAGGGCACGTCGGCGTCGCTGCCGGCGGTGGCGGGCGGGCAGGTGGATCTCCTGTTCGACAACCTGCCGGGCGCGCTGGCGCAGATCAAGGACGGCAATCTGGTGCGCGGGGTGGCGGTGACGTCGGCCGCGCGCGATCCGTCGGTGCCAAACCTGCCGACCGTCGCCGAGTCCGGATTGCCGGGGTTCGATGTCACCGCATGGTTTGCGCTGTATGCACCGCGCAACACGCCGGCCCCGGTCGTCGAGCAATTGATCGCCGCCGCCCGCAGCGGCTTGGCGACGCCGGCCATCGCCGCCAATTTCGCCACCATGGGCGCCAAGCCAGGCACGCTGTTCGGCAAGGATTTGGCCGCGTTCGAATCCGCCGAACGCAAGAAGTGGGGCGGACTCATCAAGGACCAGGGAATCAAGGCGCAATGAACCCACCTATCGCTCTCGTCACCGGCGCAAGCCGGGGAATCGGCCGTGCCATCGTCGCGCGGCTGATCGAAGACGGCTTTCACGTCGTCAATTTCAGCCGCACGTCGCCCGAGATACTGCTTCCGGGCGAGACTTTTCGCTCGGTGGATCTGTGCGACGCGGCGGCGACCATCGCCGCGGGTCGTGAGCTTGCCGCGCAGCAGCCAGTGCTGCATCTGGTCAACAACGCGGGGATGATCCAGGTGGCCAACATCGAGGACATCAGGCAAGAGGAACTGGCGCGGACGATGGCGCTGAACCTGACCGCGCCGATCCTGCTGATGCAGGCGCTGTTGCCGGGCATGCGGCAGGCGAAGTACGGGCGCGTGGTGAACATCGGCAGCCGGGCCGCGCTGGGCAAGGGTGGGCGGTCGGTGTATGGGGCGTCCAAGGCCGGGCTGGCGGGCATGACGCGGACCTGGGCGCTGGAGCTGGCGGGCGATGGCATCACCGTGAACACCGTGGCGCCGGGGCCGGTCGCGACCGAGCTGTTCAACCAGTCCAACCCACCGGGGGCGCCGAAGACGCTGGCGCTGGAGGCGGCGATTCCCATGGGGCGGGTTGGCCGGCCGGATGAGGTCGCGCATACCGTGGCGATGTTTCTGGACCGGCGCGCGGGGTTTGTGACGGGGCAGGTGCTTTATGTTTGCGGGGGGATGTCGGTGGGGTTGGTGGGGTAGGTTGGAGTGCTGGTGCTGGTGGAGGATTGGGTTCTTTAGGCGCCCGGTGTGGCGTGGGCCTGGGGTGGGCGGGGCTCCGATTGCGGTCCGGAGCCTTCGCTCCGGACTGCCCCGGGCTCAACCTCGTTGCCGCCTCCGGCGGCTGCCTTCGGTTTCCGCCGGGCGC
>Ga0213829_1000181_pt1 | contig 77723 bp, 78 predicted proteins | sample MC6MC0896MG_FD_180665 | JGI IMG/M metagenome (GOLD analysis project Ga0213829, IMG submission 180665) | Enriched soil aggregate microbial communities from Iowa State University, Ames, United States - MC6-MC0896-MG | ecosystem: Environmental > Terrestrial > Soil > Unclassified | place: USA: Iowa... | reverse complement strand
ACCTTATATTTGCAGGAATCAATAACTTATCGTGGAAAAAGACGCTAAAATTTACGTAGCAGGCCATCGAGGAATGGTCGGATCGGCAATATATCGCAAATTAACAGAACTAGGATACAGTAATATCGTGACCCGTACGTCTCAAGAATTAGATCTGCGCAATCAACAAGCTGTTGCTGACTTTTTCAACGAAGAGAAACCTGATTATGTTTTCCTTGCAGCCGCAAAGGTTGGCGGGATTATGGCGAACAACACCTATCGCGCAGATTTTATCTACGAAAATATGGCGATACAGAATAACGTCATTAAATCCTCTTACGACAATGAGGTTACAAAATTGATGTTTTTAGGGTCAAGCTGTATCTATCCAAAAATGGCACCACAACCTTTAAACGAAGATTTATTGCTGACAGGCACCTTGGAACCGACTAATGAGCCTTATGCCATCGCCAAAATAGCGGGTATTAAAATGGCGGAAGCTTTTCGTGATCAATATGGCTGTAACTATATATCTGTTATGCCAACTAATCTGTATGGTATCAACGATAATTATCATCCACAAAATTCGCATGTTTTACCAGCTCTGATCCGTAGATTTCACGAGGCAAAGGTAAATAACCTAGATGAAGTGGTTATTTGGGGTACAGGCACACCTTTAAGGGAGTTTCTTTTCTCGGATGACTTAGCGGATGCCTGTGTGTTTTTGATGAATAGCTATAACGAGAAACAGTTCGTCAATATCGGCATCGGCGAAGATTTAAGCATAAAGGATCTTGCTGAGCTCATTAAGAACGTCATTGGATATACTGGAAAAATCTCATTTGATACAAGTAAACCCGACGGAACACCACGTAAATTAATGGACGTATCCAAATTACATGCCTTAGGCTGGAAGCATAAAATCAATCTTCGCGAGGGAATTAAATTAGCTTACGAGGATTTTTTGAGTAAAGAAGCTTCCTAATAGGTTTCACTATAGGAAGGAATACCATATTCATTGACTTCATCTTTTATGGCATCATCCCCTTCAATTTGCGAGGCTTTCTTTTTCTTCTTTTTGGGACGGATAAAATTGCTGAGTTTACCTATCAATCCACTGATTTTATCCTGGTTGATCTGGCCGACAGCACGCTCCGATAAAAGTAACATTAACGCTTTTTTCAGCATTCCTGAGTTTTTTAGAAATAGCCTATTCATCACAAAAGGAACACCTATCCGCAAGGTTTTCGTCAACCAATCCGAATCCGGATTGTTACTTTTCGCAAATAATTGCTGAATGATATTGACTCCGGGAATATTATTTTTTAATGAATTGAAAAAGCGAATCGGAGCTTCGATCTTGTTATTAAATAAAGTAAACTGTGTTTTCAGGTAAGCCTCTTGTTCATTTTTGAGTTCCTTTAAACGAGCGATTTCAGTTTTAAGCTCCTGTAAATTGCGTATTTTCGTTTGCTTGTTATTCATTTGTAGTCCCTTCTCTATCAAATTTTTCTTCTTTTTTCAGATCCTCTTCCTCTTCTTCGATCTCGTCATTCCATTTGGCCAAAAAACGACGGATAGAAAGATCCATAAACTTCGATTCCAGAGCAGGTTCAAAAATCCGGATTATAACGATAATCAACATAAAAATACCTGCTGTTGCCAAGAATCCCAACGAATTACTTCCCAACAGTTCACCTAGCCAAAATCCCAAAGCCAGACATAAGAAAAAGACAACAAACAAAGTGAATATCAATTTGGTCGCATCCACCACCAAACTGGCAATCAGGCGCGATGAGCGCTCAATTGTCTTCAACTTAACGAGCTTAAACTGGGAATCTATATACTCCTTTGTTTTCTGAAAAGTACCACTAAGTGAAAATTTTTCTTCTTCCATGCATCTTAAATTTATTAAGGCTATCTCAAAAGTTTTATACGAATTTCTATAGATTATTTATATTCAGCCTTTTGAAATAGCCTATAATTCTATGTATCTCCTCAAATTGCCCTTAAGGACAATTTGTCTTTTATGCATGCTCGATGATATCATCGTCTACAATTTCCTCGGCTTGGTTTATTTTACCTTTCAAGGTGGAGACAATTTTCTCTTTAAAATCATTCAATTGATCGAATTGTTCTTCAGCTCTCTCACGAATAGCATCACTCAAATCGCTTAATGAATCATTGATCTTATCTCTCGTATCTGATCCTTTGTCCGGAGCAAATAAAACCCCCAAAGCTGCACCTGCAGCAAGACCTGCCAATAACGCCAAAGCTACTTTACTTGTGTCATTCATTTCTTTTTCGTTTTAATTTCTAATTCTATTATACGATGAATCTAGTCTTCGATAATAATACAATTTATAAAGCAAATCGTTTGCCAAATACCGCGATTATCCATTATTTACTAGAATCTATACAATTACAATATAGTCATTTTTCAACAATTCGCTATCGATTTACAATAATTCACTAGCGCATTATTATTTATGATTTAATATTTAGTATCTTTAAATCAACCGATTATAGAATTTATGTTAAACAAAACCTATTGTAGTGCCGTCTATGGTATTGAGGCATGCACCATAACAGTTGAGGTAGTTGTTTCTACCGGACTACATTATTATATAGTTGGGCTTCCTGACAATGCTGTCAAAGAAAGCCTCAGACGTATTGAAAGCGCCATTACTTCCTGCCAACTTCACATGCCACGACAGAAAATTGTGGTCAACTTGGCACCAGCTGATATCAGAAAAGAAGGTTCCAGTTATGATCTATCCATCGCCATCGGTATACTCGCCTCCTCGGGGCAGCTTACAAATGACTTATTGGAACAGTATCTGATCTTGGGTGAACTATCTCTGGATGGTAGTATAAAACCTATCAGAGGTGTATTACCCATTGCCTTACAGGCATTAAATGACGGGTTTAAGGGAATTATACTTCCGCAACAAAATGCACAGGAGGCCGCCATTGTTGCTGGAATCGATGTGATTGCCGTCGAAAACCTAACAGAGGTGGTACAGTTTCTTAATAATTCAAAAAACATCCATCCAACCAAAGTCGATATCCAATCTCTCTTTCACACTGAAACAAATAAGTATGATGTTGATTTTGCAGATGTTCGGGGACAGGAAAATATCAAGAGAGCATTAGAAATAGCCGCTGCTGGGGGGCATAATGTTATTCTAATAGGTCCCCCAGGTGCAGGGAAGACCATGTTAGCGAAAAGATTACCAACGGTATTACCGCCCCTCAATATGACCGAATCGCTTGAAACAACCAAAATTCATTCTGTTTCTGGAAACCTTAAAGCTAAAGACGCGTTACTAACGATACGGCCATTTCGTTCTCCTCACCATACCATCTCCGATGTAGCCATGGTGGGCGGAGGCTCCAATCCGCAACCCGGCGAGATTTCACTATCACATCATGGCGTACTATTTCTGGATGAACTTCCTGAGTTTAAACGAAGTGTCCTTGAAGTCATGCGACAACCACTCGAATCCCGAAGTATCACCATATCGCGGGCAAAATTAACCATAGACTATCCTGCCAGCTTTATGTTAATCGCCGCCATGAACCCTTGAATTCGTGTTGCTTAGTTAGTGGTGAGGATAAAGAAAGGTTCGAAACTGACACATTAATTACATCTTCCCCAACTATAATTTTATCTGTAATTGCCTCAACCACAGCCCGTTTTTTTGAAAACTCCATTACACTCCACTTTTTGTACAGAACCTTAGCTTCATTAACAACTTTATCACTAGTTTTAATCTCTGTACTTTTATTTTTTATTTCTTGTTCCAACTCAGGTATTGATATATCTAATTGTTTAACTTGGAAGACCAATGGTTGATAAATAGTAGCAAAATGCTCACTATCTAAATCCCCATTTAATCTTAATGGGATAAGATCATCCATTCTTTTTCTAAGTTGGGTACGTTTCTTAACAGATGTAGTCAATAAAGTCTGTTTCTCAGCTAATTGCTTTTGAAGTTCTTCAACGTACATTTGCGGCGTTAAATCGTTGAGATAACCTTTAAGAACCTGTTGATAAAAAGCATCCATATCTTTAACTGGAAAATTATTCTTGCATTTTTTACAGGTAAACTTCTTTGCTGTACTATAAACATACATAGGAGTTCCGCATTCACAATTCACAAAACCTGCCAATAAATATTGTGATTTCCGTCCATTTCTTTTTCTATTAACAGCCTGTTTATCAAGAATTGAATTACATTTTTCCCACAATCTTTCGTCAATAATTGCAGGACAAGGAATAATTATCCAATCATCTTCTGCTTTTGAAATCCATTGTTTTCCTTCACCTAAACTTCTTGTGTGATTTGCTATTCTCACTCCTTTCGCCGTTGTATCCCTGAGTAATCGTTCTATTGTTGTATCGGAAAATAAGGAGCCATTACGGGTCCTATGGCCAAGTCCATTCAAAATTCGTGCGGTCGTTTTTTTTCGTTGACAGTCAAGAAATACCTCATACATTAATTTTCGAATTGGAGCCTCTTTTTCATCTACAACCAGAGTTTTATCTTGCCATTTATAGCCAAAGCTTGCCTGGCCACCAAGAGGTTTCCCCATCCTTGCTCTAATTGGAACAGAAGCAGCCACACGACTAGATATTTCTTCACGTTCCCATTCTGCCATTGCAGCTACAATAGTAAAGAATAATCTACCAGCGGGGCTGCTTGTATCTATTTGCTCCGCAAGCGATACCAAATCTGCGCCTTCTTTTCTAAATATTTCAGCAAATTCAAGTAGTTCTTTTGTGCTTCTAGCTAAACGAGCAAGTTTAGAAAATACCAATCCTGAAATGCGACCTTCCTTTAAATCCTTTAGCATTCTTTGCGCTTCGGGATGGTTCATTACCGATTTACCAGACACGGCATCAAGTCTGTAAATCTCAACTACCTCCCAATCCCTAGATTGTATATAATATTTTGCTCTTTGAATATGATTCTCAGGGCTATCATCCTTGACTTGCATATCAGTAGATACCCTTATCCAAATACCAACTCGTTTTTTTAATTCCATAATATTTTGAATGACAGATACTTAAATATACGAAAAAATGAGCATAATTAAGAGTGAAATCTTAACCTTAAGACCAGTAAAATGCAATAATTGATAAAAAAGTATTATAATAAGTGGAGATTAGATTATGAATTTTTTAATATATCTTCAATTATTGCTCTTTTAATTTTTCGTTCATCGTCTGAAATTTCGATATACCTTATAATAACCCTATACCTTTTGACAGTATCCTTTGTTAGTTTTACTTTTCTTCCTTTCTGGCCAAAATTTACTTCAATGGTATTTCCTCTGACTACACTAGCTGACTGACAAACAGACAACTTATCATATAAATTATTTATTAAATACCTATCTTCTTGAACTTTATTATTATGATGTTTCCCACAATTGATTTCTGTATACGTTTCATTTAATAATCCGATTTTAAGGTAACTATTAACATTTTTTATGGACGTTTTAGCTGCTTTGCTTGAAGAAGTTTTGAGACCTTCATCTTTTAATTTTTTGTTCATATCGAAAAATTTAGATAAACACGAATTATATTGAAGTTTAACCATCAACCCAGGGTTATTAAAGGTTGTAATGACTTTTAATAAAATTGAATAGCAACAGCTTAAATATTTTATCGAGGTTTAACAATGGTTTGTATAGGTCAAAAAGCCGTTGGTCGAGATTATTTTTTCAAAAAATCTTAATTCAATATTTTAAATATGAAATAGCTAATTAAGATTACTTTACGAACCAATATGGACCACAACCTATGCTTTTATCAAATAAAAATCAAGTATCGAACAGAATAATAGTACTTGTTCCTTTCAGGAATGTCGGCAAATATATTATTGATTGTGTCAGCTCAATTTTAGGACAAGAATACAACAATTATGAAGTTTATCTATTGGATGATGATTCAGATGATGGCACAATAGATTTAATAGATGATGACTTGCCGAATTTTTATAAAAGAATAAATAATTCTCGTATCGGAGCATTGGAAAATATATACCAAGCATTAGTAACTGAGACTTTCTTAGATGAGGACATAATCATCATCTTAGATGGCGATGATTATATTTTTGGAGAATTTGCTTTTCAAATAGTAAACAGTAAATATAATGACAATGCGCTTCTAACTTATGGTACATATATCACTAATTATGGTTTTTATGATACGAGCACTCCATATACAGAAGATGAATTCAAGATTTTGAGGCAGACAACTTGGAAAGCATCTCATCTTAAGACTTTTAAATATAAATTATTCAAGGCTTTTTTAGACCAAGATCCGAATGTTGAGAATTTTAGATACAGCGACAATAGATATGGAGATAATCGATTTTACATGTCGACCTATGATCAGGCGTTAATGTTACCACTTTTAGAAATTGCTGGATTCGAAAACTGCCTATTTATTAAGAATATAATTTATTGCTATAGACTCCATAAAGATAATGACCATGCAACTGACGAAGGTAGAAAATTACAACTAGAAGCTTTCTATGATATTAGAAGCCGACATCCTTTAAATAGAAAGTTTTAGAAGGCGATATAGAAAATAATACAAAATTCAAAGCTCTTTTATAAGCTGGCCACTATAATTGAAACTCAGCATAAGAGTCAAATATGCCATTCAACAAATGCTTAACAATGTAAAACTTTAGCAGAATTGTAAACTTAAATTAAGTCAAATGAAATCAAAACGTTTGCAAATGGCTTTACTAAAATTAACTGAAAGCCAAAAAGGAGGCAATCTTTCGGACGGTTTTGAAGTAATGAACCTAGATGAAGCATCAGCAACCCGTGGTGGGATTTTAGCTGCTTGTACATGTAACAACGGTTCAAACTACACGACCAAAGAACCTGATTGTACCTGTAACAACGGTAGTAATTACGGATAGTAATTATTACAAAAGAATTTACGGCATGTGGATGAAAATTCGCATGCTGTAATCAAATAATTAGCCTACTGTCAGTTCGAAATAGGCTTTGTTCTTAAAATAAGTTATAATATTGAAATAACCTCTTATAAATATGAATTTCAAACTTTCAAAATATATAGTGATCACCGATGTTTTAGACCCAAACAGCGATGTTCATCAACGTATACTCTTTTCTACTCGAAGTGGTATATCTACATTGATCGAGGAGGGTCTATATCAAAGCCTATTAAAAGGGGACTTTTCTACCATTGATAATACTGCATTAGCTAGGCTAATGGAGTATGAAATTATAGTCCACAGCTTAGAGGATGAGTTTCAAGAGATATTAAAATTGAACAAATTAGGCGTTAAAGATACAAAATGTGTATCTATGACCATTCAACCTACTGCAAATTGTCAATTAGGATGTTTCTACTGTGGTCAAGTTCATTCCAAACTGACTATGACTCAAGAAATTCAAGATAAGATAATTGAAAGGCTATATTATCAACTAGATAAGAAACCTGACACTGAATTAGTTCATACGACCTGGTATGGGGGAGAACCTTTAATGGGCTATTCTGCCATAATTAATCTAAGCAATAAAATGCAGGAGATTGCTTATGAACGTAATCTTAGGTATAGTGCTTCAATCATCACAAATGGGCTTAGCTTAAAAAAAGATATATTCACTGAACTCTATCTAAATCACAAGGTTAAACGATTTCAAATCACTTTAGATACTACCAAGGAACATCACGATAAACGTCGGATAACGAAAAAAGGAGAATCAACTTTTGATATTATAATGAAAAACATACTTGATATCTGCTCTTTAGATCATTACCAACAATTCGTAACACATCCGATTTTCATCCGGATGAATATTGATGAAACCAATTATCGACAAGCAAATGAAATGGTTGATTATATGGCATCTTTAGGATTACAAGACAAAGTTGAAATGGGCTTTTTTCCAATCACAAATTGGGGTGACAAGACTGTTGGAGATGAACAAGGTTTAACTACAATAGAATTCGCTGAACTTGAAATAGAATGGCTAATGTATTTATTAGAAAAAGGATTCCCTGTGAAGTACGTTTTACCAACAAGAAATTATGATGTATGTATGGTAGTCAACGAAGCTAGTGAGGTCTATGATGCTACGGGAAATATCACGCCTTGTTATGAATTCCCCTATACACCAAAATATACAGAGGAAAAACATATTATTGGAAATCTTCTGCAAGATAAAACAACCTTTAATAAAAACACTCAAGTTCGGGGATGGTACGATGATCTTGCAACTTGTAATGTTTCTCCGAAATGTTCAAAATGTAATCTCTTTCCAGTTTGCAACGGTAATTGCCCTAAAGACTGGTATAATGGTGAAATAACATGCCCCACAATGAAAGCGAACATTGAGGACAAACTCGTTTTACAATATTTAATTGATAAATCCCAATTACAAACTTTAGGATAATAATTATGAATGAATCTCAAATTATTGAATATCTACATTTGTTCGAGAAGTATACTCCAATGAGTGAAATAGAGCTAGAAGAATCGAAGGAATTAGAATCGAATCATAAAAACTATGACAGTGGACATATTTTTTATGCTCTTTTAAAATATGTCCGACCTACAGAAGAAGTTAGAGAAAAACTTATTTACTACTATATCCTGAGCGAAAAACTTTTTAGGGTCTGTAAAGAAAAGGAACCCAATGTATCATCCTATTTTGTTGACAAAATTTTAGAACAGAACAGTAATCTAGACCCAAATAATCTTTTAGAGTATCACAGTGTAAAATCAATACTAAATCCGGTGTTGGCTTATTACCACTATTATCTTAATAAAGATTACGACAATGCGCAAAAATATATGGTCGAATTACTCGATAATATCGATTTTTTGATTGACCATGGGTTTGAGGACGGAATGTATATGAAAATAGAACAATACCTAAATATATCTAAAGTTTATTTTAATGCTGGAAAATATACCGAATCGGCACTATTCGCTAGAGAGGTGATAAAATATTTAATGAGTAATGAAAAAGAATCTTTCCAGTTCCCTTTTTCAAGCGTTTTGTCCTTCGAGGGGCAGTATCAGTCGATCTTACAATCATTTATTAACGGAATATTATCAAAAGCTATAGGAAAAATTGATACTTTAGATCCACTTCATAACGATTATCTTTCTTCTATTTTTGATAATCTTAATATACCTTACAATGATAATATCAATCCATACTTAAAGGATTCACTCGATATTTTCTTGCTAATTCTGAATGGTAAGCAAATGGATGGAATGGAAAAATCTATCAAATCTAATATTTTCAATAAGCAAGTTCCTACCTCCATACAACATTTCATATTAGCTAATATGCTGAATTTCCAAAATGTTTTTCAATTGATACCGTCAGACCTAAAAAGCTCAATTTACGCCTATCAGCTCAATGAATTAAATATAAGCACCTCCAAACTTCGGATCAATGATTTTACTGTAACATCAATGAATTAATATTTATGTTCAAGTTTTCCATCCAACATGATATAATGGACTGTGCCCCTACTTGTTTAAAAATGGTAGCAGAGTTTTATGGAAAAAGCTACTCCATGGAGTATCTCCGTGAATTGTGCCATTTAGGAAAAAATGGAGTTAGTCTTTTAAGCATTAGTGAAGCTGCTGAAACCCTTGGATTCAGATCGCTGATGGTAAAATTGAACATGCAAAAGCTTATCAACGATTGTCCATTACCATGTATTTTACATTGGAATCAGGAACACTTTGTTGTTTTGTTAAAAATTAAAAGAAAAGGAAATTTCATAAAAAGAATATTTCATAAGCAATCATATTCAAAAGTCTTTGTAGTTGCCGATCCTGCTCATGGCATCGTTAAACTAGATGAAGAAACCTTTTATAAAGCTTGGGTTTCTACATACAATGAACGAGGGGTGGCTTTGCTTTTAGAACCTACCCCCACATTTTACAATGCAAAAGAAATAAAAGAAAAGCAACAGGGTTTGAAATTTTTGTTTCATTATCTACAACCATTCAAGAGGCATATTGCCCAACTAATTATTGGTATGTTGGCTGCAAGTTTAATTTCTCTGACACTTCCCTTTACAACACAAATATTACTTGACCAAGGTGTCTCGGAGAAAAATTTATCTGTAGTACACGTAATCCTGCTAGCCCAACTCTTTCTAATTTTTGGAAACATGAGTATCGAATTAGTGCGCTCCTGGTTACTTTTACATATCAACTCCAGAATCAGCCTAAGTATAATCTCTGACTTTTTGTCCAAATTATTAAAACTTCCAATAAGATATTTTGACTCAAAAGCAGTTGGGGATATTGCTCAAAGGATTAACGACCATCATAGAATTGAAAATTTTCTTACTGGTTCTGTACTTACATCACTTTTTTCTTTTGTAAATATCATTGTATTCACAATAGTTCTAGCAGTTTATAATCTAAAAATCCTCAGTTTATTTGTTGCCTTTAGCATTTTTGGGATAATATGGATTCTGCTTTTCCAGAAAAAAAGAAAGGAGATGGACTACAAAAGGTTTTCCCGAAGCAGAGAAAATCAGGATAAACTTTATGAATTGATCACAGGTATGCAAGAAATAAAACTTTTTGGAAGCGAGACTCCAAAAAGATGGGAATGGGAACAATTACAAGTAAAAGATTACAAATTAAATATTAAAAGCCTTGCATTAGAACAATATCAACGAACCGGCCTAATATTCGTGACTCATGTCAAAAATATCCTTATCACATTTATTGCCGCAACTGAGGCTATTAAAGGGAATTTAACAATTGGTCAACTTCTAAGTATATCTTATATAATTGGCCAGACTTCTGGTCCCATCGAGCAATTAGTCAATTTAATTAGGGCCGCACAAGATGCCAAATTAAGTATGTCCAGGTTACAAGAGATCCATAATCAACAAGATGAGGAGGCAATTGTAAAAAATAAGATATTGTACCCGCAAATAACTTTAGGGGATTTATTTATTGAGAATGTTTCCTTTCAATACGAAGGACCAAATTCTCCGTATGTTTTAAAAAATATTAACCTAAGAATTCCAAAAGGCAAAGTGACTGCTATTGTTGGAACAAGTGGTAGTGGAAAAACGACCCTAATGAAAATATTGTTGAATTTCTATCAACCAACACAAGGAAGAGTATTAGTTGGAAACTCAGATTTAAATAAAATATCCCCCAAATTGTGGAGGAGCCACTGTGGAAGTGTGATGCAGGACGGCTACATTTTCTATGATACAATTGCCAAAAATATTGCGATGGATGGCGGCGACATAGATGAAAAAAAGATGGAAATGGCAATTAGAGTGGCAAACTTACAAGATTTTATTGAAAGTACTCCGAATAATTATACCACAAAAATTGGCTTATCAGGAATGGGCATTAGCGGTGGTCAACGACAAAGAATTTTAATTGCCCGCTCGGTTTATAAAAACCCTGAATATATATTTTTTGACGAAGCAACAAGTAGTTTGGATGCTAATAATGAAAAAGTAATAATAGATTATCTTAACGAATTTTTCAGAGATAAGACTGTAGTAATCATTGCACATAGACTTAGTACCGTAAAGAAAGCAGATCAAATTATTGTATTAAACGACGGCAAGATAGAGGAAATCGGTAACCACTCGACATTGATTTCAAATAGAGGTAGGTATTATGAATTGGTAAAGAACCAGCTGGAATTAGGTAACTAAAATCTGACATGGCAGAATTAAAATCAAAATATGAACTGCGAAGTCCTGAAGTTCAGGAAGTGATGAACAAGCCTCCACATTTTTTCATTAGCTGGGGCAATTTGCTAATTATATTATCCATAATATTAGCAATATTGTTAATTAATAAAATTCAAGTAAAAAATTACGACCGATTTCTTGCTACAATAATATCAAACCATTTGATTGCTAATCAAAATTGCTTGGTTATCAAATTAAATATGGACCCGAAGAAAGAATATGGTCACGGGTTGGAAACTCAAATAACTTTTTTGGGTGACAATTCTGTAGATCTTGGATCAATTTTAGGAACTATTGATTCATCATGGTATCAAGATCAACATACTTACATTTCCTGGAAAAGTACATTCTATCAAACTAAAAAATTACGTTTAGATAATAACCAAGTTATAAAACCAGTTACCGGAATGAATGTAGGTTTAAGGGTCACAACCAGTAAAGAAAATATTATAGAGTCGATGATTAGAAAATTAATAAGGAAATGAAACTATCCAAATATATCATAACAACTTCTATAGAAGATGCTAAGGAAACTGTGACTTCTAAGATGATAATAATTTATTCATGTCTTTCTAACCAAACTATTGTGGTAAGCGACGAAGTATTTCAAAAAATTACTAATGAAGATTTCCACAATTTGGATAAAAGACTAATAACGGAGTTACAAAATAGCAAAATATTAATACAAAATGGCAACGATGAGTTTGTTGAGTTATCTGATTACGACAAAGTAACTAATGATAACATCTCATTATTTCTGAACTTGATTGAGAGTTGTCGATTCGGGTGTAATTCATGCTCAAAGAACAACACAATTTCTAAACCCAAAAATGATTTTGTTAATTCTATCAATTCTTACATTGAAACTGAGCTAATCAAAAAAAATCTAAAAACATTCCTTTTGACATGGAAAATAGATGATCCAACAGAATTTATTGAAACAATGATTTCAATATCAGAGTCAAATTTGAGAATTACAGACGTGAATGATATATACTATGCTTCATCACTAATTTGTGAAGGCAAATTTCTAACAGAAGCAGTCTTCAAAATGCTTTTCAATTTGTGCACAATAAAAAAATATCACACAACATTAGAATGTTCAAACTATGAAGCCACTGAAACCACAATCAAAAATATACTATCAATATTAGATAACTTTCCTTTCCGTCCCCAAGATGGAATTATATTTGAACTCAGTATTAAAAGCTATGAAATTACTGATGTTATTGACATTATTGATAAATTTTCACATGCTGAGGCTCAAAATCGAATTACTTTTAAATTTGATTTTCTAGAAAAGAACGATGTTTCTAAAGATGAATTAGCTGAGAACGAGATTGAGTGTTTATTTTATGCAATAGAAAAGGGATTTATACAGAGTATACTTCCAACTCGTGTTAATATACCATGCGCAGCAGCAGACCAAAATTCATTATCAATCGATAAAGATGGGAATTTATTTTCCTGTAATGCACTTCCTTTATCAACCCCTAATATTATCTCAACTAATCTAATTGGGAATATTAGCGATAATGTTAGGATTCATTTACACTCGACTAAATTCCGTAATTGGATGCTTGAACTACGGGATAATAAACCAATTTGTTATAGTTGCAATTTATTACCGATATGTGGCGGTGGCTGTCTATTAAAAAGAGAAGAGGGCATATCTTCCGGTTGCCCCACTTTTAAATATAATATTGAAGATCGTTTGTTAATCAGTTATTTAAACAAAAAGTCGCCTTTAAATGAATGTATTGTTAGTTATTATAAACCAGTAGTCTAGTATCCACTTAATCCGAATCAAAAAATGTCAATTTTTGTTCAAATAGCAGCTTATAGAGACCCATTATTGGTTTCAACATTGAACGATATGCTAGAAAAGGCAGCGAATCCCGAAAACTTGCATATAACTATTTGCCATCAATATAATCATGAAGATAAATATAACCTTGAATTTAATGAGTTCAAAACTCATTCTCAATTCAATATAATTGAAATTCCGTATAAAGAATCAAAAGGTCTTTGTTGGGCAAGAAATCTAATCCAACGTGAATACAAAGATGAAGCATACATGTTACAAATAGACTCGCATATGAGATTTGTTTGGGAATGGGATAGGATCTTGATAGAAATGCTTGAATCTTTAAGGCACAAAGGTGTTGAAAAACCAATACTGACTACTTATCCACCTCATTTCGAACCTTTTAATTTTAAATATGAAGAAACTGCGCCAAATCAAATTATATTCCGTGAATTTGATAAACACGGAATATATCCTATTGGATGGCCATCAGAAATACCCAATTGGAAAGATCTTACAAGTCCTATACCAGCAAGATTTCTAGCTGGGGGATTCTGCTTTTCAATAGGAGCTTTTTGTAAAGAAATCTTAGATGACCCTCACTTATATTTTTCTGGTGAAGAAATTAATCTAGCCGTTCGAGCTTATACTCACGGCTATGATTTATATCATCCCCATATTAATATTACTTGGCATTATTATACCCGAAAAGAAACACCTAAGCACTGGGATGACCATTTTGATACAGGAATTTTGGAGAATCAGGCAATGCGACGATTAAAACGTCTATTTGAGCAATCGGATAAAAAAAGTTACTATAATTGGGGAGCTTATGGATTAGGAAAAGTTAGAAATTTAAAGGATTACGAACGATATTCTGGGATATTACTTAACGAGAACAAAGTTCAAGATTATACTTTAATGAACCTTCCCCCAATAAATCCAACCATTTATAACAATGAAGAGGAATGGAAAAACAGCTTTTATTCATATGTAAACAATTATATCCATTTACCAAACTCTGTTATTGAAAAAAATGAATTGTATGGATATGAATTTGCTCATTTAAGATTTATGAGTAACAATAAAGAAGTTCATCAACAAGTCCTTAATATGGATGAAATTTGGAAAATAAAGAATTCTGATGAGAGCCATTGCAGAATTGAAATCAATTTCAAATGTAAAGATCTCCCAGATTCATGGGTTCTTGAACTCCATAATAAACATGGAGGAAATAATAAAAGAATAAAAGGAAGAATGCCTTATTTTCAAGCCGGATTGAATGGTTTTGCTATTAAAAATTGTATAAATTTATAAATCAATAAAACGATGTCAACAACATATAAACTAACATTTATTAATGAAAAAAGAGGAATTGAAAAGGAAATAGTAACAAATGAGGATAAACCTATTTTAATTCTTGCGGAACAGGAGAATATTAATCTTCCATATCTATGTCGAACTGGTGATTGTAATAGTTGTATTTGTAAATTAATTTCGGGGAGTATTATTCATACTACCCAAACAACCTTAAAAGACGAAGACATAAAAGAAGGATATTTCTTAGCATGCACTGGCTTCGCCGCTTCGGATTGTGTAGTTAAAACCCATCAAGAGAAAGAGTTTGCAAGATATAAAAAAGGTATTTAATTAAGCTTATTGTTCAATCAAAGTAATTTTTAACTCAAAAATGCAAGTTTTCCATAAATCATAAATGACAATGTCCAAGTATTTATTTAGCTTTCTTTCAATATTACTATTCTTGAATCCTGTTTTTGCACAAAGTGTGGAAGGAAAAATTACTACTGAAGGAAATAAAGATCTCGAATATGTAACTATCAAACTTATCCATGATACTACCGTGTTACGGTATACTTCTTCTGATCAGAATGGCAATTTTTTTTTCAATAACTTGAAGGAAAAATCAACATACAGACTAACTCTACAGCATACGGGATTTGAAGATATTGACACTACTTTTGTTGCTGGTCATTTAAATAATATAAGTTTTAAGATGTTTGAAAAAACCAATAAACTAAGCGAAGTTGTTGTAAATGCCAGCAAACCTCTTATTGAACGAAAAGTAGATCGCCTGATATTTAACGTTCAAAATAGCATGGCATCGTTAAGTGGTGATGCAATGGACGTTCTAAAAGTCACTCCACTTGTTATGGCCGAAAACGATGCGTTAAGTATTATAGGTAAAGGTAGTGTAACAGTTATGGTAAATGATAAAATCCTACGCATTTCTGGGGATGACCTAACTTCCTATTTAAGGAGTATACCATCTGGATCTATTGAAAGTATCGAGGTCATTACAGTCCCTCCATCTAAATTTAGTGCGGCAGGCAATGCTGGTATCCTAAATATCAAGCTAAAAAAAATAGTCAATGATTTTTGGAGCGCATCCATCCGATCCATATTTACACAGACAACCCACCCAACTATTAATTTAGGAGCTGGCTTCAATTACAAAAAGGACAGGTTGTCGCTTTATTCTAGTTTAAATATGACCGAGGGTTCTGTTTTATTCACAGAAAAACCTCAGATAGCCTATAATACACAGGATTGGAACACCATAAGTAAAAAGAGGAACTATAGCAAATATTATAATGGAAGGATACAAGCAGACTACAAAATAAGTGAAAAATTGAGTGTCGGTGCCCAGGCTTTTTTCAATGATAATAGACCACATGCAAACGATATTACCATTACAAATATAATTCAGAGAACGGGGCTTTTGGACTCTATTATTAAAGGAAATGGTTCTCAAAATTCTACAACAAATAGTGTAGGCTTAAACTTCAATTCGACATATTCCTTAGGAAAGGATGGACAGGAAATAGTTTTCGATTTAGATCATTATAGAAGCAATTTTGATAACTTTCGGGGTTTTAATTCAGAAACATTTCTACCTAATGGTTCCCCTATCCAGAACAATAAATGGTATTCAGGAAATAATGGCCAGAATGTTTTTACAAACACTTCCTTTAACATAGATATTGAACAAAAAATTAAAATGTTTGACGTCAATTACGGCATAAACTTCTCAACTTCTCGCAATAGAAATGATTTACAGTCTATCGCTACATCTAGAATTACAGATACTATTTTCAATTATTCAGATGAGTTTGAATTCAAAGAAAATATTGGATCACTATTTTTCTCTATTAATACCGCAATTAGTAAAAGAGTAGACTTCAAAGCAGGCCTTCGAATTGAAAATACAACTACAGAAGGTGTTTCAAATACCCTAGTAAAGAAGTATGAGAATAATTACATGAAATTATTTCCCACACTCTACACTTCTTATAAAATTAACGACAAAAATGTTTTTTCATTTGGATATGGAAGAAGAATAGAGAGGCCTGCATTTCTCGCTATGAACCCATTTGCTAGATATATTTCAAAATATTACTATACTGTTGGAAACCCATATTTATTGCCATCATTTTCCCATAATATAGAAATGAATTATTCCAACAATAGTAATTTAAATCTTTCACTTTATACCAACTTTGCAAAAGAACAGATTGCCCAAACTGCCATACCATTTGAAAACTCAAAGATGGTAGTTGACACTATGCAAAATTTTTATGATATGTCAACCGTTGGGTTTACAGCAATTTACACTTTTCGTAAAAGTAATTGGCTTGAAAGCAACTTCGTATTCAATGGATATCACAGGAGCATAAAACAATATGACAATAATATCGTTCCGGATTACAATGTAAATGTTATATACTTAAGCTTAGACAACAATTTCAAAGTTAGTAAAAAACTTACCACCCAATTATCAAGTTTTTATTATTCTCCGCAGATTACAGGTATTTTTCGAAGATCACCACGGTTTAATGTAAACCTAAATTTTAGATACAAAATGAATGACCAATGGGACCTAGCACTATTTGCTAATGATATCTTGAGAACACAACAAGGTAAATTAAAAGCGATTGTCAACAGCGTGCAACAAACGTATGACAATTATTATGATAGCCGAAGTATTAGACTATCAATATCTTATAGGTTCGGCAGCGTGAATATCAATGCTAGACAGAGAAACTTTATAAGTGATAAAGAAAAACAAAGAGCTTATTAATAATTTATTAGGAGAGAAATGATTGCGCCAATTATTCATCAAATATTACTGTCTGACATCCCCAATTCACTTATATACAAATGCTTAACCTCATGGACAAAAATGCAAAGTTTTGGGTTCAAGATAAAATACTGGAATTATTCAGAGATAACAGACTTTATTTCCAAAAATTATCCAAATGCTTTACAGCCTTTTATAAATGCCAGAAATTTTGCCGAAGCATCTGACATAGCAAGGTATCTAATTGTGCTGCATCATTCAGGAATATATGTAGATTGGGATATAGAACTGGTGGATTCATCGGATTATCACAACAAAATCGCTAATTTGGATAAAGGGTACTTATTACAAGATCCAAGAAACGGAACTTTTGCGCCTGAGTGTTTTTCAGCCGAAAAGGACGAACCTTTCCTTAAAAAACTAACAGATGATATCATCTCTGTCTATAATTCCCGCCAGCTTCCCCTTACACCCCAATATTCAGGCGCCTACAGGATGCGGGATTCCATGAATGATTATTATAGCAACCAACAAATTCTACCAGTAAAAGATATTTTTGAATTTGATTATTCTGAAATAAGGAAACCTTTTCAAAGGCCGATCAAAAAACCTTTAATCCATTATTGGCTACATACTTGGCTTTAAAATTTCGTTTCGCGAGGTCAGGCTTATAATTGGTTTTCATTTATAATATCATCTATAGTGGACAATTTGGTTTGCACTTCTCTAATTGGAAAGTCCCCTCTATAGCCGTACGTTTTAAATCTTATGTATTCTCCCCAAACCAGTTTTCTTCCATATTCGGTTTTGTACCAATTATCCATATCAATGGGAATTCCTTGTATATCAGATGGAATATTTATTTGGTAGTTGCTAAAACTTATGTTTTTACAATACTTCTTTAAAGTGAGGCATGAGCGCATTGAAGCATAAGAATGCGAAAAGAAAATTACACTCTGCACTTTAGAAAAGTCAAAAAGCGATTTTGAAAATTCAATATTTTCTAAAGTATTTTTTGATTCTTTTTCGATAATGAAATGGGTGTCTGAAAATTCCTCTTTATTTATATTTGAGAAAATCAATTCCGACTCAGCAATAGGTTCAAAATAGGAGGCAGAATAATTAGCGATACCACCAGTAATAACTACGGTGGGGATCTTAAAATCATTCAAGGCTCGTGAAATTTCATTAGCTATTTCTTTATGAATAATATTAGAACCAAATACAAATAAAAGATCCGAATCCGTAATAGGTGATTGGTAAAAACATAGATCTGATAAGTTGATTATTAGATCATCCGATAGGTATGGAACATTCGGTAATTTTGCAATTTCTCTGATTTTGTCCTCAGTAAAATTAGGTTTTTGCATTATGTCGATTTAAGCTTATAAATTTGACACAATAACTTATTCGTCAATGAATAAGAATTGGCCAATATTAGGTTTTTCCTTTTTTCAAATCAAATATCAATTTAGTGAAGTTGTTCAATAATTGGAAAATTATCTTGACAAAATCACCTTTGACCTATAGAAATATCTAGTACCCGCTATATTTAAAAAACAGGGAAGCTTCTTCCCTGTTTTTTAATCTTACCTACCTCTTTTAGCTTGTTGCTCATTATTGGAACTTAAATTCTCTATCCATGTTATATTGGCTTTAGGTTGAGCATACTGGCCTTTTTTAAGACCAGATTCCAAAAGGAGTTTTTCTGGAATATTTTTATTCAAAATCTTCTCACCATTTTCTAATTGAGGAATGACAGTACCCTTAATAAAATTTTTCAAATGTGCCACCCTTTCAGGTGTGACCAAATATGCTGATACGGGATTTCTAAGTTTAAAATAACTAAATGAATAATCTGAAACGCCCCCAACTACAACTGCATTTTCTGATGTTTTTTCTATTTTCTTATTCAAATTTTCAATGTCTTTTTTCTTTAGATGCTCCTCTAAAAGATCATTTAACATGCTCTCAAAGGCGTAATAACGTAAAGGATCATCTATTTTCCTTGAACTTTTTGATATTGCAAATTCTTCTGCTTGTTTTAAGAGAACCTTTCCTTTTTCATCTTTGTACTTAAAGCTTGTTTCTCCACCATGACCTGCATTTTCGGCATATCCGGCGTGTATTCCGTTGACATAAATTGAAGCTGTAAACGCCTCAGTTTCATGACTCAATGATGGAGTATGTTTGATATTTTTAAGTTCAATATTCATAAAATATAATTTAAATGGTGATTAATTTTATAAGTTGAAAGGCGTATAATAATCAGCCTTAATTGGAACAAATACTATAAAGCGGTAAATAATTTGTGGAAATTCAGGAATCCCTTATAAGGTTTATGAGTTCGAAGGGCGAACCGTTTACCAGAAATCACCTCAAAGTAGTTTAGGGAAAACTTCTCAATCGGTAACACAAGACTTCGCGAGCCAAACTCTATTTCAATCAGATCATCATTGATCCGAAATTTTGAGTCAATACTACGACTCCAAAGAGCAATCTTACAGTCAAAGATTTTCCCAATCAAACTATTTTCAGATATAAGATGGATTTTTGCATTAGGGAACGCATTTGTGAGTTCCCTAAAATTTGCTTTACATGGGAGATAGCCTATCGCAGCAAATGCAATAGATACAGCATTATTAACATACTGTGGAAAAAGATGTGCAAAACATAAGATATCTGTACAAGTTGAAGCGATAAATAAATGAATTACAGAAATCGGTATTTGATGATAGGCTTTCCAGATACCACAGGCAACCTCGTTTACATATCCGTTGTTCGTCCAAATTTCCTTTGGCTGATCTGATAGATATCTATAATTGAACTCAAAACCAATTGGGGATCTTTCAAAGAATGGTTCAAAGAACCGGATTACTTTCTGATCCAAATTATCCGCATTCATTAACGGGACGATGATCGTCCATATCCCCTAGATTCCTGATTTGGGATATGTTTATTTATTAATTGCTGGATAGTGACATTAGAATCCATTACATTTCCTTTTTGTTTCATATCAGCAATGGCCTGGTTATACCCATTTGTATATCCTTCCGATTGAAATCTAGCAGCTCTGTTTTTAAGGGCCTGAATCCCCCTATATACAAGATAAGATATACCGGCATCAAACAGAATTGAAAGCGCGAGTCTTTTATTATCCGATTTTAATCCTTGAGGGTTGAGCGCTGTATGCTGAAACCTGGTACCATCAGATAATTCCACAATCTGACCATTTTTAAACTTTTCCTTTTGCTCTTCGGTAAGCTTCTCAGAATTTACTGATAAAGGAACATTTACCTTTTCAGGATCATAGGAAATAAACTCTTTGGTCTGTTCATCGTATTCGATGATTATCTTTCTGACCTTACCCTTTTGTACTTCTTGCTCCTTGGCAATATTGTCAATCTCACCTTTTTGAAGTTTCTGGCTTTCGTTTTCATCCAGAAGCTCATGTGCTTTTGCCACTTTATATATTGGATGCACATTCAGGCTTACACTTCCGTCATCATTTTTCTTTAAGGATAGTTTCGCATCGAGTTCGGGAATAGAAAGTCCATCAAATTTAAGATCTTTAAAATTTGTCATTTCGGTCCTTCTACCAGTAAGAAGGGCATTGATATTGTCCCTGGAGAGAAGTATCCGTCCCTGAATATATAATCCTAATTTTTCAAGTTCACCAAGGGGCAGTTCGTTGTCTTTAAATTGATTCATTCGATTATCGTGTTAAAATATTAACGTTTAAAACCATAAGAAGCTTTTTGGACTTCTTCTTTGATGTTAGAAATTGCTGGGGATTTTATTTCATTGCCATTTTTTGCGTCAAGCAGTGATTGGTAGAGCCTATCATTTTTGGTTAGTACAAATTTCTTTCCGGTGTCCTGTACCTCCATCTGAAGCCTGCTCCTTTTCAACTGACCAACTACTTTATAGACCGAATCTTTGTAAGGAATGATATCGCCAATATAGAGTTTGGATTCTTTTTTTTGCTGACTATTGTTGTCAATATTCTGATTAAGTTCACGTTTACGCTCGAAATCCAGCAGATAAGAAAATATTTTTTCCGCGTCCGTTGCCGCTGCATGGATTTCATAAGGATTGTTTTTTAAAATTTCGATCCATCCTTTTACATAAGCAGCATGTTGGCCTGGATCATGACTGATTTTGAACTCATCACCGATTAACATTGAGGCAATCTCCGCCCTTAATTCTTCCCGTGCATACCCATCACTTCCAAATCTGTTAAAAAGGGATCTGTTGAGCCTGTCCTGATGTCCAGTCCAATGTCCAAGCTCATGAAGAAGGGTAGCATAATAGCGGTCAGGAGTGGTAAACTGTTCTTTTAACGGCATCGTTATACTGTCAGAACGGAGACTATAATATGCCTCATCACCTTTTCTGTGATTGACCACCGCACCGGAAAGGAGAACCAGATCTTCCGCACGGACTATTGGGTTCCAATCAGATTTCAATTGGGGTTTTAACTCTAATTTGGGAATTCCACTGACCTGTTCAGCGTTAAAGACCCAAGCCGCTGTGACAATGGCACGTTCCAAAGGTGTCCTTACTTTTATACTTTTACCGTTTTCATCAAGGACTTTATCCCCATTTTCATCTAATTTTGGGATAAGTTCATGGGTTTTGACAAATTGAACAAGGGTACCTTTTTCACCCTTGTTTATTTGCCAGCCTTTGGAATCCGCTTGCTTAAAAGTCAACCATCGGGGATCTTCCCTACCTGCATTCAGCAGTGAAAAGATATTTATTCCTTTATATCTATTTCCGGTAATTGCGTTATAAGGTAGACTGAAATCGGTCGGAGCGGAATTCCACGGTTTCTGCCAGGGAGCTGTTCCTTTTTCCAGTTTTTCGATGAGGGCTGCGGCAACCTGTTCGTGCAGTGATTTTACCTTATTGTTCATCCTCCTCTCCTTCCTCGTTATTATCCTCGTCAAAAGGAAATTCGTCACCATAAGATATACCGTATATGACTGCCTCTTCGGGCGTTAGCCCAATTTCTTCACCTTCTTTCAGAATTCTAAGTTTCTCATTAAGGCTTTCAAAAGATTTATTCATTTTTTTGCTTGTTTAAGGGATTTAAGCTGAATTCATTGAGTTTTTTAAGAAAAAGAACGGGGTCAATAAATTGACCCCGTATTTTGACTGAGAGATGGAGATGCTCTCCGGTCGCCAGACCTGTTCTCCCGCTTATACCAAGTAGATGACCGGGCGGTAAACATTCTCCTTTTTGGACCAATAGTCGAGATAGATGTCCGTATATAATCTGGATATCATCACCTGATTCTATTACCAGAAATTTACCCAGTGTAGGACTTTCTGCGACATTCACCACATTTCCTGAAATAATATTAAAGATGGGTGAATTCCTGGCGGCAAGATCTACACCGTTATGATGAATAGGTTTTAATTTTATCGGATGTAGCCTAACACCGTAAGGCGACGTTACCCGCATTTTATCAAGCGGAAGGCTAAAATATATGGATTGCCCAACGGTCTTTAAGGAAATAAAAAGCAATAAGAATATCCAGATTATTGGACTACAATAAACAGGGCAACGAATATTGTACATAATGAAATTAAATAGATGATTTTAAAAAATTACTCCGATGAATTTTTGTATTTATCTGCTAAGGATTCTTTTTCGGTAGGCTCGGTATACCGAAATCCGGTAACTGCTTCAACAACTGACTTCACCTCCTCATTGATCTTTTTGAAATTTGCCAACAGTATCTGTTCTTTTTTCTCTCCAAAATCATAGAATATGGGCAATTCTTTATAATGCTGCTCTTCCTGTTTTATCGCTCCAACATCAATATTTATCCGGCAGTTAACGGCTGAGGTCCTGAATTTACCGGTAAATTTCTCTACGGCATCAGAAGCGACGAGTCCTACCATCTGACCAGCGGGCAGTGCTGCGATTTTACCTGCAGGGATAAGGGGTTCGAGTTTTTCTGACAGGGATATTGAAGTTTTATTCCTGTCGATACTAAGGCTTTCGCTCTGCTGTTTTACTTTTCCAAATATCCTTTCCAACCACTCCAGCGTATCTTTGTTCTGTACGCTTCCTGATAGAACATTTCCTACAACCGAAGTAATCGTCGCGGATGTTTCTTTGCCATACTGCTGCTGAAATTGCTGTAAGCTCTGGATACCCAAGACAGTCGCCACAAGATTGCTTCGCGCCTGACTAAGGACCTGTTCAATACGGTATAAATATAAACTTGGAGCCTCATCAACGACTATCCCAACAGGAAGGTTTCCTTTGGAATTCACCAGTTTTGTAACGCGGTTCACGACAACAGATAAACATGCGGAATTGATACTCTGGGTAGCGGGATCATTGGCCAAGATCAATATTCCGGGATGTTTGGGATTACTGACCTGTAGTTCAAAGTCATCTCCGCCAAAAACCCAGAACGTTTCTTTTGTCGCCAGCCTGCTGATAAAGATTTTTAAGGTGCCGACCTGCCCCTCCAGCTGTTCAAATGCACGTGCTTTATAAGCTGTCTGAAATGGAGAAAGAAGTGAATTAAGCTCTTCATTGCTAAAAAGTGAGTCAAAAATATCTTCGTATGACAGGTTTAGAAAGGCTAGAACATGTGGCAAAGTGGAATAACGTCCATTTTCATACTTACAAAAGAAGTAGATACAGGCTGTTAGGAAATTCACCGCAGATTGGGTAAAGAACTGGTCGCTTCCCCCACTCTTATCACCTTTTTTCAGCGCCTCTACCAATGCTTCTGCTGTTTCGTTTGCATCAGCAAGAGTTTGCAAATATTCCGGTTTAAATGGATTTGCCCGACGGCTTCTGGATGGATCATTCAGGTTAATGACATGGAACCCAAAATCCAGCATTTTTCCTCCCTGCTTTGCCATCAGGTAATGGTAGTAGGCAATCTTTCCAAGATCAGGATACTTTAGATCATAAATACACATGGTAAAAGAATTTGCTATCATTTGACGCAGAATAGGCATAATGACCCCAAAACTTTTACCGCTTCCCGGAACTCCGCAGACCAAACAGCCCCTAAATAAGTTTTCCAGTGGAATATAGCCTTGATTAACCTTTCCTTTATAATAAAACAACATGGGAATATTGACAGAATAAGGCGTGATTTTCGGCTGGGTGGGCTGCATAAAGGATTCTTCCTCAATATTCCATTTATCTTTCCCTAATCTAGAGCTGATAATTTTTGAAATGTTGTCAAGAGCAACATGGATTAGGATAGTTCCCAGAAAAGAACTGGATACATAACCAAAATCATAATAATTCAGCCCATATAGAACCGGATTCCCCTTATGACCGTGCAGCCATACCGCGAGCACAATTATTATGAATCCAAGTGTGAGGGGATAAACAATATGGTTCTTAGGATTTAGATCTTTCTTCTTTTTACTCAGGGTACCTATAGAAACTAATACGACCAAAAAGACTGTAAACAGCTTACTGGCCAGTAGTCCCGAATAAAAAGGCAATCTTACCAGTTTGGTTGCAAAAAGTAGATTTGTCTTATTTAGAATTCCATATTCAAGGGATTTCTGAACATAAAGAAAGAGATAGAACTCCAGAAAAATGGAGAGATAAATGGAGAATTGGAAGAATCTATAAAGGCCCTGTTGCTCCTTTGTTTCTTCCATTTTTTTATTGGTTATAGAGAATCGGCATTTAGGATATCCTGGTATTTGATTTTCAGGTCAATTGCCCTGCCCGATAGCTGTTTTTCAGTGAGACTTATCCTCAATATTTTACTGCCCGGAAATGTTACTTTTTTAAGTACATATATATTCCGGTTCTTTTTCTTTAGGAGGTCGAATGGCTGAAACTGCCAGATGGGTTCTATCTCAACCGACTGGACATTTGTAGCCTTGGTGATTCTTTTATCTTCCACAAAAAAACGTAGCTGATCTGGCCTAAATGAAAGGTTCGTTCTATTGACAAATGAAATATCCAAAAAGATGAAATCACCTATTGTTCTGATGCCATTAAGATAGATCCCGATTCCAAACTTCTCGTCCTTCCTCTTTGGACGGTTATCCGATTGGCTTAAAAGAGAATAGGACAAGGACCTCATCTGACTTCGGCTAAGGTTGTTTTCCGAACGCTCCAGCGGGACCGTAGATAAAGGATTAATTTCATAAAGAACGGGCGACTGTGCTTCAATGTCCTGACCAGATTTCAAGGCCCTAAATTGTGTCATGAAATTTTCTCCAACTACTGTGATACTGCCGAGTTCTGTTCCTGAATCATCTAGATTCGTACTGTCCGGAACAATTTTGAGCCGGAGAAGATTATCCATAGGAAGATCTGCCGATACTTTTTTTGAAGATATATCCACGTACCTGATCGGTTCCGGGGAAAGGATATGAATTGTATTTCCTTTGGAAAGCCTGATAGGTTTAAGATCGCTAAGTAAATGGTCACCGCCTGTTTGTGCCATTGTCGGTGTTACGGCGAGCAGAAATATCGCCGATAAAAACAGAAATAGATTTCTCATAATTGAAAATGATGAATGATTATTTGTATTGTTTTTGATTTTCGCGGAGTGTCTGTGGGTCTATCAGATAGACCAGCGTATTATATTTGATTTTTGCCCTGTTTTTTCTGATATACCTGGAAACTGCCGTAGTAGTCGACTGGAACATCCTTTGGATTACGCCCATAATGATCTGGCTCTGGTTTTCTCCACCTTGAATTGAAATGCCCTGAGATGAATTTGCACCAAGCTCTTTGCTGAACTCCCTGAAAGCGGATGCGGGTACATATAGGCCCTGAAGACCATCATTATCATACAGATCAAGTTTTACGGGCAGGATCTTACCTCCCTGCATGATTGAGGTAATGTTCAAAAGGACACGTTGGCCGGTAAATCCACTTATTTTTGCATATAAATATGTGCCTTTATGGATTAGATTGCTTCCCACCAATAAATCATCCATCAGCCTTATCCGCAATCTGGAATCCACATAACCGGTCATATTTTCATCAATTATGGCCTGGATAAAAGAATCGTTCGGATTGTCTCTTACCGTATTGAAAACTGATTCGGTATCAACGGCCTTTCTGACTTTCAGCAATGGCATATCCGCTTCCGCTTTTTTCGCTATTTCGATCCGCTGTCTCTCTTCTCTTGCCGCTCTTTCTTCGGGATCATTGGCCTTTGCCAGACTATCGGCAAATTCCATCTGCCGCCGGAACAAGAGCATTGGATCTTCCGCTGTCCTTTTTGGTTCTTTTCTAGGTTCTGCATTGGATTTAGGTACAAGGGAACTCAGTACACGGTCCAGATCTTCATTTCTATGCATGGCCTTTGGTGCATCAACTGATATTAGCGATTCCTGTTTAAGCTTATCCTTTATGGAATCTAACTTGCGTTTTTCTTTATCATTGTACATTTCATCAAATCGGAAGCCATCTACTTTGTCTTCCTGCAATTGATTCACCGCGGTATAACCGTCTCCTCGACGGTACATTTCCCGGTAAGCATTAAGCTTATCTGTTAATGCTTTATTTTTCACCTCTGGGGAGACTTCCGAAATATTTTCTTTTAGCTGGGGCTCATTATCTTTTACAGCACTCTCCTTTGAAAATGTGGATTGGTAGACGTAAAAGAAAATACAGATAAAAGGCAGGGCGATAAGCGGTATGATATACCTTGGCCTTTTTAGGTCTAATTTCATAATATGAATTGATTTAGAATTGTAGAAATACTAAGCGATCTTTAGGGGAAAGACGCTGATTAATCTTTGGTTATCGAATCTTTTGCTTTATGGTTTTCAAGCGATAAAAGCCTATCCTTTATCTGAATAAGGATCAAACTGTCCTGTTTATCCAGGTTATCTTTTTTTGAAAGCCCTTCTAGGATAGCCTGGAGTTCGAGTACCTCTTTTAGATCGGAAATTGAACCAAATATATTTCCCATGCCATTCGTTATAGGCACCGATAACTTCGGATTCTTCTCCATTTTGACTTCCTTTTGCCTTGGTAGCAAGAAAAAACAGCCGATTGAGACCAAAATACATAACACCATAAACATGTAAACCTGTTGGGGATATGTACTCAATTTTGATCTTACACATCTTTTAAGCTGGACCGTATATCTGGAAAATTCCCTGCTGATCTCATTCCAGACACTACTTTCGGATTTATTAGAGGTTATTTTTTTGAACATAACTAAGGTCTTTATTTTCCAATGTTTTCCATCTCGTTATCAGAACTGCGTGCGCGTTGTTGTCTGTCCTTATTTTAAGGTCCCTTAGATATCCTTCGGTAATGAGGCTACGAACGACGGTTGAGCTCCGTCGGTCTATTGTCTGTTTACCATAAAAGCGAAAATAGTTTCCTTCTAAGTGGATTGAATCTGTCTGGACCGTAAGTACCGCACTGGAAGATAAAATAGAATTAAAAAATCCTTTCTCACGGAGGTTATTGTATTGTAAAGCACCTGATTCATCTACCAGATACATCGCCCGCTTCATCTGGTATTCGATAAACTTCTCGTCCGGTGTCAGGGTAAAAAAAAGACTATGGAATAAATTGATATGCGTTCGGTATTCAGCAGGACGGTTCATTTCAACACTGGTCTGCTGTGCTGCCAATGGTACATTATTTATATCCAGCACATAAACAGACTTCCTTGCGCTTTCTACCTGTTTAAAGGCAAAGAAGGAGACGATGGACACCAGCATAAAGGCCGTAATTAAGCTCCCGACAGCAATAAGGGTTGCCAGACGGATCTTTGATTCTATATTTTTGATAATCATGTTCTTTATATAAGTTTAGAATTTTGCGATCACTCTCCTAGCAGTCCTGGCCATACCGGATGCTCCACGGCCCATTGTACCCGCGGCAGAAGTGATTCCAGAAGTGGAAACGATCCACGTACTGATACTTGGCACCGTGAGCATGGTAAGCCCGCCGATCAGGAAGGTTACTATGACGATCCCAAATGACATTATCCCATTTCCGGCAAGCCAGCCAAGTTTTTCGAGCCTATCGCCTGAAGTCGATAATAATTCCTGATAACGTGTAATTTCGGCTTCCAGGGCATACTGCTGAAAAAGACTGGCTATATGCATTACCAGATAGGCAATCCCAGAATAAAGGTTAACGGAAACAAATCGGGCGATCCAAGTACCGAAGGAATCCCTGAAAGCGGGAAGTATACTTATTGCAACGGAGAACGGCCCTAAAATGATCAGAATGGTTGAATAGAGTATCTGGATCATGAATATGATATAGACACAGATCCGAAGTACCCAGACGGCCAAGGTTTCCAGTGTATAAGTCATCCATAGCTGCAAATTGATCTGCATCCTGTTTCTTAGCTCCACGACATTGTTCCAGACGGAAGTAAATCCATCTTTCACGGTTGAGGTGACCGCATCCCAAGCCTTTCCGTACCATGTATCCGCCTCGTTTTTTGCAACTTCGGTTTCCGCCTGGATCTGGGTCAGGGAATTGGCTATGTCATACATGAGTTTTGCACGTTGGAGCCGAAGGCTATTGACTTCGGTCTGTCCGCTATCAAAGAGGCTTTCCGTTTTGGCAGCTACAATATCCGTAGGATAAGCGATCACCCTTGTGAAAGCTCCCCACCAGATAATGACCATGACCAATCCAAACGGCCTGAGCAAGGGCATAATCTCCATTTTTTTATCACCGGACATCATTTCATAGCTTTTTATGGCAAAAAATATGAGCATAAAAATTGCCGCTAGTGCCTGCGCATCCGTAATAAAAGTATCGTAGTGGGTCCATATCGTATCTTTCATCCCTTTCAGGAAGTGCATTACCCCTTCCTCATATACCCCATTTCCCTGCAGGAAAGTGAAAGTATCCTTAAATGAATCAGGCACCCCCACTGGAGATGCCTGTAAAAAAAATGTGTATGTCATAAAAAATTAATTTATCATCTGCTCTTATTTAGGATTTTGTCCGCAATTTCTATATCAGATTTTCCAGTTTGTGGGAGCGTCACGACCGGATCTATCTCCTTAATGGAAGATAAGTCACCTGAAAGGGACAGAAATTTCAGGGCATTGCTTTTCTTGGATTCCCATCCCGATTCAAGAACTCTATATTCGGACAATAGGCGATGATAGCCCATGATCCTGCTGCCCCTTTCAAGGTTTGCTGTTTTCAGGATTTCCAGACGTTCTATTAGCCCCGACCTTTCACTGGTATACCATTCATAAATACCTTTATTTATCAGATATTCTTTTACCTCTGTACTGAGCCCCTGAAGAATTAGGGATTCATCCTGTTCAAGGGGGGCGAACTCATGTTTATAATATAGCATCCAAAGTGGATCTGCTGAACTTACAACCCCTGAATAGTTGGCCAATTCCTTGATAGCAGTATTTCGGATGGTATCGGACTGCTTTTTATAGGAATGATTGGTCTGCTGCATAGCCATCACCAGCCCCATGCGCATGGTCAGGGGCCCCGAGCCTGAAAGGGGACGCCTATCTAGCTTGGGATAATTTGGATGAAGGCCCCAGGTGAGCCAGTACTGATAATTCAGTCCAAGAAACCCAGAAGTCGGGGTAAATTTCTTTCGGTCCCATTGTTTATGCACCATGCGCTCCTGCTGATTGACAATATGTTTATCGGTCTGACGCTTGATCCGTTGGCCAATGACAGGTTTAGATCCATGCAGAAAAATAACAATAGCTAATATTCTCCACATAATTCAATGTTTTACAGCGCCATAGTTTCTTAATATCTCGTTTGCTTTTTGGATGTCCTTATTGACAAAATTTTTAAAAGGATTCACCGTTTTTAATAATCCATTTATTTTTGTCCAATAAACCGAACGTTCCATACTGAAAAGAAGCGCGCGCATCACCTTTAGTTCGATGATGATCTTCCGCAAAAGGAAATCCCGCTTTTCATAATCCATTAAGACATTTTTGCCTTCCCTGAGAACAAAATCAGAAACTTCCGTAGTAAGATTTATCCCCCTTTCTTTTAGTTGCCTAGCTGTTCCTTCCGCTACTAAAAGCAGCCAGGGTTCTTCTTTTGAAATCTCGATAAGGCTATTGGACTGTTTAATAATTTCAGCGATCAGAGAAGAAACCTGTAACACTGATCTACTGGACTTCAAAGCATTGTTTACTTCCGTTAGGGATCTATGGATAACCTGCTGAACGATTACTAAGGAAGACAGGTTGAGATTGATGTCTTCAACATTTTGATTGATCTGTTTTAGCATACTGTTATGCGCCGATTCGGATGCTAACCTGACCGCACCGTTCTCATTTACAATTGCCAGATGTTTGGTATCTGAAATTATTGTCACATAACCTTGCCCATACAAAAAATCAAAACAGAAAATAATCAGGATTATGAGATAATATTTCATGGTTTGATTTCTAATTGTCTTAATATATTTTCTACAATTCTCCTGTCGGTGTTTATATACTCCCTAAAGGGATTTAGTCCATCCAGTATTTTCTTCCTTGTGGAGTAATAAAGGGTAGATGCCAGTGCCCTGGATGCACCTTCGATCTGTCGGAGTTCAGTCAGTATATGCGCATAAAGCAAACGGCGATCACTTGCTTTCATCTGGTTGAGGTCCCCGATTGTCAAAAACAGGCCGGCAATATACCTTCCCAATTGAACTGACCTATCTACGATTACCTTTTCGCTATTTAATGCCAGTGGAATAAATTCAGGATGGTCAGATGCGATACTTATTATTCTGTCCTGATGGGCAATAATCCGCTCAATAATCGGTCTGGATTCAATTCCCAAACTCAGTCCCTGTAATGCCGTATGCAGGATACTGAACCTGTTCTGGATCTCCCGGTACCGCTTTTTGAGCTTTGTAGTGCCTGAGGTATTTACCTGCTCATTCGCAGTAGTCACGCCCTGACGGTCACGTGCTTCTTTCTGCCTTTCATACTCATCCTTGCTGTGACCTACCAGTTGGTGCAACAGCTGCACATTAAGCTGGCAATTGGCAGTTTTGGATAAGCAAAGAATACAGAAACAAAAGATAATTCTCCATTTCATTGCATTATTTCTTTACAAGTCTAGAATTTCTGATAACATCATCCGCGATCTGTTTATCTAAATTGATAAACCTCGCGTAGGGATTTAAGGAATTGAGGATTCCCCGCTGTTTTGCCCAATACATATTACGGTGCATTCCATACGCAACGCCTCTGAGAATGGTCATTTCTGTCTGTATCCGGTTGAGTAATTTTGCCCGTTCACCGGAATCCATCAGATTATCCTTTCCATCTTTGAGCACAAATGCCCCTACCTCCGTGGCAAGGTTTGTTGCCCTGTTCTTGAATTCCCTTGCCCCGGCTTCGGCAAAAAGTAAAAGCGCGGGATTCCCCTTTGCAAGTACCATTGCTTTTTCGACATCCTCAATGATGTCTACGGTAATTCCAGCAATCTCTTTTATGCTCAGCAGTGACCTGACCACAGAGGAGACCTCAGAGAGTCCTTTATAAATTTTATCCTGTAGATCATTGACGATCTGCAACTGCCCGGTAACAGCAAGCTGGCCCCGCTGGATCAGGGTCAGATTATCGTTAACATGATCCAATTGCCTGTTCATGACAGAGGCATGCGCCCCAGTTGCTGCTGCAACTGCCGGATCGGTATAAATTTGGGCCTTTAACCATATACTTGGAAATACAAGGAACAAAAACATAATTAGTCTATTCATTGTCCATAAGATTTAAAGTTTGAATTTCCTTTCTGTTAACTTCCCCAACAAAATCGCTCAGGGCTTTGCCAGAATATTCCAGATCTTTGACGAATGCGGTAAGCCCATCTTTGTAATTTCCAAAATGATCAGCATAGATTTTTACGGCACTTTTTTCGGGTTTTTCAGTAGTAAATGCGAGATATTGAAATAAGGATACTTCCACGCCATATACTTCGCCCACCGTCCCCCTTCGGATGTAGACTTCCTTAAAGCGGGACCTACCCTCTTTATTCTGTAATTTATTTATGGTAAAGATCTTTCGTCTCTCTACATCGGTAATGGACAATAGTTTTGCTATTTCATCATAATTGGACTGGAATTTAGACTGGTCGAGTAAACATATCGTATCTGAATTTGCCAGAATGCTATCCTTGACTATTGGATTGCCCAAAATATCACCTAATTCTTGCGTAACGACCACGATTTCACCATAAAATTTTCTTACCGTTTTATACAGGTAAACTATGTAACCAGCCATTAATGGGCTTGCAATGGCCTTGTCGGGTAGGTCAGCGGGATTGCTCCCGCCTTCCCCCCTAAGAACCGTACGTGAGAGTTTCCCCTCATACGGCTCAAGCAACTTAAAATTCCTGTTTAGGAACCAGCTCATCATAACTTCAATTTTAATTGGTGATAACTCCTGCGGCATTCGTCATGGACGAGGAAATTCCTCATCTGACCATTTTCCATGAGGGCTAATGTCCCCCATTGGAGGTCACGTCCAATCAGTTTTCCGCAGAACGGACACACACGGTTTTGCCTTTTCCATAGCTGTAGCAGGGATTTCTTACCGCCAAGGGTTTCGAGCATTTTATATGCCTCCCTTTGGTCAAAGTAAGGTTTCCATTCAAGGTCATAGGGATTGGCATCCTGCTTAATCTGAACATGACGGAGGATTTTAGTGTCATACATCCTTTTAAGAGAGAAAACTTCGTTCTTTCCCTTATAATCGGGTGTATCCACTGCAAACGTCCAGTTTCTGTTTTTGACTTTGCGGAAATACTTGGATGAAATCCAGTATCTTCCCTTTTTGGGATGCCTTCTCATGGCCCATGCCCACAGTTTTTGGAATATCAGGTAGTCTGCTTTCCTGAAAGTCTCGGATGCTACACAGCTTTTGTAGTAGTTTGCCCATCCCGTTATAATCGGATTCAATTGTCTGATGAGTACGTCCTGCCGACTTGTTTTATTGGCATTGATAATGTCTGCCACCTTATCGGAGAAACGTTTCAGACTGTCCTTGGACGGTTTGATCAGTAGCTTGCCGTTTTCATATTTTCGGATATTGAAGCCCAGAAAATCGAATCCTTCGGTGATATGCGTTATCTTGGTCTTTTCCATCGAAAGCTCTAAACCTCTTTCATAGAGAAATTCCTTGATAAGTGGCAATACCTCGTTTTCGAGCTGTTCTTTGCTCGTTCCCGTTATGATGAAATCATCGGCATAGCGTACAAGGTGTATCTTTGGATTTATGATTTCCAAGTTCACCTGTCTCTTCCTGAACTTGTGTGCAAGTATCTCCTGCAAACCATCCAAGGTCAAATTGGCAAGGGTCGGGGAAATAATACCTCCCTGTGGGGTTCCTTCGGCCGTAGGGAACAGCTTCTTTTCAAATATGAAACCACTCTTTAACCACTTTTGGAGCATCACCCTGTCCGTTTGGGCATTGTTCAGCAACCAGTCGTGGCTGATGTGGTCGAAGCATCCTTTTATATCGGCTTCCAGAACCCACTGTGGTGATACTTTCTTTGAGAGCAACCCGAAACATAACTGCATGGCATCTGCCGTACTTCGCTCCTTACGGAACCCGTATGAATGGCTGTCAGCCACAGTTTCTGATACAGGTTCCAGTGCCATCAGATATAGTGCCTGCATAGCCCTGTCCTTCATCGTTGGTATCCCCAGTGGACGTAATTTCCCGTTCTTCTTGGCAATGTTCACCCGTTTTAACGGTTGGGGTTGGTATCCCCGTCTTTTCAGGTCGGTAATAGCCTGATACTTGGCATTTGGAGTAGACCATAATACTCGGTCTACGCCAGCCGTGTTTTTACCTTTGTTTGAAGTTACACGCTTCACCGCCATAGCTTTGGCGTGAAACGAATGCGTCAGCATCCATTGTAAGGCTTTAACCTTATTGTGTCTGCCTTCTTTCTGAGCTTTTACAATACGTGCTTGCAGCTTTCGGACACGGGCTTCGCATCTGTTCCAGTCAATGCTGTCCCAGTTGTTTGCCCTGTCGGCAGGCGCACACGCTTTTTTAATTACGTTCATTTGCTTTCCTCCTTTGAAAGTTCTAAAAGTGTACTGTAATAAGTTACCAAGTAGAAGTCTGCCCGCTTTCGCGTGGAGTGACGTTTAAACTCCTATCCATCCCATTACAGGATGGCATTCGCTTTCTCTACATTCCTTTACCCGCACCGCCATCGGCTTACCTTACGGCTTGCTTTCCTGTCAGCCATGACAGGGACGGTACGGGCTTACCGAGTTCCGCATAAGTGACGTATGGGTGGGTTAGGCTCCGTCTATCCACCGGCAGTGCTCTGTTCGTGTACCCCATGCATGGACGGGGGTAGCCGACTGCGTCCCATTTTGGGTTAAAGCCTATCAGTATCTTTGGCTTATTCGAAGTTACGGCGGTTCAAACGACGGTTCACTTATGTTAGCCATACCACTCAACCTTGCACCCAGATCCCATGATACTAGGGATAGTTGCTCCGCCTCACGGCTTCAGCTTCTCCTTTTAAGGAAGGGTTCGTTGTCCCGACAGCTTCACACAACACCGTTACCAGTGATGCATGTGTCGGTAGGTTACCGCTGACGAAACAGCGGGTCTGGTCGTCATGCCAGACAATCACTTATGCGGCGTTTCGTCGCACCCATGCTTCTTCGATCACCAAGGCTTTACGCTGGAATGTCCGATGCCTCATCTTTTGGAGAAATAGATCCATAATTACCAATGTCACGATTGGAAAAAGGGTCTTATTTTCCTTAAGATTGTCGATTTCGAACACCACAAACCTCTCTTCAAAAAGGGAGGAATCAGCGCTTTTATTGAGAACGGTGCCAAATTCCTGTCCGGTAAAGAATTTCTTCAATACATACCTGTATTCATCCAGATCAAACTTTAAGGATTCATCTTCCATTATATCCCTGATCCTGTCAACGGAATACACATAAAAAGAGTCGAAATTTAATTCGTCAGGACGATGTGGGTTTTGCGGACCGGGATCGAGGTAAAAATATTCATAATAATAGGAGGATATAACGTTTGATAAAAGTGTATCCTCTACCTGAGACAGTTTTCCTTCGGCTCCCTTCCAGAGCAACGCTACCAAGGTTTTTAAAAAATCCTTTTTTTCAAGATTAAACTCTTCCTGAGTCAGGGCAAAAGGATTCATGGATATCGGGTTTTCCTCAGTATAGGTAAGGTAAGTGCCGCCAAGAAAAGTACAGAGACCCTGATAGGAATCACCGGTATCGACGATGACGATATCCATGTTGTACCTATAATACTGTTCCAGAAGCGCATTCATGAAGAAAGATTTTCCAGTACCACTAGGTCCCAGCGCAAATTTCGAACGGTTGGAAATACGGTTGGTACTCAGGTCAGCAGGGTCAAATGCCAATGGTATCCCCTGTCGGTCTGTAAAACGGATCAGAAAATCCGTTTTTTCAGCGCAGGGCAGTGATTCTTTAAAAAAATAACAGAGCGCCGCATCGGCCGGAGTCAAAAACCAGTCATAAACCTGTAGTTCCACAGCATTACCGGGTAATGAAGACCTGAATAACTCGAACTGGTTGTAAGCATTTCTGTTCGGTATGATTCCCTGCTGAAAAAGGGACGATTCAATAAAATTCGATGTCCTTTCCAGCAGTTCGGAATCGCAGCCGACCAAAATCGAAAAATGTGCATTTACGAGCAACTGGTTATCTTTTGCCACATCGGCCAATAAATTGTCAATATCTTCAACATAAAGCTGGTTGGCCGGATCGGGCATATTGGAATGTCTTTTCCTTTTCAGTTCGAGTTTGTTCAACGTATACTGCTGAGCAGGAATTTCAATCACCTGGTTATAGATCATAACCTTATAATCTGGCACCCTGTGCAGAAAAAATAAATTATCGACAGGAAAATCCCGCATCCCGTTTGTTTCATTCCTTATTGCATATTCACTGATCGTGTCCGGCAGTTCCACAATATCCGTATCTATGAGACTGATGCATCTTATAGATCTTTTCCCAAGATTTATCTGATTGTCCAGACACTGGTAATTGTTCAGTACTGTTTCGGCTCCCTCAAAATCAAATGACAGTATCCTATAATAAAGCCTGTTTATTTCAGCTTTTCCTAATACACGAGGATGAAGACCCGCACCATTCAATACCTCAATAACTTTATTCAGATCTCTTGAAAACTTATGTAGCATCTTCTCATCATAAGTATAGAACGTACCTTTCTTGACCTGTTTGGTAATGGTGAGGTAGCTCCTAATTTCGGTAAATTCCCGACCATTAAAATGTTCCTGATATTTTTGTTCCAAAAAAACTTCTGAAGGAACTGGTCGATACTTTCTACGGATAAATACATCCTGCTTTTGGATTATATGTCCTTCCCCCAAAAGTTTGACCACACTGGAGAGTGTATGGTGATAGGCGGAATACTTGGTTTCATCGGCATCATACTGGATGACCGGATTAGTAATACCAAGGATAATTGAATAGTCCCCCTTATCCCCAAAGAGGATCGGGAAGCCCATAAATTCATCAATGCCCGCAAAAGGTAGATTAAAGGCATGCTTACTTTGCTTTTTCATTTCTGAACAATGTTTTGGAAGGATGGATAATAATTCCGTTGTGACGGGTTTTGTCGAATAGCCCTTTTTTCTGCTTACTGATCGTATATACCATTCCAAGGGTCATGAAAACGAGGATGCCCAGACAGCCAAGTATCATGTTGGTAAATGCGCCGATAAGACCTCCGCAGAGCATGCCGCCCATGATGGATATGACAGCGTAATAGATAAATTTTCCTTTAAAACCCCTATAAATAAGGGGCTTTTGGAGCCCCTTATAAAATTGATAGTTTTTCTGGATCATACCCCAAAAAATGCTTTGATGACCACACTGACCAGAATGAGAAATAGACAGGAACCGCCCCATGACATCAGTTCTTTCGAGATATCCTGGTCACCGCTGTTCCATTTAATATAAACCCTGATTCCCCCTATCAATCCGACGACAGCCCCGATACTCAGTATCAATGTCGATATGGGATCGACATAGGTATTTAACGAAGATGTGGCAGCGTCAATACCAACTGTTCCTCCTTGGGCGAAGGAACGTTCCGCAAAAAGGCAGATTGCGGCCAAAACAAGAAACTTGCTTGCTTTTACTCTCATAAGAAATAGGAATTAAAAAAGTGAATGGAAAAAAGATTGGCGTTTTAGCTGATTCCATAGAGTGCTTTTAGGGATGCACTCAGTAGGGAAAGAAACAGACAGGAAAAGAACCAGGCCATGACCTGGGCATCAATATGATGTTCTTTTCCGCTCTGCCAGTTGTAGAAGATCCGAACCCCACCTATCAGGCCGCAGATAGCGCCAAGGACTAGGGCGAAATCGGAGAAATTAAAATACCAGCCCCTGATCTCAGAGCTGACCTGCCTGAATTCGGACAGGCCCGGCTGGGCTAAAAGGTTGTGTACAAAAAAAAAGACGGCAATTGCCGTCCCTATCGTGTTCTTTTTGTTCATTTTTGATTAATAAGCAATTGCCTTTGTGAATTCGATCAGGTCATTTTGAGCAAGGGAGAACAATTCTTTGATGGATACCCCACCTGAACTTTCTATCGGGCCACTTGTGATCGCACCCGCATTTTCGAAGCTGACGTCGGGAATATCTTCATCCGGTAAGTCCACCTTCGTAGAGGGATGAAATTCAGGAAATGAGATTTCACCATGTCCGACCTTTTTAGGTTCATTTCCAGACTTATTATTGTGATAAAAATCATACATGAGGTTTAGTGCATAATACCCAAGGTAAAGGGCGGAGAGATAGAGCGTAAATTGAATCCAGTTCATAGTTCGAGATTTTTTAGAGTTTCTTTAATATGATTTGAAATTTGGGGATGTTTTTGGAGGAAGTATTGAAGGGAATATGAAATGATCTTATTCATGTCAATTCCCTGGGTAACTTTGAGCTGTTTGAGAAGAAATATGGTTTTATCGTCGAGCCTGATCAGCAGCTTTTCTTTTCCGACCAGCCTGTGGGCACGTATTTGCCCAACGATAGGATCTAATGCGTTTCTTTGGGCAGGTTTCTTTTTAGGGACTGTTTTGCCTGTTCCTTCATTATTATCTTTCCTAATGGTTTCTCTCAGTTCGTCTGCTAGTGTTTTAATATTCATGGGCATCAGTCACTTTTAAGAAAATGGTCATAGATATGGGAAAGCACCGGATAAGATACCGGACGGATCGTTTCGGGGGTATGCACTGTTGAAACCCTTTGAAAATCTATCCTGTCGGAAATCTCCGAAAGGACTATTCCAAAATTCCGCAGGACCTTCTGGACCTGTTCCTTGGTTTCATATTTTACATTAGTCTTGACCCTGTTGGGAATAAAAAGAACCTGTGCACGTCTGTTCAGTTTTTTGACGACCATTGAAAATAGCACTGTTGAATCGACTGAAAATTCGTCATACGCAAATGGGCACAGAATGAGATCGGCGGAAGTGAAGATCGGAAGGAGTCCATCGTCATCCATCTTTCCGGGAAGGTCAATTAAAATGATATCCTTTGGAGATTTTAGAAGTCTCTTCTTCATTAAGGGGAAATCATCAAGCGCGGCGGGAACAATTTCATAAAAAGGATCATTTTCCAATATTTTAGCCTTTTGCGATTTTGCAAATAAGGATTGTTGATAATCCATATCAAGAATGGTCAGGGCTTGATGTTTCTCAATTGCCAAAAAATTGGCGAGCAGAAGCACAAGGGTACTTTTACCGCAGCCCCCCTTCTGGTTTCCAATAAGAACAAGCATAATGTTATAGTTTGGTCAATAATGTTGTTGCTAACGTGTATTGGTGCGGGATTTTCTTTTACGTCTCCGATTTCTTCCATGAATGGCCTCATCATCGACGTCATCCCGAATGTCTATCTGAAAATCAGGCGACATAAAACTGCCATTTTCCGAAATTTCATCGAGTACAATTGAATTTTCAGTACTAGATGATTTATTAGTTGGCGGGTGAAACCCATCTCGTGCGGAATCTTCGGACCTGGCAGGTTCTAACGTTTTATCGCTATTATTTGCGGAGATAAATTCTGAAAGTGGCATCAGGTCACCACCTTTATAGATGGTCCTACACGCATGGTCAATTACCGTATAACCATAAGGAGGTTTTCCGAGTTTTCCATGAAAAAGGATCTGGATACCGAATTTTGATTTGAACAGTTCTGCCAGATCGGACGTGTAACCAACATCAATAGTTATTTCTCCACCGGGGTTTTCCCGATACAAAGTTCTCACTGACGGATCATGTGCTAATTTATAGCGGTGGAAAATTGCTCGTATCTGGGATAATCTATCAAGGTCTTTCTGAAACTGCCCGATTTTATTGTCAATGACATCCTGCGATACTTCACCAAGATTTCTACCGAATTTGGAAACCTGGTACTTTCCAGCGTTAAGCGTAATACTGTAGCCCTGATTTTCCAAAATCATCATAAACTGTGCCCGTGTGGAAAAGCTGTATTGGAGGGCATTTTGTATGGATTTCGAAGCTTCGATTTTTTCGTCGTTTCCCATCACCCGGTTAAGGACCTCATAGGAACGAAGTTTCTCATAGCTATCGTTGATTTTTTTCCCGTCTCTGCCGACACGTGTTGATACGATATGTATATGATTATTTTTAGTATCCTTGTGAAATATCAGCAAATAGGGTTGATTTTCATATCCCATTCCTTTTAACCACTTCTCCGCAATTTCTGTTAATTCTTCTTTACTATGGCTGCGGCCTTTACATGAAATCGCAACATGAAATTGTGGGTTCTTTATTTTTTTGCTCGCACTGGTCTGTAGCTCCAGATAGTTGATATAATCAGATGGGCGCAAACTGGTCATGGCTCCAAGCGCACCGAAATTGGCAGCCTTTACAAGTTCACCTTTATCCTGCTGAATCTTGTCTGTATTATAGCGAACACCGCCAAAACTTTTAGCGGAGGATAATATTTTAACAATCATCGCTGCCCTTTGATTAACCGCATTAGATTTCTGAATTCCTGTTCAATCTGTCGCTGATATTTAATATAATCAGCTATGAGGGATGGGAATCGGGATAGTTCGCCGGGTTCCAGTTTGCCCTGTAATTTCAATGAATTGATGTGCCGGGCGAGTTGGTTGATATTATTTCCTGATCTTCCCAGCTCCGAGCCCAGCGTATCGAGCATCTGGAGTATGGTTTTAGAATTAACCAATATCCTGGATGAATGGTTTAAAACCCTATTCCTTACAATTTCTGACCGGTTTATGCCAAGCGATTTTTCAAGTGCCAGGAACTGTTCCTTCTCGTTTTCCGTTAAGCGCAGTTCAAACCGGCAGACTCTATTATTTTTTTGCGTTTCAGATCTGAAAGACTTGTTTTTTTTCATATAACGGTTCTTTTAGATACCAACTGCCTCAATGGCCCTGAAGATCTCATAAGCGACCTGAGGAACTATGGCATTTCCATAGGCCCTTGTGCTTTCCTGCTGCCAGACAGAAAAGGAGATTCCGTCCAATTCACCGGAAATCCCATCAACTCCGCCAAAAAACGGGGGCTCACTAGGCCAATATTTCCACGAGGGAATTTTGTGCCCGAAACCTGTTCTTTGGTCGGCAGTACCCTCAAAAGCCTTTGTTGGATCTCGAAAGGCATGATCTGATTTAACTTTGTAGGATCTGTTGACAGTGCTATCATAGCGTGGTAGATCAGAAAGTCCGTTAAAGAAATCTGTCCCCCATTCCCGTTTTCGTTCTTTCTGTCTTTTAGCTGTTGTCTCTCTCTCACTTGTTTCAGTGTTGCCCCCATATTGCTCCTTGCCGTAGCTGTCGGAGTGGGCAACAAACCAAATCCGGTCCCGTTGATGCGGCGCACCAACGGCAGCAGCCGGAATACAGAGAACGACTGGTGTGCCATCCTGTAGTTGGGGAAATACATATCCCGCTTTACCAATTTCTCGAATAATACTTGCGATAACTCTTCGCTGGAGTCGTATGATGGTTTTATTTGCCTGTTGCCTGTCGTCTTCACAAAATAGCTCAACCGCTTCGATTTCCATCTGAGATAGACTATCGGGTTCGAGAATGGTGAAGAGTCCAGTAACATTTTCAAGAACAATCCAGCGCGGTCTTGCTTCTTTAATAATTCGGCAAGTTTCCGGGAAGAGATAGCGCTCATCCTGAACGCCCTTTCGCTGTCCAGCCTGGCTGAATGGCTGGCATGGGAATCCTCCGGTGAGAATATCGAGTTTTCCCAGATACTTAGTTGCCTGTAATTCAAAGATGTCTTCATAGTGTTTGGTTTGGGGCCAATAGTGTTCTAGGATCTTCCGGCAGAATGGATTTTTTTCACAGGAAAACACATTCTCCCATCCCATCCAGGAAGCAGCCAGATCGAAGCCACCTATTCCCGTGAATAGGCTACCGTGTTTTTTTAACATGAAGTTGGGATTAGATGTAGGTTAGATGCCCAGGAACAAGGGGCAAAGATTTAGACAAGAGAAAAATGGAGTTGCGACATTTTTCCTTCCCACTATTTGATTAATCCAGAGGATAAGCAATCAGTGGGCAAGTTAGTTTTTGGATCTACGGTGATTTTGTGAATAAATCACTGTACGTACAAAGACACAACTTGCCCAAAACAAAACAAGAAACTGTGGGAGTAATTTATCGGCGGCGAAAGCCTTTCAAAGGATCAAGTGAATCAAATTTTAATCTGGGTTTTGGGAATAGGCCAGGAATATGCGCCGAACTTGGTAAATCCCTATTATTTGTGAATTTCCGATACTGTGTAGGTTGGTTGCTGGCAATCGAAGCCGCCAAACTGGAAATCTTAATTCCGGTTTCAATTCCATCTCTGATATAAAATTTACAATTGATGGGTTGCTTAAAACGGTTTGAAACAATAGAAGTTTCCAGATAATATTTACCTATATTATTCCCAGATCCAGCTAAATCTGAATAGAGTTGATTTAGGCATTGCGCCAGATCTTTATTTTTACAAAGAGGGATATGATTATTTTTGATCAAACTAAATGGTCCCAAGTATCTTTTGTCGTTCATCAGACGGACAAAGGATTTAATTGCTTCTTCCATACTTTTTCTTTTTGTTCTTAATTTATCCTTAGGTCAGTTTATATGAATATGAAAAAATCTATATAATTAATTAGCCTGATAAAGGAATACCTATCTGTGCGTATATATGGTCATATACATATTGGGTAATGAATATTAACCTATATCAGAATATCCATCTATTGAATTATGTAATGGAATGGATAGTCCTATAATGATATAAACAGATAGTTGTACATACTGCATACGATATAGCTGGATATATCGACATTCAGATCATTGGATATACAGAAATCTGATTATTTGATATTATAAATAGTTATCTATTTTTTCGTCTATAGTTATTCTTCAAAGTATCCACCAACATTTCGTTGTAATCCTTGTACCCTGAATAAACATTCGCCCGGTCATTCGCATAAGGGTAAGATGCCTTTATTGTAGAAGTACATTGTTTCCCTACTTCATCATTATCCAGATAAAGATCTATCTTATTGAATTCATGCATACGATCAGTAGCACGTTTGACCAATGAAACCGAGTTAAGCACCATAACAGTTGGTAGATTTTCCTTATTTGTCAATGTCAGCCAGCTTAAAAAATCAAAAAAACCTTCAAATACGACAAGATGATCCACCTTGCCCGGTATAATCGAGATATCTTTATTTCCGATACTGGCTTTAAATCCTTTTGGACTGGATATTTCCCAATTGTCTTTTTCATTTTTCCACCCTATCGCATAAAATAATTTCGTTGGATCGGAATAGAGTTTATTACTGTAATAAACTTCCCACAAGAGTCCGTTGGCTACAGAATCTACTCCCCGTTCCTGCAGGTACCTGGAAAGAACATAATTTCTACCCAATTGCTGGCTGTGTGAAAATTCTAGGATATTATCTGTTTCCCGATCAGCAGCCTTACTGGACTCAAAGACAGGAATTTCGGCTTTTTCAAAATGGTCAAAAGTGAATTGGATCTTTTGTAAAATTTCAAAATAAGAATGGTTCGGCCAATAAGCCATCGCAAGTTGGACAATGCCACCACCATGAATTCCAGTATGATTGGAACCACCATGATCCATCCATTTTCCCCCTTCGTCCCATACTGTAAAGGACGGTGTGTTTTTACCTGTTTCCCGGAGCATACTATGGTAAAAAAATTCCCTGCCAGATTTTTTGACAGGGAAGTATCCCAACCGGCCGAGAAAATCCACTATGGACAACCCTTCGACACTCTTTCGGTCGATATAATATGTCATTAAAAAGATTGATTTATAACGGAAGAAAAATACAATTTGGCAAGCTACCCTGTACTTCTATTTTAGCCTCTTTATAACCCTCCCTTTTTTCATCCAAATAGAATCTTACATTGTTATATTTACCAGCTCTTTTAATTGCGGCGGAAATGAATTGAGGGGTGTTAAGCACTAAGATGGAAGAATAGAGTGCATACAATTGGTCCCTGTTTTTCAGATAGTCTGTAAACTCCTGGAAGATGGTTATATTTCTAGTCGATGCCTGAAAGATGCTCATCCCTTTAGGTCCAATACATGACCTAAAGTTTTTTGCATATAATTCCCATCCACCATTTTCATTAGGCCAGCCTGCTGCACAAAAATCTTTTCTCTTGCCCATCTGATCAATAAAATAATAATGAACCTCAACAAGATTGGAGTCTGCAAATTCCCAAAGGTTAGATTCGTTCAGGAAATCGAAGACTTCACATGAAAGTTCTAACTTTCTAATTCGATCCACCTGATAGTGGGGCAATTTTATGGGTTTTCTTTTCCTTTTTGGTCTTTCTTTTATCGGAAATAAATGATGGTACTTAAAATTATCAGAAATAGAAGCTAATTTCTCATGAATCTCATCAGGATCCAATGTTGGCCAATAATGCTTAGCAAAATCTACGATATTACCACCCTTGCCCAACGTCTTATCAAACCAGGCATCTAGTGCATGATCTAACCTGAAGCCTTTTGGAACAAATTTAGGTGCTTTAAAAATATTAGAATAAAAACTTTCTTTATCGTTTGATTCGATGGGTTTAAAACCCAGATGATTCAATAATGATTTGATGGATAAAAAATGATTAGGTGAATTACCCTCATCTTGTGTATTCGTTTTTTCTGTCATATCTAAAGGTTTAAGATTTCTAAAAAAATGGAAAGATTGACTATGGATTCAATCTAGAACCGGCATTGGGTAACGAGCCCAAAAGATTCATTCATGCCGGTTTGTGTTTTTTTCGGGACTACTCACGTCAGTCTGTACAGACCGGGCCGCCAATTGCCTGCCTATGCGTTCTCAGAATACAGTAAACTAGAGTTAGTCTATTGTTTCTTTCGCATAATTTCCTTTTTTATCAGGATAATGCTTCATCCCTATACGTCAAAGAACAATATCGCCCTGCCATCGCGGCGGACTATTTACCTCTCATTGCTTACATGTCGGTATTGTGAAAGCAGGGCACAAATGACCCCGGCTGCGGATTGTTCGATAAGTTTTTGGAAGTTGCTTTAGAGAAAGGAAATAGGCTCTCTTGGGTCAATACAGAACCATTAGATCTTTTATAATAATTCTCGATATTTAGAGTAAGACCGAGTTTTGAGTCTATCCTGTCCCAAACATTTGTGAGGAAAACAGGTATTGATCCTGACGAAAAAAAAGATAGCACATTCGTTCTCATAACTTCATGGATTTATTGTTCCATTGGTTGCAAAGCACGAAAAATGAGCAAGACGGAAACAGTGAAAGGGGGTGAAAAGAACCTCTTCACCCCCACTTGAAAAACCCGCTCAGAAGAATTTAGAACTGGATCTTATAACAAAAAAGAAATCTGAATTTTATCAAAATTTTGATAAAGTAGTCATATTGCTACAATTGATAAACACCAATAATTGGAGATTATTTATATTTATACCGGAATAAATAAACCTGCATAATCATGGATAATTACAGTATATATTCCTTAATTTTATAACTATGACTACGCCATCAGTTGACCTTTCTTCATTTAATTTCGATAAGGAATTTTTACTTCGTGCTCATAAATTAGGCATTTCTACAATTGAAGATATTATGAATGTCAATCTTCTAACATTACGACAAAATGAAAATTTTACCTACCATTGGTATTTTGAATTATTGCAATTTTTAGAAAGACAGGGGTTAATAGATCAATTTGTGCGAAAACAATTATAAATCATTATAATTTGAGGTATTGTAATGTTCGTTTATCCAATTAACCATTCCAATTAAATGACCCTTCATCTTCTTAGCCGTAGAAAATTCAACATCCAAAGATTTCTTTTGTAAGCTATCGGCAGAGATAAAACTAGTAGTAGGCGTCCTGAAATGTTTAGCGTAATAACTGAATGTTTTACCGATATCTTCCTTGGGAATAATGCCTTGTTCCATAAAAAGCCGTATCAAAAATCCTATCTGGGGAACAGGAAGGTTTATTTGCGCTTTTTCATTTTCCTCCCAAAGTTTTGCATCCAAAATTTCTGACCTTCTTAATTCTATCCGTTGGTTAATATTTCCTTTTTTTTCCCGATAGAAATCTTTGAGCTGCTCCCTTATTGATTCATCATCCAACTTAAACCGCCAGCTACTCGATTGCGGAATTTCATTCAAATTATCTTCCATAGAAATCAACAACTCCATCTGAAAATGGAGGCTTGTGTTTTGAAGCATTAAATCGGTACATCGTTTTGCTAAATAATTGAAAAATTTAGGTGAATTAAAATCATATTCAATGAGAAGATTCTCTACATTTTCAGAAGTTGGACGCTCGATATTTAATAGTCTCCCCAAAATCATGTAAGCATATCTTAACTCGCCTCTCTTAACCTTCCTTCGTTGAACTACACTGATCATTCCATTTATTATTACTTGAATTAGATCAGAGTTCAAAGATGCCTTAATTAGTTTCAGTTTGACGATTTCAACGTTATTCTTAAATATCCCCTTTCCAATAAATGAGGAATATTTTGTCAATGGCAATTCTCGTAACACCTTTACATTTAGTTTTTCACAATCATCTAATAGAGACTCTATGATTGATAATATTTGCAAATACAGTTTGCGAATATCACGACTCTTCTCACTGATAAATTTAATTTTAGATATGTTGATTAAATATGTGTAAATTTTATCGCTCGTCAATATAAGCTGGGAAATTGCTGTTTTTGCCTTTTTTGTAGCAGTTCCAATAATCTCAGTAAAACTAGAAAGGAAGTTAATCATGTTGATTTTAAGCAGTTCCAAGAATTCAGTTTGATTAATCATCATATTATTATGATCAGAATATTCGAGCGGACAAAATACTTCTTCAATTTTAAATAACCATTTACTTGTGGACCAATCGGAATATATAGTTTCTTTAGCAAATTGCATAGGTTTAGAATTTGTTAGTCTGATATAATTGAGTATTTGGATGAAGCGTAACCCTCCAAATGCTGATGGGTTAAAGCTTTTCAGGAAGTTTTTTATAATTAGATTAAGATTTGCCACAATTGAAGGCTGATCTCATTTTTAAGTCATTATTATCAATAAAGTAGGCTTCTTGGCCGATAAATACAGAAAAATGTCAACCTCATATTTTTAGAAATCGACATTAATATTCCCGATATATAAACCATTATTGATTCGTGCCATACTACTTCGAATAACCTAATTCTTGGTCACTATGATCTTAGGGACATGGATATATGATTCTAAATAATAAAGTAATCCGCTTCAATTTCATTGGCAATTATTATAACATATAAAGGGTCACGAACCAATTTTTCTCGTCAAACTCAATTTTCACCTATACCAAACAATGGAATTACTCGACAAACTAGAAAAAACAAAAAAAAGTACTCTTAAACCCTTTAAAACAAAGAAATAGAGTGAAATAGGTAGTTCATAATGGTCAAACACGAGTTTGACGAGAATATTTTTTTTGAGTGGATAGTAGGCAGATTTTAGTGAAAAATATTAGTCACTAAACAATAAAAATTATGGAACTATCTAATTCAGAAATTGAACAATTTTTAAAAATCGAGAAGGAAATTATCGGAAGCGCAGATTATTCAGGTAGTACCGGTAAAGGTATTTTTGACGAGACCCAAGAAACCGGTACAGTGACAATGACAACTTCCTATTCATAAATCATTATTTATTAAAATTTTAATAAAATGGAGAATAGGTTTTCATGTATACTTATTGAAGATGAAGCATTGGCGATTGAGATGCTACATGACTATATTAGTCGTAGGAATGATCTAATCCTGATGGGAACTGCTATAGAGCGATCAGAAATCCAAAGTCTGCTGAGAATTTGTTCTCCTACAATAATTTTCCTTGATTTAGTTATACCTTATGGAAATAAAAATGATTTCAATTATTCAAAATTTCCAGAATCCTCAATTTTTGTTACAATTTCTGCTACACCACTAAGCCATTATAATGGAGAAATTCCCAATGGGGAAATATATGAACTATTGAAGCCGATTTCTTTCGAAGATTTCAATAAATGTATAGACAAAATTTTAAGAAATATTAAGGTAGCTAATGTATAGGCTTGTAAAACCTGCAGATTTCTTTATAATTAGAAGCCCAAGATTGCCAATTAGCTTTTTTGATAAAGTGAATGATTGCAAGACTGAATTGGAATTTTGGGATTTTATCGTTGAATTTTTCAAAGACCCACAGTTGCTTGATGCAATTGCTATAGCCAGTCAAGATCTTTTCAATCAATTAGAACAATTGTTAACTAAACCCTTTACAAAGGAAACTAGGAATATATTGCCGTCAATATATAAATACATCAGTAGAATGTCTAACCGTCCTACTCCATTTGGTAAATTTTCATCTATTTCTATTGGGAATATTTCAAGTACAAAAACCAAACTTGTTTTAAACAACAAGTTTCTTTCTAAATATCGCTTGGATTATGCAAGCCAGGAAATAATAAATAAACAGTTATTAAACGATGAAATTACGATTGAGAATATAATCTTTTATCCAAATTCAACGCTCGTCAATAATGGTGACAACTTCTCATACATCGAATATACTGAGCATTTTGCTGATAGAAAATTTAACTGGTCTAGGATTAACTCAAACATTCTAATTAAAACAGTTATCGCCAATGCCAGCAAAGGGAAAACAATCAAACAAATAATAAATTTTATCGGACAGTTTGGGGTAACAGAAATTCAGGCTAGAAAATTCATATTTGAGCTAATCGAGCATAAAATTCTTATACCAGAAACTGATCCTATTACTACAGTTGATAGCTTAGATCAATTTTTCAATAGAGCCCTTAATATATCTAAGGGAACAAATTTTTATCATAGTATTACTGAACTTTCAGAAATTCTAGCGAACAGTGAGGCAGAAGGAATCAGCTCATTGAAAAGCAATATCAAGGAAGCTTTTTCGAATTTATTTCACAAAGATCCCAAAAATTTGTTCCAAGTGGATTCAATGAGAAAAATGACCGAAGGCAATCTAAATGATATTGAAATTTCAATTATAATACGCGAGATATTTGAATTAATACATTTAAATCATAATAAAGAAGCTGACGATCTACAACTTTTTACAAAGAAATTTTATTCACGGTATGGAGATCAGGAAATCCCCTTAATGGAGGCTTTAGATTTTGAACAAGGAATTGGATATGGTACTCAAGCTTCAATTTTAGAAAGAGAACTCCCACTGCTAAAAGGACTAACTGGCAGTCAAACAAACAATATCCCAGATTATTCTGAATTTGTTGAATCAATTGTAGAAAAGTATTCCGAAAAGCCAGATTATAGTAAACGTTCAATAGAACTGAAAGAAAAAGACTTTGAGATATTTGGGACGAAGAATGATTCAGAAAAAAACAAGTTACCCCTTGGCTTATATATATTCGGAAACCTATTAGAAACAAAATCTGATATTAAGGATTTCAGATTTCATTTAAAAGGCTGTGGAGGCTCATCGTCGTTACCGTTGCTCACCCGTTTTTCATATCTTGATGAGACACTAAAGACCAAACTTTTAAAGCTTGCACGAGAAGAACAAAACCAATTAAATGAAACTATTCTGGCAGAGATCGTATTTTATCCTAAATCCGATGCTGGGAACATTCTTGCACGGCCAAGTTTATACGAATATGAAATTCCTATTATTGGTCAAGCTGCAGTTGATAAGGATCATACAATACTATTAAGTGATATATACTTGAAAGTAGTAAACGGGAAGGTAATTTTAAGGTCAAAAAATCTAAATAAACGTATACTTCCTAGACTCAGCAGTGCGCATAATTTTCATTATGGAATGACTATTTATAGATTTTTATGTGATGCTCAACAACAGGAAAATTCCATTAAAATTTCTTGGGACTGGAGTTCAAGCATGAAAAAAACTTTTTTCCCCAGAATATGCTATAAGCATCTTATTCTTTCCCGTGCAGAATGGCATATCCCCCATATAGAATTTAAGTCCTTGAATCTTAGGGATGCTAATGAAACAATCGAATATTTTATAAAAAAATACCAGCTTCCTACAAAAGTTTTAATCGCCAATGGAGACAATGAAGTTTTAATTGATCTAGGTAACGACATTGGGAAACAGATCTTTTTAAAAGAATTGAATCATAAGGATCTAAGGCTAATTGAGAATATTTATGATGAATTTAGTAGCCCAGTTATTAATTCTGACGGAGAAGTATTGTCCAATGAAGTGATTATTCCAATTATTGGATATTCCACTAGAGGTTCCTCTTCCATGTCTATTCAGCCCGAAAGGAATATAAAGCGAACATTTGTACCGGGAAGCGAATGGCTATATCTCAAAATTTATTGTGGTGAAAGAGAAAGCGATAGGATCATTCAAGAAGAATTGCAACGGATAGTTCATGGGCTAAAGCAAAATGATAAAATTCAAAAATGGTTTTATATCAGATATGCCGATCCAGAACCGCATCTGCGCGTACGATTTCAATTAAATGGAGAATTGGAAAGTACATTTTTAATAGTCTCGAAAAGTATCAACAATATTTTGGAGCCACTAATTACAAGTCGCCGTATTTCAAAGTTCATGCTTGATACTTATGAACGGGAACTTGAACGTTATGGTTTCTCCAATATTGAAAATTGCGAATCAATATTCCATCTAGAGAGTGAAACGATTACCAAATTATTACCCTATGTTAAACGTGAAGGCGAAAATCTTAGATGGAAGCTGGCATTAGGAATGACGAAGAATCTTCTTTCAGCATTCAATTATACAATTTCTGAACAAATATCATTGCTTAATTTATGGAGAGACAGTTTTCTTGAAGAATTTGGCACTGTACCAAAATTAAAGTACAAACTGGATAAAAATTTCCGGGAAAAGAAGGATGAGATCTCTTCATTTATGAAAATTGAAAACTCCAATTACGGATCGATACTCAACGAATATAAGGCCCAAATGACTTTAATCGCAGGTCAATGCAATAAGAATAAAGATTTTCAAATTATGGCCATTAGAATAATTGGCTCTCTGACACACATGCTTTTGAATAGAATTTTCTTCACCAAACAAAGAGAACAGGAAATGGTAATTTACCATTTCCTTGCGAAGATCTTAAATAGTGAGTTCAAGAGAACTGAATGTTAAAAATATCTCAATTAACCTCCTGTTAATCCCAATCGTTTAAACAATTCTGCTTTATATTGACCGCCAATTGGTACATCGTCCAAACTGCCTTTCATTTTAATTATATTACCCTCAACTTGTTTAGCATAATCTAGATTAATGATGTAAGATTTGTGTACTCGAATAAACTGCTTTGCATTGATCAAGGATTCTTCCATTTCCATTAGTTTTTTCCACACATGGTATGTTTTTTCCAATGTTTCAACCCATACGTAATCCTTATCTGCCTTTATTGAATATACTTCATCGTAAGGTGTAATGATGATATTTGACCTATCTTTAATTATAAGAAAGTTCAGTTCCGGTTTGGTTCCCTTCTCCAAGTTTAAGTACGCCTGGGCTTTTTCTATAGTCTGCAAAAGACGATCCACGCCAAATGGCTTAAGTATATAATCTAGGACATTTAATTGATATCCTTCGATAGCATGTGATGGATCACCTGTAACGAATACAAATAAAGGAGGATTTTTAAGGCTTTTAAGAAAATTAACACCGTCCAAATCAGGCATTTGAATATCACAGAACACCAGATTTATTACGTTTGATCTTAACACTTTCATCGCATCAAATGCATTATTAAATACTCCCACAATTTCTATATCTGGAATTTTCTCTAAATGAGATACGAGTATTTCCTGTGCAAGTTGTTCATCATCAATTACGATACATTTAATCATTTTTCAAGATTTATTACAGTTCAATTTCAAGTACTACAGAGTAACCATTCAGATTATCTGATATGTCTAATTTATATCTATCCTTATATCTAAGTTCCAGTCTCCTCTTAACATTTTTCAATCCGATGCCACCTTTAGGTGGTTCAGTACTATTTTTATTTACTCCATTCGCAACCACGAATTTTAATACACCTACATCAACTGTTAATGAAACATCAACCCATGCATCCGTCCTGCTTCTTTCTGGTCCATGTTTGATCGCATTTTCGATAAAAGGCAATAGCATTAAAGGGACTATTCGATAAGGTTCCTTTATCTTCGCTATATTAAAATTCAGATTTATGTTTTTACCAAATCTGATCTGGATAAGGTCCAGATAATCATTTAAAAACTGAATTTCTTTTGCGATGAATATTTTATCATCATTGGTCTGATAAAGCATATACCGCAGCATATTAGACAGTTTCATAATGGTATTAGGTGTACTGGGTTCTCCTTTTTCAGCGAGCCTATATATGCTGTTTAATGTATTAAATAAAAAATGGGGAGAGATCTGAGATTTAAGAATTTCCAATTCCATCTTTAGATTATCTCGTTCCAAGTTCGTTTTATCCAATTCTAAATTTGCCTTTTCAAGTTCTAGTTCTGTTTTTTGAAGTTCAAGTTCCGCTTTATTTTTTTCCAATATGAGCATCTTGTTCCGCTGTGCAATAAGAAGCCTAACCAATTTTGGAGCTAACGGAATGGAAACAAGGGTCAAAAAATCTGGAAATGCACCTGGAAATTTTTTCAGTGAATAAATACCAAAATAACCACCATCGGTAAAGAAATTTACATACTTATATAGGCCACTACCTTCCTTTAATTCAAAGTCCTTGAGAAGATCGCACGCCAAATAGGTAATATTTAGCCACCAGATATATGATAAGATAATAAATATTAGCAGGGGAACTCCCTCTCTTTTTTCTATCCATTTTGAAACAATCCAAATACCTGAATAAAACAGGGATGTAGTAACAAAGATTTCTTTGGCCACCAAAATCCAGATATGGCTTCCGCCTAGCCTTCTATAGGTAAAATAATACATACAAAAGACCAATATCCAAAAAATTATATGCACAATCACCCTAATGAAAGGCGTATACCATTTTCCCCAAATAATTTCACTTCTCATGTAATATTGGTTTACTTACTAATATCTTTTTATTCAATATGTAGTCAAAAATTTACTAAATATAATAAAGAAAGATCTTAAAGAAAGATAATCGACACATAACATGATACAAGAATAATTTGCGTAAAACTCAACAACCTCTATTTAAAGCAATTAAAAATAATATTCACTTTTTCTGGTAAGCCTAAAGATACCAAATCGTTACATTTCAAAATATCGGGCAAATCCTATGTTTTATCAAGGTCAAAATAGCGTTGGACGAGAATATTTAATATTAAGGTTTTATAAGCGTATTTTATTGGCTATTAACTGATATTAAGGGGACATCTACACGGAACAACATCTACCTTAATAAGCTTGCACCCTTTTGATGATAACAAATGTATGGAGCAAATCGTAATTATAGAACAAATTGAAGAGCATATTGTAAGATCTGTTTCTAAAATAATTCGCCATAAGCCTAATCATTGCAAATTTCCAGTGACCGGCCTGCCATGGACAATTACTGAATCCTATAAAGTTACCATTTCGGAACAATCAAGAAGATTACTGGGGGCTAATATGCAACTTTTTGAATTTGATGTAAAGCAAAAAGCATCAATACTATTTATACTGACAAAACCTACGACATTTCTTTTTTTTCACTTATGCGGAGAAATCGAATACTTTACAAACCAAGGTGAACAGCTTACAAAAATACGAAAGTCAACATTTTATCTAACTTATGGTCCAGCTGTAAAATATAAGATGAAACTAGAGAAGGGGCATCATGCCATTCTGGCTATCGCATTGGAACAACTTTGGTCATTTACAACAGACGAATCTCCTTCAATTTTTGATGAATTATACAACGCCTGCATGACTAGTTCCAATACACCGATAATACTTCCCCATAAGAGAATAACAAAAGAGGTATGGATTATATTGGGGAGGCTTAGGCTGACTGTAGTAAAGAACATGGAGGATCATATAGGTATACTAAAACTGATTTCTACCTGTTTGACAACTTATCATAAATATATTGTTGAAGACTACAAAAATAAGAATAGAGCAGAAGAGATAATCGGCGAAAAAATCATACTTTATTTACATAATCATTATATGTTTGATGAGGAATGTCGACTAACCACAATCCAAAGAAAATTCAATTTATCTGAATGGCGACTTCGAAAAATTGCGAAAAATATCTTGGGCTGTTCAATTGGACAATACCTCAATAATCTTCGCCTAGAAAAATCAATCCAACTTTTATTAGAAACGGATTTGACCGTAAATGAAATAACGGTTCAAGTCGGCTATACCTCCCCTACAGCATTTACCAATTATTTTAGAAATAAGACTGGACTATCGCCTACATTATACCGTAAAAGCAAGTAACCTGTTTGAAATTGAGAGAAAACGGGTTACATTTTCCTGTTCCTCTCAATTTCAAACAGGTTTATCTTATACCCCTTCCTTAATTTTGGTACAGAAAGATAATAGCACTAATAATATAAACGAATATTTCGGTTTCAAGGAAACTGAAATATTATTAAAATAATCGACTCGATAGCATTAATGAGAGTTAAACCCGAAATGTTTGAGTTAGTAAAAAATTATAATCACTTAAATTTTCAATTATGAAAACGGTTAAATCAAAAATTGTTGCTGGCGTAACAGCGTTCATGCTTTTATTTGGCGCTTTTTTTATGGTCAAAGCAATCACAAAAGAAGAAAAGCAGCCGGTTATAAAACTGGCAAATCAGACTTGGTATTTTCATGGCAAGGCGGGTGATTCTCGTACAGACGCTACTAAATATCAGTTAACACCTAATCCTGAAACACCATGTGGTGACGCTAATGAGGAAGTATGTAAAATATCAGCTCCCAACGATGGGTCAGGAAAACCTAATATGAGTGCAATTGTAAGTGGCAGTCAAACTGTAGCTCAAAGAATCAATGCAGCATTTACTAGTACTCCTTCAACAAATGAAACAGTTGAAAGTCTAAGATCAATTCAGGAATAAAAAATATTTTCCTTGTACAAAGCCTCAAAAAGTAAATCCTGAGGCTTTGTACTTTTTATCTATCTCTTGTTTTGAGAGATTCCAGTTAATTCAATAATTGATTGAGGTATAAGAAATACAAATCTGCTATCATTTGGAGCTAGTACAAATGTTTCTACATCGTCTTCATTTGTCCCATAAATTGTATGCCTAATATTCGTTGCAAATCGAGTGTCCAAATTCAACCGCCTTAAGTCTGTCCATCTTGTTCCTCTAAATGGAAGTTCTTTCCTTCTCTCTTCCAACAATATATGAAGAGCCTCAGTTTCATTATCCGCAAACTTTTCTATATAAGCCCCGCTTTCATATCGGTTCTTTAATAAAGTATTCAGTAGATTCAGCCCTTGTTTTAACTTACCTAATCTAATATTAGATTCAGCCGCATTAAGGTATACCTCATCAATTGCGATACCAGCAAAGAATCCTGTAGATCCACCATTGTAATATCCTTTAAATCGAACTCTTTGCGGAGTTCTCATAGAAAAGAATGCCTTTTTTCTCAAATCCTTATCATCATATTTTTTATACAAATCTAAACTGACATCAGCTCTAGTCGGAAGCAATAAAGAAATGGGACATTTACTATAATATAAAGTTTCCGAATTCAACGGAGAAAAAGGAAAAGCTTTAGTAAGATCTATATTATTATAATCTATAAGAGTGTGGTTTAGTGCTATACATTTTGTTGCAGCTTCTAAGGCCCCTTCATAATTTTGCATAGATAAAAATACCCGAGACAATAACCCAAAAGCAGCTGCTTTATCAGGTCTAGTCTTGTTTCCAACTTTCTCAGGCAATAAACTGGCTGATTCCATTAAATCATTTAATATTTGATCGTAGGTCTGTTTAACTGTTGATCTTCTCGTTTTTTCACTAACATCCGAACTAAGACGTAAAGGAATTCCCAAATTAGAGTTTTCAACAGAAGGATCGTAGACAGGTGCAAACGCTTGCGCAAGATTAAAGAAACGATAAGCACGCACAAAGAGAGCATCTCCTTTTATCTTATTACGCAACGTGATGTCCCCTCCTTTAATTCTTTCTAGACTTTCAAGAACAATGTTAGAATAGAGTATTGTTTCATAAGGACGTTGCCAATTTTCGCCCATATCTAATTGAAGATATAATGGATCATTTTCCCATCTAAAGTTATCGCGTTCAAAAACTGTTCTTCCATCAAATACAGAGCGTACCAATTGATAGTCATCTGCGCCAATTTCGACAAGACCGCAATAATTTTCGTTCATTTTTGACTCATAGCTTAACATAGCCTCCAAGTCTTCCAATGTTTCAGGTGTGCTAATTGCATCGTCAGGCTTTAGATCAAGATATTCTGAACAAGAAGTAAGTATTATACAAATACTGGAAATATAAGTTATGATTTTTTTCATATTAGAATGTTTGAAGTTTAACACTGATAGAATAGCTTCTAGGATTTGGGAGACCAAGATATTCAGGATCGAGACCAGCTTTATTTTTCTTCCAGAGCATACCGACATTTCCAATCATAAATTGCCCTATCATTTGCCATTTTTTTCCAATTTTAAATGGATACGAGAAACTGATGTCTTGTAATCGTATACTTGAAGCGGATTCAATACTCTTTTCAGAATAAGCATAAAAAAGATCACGGTTTGAATCAGAGGGATAGATCATACTTGGTATATCTGTTATTGCTTCATCTCCTTCTTTTTTCCATCTTTTAAGAATGTCAGGATGGATATTCCACCCTCCAAACATATCCGAATAATTCAACATTGGTTTATAGAAGTAATGGCCAAATTTGAATATTACATTAATATTCAGAGTCAACTTGTTATATGTAAAGCTATTTCTAACCGCTCCATGATATGGTGGTATTGCGGAACCAAAGTAGGTTAGGTTATTTATTGGCTCAGATACTAATCTAGTATAGTCAGTACTTTTATCACCATTTTGGTATCCCAATGGATTACCTTCTTTATCAAGTCCCTGATATACAAAGCCAAACAGAGGATATAAGGATCTATCTTTTATTGGATCTAATGAGGTACCATGATTTCCAAGATAATATAAAGCATTACTTTCTGTCCCATAATATTTAGAAACTTTATCTTTTGCCATTGAAAAATACAGATCTGTATTCCATAGAAATTTTCCAACCAAATTCTTTGTGGATATTCGAAAATCAAATCCATTTCCACGCAGTTCAGCGACATTCCGCATCATTCTGTCGCTTCCAGTTGTAGGATCTAAAGGGTCATCTGCTAGAAGATCGGTAGATTTCTTGTTAAAGTACTCAATAGAACCTCCTATTCTACTATTCAAAACTGAAAAATCTAATCCTAAATTAAACATTCGGACATCTTCCCATTTCAAATCTTTATTTGGAAGACTGAAAAGGTATGCTTGCTGAACTGGATTCAATACTGACGAAGAAATTGGAAGATAATAAATTATAGGAAGTGAACTTCCTAGCCCCCCCGAATTACCACTATGCCCCCACGTCCCCCTCAATTTGAGATTATCAAATTGACGTATATTCTTGAAGAAATCTTCTTGCGATATTACCCATCCCATCCCAATGGACCATAAAGGATTCCATCGTTTATTAGTAGCGACACCAAATGTATTTGAAGCATCCCTCCTAGCGGAAAAATTGATTAAATAGCGGTCTCTAAAATCATACCCTATATTAGTATAAAAAGATGCCATTCTATCATTCTTTGAAGTTATTCCATTCCCCTTAGGGATAAAGCTATATCCAAATATTCCTTCAAAAGTTGGAAAATTGGTAATGTAATCTACTGGTTGCTCAGTCTTTCGAATTTCATCATACCCATAATACCTAAATGATTTACTGTTAATTGGCCTATCAGAGATCTCAGCTCCAACTATTCCCGTAAAATGATGTTCATCATTCAGTTTGCGATCAAAATTAAGTAAGAGTCTTCCAGTTTGATGGATCGCTTCTACCGTTGAATAATCCATGATAGCTCCATTAGGTATTGGAGACGTTATATTTCCTTCAATAGATTGAGAAAATTGATTTATCAGATTCCTAGTATAATATGCATTCTCTCCAAAGATATTTTCCATCTTTGTTTTTTCGGAAACAATATTATACCTAGAATGGATTGATAGTCCTTCGAAGATGTTAAAACCTATATCAAGGTCGGCTCTTAATGTTTCGATGTTTCCTCTACTTTTAGACTCATAGGTATCCTTTAACGGTGTATAGAACCAATCCTTAGGATACTGTCCTTTATATTTTTCAAGCCACGATTCAGAATATCCCTTTGGAATAGTCAGTGGATCTCCTAGTGCATTTGCTAATGTTGCGTAGGAATAAAAATTGTCGGTCAATTTTTCAGAAGAACCTTTTATCTTTTGCGAATTATAGCCCAAAGAATAACTAAAAGAGAGTTTCCTGCTTGTTTTTAGATTTCCAGACCATAAGATTCCGACTCTATTATAGCTATCAGTCGGCTCAGATTTGTTTATGAAATCCGAAGTAATTGAAAGTCGATTATTAAAACCCTCATCCCCGCCATTTATTCCGATTTGATATTGTTGAGTAAAAGGAAAACGATAATAATCTTTTAATAGATCATTCCTATAATCATGATTTTCCCAAGTATATTTTTCCCTTTCCACGTCCTGTCCAGATATTTTCCCCGCACGTAAACTGCCTAGCATTTCTATATAAGGGGTTAGAGCCTTATAAGCTCCCCCATTTCCTTCAAGATAATTATCATAAAAGCCTTTATCAAAAAGAAACTTTTCAATCTCCATAAATTCTTTAGAATTGAGTGAAGGTTTTGCAAATAATCTTGGTTTTTGGTCGATCGAAGTATTGAAACTTGCTTCAACTTTTATATTTCCAGCATTCGACTTTTTTGTAGTGATCACAATCACACCATTACCTGCACGTGCTCCCCAAATTGATGCGGCAGTTGCATCTTTGAGAACAGTTATTGATGCAACATCTTGGGGGTTGAGACTTCGAATATCACCTTCAAAAGGAAAATTATCTACTATAATTAACGGAGCCATTAAACCTGGTGACATCGTATTGATCCCTCTTATATGCAATTCAGTTTGCCCTGATCGTTTGTCAAAAAGTAATCCTGGAACAAATCCTTCCATTTTCTCAATAATATTTGCAGAAAATCTTTGATTAAGTTCTTTTTGTCCAATAGCTTCGAAACTACCTGTAGATCTCTCTCTTGTTAACTTTTGATAACCTGTACTTACTACTTCGATCTCGTCTAGCGAGTTGTTTCGTAAATTCATGACAATTTCTTGGAGTTTATTAATTCTGCTCACATCTATTTTAAGTGTATCATAACCTACATGTGTGAATACAAGAGATAATTGGTTATTAATAAATAATTCAAACTGTCCATTTGATTTAGATTGTCCTATAATTACACCAGACTGATCCGAAATACTTACTCCTGAAACCGGCTTTCCTTCCATGTCAACAACCCGATTCTTCAAACGCTCTTGACCATATAAAAGGCTATTAAAACAACAATAATACACTAAGACATATTTAATATATTTCATTGCTCTCCTCCTTTTAATATATATGGAGAAACTAAACTGCTATCCATAAGATTTCTGAAAGTCTGTATTTGAAAGTACCCACTTGCATTGATCCAAATATAATTTGGGTAACCTACATGTCGGAATTGCGCTTGAAGGGATTCATCTAAAATGATTGACTGGAAACCGTCATTGAAAAATTCGTCTTTATGCAACTTATAGAATTTATCAATTCTTGGCAGGTTGTCTTTTGTCACTTTGGAATTCACCATTAGAACATTTAGATCATTTTTGTATTTAGTCTTATATAGACTAATTTCCTTTTGATGAGAAAGGCAACTTCCACAAGTTGACGACCAAAAGTCCAGCACAAGCAGTTTGCCTTTATATTCTTTAAGCGACCTTCGAATTGTATCACCATTGATAAAAAAAAGATGTTGCTTAGCCCAAAACTCATCGGGTACTTTTTGACCAACCACTAATGGTGCAATATCCCTAGCTCCAGCCTGCGCTTTTGCAGGCTGGGCTTGGGACAATAAACTAAACATAGAAACAAAATAAACGATCTGGGCAAGTGCTTTAAATCGTTTATTTTCGAGGTTATGATGTAGGGTACTTCGAATAAATTCGGGTTTTAATTGGGCATAGAAATCCCATTTGCTTAAATTTCGCATCACATTGGTTTTTAAGAAAAGCTGAATTTTTATAGGTAGGATCTAGCTCTTCGAGTTAATAATAACAACTTGGAATTAGTTCATCTTAAGAATTATAAAATGACAGAAATAAAGTCTCCAAAATTACTCAGGCCCTTTTACCTTTATTTCTAGTAGCTTACTTAATAATATGTGATGGAATATTACATTATTAATTTGCTCTTTAAAAAAAGAGTAATATTTAGTCTCATCAGGTTTATATATTAGGGACGTTTGCCACATAATTGAACATTAAGATCTTCTCAATGTAGCAAGCAAAAAATACGGGCCTCTGCTCGCTACTCTCTCCCTGGCATGTTCGATTTGTAACGAGTGAGCACCCGCACTTTATATATCTGATGATAGTATAAAGCGTAACGGGGCACACCCTACTTCTCGTAATCTACTTTTGCCAGGGAGAGACGAGAAATTTTGTGACGCGGTAATTTTTATGTACCGCAAAAATACTAAAATTCTATTCTAAGAGCAATTTTAATTGCTCGTTGTAATAACCAATCATTTTAATTAAATTTACATTACAATAATAGGCTTTTATATGTTCCTATTGAAGCCCTAAAAGCGCTAAATAATAACTGATTATAATAATTTATTCCATTTAGGAATATCTTAATGATGGAAGGAGGTTATTTCTTATGAATGAATATAGAATTATGAAAATTCTTCGTGAATCCAAAAATTATAGCCAAGAATATGTTGCTGGTAAATTAGGGATTAATCAAAATGCGTATTCCAAAATGGAAAATGGCAAAGTAAAATTAACATTGGATAGGATAAGACAATTAGCGGATATTTATGATATAAAACCTGAGTATTTCCTATCTCTAGATTTACCAGTTATTAATTTTAATATTGGTCCCAATAGTCACGGCGGATTTATTGATAAATACGTTAATAATAGTAATTATTTCGATCCTGAACTAATTCAAAGATTGCTTTTTGAGAGAGACAAAATTATTGAAGACAAAAATACAATCATTGAATATTTAAAAAAAGAAATAACTCATTTACGCAATGAAAATGAGGAACTTTTAACGACCTTCAAAAAGAAACTAGATTCTAGCTTATATTGATTAATTATTTTTGTACGTTTGATGAAAAAGGTGAAATTATTATGGGAAATAAAGATTTAATAGATTTAGAAGAATTACATAATGTCAGTATTGACGAAATTTTAAAAGGCACAGGTATTACCTCACAACGATATAATAATTACCGCGAAGGAAAGGAGCAAATTTCCCCTGAAGATGCATTAGCTTTAAGCAAATTTTTCAAAGTTCCATCTTCCTATTTTTTTCGATATAATGTTCATAATGTAAACTCCGGACCTAATAGTCACTCAGGCCCCATAACTACATATAATAACCATAGTAATGAAGGGTTTTATAATATTGTAGTTCAATTGCTCCTTGATAAAGGATTATTAAAAACTGATATAAAGGATATAAGAAAAAATGAAGATTCAGGTAAAAATTGAATCTAAAATATATATATGAAGATTTGAGAACCTGGTCTCTGTGCGAAAGTGCAGGGGCTTTTTTCTTAAAAAGGGAATGGTTGCTATCCCCTATATTCTGAATTATATCGTCGAATGGAACTAAGCCATACTTTGAAGTCTAATCTATCAATGGGTAATTCTCCGTTCTGGTGTTTAGAGAATTACCCATCGTTATTTATTGCGGTAAATTCATCATTAGTTTTCTAGAATCGCGAAAAATAACGCATTATAGAGATTTGTAATCAATCAAAATGGTCTCTTGATTATTTGTGTATCTATCGTAGAGTTTTTTCCCATTAATAATTATCTCGTTAATGACGATATATGTATTGGTATAAGCAATTTGACTTTTGATTTTCAAAGTTTTGTCAAAATACTTTAATACCATATCTGATTTATGGATCTGCTCTTGCCTTGTACTATTCTGAATAAGGGAATCTGTTTTAGACGGGTCAAATGCAATTATACTAAGGTAAGGATCTTTCGTATCATAATAATTTATTCCATAAGGACTCTGTAAATTAGGGTTGTAATATAATATTTCGGTTCCTTTGTCATCTCTAAAAAATAACTGAACATCATTTTCAATATAAGAAGATATATTTTTTCCATTATCCACAATCTTTATATTGTAACCTCCGGTTACAGACATAGTCCCTCCAACTATGTCTTCTTTATTACAAGATAACAATGTCATTAAAAAAATAAAATAAAAGGATACGATTTTCATCAAACTAATTTAAGAAAAGATTAGCGATAATTTTGTTATTTGTATTAAATTGAGTAGGATGAGGAGATGACGCTCCGACAAGATAGAAGCCATTACCGACCCCTCTCCATCCCCAATTATGGGATAAATAGGTTCCATTTACATCAATTCTGTAACCATCAATAATCCAAGCATGACCGGATGGATTATTTGAATAAAAACCATCAACATATACTGGCCTATTTGCGTTGAGATTAGTTATAACTGTATTTAAATTGTATGAAACATATTGAATCGAGCTATTAAAAACTGTAGTTGGTGCCCCTGCCCTCCTTACTGTTTTAAAATATTGATATGCTGCACTTGGAGATGTCCCTGAACCGCTACATTTATAATCGGTTCCAATCACGCTACCAATATGTGAAATCATTTCTGCCGTCCATTTTCCTCCATTATTACCAGCTGCATTTTCTTGATCTATTAAGCTCCATGAATACATATTACCCGGTCTCCAAAAATTCATAAGCTGTGCCATTGCAACTGGTACACAACCCGCTGGAGGCCTGCCATTAGAGACAGTTGTACAATTGGTAGTAAGACTTCCAAAACCATAAAGTTCAACGTATTCGTTGAATCCAACTCCCTGGTCATATTGTGTATTGATAATAGGACCAACTATCGTTGTCGTTAAAGTTTGTGTTGATGAATTAGCCAAAAGATCCACAGACTTATTTGAATTTTCAAGATTGACAGTAAGTAAGCTATCCATACCGTTAACCCATTCGTTCAACGCTGGATTGAGATTTTTTAAATCGAAAGTACCATAATCTGAAAAAGCTAATACGCGCTGTTTGAATCTATCGGACGCAGTAACAATTGCAAATCCCTCTGGCTTATAATTGATAATATAATAGAGTTCCTTTCCTTTGCGGGTAGTTTTAGTTGAATAATCTTTCAATTCCAAATTTTGGTTTTTGGAAGTTTTTTTTGTTCGTGCAATAGTATTTGATCCTCCTTCTTTTAAATTGGATCTCAACATGGCTTTTCCAATGTTTAATGCTTCATCAAAATTATCATTTTTCTGTTTGGGAACCAATGTTTCATCTCGCTGGCAGGATTGAATTCCTATAATCATCAATATCAGTCCTAATATTGGAAATAAAAGTTTGTTTTTTTTCATTTAAATAAGTATTTGTTAAAGTGATATCTTTCCATGGTTTTAATATTCTTCGGCAATTTGGCCAATATTCTATAAATGGAAAAATATTCTCGATCAACTCTATTTTGACCCAAACAAACTAGGTTATTTACTCTATGAATTAAATACTGTAATAACTATATTCAGAATTTCAACAGATTTGAAAGATCTAATGAAGCTTAAAAATGATAGTTTTCCTCAGTTTTGCCTAAGAGATATATTTTTCTGCCCTCTCTAATCTGATATCATAGATCCGTGATTTTCCTCGAAGATCTCGAACCGAGCAAAGTCCAAATCATGAGGGATTATTTTGAATAGTTGTTCGATATCAAAGCAGGAATTTAACAGTACATTTTCATCGAATCTTCTAAATATCAGTACCCCTATATTGTTTTTGATTTTTATAGGCGACCCGAGGTCGGATCGCCTGGTTGAAAAAGTTTGTTACGATTCACGGAAGACAAAGCCATCTTCAAACCAGTAGTCAGTCATGAAAAGATCCCTTGCGAATGCCTCGTAGTCAAAATATTGTTTGGCAATTGAGGGTAGATCATACAACTCTCCAACGATCTCCCTAGCAAAATCCTCTTCATCATCGTAATCGCCTTGATAGTCCTCTTCAAAATTGGATATGAGGTCATAAATTCCTTCCTTAGCCAAGTTCCTACTACGGTTATTGCACCATACAAAAAATGGTTCTTTATGATTTTCATCCATTCCTTCTATTGCTTCAAGGACTTCAAAAATGTTTGCACTAATACCATATTCACTAATTAGCTCATCCGGAAGATTTTCGTAGTCCTGGTACATGTATTCTGGATCTTCCTCGTCTGCGTGGAGTTCCTTACAGGCATCGTAAAATTCTTCTATGTCTGAATAGTCAGATAATTCAAGCCATTTACCATATAATGATCCAGTATTGTACTTATGGAATGTTCCAACATAAACCCTAGCTTCTGAGATATTTAATTGATGTGTCATGTCTTTAATGTTTTAATGGTTTGTGAATGGATTTTTTTGATTTATTCGGCAATGAGAGGAGGTGCTTGTTTTCGTTTTCTTTTTTGTTCTGTATCCAATGCGTTTTAATTCTCATAGCTGACATTTTTTTTATTCGTCTAAAGAGCCGGAGTATGCTTTTGCTTCGTTTTCAGGAACAGAAGAAGGTTAGTGTCTAGGAGAATAAAGGTTTTTGGAAAAAAAATACTACCCACAGGGCTGGAGATTATTTTTCCAAAACTCGCCACGACCTTTAGAATCCGTAACACGGCTTACCTTCGTTCTTGAAACGAATCAAAGGGGCATACTGGATCTTGACAGATTAAGTGGAAGCAAATGAGAATTGCGTTGGAATTGAACAAAAAAGGTATTAATTCTTTTTCGGGCGAAAAAGGTATTACTATAGTAGTTCGATCGAAGCAAAAGCATTCAGATCGAACTCAATCCATTAGTATCTAGGTGAGGGCATTCTATAGTTGAATGTCTCTTTAGGAAATTTTAGTATAGTTTATGTATAGTCTTCAAATATAATTTCAAATGAATCATCAATTTCTTTGATATTATTCTTTATACCTATTGATGAAATCGCATTGTAAAATGGAATAGCATTGTTGTCATTAAATTCGCTCTTGTCAGCAGAGACAGAAGAGGCAGAATTTGCGAATTGCGTTACAATTCCAACAATATATCCATTGGCTGAAATTACTGGGCCTCCACTATTACCAGGTCTAACGGTGGAAGAGATAGTGATGGATTCACACCCTCCCCAATCTGTACAGAGGGCATTTATTTCTCCTTTTTGGGTGATAAGAGCAGCTTCTCTCATCCCTCGAAGTGGCGGATATCCCATCGTTATGACATTATCTAATTCAAAAGGACTTCCAAAATATGGAAAATATTCAAAGTCGACTATTTTTGATAATTTTACAATACCAATATCATGCTTTTCATGAACACGAGTACCTTTTATCTCCAATTCTTCTTCACCTAAATAGCATTTAAACTCTTTAAGGTCCGTTATGTTGTGTTTACAAGTTAGGATAGTAAATTTATTAATAATTACACCTGACCCTGTCCCTGATTCACCATTGGAATTTATCCCTTCAAATCTCACTATATGATCTTTAAGTTTATACATAAGGTAGTTTTCACCTAAATACTTACTTAACCAAAGTCTATTTGTCGCCTGAACCTTTGTGAGTTTTATATAAGTATAGTATTTGTGATTCAATGGAGGACTGCCTACTGCATCAAAGCCTACAAGATTTAAGGCTCCCTTATGAACCAGGTTTCCAATTATTCCGGAAATATGAAAAATATAATTAATTGCATTCTCTCCAAATGAGGAATTCTCCTCCAAATATTTAATAAAGTCACCGTACGAAAATGGTTCTGTGACTGTATCAGGATTTCTTTTTAATAAACGGCAGACGGAATCATAGTTTTGTGGAGCAAAAAACCAAAGAAGCCTAAACGATATTTCCTCAAGTTCATCATTTGCAAGTGGTTTAAACACTAAGTTTATTTTCTTCATCTCGGAATAGAATTATATCCAAATCTATATTTAAGTTACTTTATTTTCCTGTATTTTCGGTTTCCATATGCGGTTATTTCTTGTTCCCCGCTCCGTCTTACTGTAATCGTACTAATTCCCATACTACCAATCAACAAATGTTTTTTGCTGTCGTAAGCTAGCTTCTTTTTACCTAGAAAGCCACTTACATAGAAATAGGAGTCGCCTTCTTTAACGATCTTCAAGGGAACTTCTTGTTCTACATCACTTTTCCATTCACCGATAAAGAAATCAGGATCATAATAAGCATCATTCGCTTTTTTATATTCCTCTGCTTTTTCTTTGGAGACCCTTGAAAAAGCAGCTCCTTGGTTCCCGATGCTCATTTTCATTTTATCAGCATCTTCTAACAGATTCATCAATAAAGTAACCGAAGCAGAACCGTTGGTTATTTGAGCGCTAAGCGTCTTTTCATCTTTATTATATGTGGCAGGCGCATCTATGTCTTTGCTATTGAGGTACAGCTTATCACCTTCCTTCTTTATTTCTAAAATTTCCGAATGTTCTTTTCCATCTTCTATCCAATAACCGATATATTTATCTTCCCTGGATTGGGAACAGGAATAAAAAAAAGATAATGCTGAGAAAAGGATTATTAATATTCTATTTGTTTTCATTTTGAATTATAAAGGTTCAGTCTCTTTGTAAGTATATATCTTATTAAATATTTTTCCAAATATTCTCGACCAACTTGATTTTGACCCATATAACGTTAGGAAAATCCTCGACAAAATAATCCACAATAAATACTTTCTGCCATACAAAGTCATTTATAAAAACTAATAAATAATCAAATAATTAATAACTGTAGCATTATCTAGGTTCAAACCGTATAATTGACAATCAAAACACTATAATTATGAGGACGATAATATTATTTTTAACAATCATTTCCATTGGATTATATTCTTGCGACAAAAACGGTAATCCCTTACCTAGTTCAAATAAACTGGAAATACAGAAAGATGGGATTACTTATGTAGATGCAAGACATATAATTCTAACACCTGGAGCACCTAATAGCCCATTTCTAACTTACAATCCCCCACCAACTGAATCATATCAGCAGTATAAGGAAAACTTCACATTATCTGCCTCTCCATATACAAAAGGTGAAAATCCCAAAGGATTTGACATTACCATCTATTGTCCTGTAAACGGAGGAGTTGTTTTAAACAAGAAATATGAAATAAAGCCAAGTGCTGGAAAAGAAAGAATCCAAATTGAAAAGGGAAACAGATACTTTGATGATTGGGAGAATGCATTTATTCGATACTCTGATAATGATAAAATCTATTATTATGGGACAGGTTACATCATGTTCACTCATTTTGATGATGGAGGCAACCCAAGCAATGCTAAAGGTTCTGGAATAATAGAATTCTCTATCCCAAATGAAAATGGAGGTAGAACATCTTTGAAAGGAACTTTTACCTTATAAAGGTCTCTGGAATAAAACTTTAAAAAGAATAAATGGTATTTAGATCTTCTCTTAAAAGGTCATCCGCCAAAGAGAAGATCTAAAGAGCTAAAATAACACATTAGTACCACTATCTTTATACCAATTAAGGGTACGATAATAGTTTAAATAAAAATCCTCAGATTCTGGAATAAAACAGGTCAACCCAGAAAAAGCTTTAATTGGCTTTCCTAAAAATTGGTCTGTAGCATTTTTATAAATAATCGTTTTCTCCAGCTGACTTTTTATAGGATCGAGCTGTGAAAGGGGAAAATTGACCTCCAAATAATCTACAAAGTCAAATGCGGGCACTGGAAAATCCTCGGTATAATCTAATCTTTGGACATTGGTTCTTACTGGTATACCAACCGACTTATTTTTTAAATATAAATCTGCACATAAACTTGAAAGTTTAGAAAGTTCTTCTGTATTAAGCAATGTAACAGATGCAGATTGCATTTGACCCGAATAAGATTTATAGTGCTCAAAATATTGAATTGCGACATTTATCAAATCAGGTTTTCTAGAGGCAAGATAAGGCAACACTTTTTTATATGGAAACCCACTTGCTAATACTTCTGTTGGAGACGCAATTATATACTTTGCTTTGTCTTTAAATTCCCAAAGAACTTCTATACTTGCCATGTTGCAAGCATCAAATATAATGTATTCGAATCCAGATGGAATAGCATTTTTTAAATCAATAATGTCCATCTGTTTCCCTTGATCTTCTCCGAAGGACCGTGTTTCTATTCGTTTTGAAATAGGTGGTGCCCATGAAGTACCATGAGACCATAAGATTAGCCCAAAAGATTCGGCAGGAAATAATTCCTTGGCATCTTGAACTGCCGTTGTCAATTGCCCTGGACTACTACTGGAAATGGTATACTTTTTTATTGTATCACTAGCAATTACTTTTAAGTCCTCATCAAACTTGACCCAGAGGAGAATTGCTTCCTGATTATTGGAACGGAGATAAACTATAACCGCAGTGTTCTTATAACTATTACCTGCGAACTCCATATCATTAATATTGTCAAGGGCGTATTGTCTTAAATTATTGTTAGCCTCCATGATGACAATAATCGTATGATCATATTTAATTTTAGGAGTTTCAACCTGGTCATCTTTTTTACAAGAAAAGAAAAGAAACACAAATATAGAACTGAGTATAAATCTCATACTTAACAGTATTAAAAAGGAGCCGAACTCGGCTCCTTAATTTAAATTATTTAGCCTCTTGTTTAAAGGAGATTTTACGAAAACCGTTGCCATTATGGATGGTAAAATCCAATGTTCTTGATTCATTAGCTTCATTGCCCTCAATAGAAATGTGAATTCTATTATTATCCAATTTTTCCATCTTGAACCACTCACCTTTAATAAGATAAATATTATCGACACCGACCGGAGACTTTTTAGTTTCCGTTTCTATGGACTTGTCATTTAATACTATTTGTTTCCCATCAATTGTTAAATCCAAGAATTGCCATTCTACATTGTTTTTTGATATAAATGTTGAATCAAGTCCTTCCTTCTTTACAATAAAAGGTCCTGAACTAAAATCAGGAGCATCAGCGTATCCCACTTTATCATCACAAGAGAATAATGTAAGCACAAAAGTGACCGTGATTAAAAGACATGACAGGATCGTAATTTTTTTCATTTTTTAATTTTATTTATAAATGCAATAGAATTCCCAATCATGTGGAAATGCCGAAGGTGCATCAGCTGTAAAATGTGGTGACGACAGAACCGTGAGGTAGTAACCATTCAGGTTACCGGCACCTGGCCCCCATCCATAATTTACATGGATAAGATCAGATCCGTTAGAATATAACCTGTATCCATCTGCGATGTACGCGTGCCCCTCTCCTCTAGCAATTCCCAGGAAGGGCGTTTTGGTTCTCGAGCTAATAATGATTATACCATTGGAATAATTTTTTAGCGTATTTCTTATGTTTGCCTTGTTGGTATTGACGTTCATCAAGCCGAAGTTACTAAATAACTTTACGCCATCTGAAGTTTTTGCTCCACTTCCAGATGCGTCGTAATCCATTGCTACCGCAGCACCTATCTGCCTTACAAATTGGCCCGCTATATCTGCTTGATTTGGGAATAAATATTTATAGCTGTAATCCCGAAATTGAACCAAATCGTTATAATTAAGATTTATACCATTGAATGCTCCTACATGTCTTGTCACAGTAAATGCTTGTGCAACAGCAACTGCTACACAACCCGCTGGATAATTGTTTGGTGTATATCTATTAAATGGATCTTGTGACTGACTCCATTCGACACGAACCTTCGGAAGAACCTCATCAACTAAAGTGACTGGAACATATCCACCTCCTCCGCCACCACCATCGTCTATCGGCATTTCTGGTTGCTCGATACTAAAAGATTCCGGAGAATTGTTGTAGTCCACGGCTGATAGTATAAACGAAAGTGCTCCAAGATTTATATCCGTATTTTGCAGAACATTTTGAAAAGAAAAATTTCCTTCGTCAAAAATAGCCAGTACCGGTTGACATTCGGTATTTCTAGAAAGGATCATTCCTCCCTTTGCATCGGAAAAGTTCACATAATAAAGTAATGTATCACTAGTAGAACTACTCTTTGTTCTAGAATAGGTTAAACCATTTGAACTTAACATATCTGATGTTAAAACTTGGACATCATTTATAGTTGGTACTACTTCAGTAGAAGCCTTTGTGCTTGCTTTAGAATTTATGCTACTCTTATAATACTGGAGTGCAATGTTTTTTGCATCGGTGACTGATCTGATAGCAGGCCTCTCAGTTTGGTTTGTGATTATACTTACATTTTCTTTTTGGCATGAAGCAAATAGAGTTAAGCCAATTATGCCCAAAAATGATAACGGTTTGTGGTTAGTTAATTTCATTAAAAAGATTATGTTGAAATTTTGATTTTAAAAAAGTCTCCTGTTGTAAGTTACAGGAGACTATTAAAAATTTGATTAGATATTACCAAGGAACTACTGGACTTCTACCTGAAGTACCTGGATTAGAAGCGCCATTATTTATATAATATTCGAGATCCGCTCTTTGCTGCGCTGTAAGAATGTTGTTATTACTATCATACACGGTGGTGGCTAACTCCCTATATATATCTGTCCTGGCAATGTATGGAAGATAAAAATAATTTAAAAATCCCCTGTCCAAAGTAGAAAGTGAAGTATTTGGGGTAATTACACTATTGTCTTTTTTCGTTATACTATTCTGTCCATTGAATGAAAATTCGGTTGAACCTGCTAATGTAATTGAATTGAAATCAAAAGAACCCATACTGTAGAAATTAGACGTAATCTTGTCAAATTGAAAACGGTTAACCGCATCCACATTTGCTGTGTTAATATTTACATAAGTGTCTCTATCATTTCTTTGTTGTTCGTTATACATACCGGCAGCATTTACCAGAGCTCTCATAATAAATTCCTTTGTTGCGGCCAGCGGAAGATAGATATATTGCTCTCCTCCCTGGAGTCCGACAAATGACGAACCTTTTTTCGCATCTGAAGCGACATGAATGTGGACGTTAGGATACGTAAATCCCCAAGTTGGGTCAGTAACAGGATCATTAATAGAATTATAAAATCTTACATTCGTATTTGCCTGAATCTCGTTAATGGCCTGTACCACTCTAGACTTAAGCTGTGAATTGGGAGTTGATGTAATAGGAATTGCCAATTTTAACCTCACCATTGACCAATATCTGTTTTGATAGGGATTCGGTCCATAAGCTTTTGTTCCGACAGGGATAGGTTCGAATACTCCCCCTTGGGATGGGATATGCTTTTCTATTTTGGTATTCGAAGCATTTTTCTGTTCACTTTCCAAAAACGGACTTCCTGTCTCCTTCCAATTTTTTAGTTGTTGTTCTGAGTATTTTAACTCATAATTGAGCTTCACCTCATCTTGTTGATCATCCCCCCCAATAATATTATCCTTTTTACACCCAGTGATTACAATCAAGGACAATACAAACAATTGAAATAATTTAATTTTTGTTGTTCTCATGTTAGTTTCATTTAGTTATTAATAATTTGTTAAGCTCGTTGACTTTGGTTTTATATTTTTGGTATAATTCATCAGGAATATCAAGTTCCGTAGCCTCTTGTTTTGAAATATCAAGGACATATCCATTTGGTTTGGATATAATCCGATCTGCCAGCAACAATTCTAAATTGGATTGCATCATATATAATGTTTCCAAACTGTCTTGTGATGCGACTTTTGCCCCTTTTCCCTCTTTGTTAATTGGAGCCTTTTCCTGCAAAATTTCCTTTTTGCATGAGATTATGGTCAATGACATTACCATTGTACCAATAGCCAATGATTTAATAGCTTTCATATCTTTTACTTTTATTAGTTAGGGTTTTGAATCCAGCAGTGAAATTCCCCGGACATCTTAAGGTCCTTTATATTTGAATCCCAAATGTCATACGGAAAAACAAGCTCCACCTTACCTTTTGCCCTATTTTTGACGAGATCATATTCAGTTAATACCAAGGTTCCTTTCCCATAGTACTTCGTATCCAAATTGTAAGAAGTGGATGATATTGAAACAAATTGGTTTGCACCATCCAGATATAGCAAATTATCAGAACCTGTCAACTTCTCTTTGTTTGCAATTGGGGTAAAGGAATATTCTTTATTTAACTGTATCTGTTCGCTTAATGGTACTCTTATATTCAATGAAAAATCTCCATGTTTGCCACCACTATCCTCCGGTTTTAAAAAGGAATTAATATTAATATATCCTTTATCTCCCTGCACAATTTCCAAAATTGGAGTTCTTTTTGCTCCCGGTGGAATTACCATCGGCATTACATCTTTATATCCAACTCCATTCAATTGTGCTCTGAACATTATATCAGAAGGCAAAGGATTCCCTTTTTTGTCACATGCAGCAATCAGAAATATGATTAGACTACATACAATTTGCGCCTTTACAAATCTTATCATGATCTAGTTATTTAAGGATTTGGATAATTTTCTTTGTAAATCACCGAAACAGGCGTTTTTTGAATTATTTGACCATCATAATTCAGTAAAAAGAATGAATAGACGGCAATTTGGTTATTTACGAAACTTGTCTTTATACGTTCTATTTCAGCTGGAGTTATAATGTCCTTAACGTAGAAATTTGTATACCACGGCACTACCCATTGAGTCTTTTCTTCATTAATCATCGTTCCCGCTAATGGGCTCCATTCTGCATTACTGAAATCATCATATGAAGTGCTTCTGAAAATAAGTGGCATTCCAGTATTTTCATAATACAGTTCATAACCAGTATCGTCGAAAAGTTTACCATTTTTGTTCAGAATAAAGGTCCTATATCCCAAGTCATAAATATCATATCCTGTTATTCGGACGAATATTGGTGTACTTACATTCCCGTGCACATCTTTTACTTTAAGATATATTGTTGTATTCTCACTATCCTCCGTAGTACTCAATTTGATTTCAGCCGATTCGCTATCCAGCCACCGAATAGTCTCATTTTCAGTCTTCACACCCCATTGGTAAATTATTATATCACGACTATTAAGTATAAAATCTGCATAACCAGCCTCTGTATCAATACAATTTGCTTTAATCGTATAAAATCCCGGATCACGTTTCACATTTGCTAGAACAAACCGTGGAACTCCTACAGCTACTCTAGAAGAGATAGTAGCATTACCAATCTGAGCTGTTACATCAATAACCCCTTTACCAGTAACAGTTAACGCACCTGAAGAACTTATTGTCGCAATTGATGGATTGGAGGTACTCCAAGTGACCGCTCCGCCTATTGGATTAATAATACTATATTGGGATCCAGTTTTTCCTAATTTTGGGCCGTTAATACCCATTTTTAATTGGGCATATAGCCATTCTGCTTCTTTTGGAACCAAATCTATGTGATCACCTGATTTAGCGTCTCTTATCAAAACATTTCCACCAAATGGGGTATTTGCTGAAGTGGGTCTTGTTGTAAAGAGTGCCGCTGTCAACGGTGCCGTTCCTCCCCCTGCTGCTAAAGCACTAGAGGTAGGAACAAATGGTATACTTTCGGAGGTACTTACATCGTACGAATATCTCCCTAAAATTGGAACTTTAGGCACAAATGGTCCTTCAGTCCCAAGGTCTAAGCTTGTCTTATATTGAGAGCTTGGGAAGATATCATAGGTCAGCCCACTGGGCATAAACTTTTCGTATGAAAAAATTGTCCGAGTTACTGGAACGGTCCAAAGAAATTTCTTAATAAATTTGAAATTTAGATTAGTTACTTTTGCCCCAGTTGCTGAGCCCGGAAAAACTTCTAAAGTACCTTTAATCGTACTTTTACCAGGCACTAGCGATAATGCACCCGCCCAGAAATCATTAAAGAAAGCTCCAACTAAAATAGCAGTAACTCCACCAGTCAATATATTTGCAACATCTAGTAAATCAGTGGAAGCAGTTGCATTGGCTGTAAGGTAAGAAGATGGAATTGTTTCTGGAGCATAGCTACCATTAGCTAATGCAATCATCCTAAAAGGCTTACTTGGATCTCCTTGAGGGAAACCTAATGTGTTCAATTCTTGCTGCCATAAATTGTGATCAGTATTATTAATATTTCCACCAAAATCCACATAATTGACTAACATTTGCCTTGCAGCAGGTGAGTGAATTTGCTTAAGCATATACTCTAATGGTGTACCAGTAGTCATTGAATAGACGCTTCCTAAATTTAATTTATTTTCTAAAAAAGAGCCTATTCCATGCAAAGCGTAGAGAGAGCCAACTGGTATATTAGCTCCTAAATGAGGGGAATCATGACTTACATAGATTGAAGTCTGGTGAGGCAGCGCCTGATTTTCCATCGTTTTTAAAGCATACCGAGCTACCAGCCCACCCATACTTGACCCCATAACGACATTTCCAGATGTACTACCGGATAATTGTTTTTGACTATTGACCCACTGAATAACTTGCTTTAGCGTATTAGCATTTGACTGAATATACTGTTCACTATTAGCCCAGTCTACATAAATAATATCATAATCATTTATTATGCGTTGACCAAAGGAATGACTTTGGAGGGAAGTATAGAACCCGTTCATGGTCTGAAATCCATATGGATTACCTAGTATCGGATCAAATCCTTCTACGATTATAAAAGGATCTCGTATTACGCCATTTCTAGTCTTTACAAACACCCTGGCTGTTGTACTTACACCTTTATAGGCTGCTCCTGTAAAGCTCTGTCTCGGTGTGGTCAAATCTGGGTCTGAAAAAGTCCGCATAGCCATTGCGGAATTTACCTGAATAGAAGTGTGCGAAACGAGTTGCTGACCATTTGTCAACGTTAAACGCACTTTTATTTCTTTTCTACCTCCAGAAGAGAATGAGGCAGCAACTGACCCTCCAACAGTTATTACTTTATAGCCAGTTCCATAATCTATCTCAATTTTATTATATGGAAGATTCGAGAACCATGTAGTACTGTTAAGTTTGAATGTTACCGAACTTGTCTTGAAAATACTATCTTGAGGTGCGAAACCAATAACATATTTAGTTCCATAGGGATTTCTCCATACACCATTAACTGTTTTATCTGAAACCTTACCATTGGAATAATTTATTAATTGATCTGTGATCGCATTTTCCTTAATAAAGGAATATTGAAACGCCATTCCGCCCAATGAAACAATATTGTTAGAGCCTGCACTGTACTGAGTAGCTAATATCTGACTAACATCTCCGAATGGTTTTGTCCCCACCGCAGCTGATCTAATCGTCCGTAGTAGATAACTATAAACCTCTTTATCAACGTAATTCTTATCATTTAAATCTGAGCCGGCAAATTTATCAAGATCAGTAAGATCGAAGGCAAAGTCTTTTAATAAACCATTAGGAACTTTAGTTTTGTCTAAAGTTGAGAACATGTTATTTAGGTAATTTCTTACCTCAGCATTTTCTTCTACTCCTTGAGCGAAAATTAGATGCACGTTGAAAATCAACGCAAGCAAAAAAGCGAAAATTTTGACAAAATTTCTTTTCATAATAATTCCATATTTGGCTTAAATCAGGAGAAATCTATATTTTTTTTACCTCACAAATAAATAATCTCTACGAACTCTATTTTGACCCATACAAACAACCTGATTTCCTCGATGAAAAAAAAAGAGGAAATTCAATATTTATTGTCTTATAATAATTTCATAAATGGCACATTAATCAAGATTTAAAGCGTTCTAGCAATAAAAAAAACCACTATGGAATATTCCCAATAGTGGTTCATTATAAAAACCTAACTATGAAAGACGTTAATCAATTTTTAAAGAACATTTAATAGCAAACAGCCTAATAGCTAATTATATGCACTCAATAATAAAATAAATAGTTTCTTCATTTAAAATAATAAAAGTTAATATGGGCCAAATCTATTTATATGAAGGTGTATATAGAAAAAATCTCGACCAACTCTATTTTGACCTAGATCAAACATGCTATACCCTAGATAACCGAAGGGATTAAAGAAAACTGTTAGAACTTGTAAGGAGGCAGAATAAAATGTAATTAAAAATCTAAAAACAAATCATCGAAAAAGAAGAACACGCTAAGTAGTACCTTTAACATAGATTTCAAATTGGATAATCTGAGATTTTTTATTTATTTAGACTTAGGATTTTAATATATGGAAGATACAATAGATTCAAAAATTTTTGATCCATTTCAAGAACAAATCTTTAGGATTACTTATAAGACACAAGATTATCAAATAGAATTGTTAAAAAGAGATCAATCAGAAATCGGTGTTTTATTAGATGGAATTGTTCAGAAAATAATTAAAAAGAATGATAGCTGGTTTTTCGAAGATACAGATTTAGACAAGGATTTTGCACACGAAATTTGGAGAACTATTTCTTTAAGATATAGACTATAGATTAGAAAATTTATCTGATTTATCAATAAACACTTTACTTTTACATACTATCGAAAGAATATTGGTATCTAATATCAGCCAATTACTAATGATCATAAACAGTATATAGGCAGCGGAAAAAGAGTAGATTATTAGATATCATGATAATACTATTAGATCATATTATGGTATACCATATCCAATTTCAACACGTTAAAAAATGGACCATATCAGTATATATTCAGCCAAGCAAATATCCAAAGATCTGGCATAATTCATTAGAAATTATCCAATTTATAACAACTGTTCCTGAAAATCAAATGGCTTAAAAATGGCCGTTCTAACGTACCCACCCTACTAGGAACATATTTTTTAGTAGAGCGGATACGGTCAGACAGCAAATTCTGTTATTCACCCTTTCTTTGATTTCCTCATTCAGCACAAAATGAAACTAATTGAAAATAATTTAGAATTATCAGAGCCTTAGAATACGTTTATTTATAACCGAATTGATAGAAAAACTTAACCTTGCTGTCCACTATTTCTATCTGCTATCAATTTGGAATTGAACTTATTTTTTAACTCGTTCACTAATTTTATTGCTGTATTAAGATCAGTTGCCTCAGCTGAAACCGCGTTTGGCACTGCAGCCGATTGTTTCACTACACCATATCCTGCTGGTGTGGCTATAACATTATCATTTCTGACCCATACCGTCCATCCGCCGGTGGTACCCTGATATCTTCTTGTGTAAATATTTGTTATAGAATCACCATCATGGATCGTTGTATATCGCTGAATACAGTCCAGTGTGTTTCCATTAT
>Ga0213829_1000178_pt1 | contig 79020 bp, 61 predicted proteins | sample MC6MC0896MG_FD_180665 | JGI IMG/M metagenome (GOLD analysis project Ga0213829, IMG submission 180665) | Enriched soil aggregate microbial communities from Iowa State University, Ames, United States - MC6-MC0896-MG | ecosystem: Environmental > Terrestrial > Soil > Unclassified | place: USA: Iowa... | reverse complement strand
GATCTTCTTAGGTCGCCTGGCGCCGCAGTCACCGTGGGCACGATCGCCCACGATTGCGGTCCGGAGCCTTCGCTCCGGACTTGCCTAGGCGGCCCCCCCCTTCGTCATCTTCGTCCAGGCCTTCGGCCTTCCCTTCAGATTCCCTCGGGCGCATCGACCGCGCTCGCACCCACGGTGACCGCGACGCCGTGCTACGAGGGTCTTTGGTTTGGGGCGCTGTAAGACCTGTGGTCGGGGAAGGGGATTTGCGGGGCCGCCGAATTGCTGCCGCCCGGGCGGCGGCAATCGGCATCGGGTCGGTGGGACGTCGTGGCGGTGTGCGCTCGCACGCTGGCGGGGGCTGGTGATTAGGTGTCTGACACCCGCGGAGATGATCTTGGGTTCGAGACAGTGCTTCAAGGGTGTCAGACACCGGTGGCAGGGTGTCAGACACCGGTGGCGCGACACCGGGGCGCGGGTGTCACCCGTGCTGCCCCCTGGCTCGCTCAGCGCGGTGCGCGCAGCAGCCGGTTGATGGCGTCCAGATCCGATTCCGCCAGGATGCCGCTAGTGGCCTTCAAGCGCAGGCCGGAGAGCACCGTGCTGTAGCGGGCCAGGGCCAGGTCGCGCTGGGTGGCGTAGAGCTGTTGCTGGGCGTTCAGGACGTCCAGGTTGATGCGCACGCCGACTTCGTAGCCGGTGCGGTTGGCTTCCACGGCGGCGCGGCTGGATTTTTCGCCGGCTTCCAGGGCCTGGATGCGGGCCAGGCCGCTGGTGACGCCGGTGTAGTACTGGCGCGTGGCCTGGACGGCCTGGCGGCGGGCGGTTTCGAAGTCGTAGCGGGCCTTTTGTTCCAGTTCGACCTTTTCCGTGACTTGCGAGGACACGCCGCCGCCGGAGTAGAGGGGGATGGAGAGGACCACGCCGATGGTGTTGTCGATGGGCTTGCCGGGGGCGGCGTTGCGCATGACGGCGTCGCTGGCGCTGCCGCTGGTGGCGCGCAGGTTCAGGGTGGGGTAGTGGCCGCTCTTGGCGATCTGGATTTCGCGGCCGGCGATGCGGGTGAGCAGTTGCGCGCGCAGGACTTCGAGGCTGGAGGTTTCGGCCTGGTTGCTCCAGTCGGCGATGCGGGCGGGCTGGGGGGCGGGCAGTTGCACGCCGTAGGGCAGTTCGGCCAGTGCGCCGGGCTGCGTGCCGATGATCTTGGCGAGTTCGTCGCGGCGCACTTCCAGGTCGTTCTGCAGGCGCAGTTCCTGGGCCACGACGAGGTCGTAGCGGGACTGCGCCTCGTACGTGTCGGTGATGGTGGCGTTGCCGAGTTCGAAGTTGCGCTTGGCGGATTCCAACTGACCGGCGACGGCGGCCCTTTCGGCTTCGGTGGCGGTCAGGGTGTCTTGGGCGTACAGGACGTTGAAGTAGGCGTCGGCGACGCGTAGCAAGAGGTCCTGGTAGGCCTGCTGGAGCTGGACTTCGACGTCCGCGACGATGAGCTTGGATTGCTCGAAGTTCTGCCAGCGGCCCCAGTCGAAGAGCGGCTGAGTGAGCGCCAGGTCCCACACGCCGCGGCCGCCGCTGTAGGCGTAGGACAGGCCGCGGGTGCTGCGGGTTTCCTGGTAGGCGCCGCCGGCTTCGGCGGTGATCAGGGGCAGCAGCAGCGCGCGGGCCTGGGGTTCTTTTTCAAGGCCGGCGCGGTAGTTGGCGCGCGCGGCGGCGTAGGTGGGGTCATTGCCCAGCGCGGCCTGCCAGACCTGGACCAGGTTCTGGGCGGACGCAGTCAGCGGGCCGGCACTTGCGGCGCAGGTGAAAACCAGTAAAGCCGTAAGTGATCGGACGCGCATGATCTTTCAACGATACGCCGGGCCGCCGGACGTGACGCCGGCCCCATGGGGGCCGGGCGGAAGGCGGCGAGGTCGCGGAGTTAGAACTTGAACTGCGACACCGTGACGCCGCGCAACGGCTTGATGACCGTTTCGAAGAGCTTGACGGTTTCGAAGCTGGCGGCGGTGGTGCGGGTGATGCGACAGGCCGTCATGATGGGGTTCTGGCCGACCACCACGACAAGGCGGCCGCCCACGCGCAACTGGTACTTCAGCGCGTCCGGCACGACCGGCACGGAACCGGTGACCAGGATGGCGTCGTATTCGGTGGAGCCCCAGCCGTTGCGGGCGTCGCCGGTTTCGACCTTGACGTTGGTGACGTTGTTCATTTGCAGGTTCTGCTGCGCGAAGGTCACCAGACGGCTGTCGATTTCGACGGAGGTGACCTGTTGCGCCAGGTAGCCCAGGAGGGCGGCCTGGTAGCCCGAACCGGTGCCGATTTCGAGCACACAGTCGGACTTGGTCAGCAGCAGTTCCTGCGCGAGACGGGCTTCGACCTTGGGGGCGAGCATGCTCTGGCGCGTGTTGACCGCGTTGATCTCGAGCGGCAGCTCCAGGTCGGAAAACGCGAGGCCGCGCAGGGCCGGCGGAACGAATTGTTCGCGGCGCACATCGAACAGCGCTTGCAGCACGTTGGCGTCCAGGACGTCCCACGGGCGGATCTGCTGTTCCACCATATTGAAGCGGGCTTGTTCTACGTCGGGCAGGGTCGAAGCGTTCATGACGGTCAGAAAAAACAGAGGAATCAACGAGCCATTGTACCGATTCGTAGCGTCCTGTGACGGCGCGCCCGTGCGGCAGATGTTTCAGGCCGGCTGACGCTTACCACCAGCCGTGGAAATGGTGGACCGGACCGTGGCCCGATCCGACCGAGAGGCGCTCCGCGTGGCGGATGGCTTCAGTCAGATAGGCCTTGGCGCGCTTGGCGGATTCGGGTACGTCCCCGATTTGCGGCAGCAGCGCCGCCAGCGCGGCCGACAGCGTGCAGCCGGTGCCGTGCGTGTTGGCGGTGTCGATGCGGTGGCCGGGCAGTTCGATCATGCGGTCGCCGTCGTGCAGCAGGTCGATGGTTTCGCTGCCGGGCAGGTGTCCGCCCTTGACCAGCACCCAGCGTTCGCCGGAATGCGCCAGCTTGTTGCGCAGTCGCTCGGCGACGCGCCGCATTTCCTTGACGGTCTCGACGGGGCGCTCTTCGAGCAGCACGCCGGCCTCGGGCAGGTTGGGCGTGAGCAGGGTGGTCAGGGGCAGCATGGCTTCGCGCATGGCGCCGACGGCGTCGTTCTCAAGCAGCAGGTCGCCGCTCTTGGCGACCATGACGGGGTCGAGCACGACGTGCGCGGGCGTCCATTTGGCAAGTTTTTCGGCCACGACCTCGATGATGGGCCGCTGGCCCAGCATGCCGACCTTCACCGCGTCGATGCGCACGTCGGTGAACAGCGTGTCGATCTGCAGGCCGACAAAGGCGGGCGGCACTGGCGAAATGCCGGTCACGCCCTGCGTGTTCTGCGCGGTGAGCGCGGCGATGATGGCGCAGCCGTAGGCGCCCAGCGCGCTCATGGCCTTGACGTCGGCCAGGATGCCGGCGCCGCCGGACGGGTCGACGCCCGCGATGGTCAGCGCGTTGGGGATGGGACGGCCACTGGCGGCCGGCTGGCGGGAATTCATTTCGCGGGACCGCCGGTGATCAGGCCTTCGGTGGGCGAGCTGGGCGCGCCGCTGTACAGCTTCTTGGGCATGCGACCGGCCAGGAAGGCCTCACGGCCGCTTTCGACGCCCTTTTTCATGGCGCTGGCCATCAGGATGGGGTCGCGCGCGCCGGCGATGGCGGTGTTCATCAGGACGGCGTCGCAGCCCAGTTCCATGGCGATGGCGGCGTCGGACGCGGTGCCCACGCCGGCGTCGACCACGACCGGCACGCGGGCCTGGTCGATGATGAGGCGCAGGTTCCAGGGGTTCAGGATGCCCATGCCCGAGCCGATCAGCGAGGCCAGCGGCATGACGGCCACGGCGCCCATGTCTTCCAGCATGCGGCACTGGATGGGATCGTCGGTGCAATAGACCATGACCTTGAAGCCTTCATCGACCAGCGTCTTGGTGGCCTTGAGGGTTTCGGGCATGTTGGGGAACAGGGTGTGCGGGTCGCCCAGCACTTCGAGCTTCACGAGGTCGTGGCCGTCCAGCAGTTCGCGGGCCAGGCGCAGCGTGCGCACGGCGTCGTCGGCGGAGTAGCAGCCGGCGGTATTGGGCAGCAGCGTGAATTTGGAGGTGGGAACGTAGTCCAGCAGGTTCGGCTCACCGGCGTTCTGGCCGATGTTGGTGCGGCGGATGGCGACGGTGACGATTTCCGTGCCGCTGGCATCCAGGGCCGCGCGGGTCTGTTCGAAGTCCTTGTACTTGCCGGTTCCGACGAGCAGGCGCGACGAATAGGCGCGGCCGGCGATGGTGAGAGTGTCTTGTGTGGTCATGGCGGTGCTTCAAAGGGCGGGCGCGCACGATGCGAGGCCCGCGGAGGACTGGCTGACTGATGCCGAATGATAAAGCAGTCCGCAGGACGGCAGGGCCGGGCACCGGTCCGGCGCGTTCCACTATTTGCGGATCGCGCGCGTCAGCGCACCCGGTCCAGGTCGGCGCAGAGGGTCTCGGCCGCGTCGATCAGCCGGGGGCCGGGCCGGTAGAGCGCGTCGGCGTCGACGCCGTAGACGTGGCCCTGGCGCGCCGCCGGCAGGCCCATCGCCTGCCAGGCAGTCAGGTTCCTGGCCGTGTCCTCCGGGCGAGAGACGCCGGCCAGCACGGCCTCGGGCCGGGCCGCCAGCACGCCTTCCAGCGTGACCTGCGGGGCCACGATGGGCGCCTGGCCGAAGACGTTGACGCCGCCGCACAGCCGCAGCGCATCGCTGACGATGCTGGTGTCGTTCAGGGTGTAGATGGGGTCCAGGCCTGCCTGCACGAAGACGCGCAACGGGCGCCGGCCGGCATAGCGCGCCTTCAGGGCATCCAGCCGGGCGCGCATGTCCTGCGCGGCGGCCTGCGCCACGGGCTCGGTGCCGAACAGCTGGCCCATGCGTTCGACCGCGCCGGGGATGGCGGCGAGCGTCAGCGGATCGCTGTAGAAGACGGGAACGCCCAGCTTGTCCATCACGCGCGCCAGGGGTTCGGCGGCGGACGGCTGCCAGGCGATCAGCAGGTCGGGACGGGCGGCGGCCACGCGCTCGGCGTCCGGCTGCGTGCCGTCGCCGATGACGGGCAGCGCGCGCGCCGCGGCCGGGTAGTCGCTGCCGAGCACGGTGCCGACGATGTGGCCGCCGGCGCCGGCGGCGTAGATGAGTTCGGTGGCATGGGGCGCCAGCGTGACGGCGCGCCGGGCGGGGGCGTCCAGCGTGACGGTGCGGCCGCGGTCGTCCTGGACCTGGATGACGGGTGCGCCGTGGGCCAGCAGCGGAGATAGCGCCAGCGTCAGCGCAACGCCGGCAGTCGTCAGGACGCGTTCAAAGGTCATGCGGCGGCTCCGTCGGGTAGGCACAAATGTAGAACAGGGCCTGCGCGGACCCTGAGCCTCAACAAAGGCGCAGACCGGCAGGCCCTGTCCGCCAGGCGGCAATCAGTAGCGTAGCGTGAGCGACGCGTAGAAGTTGCGGCCGGGGGCGGGGTACAGGCTGTAGTTCGCGACGGGACCCAGCATTTCGAACGAGGCGTTGCCGCCGCGGATGCCGTACGTGGCGTACTGGCGATCGAAGATGTTGTTCACGCCCACCGCGCCTTCGATGTTGCGGGTGAACTTGTACGCGACCTTGGTGTTGAACAGCACGTACGCGTCCAGTTCCTTGTCGAACTGGTTGGCCTGGTCGTTGTCCATGCGCGACTTGCCCACGTATTGCGCCGACACGTTCCACAGGAACGCATCGGTGGGGCGCCAGGTCACACCGGCGTTGGCCAGCCACTTGGGCGCCAGCGGCACGGTCTTGCCGGCCAGGTCGACGCCGGCGTAGGTGCCGGAGCGGAACTGCGCTTCCATCCAGGTCAGGTTGGCGTCCACGCTGACGCTGCTGGACAGCGCGGTGTGGCCTTCAAGCTCGATGCCCTGGCGGCGGGTCGGATCCAGGTTGGTGTTGGCGCCCGTGCCCGGGCCCCACAGGCCGTCGGCCAGCGGGTTGTACTGGATCTCGTTGGTCAGGTCATAGTGGAAGTACGACAGGCGCGCGCTGCTGCTGGCCGACTGCCACGTGACGCCGATTTCCTTGTCGGTGGAGGTTTGCGGGGCCAGCGGCGACTGGACGGACAGCAGTTCGTCGGCATTGGGCAGACGGAAGCTGCGGCCGACCTTGCCGTACAGGCCGAAGCCGCCGGACAGGTCCTGGCGCACGCCCAACTGCCACGCGGTCAGGTGGTGGCTGCGGTCGGACGGCGTGCCGGAGCCCGAAATCACTTCCAGGTCGTCGGACGCGTATTGGCGGCGCACGCCCATCGTCACGTAAGTGCTGTCCGTGGCGCGGATCTGGCCTTCGGCGAACAGGCCGTACTGGTGCTGGCGCGACTGCCACTTCGACGGTTCGAAGTCGTAGTAGGCGTTCTGGTCGGCGGTGGTCTTGGCTTCCTGCGCATCGGCGCCAAACACGACGCTGTGGCCGCCGTTGATCGGCAGGCGGTAGCGCACGCTGGCGATGTTCTCTTCCAGCTTCTGGTCGCGCAGCGTGTCGCCGAACCCGTCATAGGTCAGGCCGCTGAGCTTCTTTTCGCGGGTCGACAGGTCCGAATACAGCACGCCGGCGCCGATGGCTTGCTCGAGCTGCAGGCCGAACGTGGTGGTCGTGGTCTTGACGTAGTCGACGTCGTTCTTCGAGCCGCGCGGGTCGTCCTGGAATTCGTTCACGCCCGTGAACGGGTTGATCGTGCGCGGGCCGGGCAGTTCCAGCTTCTGCGTGGTCGTGCGGCCGTACAGGCGGATCGAACCGTCGTCGTGGCGGAACGTGATGCCGCCGCCGCCGCCTTCGCGGCGTTCGCCGCTGTTGTCGCGGTAGCCGTTGCTGTGCAGCGACTGCATGTAGGCGTCCACGCCCACCTTCTCGTTGTTCATCGAGACGGCGGCGTCGTACTGGCGCAGGCCGTAGCTGCCGAAGGTGGCGGTGGCGCGGGCGGCCACGGGTTCCTTCGTGAAGTCGGAGCGGGTGATGATGTTGATCACGCCGCCGGTGGTGCCGCCGCCGTATTGCACGGAGCCGCTGCCGCGCACGATTTCAATGCGTTCGACCTGGTCCAGCGGCACCACGCCCAGGCTGGGCGCCGACAGGTCGTTGGTGTTCTGCTTGACGCCGTCGATCAGGATGAGCGTGTTGCTGGCGCCCGTGATGCCGAAGCCGCGCAGGTCGACGATGGCGTTGTCGCTGGAGCTGCTGGTGTTGATCAGGTTGATGCCGGCCTGCGTGGACAGCAGGTCCTGCATGGTGCGGGCGCTGCTGGCCGCGATGTCCTGGGCGGTGATCACCGAGATCGACACCGGCAGCGTGCGGCCGTCGGTGGGCACACGCTGGGCGGTGACGGTGATGCTGCCGAGTTCGGACGTGGCGGGAGCGGTTTGCTGGGCGGCGGCGATGGCCGGAGCGGAACAGAGCAGGGCGCCGGCGTAGCGCCGGATGGAGCGGGCTTTCATCTACATGACCTCGGTGCGGCCCGCGACCCCGCAGGCCATTCACGATGGGAAGGATGCCGGCGCGCCGGGCGGGCCGAAAGGCCGGGCGGCGGGAAACAGGCATCCTGACGAGCGAACAGGCCGGTATCGGGCTGCCATGGGCGCCAAGCGCGCATGGGGACCGTTGCGGGGGCAGCACAGGCTGGACTGGCAGGCAGCCGCGGCGGCCTTTTGGGCGGCGCGGCGCCGCGTGGGGCGTCTTCCTGTTTCCCGTTTATCTTTCGCTCGCGGCGGGCAAGTGTTGCGTCCTTGCCCAACCTGATGCGCCGAAAGCACCGGTTCGGGGCCGAAACTGTATCACCGTGAGGCGCGCGAAGGCCCATTTTGTTACGATCAGGGCTTGTTTTTTCGGCGTTTTTCGCGTTTTAGCCACATCCGCGCTGCCGTGGCCAACCTAATCCGGACCTGATCGTGTCGTATCCCCGCCTGCCGTACCCTCCCGAAGCCTATACCCGCGGCGGCGACTTTGCCCGCCTGCTGGGCAAGCGCATCCTGATCCTGGACGGCGCCATGGGCACCATGATCCAGCGCTACAAGCTGGGCGAAGCGGACTTCCGCGGCGAGCGCTTTGCCGATCACGGCAAGGACGTGAAGGGCAACAACGAACTGCTGTCGCTGGTGCGGCCCGACGTCATCTCGGAGATCCACCGCCAGTATCTGGACGCGGGCGCCGACGTCATCGAGACCAACACCTTTGGCGCCACCACGATTGCGCAGGGCGACTACGACCTGCCCGAACTGGCCTACGAGCTGAACCTGGTGTCGGCGCAACTGGCGCGCGAGGCCTGTGACGCCTACAGCACGCCCGACAAGCCGCGCTTCGTGGCCGGCGCGCTGGGCCCGCAGCCCAAGACGGCTTCCATTTCGCCGGACGTGAACGACCCGGGCGCCCGCAACGTCACGTTCGACGAGCTGCGCGTCGCTTACATCGAGCAGCTCAACGGCCTCTTGGACGGCGGCATCGACATCGTCCTGATCGAAACCATCTTCGACACGCTGAACGCGAAGGCCGCCATCTTCGCCACCGAGGAAGTGTTCGAGGAACGCGGCATCCGCCTGCCGGTGATGATCTCCGGCACGGTGACCGACGCGTCCGGCCGCATCCTGTCGGGCCAGACGGTCGAGGCCTTCTGGAACTCGGTGCGCCACGCGCGTCCCGTCACTGTCGGCCTGAACTGCGCGCTGGGCGCCGCGCTGATGCGCCCCTACGTGGCCGAACTGTCCAAGATCTGCGACACCTACGTCTGCGTGTATCCCAACGCCGGCCTGCCCAATCCCATGGCCGAAACCGGCTTTGACGAGACGCCGGCCGACACCTCGGCCCTGCTCGAGGAATTCGCGCGCGCGGGGCTGGTGAACATGTCGGGCGGCTGCTGCGGCACTACGCCGGACCACATCCGCGCGATCGCCGAGAAAGTGACGGTGCTGACGCCGCGCGTCGTGCCCGAGATCGCCGTCAAGACCCGCCTGTCGGGCCTGGAGCCGCTGAACATTGACGAAGACACGCTGTTCGTCAACGTGGGCGAACGCACCAACGTGACGGGCAGCAAGATGTTCGCCCGCCTGATCCGCGAAGAGAAATACGACGAGGCGCTGGCCGTGGCCCGCCAGCAGGTCGAAAACGGCGCGCAGATCATCGACATCAACATGGACGAGGCCATGCTGGATTCGGTGGCCTGCATGCACCGCTTCCTGAACCTGATCGCGTCCGAGCCCGACATCGCCCGCGTGCCGGTCATGATCGACAGCTCGAAGTGGGAAGTCATCGAGACCGGCCTGAAGTGCGTGCAGGGCAAGGCGGTCGTGAACTCGATCTCCATGAAGGAAGGGCTCGAGCCTTTCCGCCATCATGCGCGTCTGTGCCGCCGCTACGGCGCCGCGGTCGTGGTGATGGCGTTCGACGAACTGGGTCAGGCCGACACCCTGGAGCGCCGCAAGGAAATCTGCGGCCGCGCCTACAAGATCCTGGTCGAGGAAGAGGGCTTTCCGCCGGAAGACATCATCTTCGACCCGAACGTCTTCGCGGTCGCCACCGGCATTGACGAGCACAATCACTACGCCGTGGACTTCATCGAAGGCACGCGCTGGATCCGCGAGAACCTGCCGCATGCGCGCATCTCGGGCGGCGTGTCCAACGTCAGCTTCTCGTTCCGCGGCAACGAGCCGATGCGCGAGGCCATCCACACCGTGTTCCTGTATTACGCGGTCAAGGAAGGCATGACGATGGGCATCGTCAACGCCGGCCAGCTGGGCGTGTATGCCGATCTGGATGCCACGCTGCGCGACCTGGTGGAAGACGTGGTGCTGGACCGCCCCGAGCCCGTCGGCAAGACGGATCCCGCCGACGAGCGCACGCCCACCGAACGCCTGGTGCAGTTTGCCGACACCGTGAAGGGCAGCGGCGCCAAGAAGGAAGAAGACCTGGCCTGGCGCCAGGCCGAAGTCGAGCAGCGCCTGTCGCACGCGCTCGTCCACGGCATCACGGCCTTCATCGTGGAAGACACCGAAGAGGTGCGCCAGAAGATCGAAGCGCGCGGCGGCCGTCCCATTGAAGTGATCGAAGGCCCGCTGATGGACGGCATGAACGTCGTCGGCGACCTGTTCGGCGAAGGCAAGATGTTCCTGCCGCAGGTGGTGAAATCCGCCCGCGTCATGAAGCAGGCCGTGGCGCACCTGATTCCCTTCATCGAGGAAGAAAAGCGCCAGATCGCGGCTGCGGGCGGCGACGTGCGCGCCAAGGGCAAGATCGTCATCGCCACCGTGAAGGGCGACGTGCACGACATCGGCAAGAACATCGTGTCGGTGGTCCTGCAGTGCAACAACTTCGAAGTCGTGAACATGGGCGTGATGGTGCCCTGCGCGCAGATCCTGGAGAAGGCCAAGGAAGAGAACGCCGACATCGTCGGGCTGTCCGGCCTGATCACGCCCAGCCTGGAAGAGATGGCGTACGTGGCGTCCGAGATGCAGCGCGACGAGTATTTCCGCAGCCGCAAGGTGCCGCTGATGATCGGCGGTGCCACCACCAGCCGCGTGCACACCGCCGTCAAGATCGCCCCGAACTACGAAGGCCCGGTCATCTATGTGCCGGACGCCAGCCGGTCGGTGGGTGTGGCCACCAACCTGATGTCGGACCAGTCGGAAGCCTATCTGACGGAGTTGGCCGAGGAATACGAAGACGTGCGCCGCCGCCACGCCAACCGCAAGGCGACGCCGATCCTGCCGCTGGCCGAGGCGCGCGCCTCTCGTCCGGCCATCGACTGGGACAACTACACGCCGCCGCGCCCCAAGTTCATCGGCCGGCGCACCTTCAAGAGCTACGACCTGGCCGAGATCGCGAAGTACGTGGACTGGGGTCCGTTCTTCCAGACGTGGAGCCTGTTCGGCCCGTACCCCGCCATCCTGCAGGACAAGGTGGTGGGCGAGCAGGCGCGCAAGGTCTTTGCCGACGGCCAGGCCATGATGAAGCGCATCGTCGAAGGCCGCTGGCTGACCGCCAACGGCGTCGTGGGCTTCTATCCGGCCAACAGCGTCAACGATGAAGACATCGAGGTCTACAAGGACGAGACGCGCAGCGAGGTGCTGTTCACGTACCGCAACCTGCGCCAGCAGGGCGCCAAGCGCGAAGGCGTCAGCAACAAGTCGCTGTCCGACTTCATTGCGCCCAAGTCCAGCGGCAAGCTCGACTACATCGGTATGTTCGCCGTCACGGCCGGTCTGGGCATCGAGAAGAAGGAAGCGGAATTCGAGAAGGCGCTGGACGACTACTCCAGCATCATGCTCAAGTCGCTGGCGGACCGCCTGGCCGAAGCCTTTGCCGAATGCCTGCACGCGCGCGTGCGCCAGGACCTGTGGGGCTACGCGCCCGACGAGGCCCTGTCCAACGAGGACATGATTGCCGAGAAATACGTGGGTATCCGCCCGGCGCCTGGCTACCCTGCCTGCCCGGAACACGTCGTGAAGACCGACATGTTCCGCGTGCTGGACGGCGAGGACATCGGCATGATGCTGACGGACAGCTATGCCATGTACCCGGCGTCCAGCGTGTCGGGCTTTTACTTCAGCCACCCGCAGTCGCAATACTTCAACGTGGGCGTCATCGGCCAGGACCAGCTTGAGGACTACGCCCGCCGCAGCGGCCGCAGCATCGAAGACCTGAAGCGCACGCTGGCGCCCAACCTGGGCTGATGCGCCTAGCGCTGGGGCGCGGCGATGCGCCCCAGTATCTTCTCGATGGCCACGCCGATCGCGAGCACCTTGCGGTCCTCGCCCGGCAGGCCGTCGATCTCCAATCCCACCGGCAGACCTTGATTCGAAAGCCCCGCCGGCACGCTCAGGCCGGGCAGGCCCGCGTTGCTGCCGGGATCCACGTTGCGCGCCAGACGCGCAAAGGTCTCGAAACTGCTGGCCTCGGGCGTGGCGGCGGGCGGCGGGACCGGCACGGTGGGAAATAGCAGGCCGTCCAGCGCGTGTTCCTTGAAGGCGCGGCGATAGACCTCGATGAGTTCGCGCCGGCCGCTTGCGATGGCGTGTTCGTACAGCGGCTGCAACGGCAGGATCTGGCCGTCCGGCGTGGGCAGCACGCCCGGCACGATCAGGTTGTCGAAGATGCCTTTCACGTCGGGGCTGGAGATCTGAGCGACCACCTCGTCAAAGCTGACGCCCACGTGATAGCGCGCCAGATAGGCCGTCAGGTCGGGCTTCTGCTCAAACAGGCATAGGGGCATGCCGACTGCCGCGTTGGCGTCGGGGAGGTCGGGCATGTCCAGGTCCACCAGCGTTACACCGGCCGTGCGCAGCTTGTTCAAGGCGGCTTCGGAAACCGCCTGCACCTCGTGATCGAGATCGGCCCAGAAATAGGTGGCCACGCCCAGGCGGATGCTGGCCGGCGACAGGGGCGCCAGCGGCTCGGTCTGGCCCGTGAGGATCCCATCCAGCAGCACGATGTCGGCCATGCCGTTGGCGATGGGGCCTGGTGTGTCGCGCGTGTGAGAAATGGGGGTGATGCCCGCGCCGTCGTACCGGCCCACGGTGGGACGAAAGCCTGCCGATCCGTTCACCGAGGCGGGCAGGCGCACCGACGCGCCGGTATCGGTGCCCAGCGCGGCCGGCGCCAGCCGCGCGCCCACCGCCGCGCCGCTGCCCGACGACGAGCCGCCGGCGATCAGGCGCGCGTCGTAGGCGTTGCGCGTGCCATCGCCATCCGGGCCGGGGAAGGCGGTGTTGAAGCCGGACACGCCGAACGCCAGTTCATGCATGTTGGTCTTGCCCAGGATGACGGCGCCGGCTTCGCGCAGCCGCTGCACGACGGGTGCATCTTCGGCGGGGCGGAAGTCTTTTAGCGCCGGCGTCCCGGCCGTGTTCGGCAGCCCCGCGACGTGGATGTTGTCCTTGATTGCGATGGGCACGCCGCCCAGCGGGCCGTGGCCGGGCGCCGCATCGTAGGCGCGCGCCTGCGCCAGCGCGCCGTCGCGGTCGACGGTGATGAACGCATTCAGGTCCTGGCGGGCGCCGATTCGGTCCAGGCAGGCCTGGGTCAGCGCAACGCTGGTGAGGCGGCCCTCGCGGATGCGTGCCGCCGCCTCGGTGATGGTCAGGTCCGCCAGGTCGGCGGGCAAGGGCTGGTCGGTCGTGCTGGGCATGTCGCTTTTCCTTGGCTGTCGGTCGATCCGTATCTATACAGGGGCGGCGCGGGGGCTGTCGAGGGGCCTGTTCCGCCGCGAGTAGTGGAAAACCACGATGGCGCAAATTGGTGGACCAAATACGATTTGGTCAGACCAATTTGAGGCGCCATGACGTTGCAATCGCTTTCCAAGCCCGAAGTCTCCGCCGGCCGCATCGCGCCAGACCGCGGCTATCTGCGGCTGGCCGCGCAGATCCACGCGCTGGTGGCGCAGGGCGAATTCGCCGCGGGCCAGCGCCTGCCCGCCGAGCGCGCGCTGGCCGAGCGCTTCGACGTCAGCCGCACGTCCGTGCGCGAGGCCATCATTGCGCTGGAATTGCAGGGCGTGGTGGAAGTGCGCGGCGGATCGGGCATCTATGTCTGCGAACCGGACGCGAACCGTCCGTCCGCGATGCCGGAGGCGGGCGCCGGCCCCTTTGAGCTGCTGCGCGCGCGCTGCCTGATCGAATCCGAGATCGCCGCGCTGGCGGCCACCACCCGCACCGACGCAGACCTGGACCGCATCTTCGAGGCGCTGACGGCCATGCGCGACCGGATGACGGACAAGGACGCCAACGCCGAGGCCGACCGCCGCTTTCACCTGTGCATTGCCCAATCCACCGGCAACAGCGTGCTGCTGGCGACGGTGACGTCGATGTGGGATCAGGCCCGGGGTCCGATCTGGGAAAAAATGGAGCAGCATTTCCATACGCAGGCCTTGCGCCTGGCGTCGCAGGCCGATCATCAGCGCATCTTCGGCGCGCTGGTGGCCCGCGACACGCAGGAAGCGCGGCAGGCGATGCGCGAGCACCTGGAACGGGTGATCGGTGAATTTGCACAGGGGTGGCGCTGATGCTGAACTGCATGATCCACGGGGCGCAGGACCTGCGCCTGGACTCGTCGGCGCCGCAGCCGCTCGGACCGTCGCAGGTGCGCGTCGGCGTCAAGGCTGTCGGCATCTGCGGATCGGACCTGCATTACTACCGGCACGGCCGGGTGGGCGATTTTGTCATCCGTGAACCGCTGACGCCGGGCCACGAGGCGTCCGGGCAGGTGCTGGAGGTGGGCGCGGACGTGACGGCGGTCAAGCCCGGCGACCGAGTCGCGCTGGATCCGGCGCGCACCTGCGGCGTGTGCCGCTATTGCCGGCAGGGCGATTCCAATCATTGCGAGTCGGTGCATTTCTTCGGCAGCGCCAGCCGCTTTCCGCACATGCAGGGCGCGATGCGTGAAGAGGTGGTGGTGGACGAGCGGCAATGCGTGCCGGTGCCGGATTCGCTGTCGTTTGAGCTGGCGGCCTTTGGCGAGCCGCTGGCGGTCGCCCTGCATGCCGTGCGCAGCGCGGGGTCGCTGCTGGGCAAGACGGCCATGGTGGTGGGGGCGGGCCCCATCGGCGCGCTGATTCTGATGGCGGCGCGCCTGGCGGGCGCCAGCCGGGTCATCGTGGTGGACATCGTGGACCAGACGCTGGCGGCGTGCGCGCGGGTGGGCGCGTCGCAAACCATCAATGCGGCCGCAGATCCGGCCGCGCTGGACGCGCTGGCCGCGGGCAAGGGCACGGTGGACGTGTGCTTCGAGGCGTCGGGCAGTTATACGGGACTGGCGAGCTGCCTGCGCGCGGCGCGTCCGCGGGGCGTCGTCGTGACGGTGGGAACGCTGTCCGGCAGCAGCGCGGACTGCCCCTTCAACCAGATCATGGTCAAGAGCCTGTCGTGCATCGGCAGCTTCCGCTTCGTGGACGAATACGCGATGGCCGTCGATTGCCTGGCCCGCGGCCTGGTGGACGTGTCGCCGCTGCTGACGGCCGCGGTGCCCGTCGCGCGTGTGCACGACGCCTTTGCGCTGGCGGGTGATCGCAACCAGGCGATGAAAGTGATGGTGATGTTCTGATCCTGCGGCCGCCTCGTGCGGCCGTCCCTTTCCTGTAGCCGGAAGTCCAAGATGAAGATTACGAATGCACGCGTGATTGTCTGTTCTCCGGGCCGCAACTTCGTGACCCTGAAGATCGAAACCGACCAGGGCCTGACAGGCATTGGCGATGCGACGCTGAACGGGCGCGAGCTGGCGGTGGCCGCCTATCTGACCGAGCACGTCATCCCCTGCCTGATCGGGCGCGATGCGCATCAGATCGAGGATATCTGGCAGTACCTGTATAAGGGCGCTTACTGGCGGCGCGGGCCGGTCACGATGACCGCCATCGCCGGCGTGGACACCGCGCTGTGGGACCTGAAGGCCAAGGCCGCCGGCCTGCCTCTGTACCAGCTGCTTGGCGGCAAGAGCCGCAGCGGCGTGATGGTCTACGGCCACGCCAACGGCTCGGACATCGAGCACACCGTGGACGAGGTGCTGCGCTACGCCGACATGGGCTATCGCGCCATCCGCGCGCAAAGCGGCGTGCCGGGATTGGAAAAGGTGTACGGCGTGGGGCGCGGCACGTTGTTCTACGAGCCCGCCGACGCGGACCTGCCCAGCGAGCACGACTGGTCCACCGAAAAATACCTGCGCCACGCGCCGCAATTGTTCGACCGCATCCGCGACAAGCTGGGCTTCGAACACCATCTGCTGCACGACGTGCACCACCGGCTGACGCCCATCGAGGCCGCGCGGCTGGGCAAGTCGCTGGAGCCCTACAGCCTCTTCTGGATGGAAGACGCCACGCCCGCCGAGAACCAGGAGGCCTTTCGGCTGATCCGCCAGCACACCACCACGCCGCTGGCGGTGGGCGAAGTCTTCAACACCATCTGGGACTGCAAAGACCTGGTGCAGAACCAGCTCATCGACTACATCCGCACCACGGTTGTTCACGCGGGCGGCATCACGCACCTGCGGCGCATTGCCGACATGGCGTCGCTCTATCAGGTGCGCACCGGCTGCCATGGCGCCACGGACCTGTCGCCGGTCTGCATGGGTGCTGCGCTGCACTTTGACCTATGGGTGCCGAATTTCGGCATCCAGGAATACATGCGGCACACCGATGAAACCGACGCCGTCTTCCCGCACGCCTATACGTTCGAGCAGGGCATGCTGTATCCGGGCGAAGCGCCGGGCCACGGCGTCGACATCGACGAGAAACTGGCGGCGCGATATCCGTATCAGCGCGCCTATCTGCCCGTGAACCGGCTGCAGCACGACGGCACGCTATGGAACTGGTAGCCGATGGCGGCCGGCTGAACGCGGCCTCGCTGCACGGCCTGCCCGCGCAGGTGGCGCGTCCGGGTTATGACCGGGACGCGCTCGGCATCGGCATCGTGCATCTGGGCCTGGGCGCCTTCGTGCGCGCGCATCTGGCGGCGGTGAACGACGCGGCGATGCGCGCCGGGGCCGGGCCGGACTGGGGCATTTGCGGCGTCTCGCTGCGCCATGCCGACACGCGCGATGCGTTGGCGCCGCAGGACGGCCTGTATGCGTTGGCCCTGCGCGATGCCGATGGCAGCGGGGCGTCGCGGCAACGCTTGCGGGTCATCGGCAGCCTGCTTGAAACGCGGGTGGCGCCCGAGGATCCGCAAGCCGTGCTGGCGCGTATCGCCACGCCCGGCACTCGTATCGTCAGCATCACGGTCACCGAGAAGGGCTATTGCCACGATCCCGCCAGCGGCAGGCTGAATCTGGATCATCCCGATATCGTGCATGACCTTGCAAACCCGGCGGCGCCGCGCGGCGTCATCGGGTTCGTGGTGCACGGGTTGCAGCGCCGCCGCGCGGCGGGCCTGCTGGCAGTCACCGTCATGTCGCTGGATAACCTGCCGGCCAATGGCCGCCTGCTGCGGGCGCTGGTGGTGACGTTCGCGGCGCGCGTCGATCCCGCGCTGGCGGACTGGATCGCGTCGGCGTGCACGTTTCCCTGCTCGATGGTCGATCGCATCGTGCCCCGCACGACGGACGCCGATCGGCAGGAGATCGCTGCGGCGCTGGGCGTGCGGGACGCCTGGCCGGTGGTGGCCGAGCCCTATCTGGAATGGGTCGTCGAGGACCGGTTCGCGGCGGGCCGGCCGGACTGGACGGCGGGCGGCGCGCGCTTCGTGGCGGACGCCGCGCCGTTCGAGACGCTGAAGCTGCGCATGGTCAACGGCGCGCATTCCGCGCTGGCGTATCTGTCGGTGTTGGCGGGGTGGTCCACCGTCGACGAGGCGATGGCGCAGTCCGGCATGCGGCGGTTCCTGGGCGAGCTGATGCGTCAGGAGATCGAACCGACGCTGCCGCCGCTGCCGGGCCTGGATGTTGAGAAGTACCGGCAGGGGCTATTGCTGCGATTCGCCAATCCGGCGCTCAGGCACCAGACGCGGCAGATCGCGATGGATGGCTCGCAGAAGCTGCCGCAGCGGCTGCTGGACACCGTGCGCGACCGGCTGGCGGCGGGTGCGCCGATCCCAGGTCTTGCGTTGGCGGTGGCTGGGTGGCTTCTTTTCCTGCGTGGTCAGGATGAGGCCGGGCGCGTCTACGAGATTCAGGATCCGATGGCCGACGCGCTGGCGCATCGGTATGAACAGGCCGAACAGGCGGCGCGGCAGGCGGGCGAGGGACCCGCCGCGATGCTGGCGTGGGCAGGCGTCATGACGGGGTTTGAGCCGGTGTTCGGTGACCTGGGTCAGGAGCCGCGGTTCGTGCGGGTGGTGGGCGTGGCTGCGCAGCTGTTGCGCAGCCTGGGTGTGGCGGGCGCCTTGTCCGCGATGTATCGGGCGTCGGCGGGCTGATTCAGCCCGGCTTTTTCACCACGATCGTCGCTGTGTCGCTCGTGAAGGAGGCATCCTCGCGCACCTCGAAATGCGCGCGCACGACGTCCGGCGCGATACCGAACATATGGCGCAGCGCCGCGACCAGCGTGTCGGGCGTGCGCATCCGCGTGACCCACGACTGGAATTCCAGCGGCAGGCGGCGCGGGGCCAGTTCCTGCAGCGTGAAGCCGGCCTCGGTCAGCATGCGGGTCCATTCGGCCACCGAGTAATCGCGCACGTGCGAGGTGTCGCGGAGCACTTCGATGGTCTGCAACCAGGTGTCGAGCAGCGGTTCACCCGGCGACACCACGTCGGCGAACACGGCGATGCCGCCCGGCTTGAGCACGCGGAAGGCTTCGCGCAGGCCGCGTCCGGCGTCTTGCCAGTGGTGCGTGGAATAGCGCGACATCACCAGGTCGAATTCGCCGTCGCCGAACGGCAGGTATTCGGCCTTGCCCTGACAGGTGACCAGATTGGCGAACCCGCGCTTGGCGGCTTCGGCGGCGACCACGTCCAGCATCTGCTGCGACAGGTCGTAAGCGGTCACATGCGCGACCTTCGGCGCCACGTGAAAGCTCACGTGCCCGCCGCCACAGCCCAGGTCCAGCACGCGCGCGTCCGAATGCTGGCTGGCGATGGCGGCCATCTGCAGCAGGTCTTCGCCCTGGGCGTGGACGGCGCTGGTCAGGTAGGCGGCGGCGCGGGGGCTGAATTGGCGGTCGACGGCGGCGTCGTGTGAGCTGGCGGTCATGAGGGGTCCTTGTGTCGGGAAGGCTGTTGGATGCGGCCGGAATTGCTGCGGGTTTTGTTGCCGGGCATCCTTTCGGGATTGCGAAAGGATGCAGGCGCTAAGATAGGCGGGCCCGTATACACGTACAAGCCCATTACTCATCCTGGTATGACCACTTCCCCCCAGCCAGTCACCTCCGGCCACGAAGGCTCTCATCTACGCCGCCACGCGTTGGGCGAATTCGTGCGCAGCGCGCGGTCGCGCATCACGCCGCAGATGGCTGGCCTGCCCGAGGGATCGCGCCGCCGCACGCCCGGCCTGCGGCGTGAAGAGGTGGCGCAGCTTTGCGGCATCAGCGTCACCTGGTACACGTGGATCGAGCAGGGGCGCGAGGTCTCGGTGTCGCCATCGGTGTGGTCGCGCATCGCGGGCGTGCTGCAACTGGCGCGGGCGGAACGCGCATACCTCTTCGACCTTGCCGATTGCGCCGACCCGCAGCACGCCCGCGACGACGCCGGCGGCACGCCGGGCCCACTGCAGGAATGCGTGAACGCGATCAATGCGCCGGCCTATGTGCTGGACCGCGCCTGGAACGTGCTGGCCTGTAACGCGCCGCTTGTCGACCTGTTCGACCACTGGCCCGAGCGCGACCCCGAGCCCAACCTTCTGCGCTACATCTTCCTGGACCCCGCCGCGCGCGAGCTGGTGGTCGACTGGGACCAACGCGCCCGCCGCGTGGTGGCCGAATTCCGCGCCGACGCCGGCGCGCACCTGGACGAACCCGCGGTGCTGGCACTGCTCGACAGCCTTAGCCGGCAAAGCGTGGTCTTCTCGCACTGGTGGACGCGGCACGCGGTGGTCGAACGCGAAGGCGGCCTGCGCGAATTCCAGCACCCGCAACGCGGCAAGCTGGCGTACCAGCAGATCACGTTCCGCCTGGCGACGCACCCGGATCTGAAACTGGTGATGCTGCTGAGCGGGGCGGGTGTCTGACACCGGTCAGACCTGCCCCAAACGCTACGCCGCGTTTTCCTCGCCGAACAGGCTGTCCTGCATCCCGGCATCCACCAGCCCTTGCAGCAGCTTCTTGACCGGCGCAGGCAGCGCCATCGTCCCCAGCTTGTCCGCCGGCACCCAGCGCTCCGGGAGGGCCGGTTCGCGCAGGGCGACCGCGCGTACCGGCACCAGCCACGGGCGGATGTGCAGGCGGTAATGCGTGAATGTGTGGGCGAAGGCAGCCAGTTCGAAGCGCTGCTCCGGCTCCAGCCCCAAAGCGCGTGATGCGCTGTCGGGGTCGCCTGCCGCGTCGAACTCCGGCAGGCTCCACAGCCCGCCCCAGATGCCCGGTTCGGGACGCTGCTGCAGCAGGAAAGCGCCCTTGTGCCGTAGCACCAACATACAGGTCTCGCGCTCGGGAATCGCCTTGCGCACCTTGGGCGTGGGCAGCTCTGCCTGACGCCCCTCGCGGCGGGCGACGCAGGTCTCTGCCACCGGGCATCTGTCGCAGGCGGGCTTGCCGCGCGTGCAAAGCGTGGCGCCCAGGTCCATCAACCCCTGCGTGTAGGCCGCCATGTCCAGTCCGGGCGCGGCATCCACCTGCGCATGCGCCAGCGCCCAGAGACGCTGCTCGACTTCACGCTTGGCGGGGTCGCCCGCAATGCCGAAGTGGCGTGTGAATACGCGCTTGACGTTGCCGTCCAGAATCGGCGAGCGCTCGCCGTTCGAGAACGCGGCAATGGCCGCAGCGGTCGACCGGCCGATACCCGGCAGCGTGGCGATGGCCTCGGCAGTGGGCGGAAAGCGGCCGTCCCAGTCGCGCACGATTTCCTGTGCGCAGCGGTGCAGGTTGCGGGCGCGGGCGTAGTAGCCCAGGCCGGCCCAGTACGGCATCACGTCTTCCTGCGAGGCGGCGGCCAGTGCCGCCACGTCCGGAAAGCGTTGCAGGAAACGCTCGTAATAGGGGATGACGGTCGCCACCTGCGTCTGCTGCAGCATGATTTCAGAAAGCCAGATCCGATAGGGATCCCGGGTGTTCTGCCAGGGGAGATCGTGGCGGCCATGCTGGCGCTGCCAGGCGACGATGCGAGGGGCGAAGTCCATGCCGGCAATTATCGCATCGCCCTATTGCCCGCCTGGGAGCCAGGAGTTACAACCGAAAGGACTAACGCCAGCCGGCCCCGTTTTTTCGGGCGGCGGGCGCGGCAAGCGCGATTCCGCCCGCAGAGGCGCGAACGCATCAGGACTTCACTTTCACGGCCCTTGTTGGCCCGCGTGCGTTCTGGCTAGAGGCGCGCGAAGCTGGTGGGGGCATCCGATGTTGGAGTAGACATGAATGCCCCCCTTACGCCCGCCGTCCGCGCGGCGCTTGAGTCCGTCCAGCTCGACGACAAATACACCCTGCAATCCGGCCGCGCGTGGATGAGCGGCATCCATGCGCTGGTGCGGCTGCCCATGATGCAGCGCGTGCGCGATGCGCAGGCGGGGCTGAACACGGCGGGATTCGTGTCGGGGTATCGGGGCTCGCCGCTGGGCGGCGTCGACCAGAACATGTGGAAGGCCGCCGCCCATCTGAAGGCGCTCCACGTCGAATTCCAACCCGGCATCAACGAAGACCTGGCCGCCACGGCGGTGTGGGGCTCGCAGCAGGTGAACCTCTTTCCGGGCGCGAAGTACGACGGCGTGTTCGGCATGTGGTACGGCAAGGGACCGGGCGTGGACCGCTGCGGCGACGTCTTCAAGCATGCCAACGCGGCCGGAACCGCGCGCCACGGCGGCGTGCTGGTGGTGGCGGGCGACGACCACCCCGCCAAGTCCTCGACCCTGCCGCACCAGAGCGATCACATCCTGAAGGCCTGCATGATTCCGGCGCTGTTCCCCGCCAGCGTGCAGGAAGTGCTGGATTACGGCCTGCATGGCTGGGCGATGAGCCGCTACGCGGGCGTGTGGGTGGGCATGAAGTGCATCACCGACATCGTGGAGGTGTCGGCGTCGGTCGACGTGGACCCCCATCGCGTGCGCATCGTGCTGCCCGAGGATTTCCAACTGCCGCCGGACGGCCTGAACATCCGGCTGCCCGACACGCCGTTGCAGCAGGAGGCGCGGCTGCTGGACTACAAGCTGTACGCCGCGCTGGCCTATGCGCGCGCCAACGGGCTGAACCGCGAGCTCTGGGAGGTGCCGCAGCGCGATGCGCGCTTCGGCATCATGACGTCCGGCAAGGCGTATCTGGACACACGCCAGGCGTTGTCGGACCTGGGCCTGTCCGAAGACGTGTGCCGGCGTATCGGCCTGCGCCTATTCAAGGTGGGCATGGTGTGGCCGCTGGAGTCCGCCGGGACGCAGCGGTTCGCCGAAGGGCTGGACGAGATCCTGGTCGTGGAGGAAAAGCGCCAGGTGCTGGAGTATCAGCTGAAGGAGGAACTGTTCAGCTGGATCGGCAGCGGCAAGAAGATTCCGCGCGTGGTGGGCAAGTTCGACGACAAGGACGGCGGCGAGTGGGCCGTGCCGCAAGGCAACTGGCTGCTGCCGGCGCACTACGAGTTCTCGCCCGCGATGGTCGCCAAGGCCATCGCGGCGCGCCTGTTGCGTTTCGCGTTGCCGGACGACGTGCGCGCCGGCATCGAGGCCCGGGTGGAATTCATCCGCGCGCGCGAAGCGGCGCTGGCGCGCCCGCGCGTGGTCGAAGAACGCAAGCCCTGGTTCTGTTCGGGCTGTCCGCACAATACGTCGACACGCCTGCCGGAAGGTTCGCGCGGCATGGCGGGCATCGGCTGCCATTACATGGTGCGCTGGATGGACCGCAGCACCGACGTCTTCACGCAGATGGGCGGCGAGGGCGTGCCGTGGCTGGGGCAGGCGCCGTTCACCGAGGAAAAACACGTCTTCGCGAACCTGGGCGACGGGACCTACTTTCATTCGGGGCTGCTGGCGATCCGCGCGGCCGTGGCCGCCAAGGCGCCCATCACGTACAAGATCCTGTTCAACGACGCGGTGGCGATGACGGGCGGGCAGCCGGTGGACGGCCCCATCAGCGTGCCGATGATCACTCGCCAGGTGGCGGCCGAGGGCATCGAGAAGATCGTGGTGGTGACGGACGATCCCGGCAAGTACGTGGACGTGTCCGACCTGGCGCCGGGCGTGCCGGTTCGGCATCGCGACGAGCTGGACGCCGTGATGCGCGAGCTGCGCGAGTGTCCCGGCGTGTCGGTGCTGATCTACGACCAGACCTGCGCGACCGAGAAGCGCCGCCGCCGCAAACGCAACGCCTATCCGGACCCGGCGCGTCGCGTGGTCATCAATGAACGCGTGTGCGAGGGCTGCGGCGATTGCTCGTCGAAGTCGAACTGTCTGTCGGTGGAACCGCTGGAGACGGAGTTCGGGCGCAAGCGCAAGATCAACCAGTCGAGCTGCAACAAGGACTTCTCCTGTCTGAAGGGCTTTTGCCCGAGTCTGGTGACGGTAGAGGGCGGCAAGCTGAAGAAGCCGCCTGCGCTGGCGCAATCGGGCGGCGTGCCGGACGAGGATGTGCCGGCGCCCCGTGTGCGTAGTCTGGATGTGCCTTATGGCGTCTTCATCGCGGGGGTGGGCGGCACGGGCGTGGTGACGATCGGGCAGTTGCTGGGCATGGCGGCGCATCTGGAGGGCAAGGGCTGTTCGGTGCTGGACATGGCGGGGCTGGCGCAAAAGGGTGGCGCGGTGTTTTCGCACGTGGTGCTGGCGGGCACGCCGGATCATCTGCTGAACACGCGGGTGGCGATGGGCGAGGCAGATCTGCTGCTGGCGGGCGACTTGGTGGTGGCGACGAGCGCGGAGGCGATGGCTCGCGTGAGTCCGGGGCGCACGCACGTGCTGCTGAACAGCGACACGGCGCCGACCGCGGCGTTCGTGTCGAACCCGGGCTGGACATTGCCGGGCGCCAACCTGACGGCGGATCTGCAGAGCGCGTGCGGCAAGGACAACCTGGACGCGGTGGATGCGGCGGCGATGGCGGTGGTGCTGCTGGGCGATGCGATCTATTCGAATCCGCTGATGATGGGCTACGCGTTTCAAAAGGGCTGGATACCGCTGTCGCGCGCGGCGCTGTTGCGGGCGATCGAGCTGAACGGCCAGCAGGTGCCGAACAATCTTGCGGCCTTTGCGTGGGGACGGCGCGCGGCGCACGAGCCGGCGGCGGTGGCGCGCTTGATGGCCAATGGCGGGGTGCCGGCCGCGCAGCCGGAAGACATCATCGAAATCACGCGGCCGCGGGTGGCGAGTCCAGTGGTGGATCTAAAGAAGCCGGCGGGTGAATTGGCACAGATGGTGGCGGTGCGCAAGGCGTTCCTGACGCAGTATCAGAACGCTGACTATGCCAAACAGTACACGGATCTGGTGGACAAGGTGACGCACGCGGAGCGGGAGGCTACGGGCACGAACCGGCTGACGGTGGCGGTGGCGCGGTATTACTTCAAGCTGATGGCTTACAAGGACGAGTACGAGGTGGCTCGGTTGTATTCGGATGGGGAGTTTTTAAAGCGGGTGGGCGAGCAGTTCGAGGGGGACTGGAAGCTGCGCTTTCATCTGGCGCCGCCGGTGTTGGCGCGGCGGGATAAGGATGGGCATCTGGTGAAGCGGTCTTATGGGCCGGGGATGCTGAAGGTGTTTCGGGTGCTGGCAAGGATGCGGTTCTTGCGGGGGTCTCGGTTTGATCCGTTCGGGTATACGAAGGAGCGGCGGGCTGAGCGGGAGTTGATCCGGGAGTATCGGGAGACGATGACGGCGATTCTGGGGAAGTTGAATCGCGGGAATCTGGATAAGGCGGTGGCGTTGGCTAGCGTACCCGAGGAGATTCGCGGGTATGGGCACGTGAAGGAGGCGTCGATGGTGCGGGCTGAGGCGATGCGGGAGGAGTTGTTGAAGGGGTTTACTGCGAGGGTGGTGGCGATTGGGGTTCGGGCGGCTTGATGATGCTTTATGGGTATTGCCGCAGGGTGAGTTCTTGAGACGACCAGTGCCGCGTGTTATTGCTCGAGAGTGAGTTCTTGAGACGACCAGTGCCGCGTTTTTGCTCGAGAGTGAGTTCTTGAGGCGCGCGGTGTGGCGGTATTGCGGCGAGTTGAATTCTTGAGACGCCCGGCGCGTCGTGGGCCTGGGGTGGGTGGGGCTACGATTGCGGTCCGGAGCCTTCGCTCCGGACTGCCCCGTGCTCATCCTCGTTGCCGCCTGCGGGGGCTGCCTTCGGATTCCGCCGGGCGCATCTACACGCCCCGCCCACCCCAGGCCCACGCCGCACCGGGCTCTACTGTTGAATCTCTACGGGCGTTGGGGCGGATTGGGTTCTTGAGGTTCTTGCACGCATTCGTCTGGGAGAGAAGCAGCTTGCGATGCCCGTCACCGTTCGGCCGCGCGGGCGGCCTCCGGTGACTTACGCGGCGTCTTGCGTCGTGGCGATGACGCTTCGCGTGTGGCTGCTTCTGCTCCAGGTGTCTGACACCCTGGTGAGATTCGCTTCATGCCTAGTGCGTCTCCCAAGGGTGTCAGACACCGCCGGCTAGCCAATAACCGACGCCTTACTTCGTCACGCCAGCCGACCAGCCCTTCGACAACTCCACAGCCTGCCGCCACCGCTTCATCCGCGCATCCCGCACGGATTGGGGCCAGGAGGGCGTGAAGGTGCGTTCGGCCTGCCACTTCGATGCAAATTCTTCCTGACCCGACCAGAAGCCCACGGCCAAGCCAGCGAGGCCCGCTGCGCCGAGAGCAGTGGATTCGGGGACCCGCGGACGTACAACCGGAACGCCCAGAATGTCAGCCTGCATCTGCATCAGCAAATCGTTGCGGGCAGCGCCGCCATCGACGCGCAATTCCGTCAAAGCGATGCCGCTGTCCGCGTTCATGCACGTCAGCAGTTCGGCGCTTTGCAGGGCGATGGATTCCAGCGTGGCACGTGCGATGTGGGCGCGTGTGGTGCCGCGAGTCAGGCCAACAAGGGTGCCGCGCGCGTAGGGATCCCAGTGGGGGGCGCCCAGGCCGGCGAAGGCCGGGACCATGAACACGTCGTCGGTGTCCGAGACGCTGGCGGCCAGGGATTCGATTTCTTCTGAACGCTGGATGATGCCCAATCCGTCTCGCAGCCACTGGACCGCAGCGCCCGCCACGAAGACGCCGCCCTCCAGCATGTAGGTCGGCTTCCATTTGTCCTGGCCGGGTTGGGGCAGGCCCCAGCCGACGGTGGATAGCAGGTTGTTGCGCGATTCAACGGGCTTGTCGCCCACGTTCATCAGCATGAAGCAGCCGGTGCCGTAGGTGTTCTTGGCCATGCCGGGCGTGAAGCAGGCCTGGCCGAAGGTGGCGGCCTGCTGGTCGCCCGCCACGCCCGCGATGGGCACGGAGCCGCCCAGCCATTCGGGGAGAGCGTCGCCAACGATGGCGCTGCTGGGCGCGATCTGCGGCAGGACGCTGCGCGGGATGTTGAGCAGCGCCAGGATGTCGTCGTTCCAGTCCTGCGTGTGCAGGTCGAACAGCATCGTGCGCGAAGCGTTGCTGGGGTCGGTGCTGTGGACAGCGCCGCCGGTCAGTTGCCAGATCAGCCACGTGTCGACGGTGCCGAAGGCCAGTTCGCCGCGTTCGGCCAGGCGGCGTGCGCCGGGCACGTGGTCCAGCAGCCAGGCCAGCTTGGTGCCGGAAAAGTAGGCGTCGACGACCAGACCCGTGCGCGCCTGCAGGAAGTCGCCGTGGCCGTCCTGGCGGAGCTGGTCGCACATCGGGGCGGTGCGGCGGTCCTGCCAGACGATGGCGCGGGCCAGCGGACGGCCGGTCGAGCGTTCCCAGATGAGCGTGGTCTCGCGCTGGTTGGTGATGCCGATGGCGGCGATGTCGGCGGCTGCCGCGCCGGCGTTGCGCAGGGCTTCGCGGGCGACGTCGAGCTGGCTGTGCCAGATCTCGTTGGCATCGTGCTCGACCCATCCCGGACGCGGATAGTGCTGGCGGAATTCACGTTGGCCCACGCCGCGGACCACGCCGTCGCGGTCGAACACGATGGCTCGGGAGCTGGTCGTGCCCTGGTCCAGGGCTAGGACAAATTCATTCGTCGTCACTGTTTTTCGCGCCGTTCAGGTGAGCCCCGGCCAGCGGGTCGAGGCGTCTAAAGGAGAAAGTCGATGCCATGCACAGCAGGCCGATGACGATGAAGCCGGCAACCACGTCGCTGACGGCCAAGGTTTCGGCGCCGCGCAACGACATGCTGATGTTCAGCGTGACCGCGGCCACCCCGACGCCCAGCGTGATGCCCAGTTGCTGGGCCATGGCCGAAAAGCTGCTGGCGCGGCTCATCTTGGCGGGCGGGATGTCGGCATAGGTTAGCGTATTTACCCCCGTGAACTGCAACGACCGGAAGAAGCCGCCCACCAGCAGGATGGCGATCATCAGCCAGACGGGCGTGGCCGGGTTGAAGGCGCCGCAGACGATGATGAAACCGCCCGTCAGCACCGCGTTCAGGGTCAGCACGCGCCGAAAGCCGAAACGCTGGACGATGGGCGTGGCGACGAATTTCATCAGCAGCGCGCCGGCGGCGCTGGCGAAGGTGATGAGACCGGCCGAGAACGGCGAAAGCCCAAAGCCCACCTGCAGCAGCATGGCCAGGAGGAACGGCGTGGCGCCGACCGCGAAGCGGCACAAGTTGCCGCCCAGCGTGGAGATGGCGAAGGTGGGAATCCGCATCAGGGACAGGTCGATGATGGGATGTTCGGTGCGCCGCGCGTGCACCCCGTACAGCAGTCCGCACACGATGCCCACGGCGATGAGGCCGAGCAGCATGGGCAGCGGCATCACGTCGCGGCCGATGGCCTCGAAGCCGGTGACCAGCGTGGCCAGGCAGCCGGCGCTAAGCAGAAAGCCGACCCAGTCGAGCCGCGGCGTGCCGGTCTCGCGGATTTCCGTGACATACCGCAGCACCAGAAAAATGCCCAGGAACCCGATCGGGATGTTGATCAGGAAGATCCAGTGCCACGACATGTACGTGACCATGAAACCGCCCAGCGGCGGTCCGATCACCGGGCCAAGCAGCGCCGGGATCGACAGGAAGGACATGGCTTTCAGCAGATCCTGCTTGGGGACGGTGCGCAACAGGATGATCCGCCCCACGGGCACCATCATGGCGCCCGCCATGCCCTGGACGATCCGGGCCAGAACGAGCTGCGGCAGGTCCTGCGAAATGGCGCAGGCGACGGAGCTGAGGGTGAACAGGCCGATTGCGGTAATGAATACGCGCCGGGCGCCGTAGCGGTCGGCCGCCCAGCCGCTGATCGGCACGAAAACGGCGACTGCCAACAGGTACGAGGTGATGGCCACGTTGAGCCGCACCGGGGTGGATCCCAGGGCCCGGGCCATGGCGGGCAGGGCGGTCGCCACGACCGTGGCGTCCAGCATCTGCATGAACAGCGCGCACCCGACGATGAAGGGAATCATGCGCGCCGCGCGCACAGCATCCGGGGTTGAGGGGGGAGCGGGATTGGCTGCGGCGGCGGATTCTGCGGGCATGTCGGACGGCTGCGGTGGAAGCCTGACGATTGTAACGCCGGGGATTCGGCCGCCGTGAAGTAAACTCGAGACATCTGCAACCTAATGAAATTGGCGTCATGGCGACCAACTACGAATCCGAGATCACCCAGTTCCTCAAGGACTTCAAGAAATCCCACCCTGGCACCGAAGAGCGCCAGCGCGAGGGACGCGCCCGCCTCTGGGACAAACCGCAGGATCAAGAGCTGCTCGAAGGGTTCCGCGCGGCACGCGTGGCGCAAAGGCCGTACGTGTATCAGGCCGACTGATACCTTTGCGGCAAACATGGTCCAGAACCCCTCGGTGCCAGGCGATGCCCTGGCCAAGCTAGTGGCACCGTCCGTCGACAGCACGCCCGACACCATCGATAGCGTGGCGTTTGCGCGTCTGTATGGCGAACCGCTGTTCCAGATGCCGACGGACCTGTACATCCCGCCCGATGCGCTGGAAGTCTTTCTCGAAGCTTTCGAAGGGCCGCTGGACCTGCTGCTTTACCTGATCCGCAAGCAGAACTTCAACGTTCTGGACATTCCCATGGCGGATGTCACGCGGCAGTACCTGTCGTATGTGGATCAGATCCGCATCACCAACCTCGAACTGGCCGCCGAATACCTCCTGATGGCGGCCATGCTCATCGAGATCAAGTCGCGCATGCTGCTGCCGGTCAAGAAGACCGACACCGGCGAAGAGCCCGAAGATCCCCGCGCCGAACTGGTCCGCCGCCTGCTCGAATACGAGCAGATGAAGCTGGCCGCCCAGAAACTGGACAAGATGCCGCAGCTGGGCCGCGACTTCGTCAGCAGCCAGGCTGTGGCCGACCTCAGCGTCGAGCGCGCGCTGCCCGACGTCAGCGTGGACGACCTGCGCGCGGCCTGGGCCGACATCATGAAGCGGGCCAAGCTGAACCAGCACCACCACATCACGCGCGAGCAACTGTCTGTGCGCGATCACATGACGCACATCCTGCGCCGGTTGAACGACGTGCGTTTCATGGAATTCGGCGACCTCTTCATGGAGCGCGTCCGCGAGGGCGCGCCCGCCGCGGTCGTCGTCGTGCATTTCATTGCCATGCTCGAACTGGCGCGCGAATCGCTGTTGGAGATCACGCAGGCGGAGCCGTATGCGCCCATCTACGTGCGCCTGGCCTACACCAGCGTGGCGGCCGTCGCGGCCTGATCCTGACCGGGCTCGCGCCCACTCCGGAGATTCCCTTGAAAGTCGTACACACCATCCAGGAATTGCGCGATCACCTGCGCGGACAGAACCGCGTGTCGTTCGTGCCCACCATGGGCAACCTGCATGAAGGCCATCTGTCGCTGATGAAGCTGGCGCGCCAGCATGGCGATCCCGTGGTGGCCAGCATCTTCGTGAACCGCCTGCAGTTCGGCCCGAACGAGGATTTCGACCAGTATCCGCGCACCCTGGCCGCCGACATCGAAAAGCTCGAAGCGGCGCGCGACGTCTATGTGCTGTTCGCGCCCAACGAGCGCGAGATGTACCCCGAGCCGCAGAATTTCCGCATCCAGCCGCCCGATGATCTGGGCGACATCCTGGAAGGCGAATTCCGTCCCGGCTTTTTCGCCGGCGTCAGCACCGTCGTGCTGAAGCTGTTCTCCTGCGTGCAGCCGCGCGTGGCGGTGTTCGGCAAGAAGGACTACCAGCAGCTCATGGTGGTGCGCAACATGTGCCGCCAGTTCCAGTTGCCCGTCGAGGTGCTGGCGCACGAAACCGTGCGCGCGGCCGACGGACTGGCGCTGTCCTCGCGCAACCGCTACCTGACTGACGCCGAGCGCGCCGAGGCGCCGGCGCTGTACGCCGAGCTGCAGGAGATCGGCCGCCGCCTGGCCCAGGGCGAACGCGATGCCGCCGCGCTGGAGAACGAGGCAGTCCAGCGGCTGACGCAGCGCGGCTGGCAGGTCGACTACGTGGCCCTGCGCCGCCAGCGCGATCTGAACCGCCCCGAGGCCGCCGACTTGCAGGCGGGCGAACCTGTCGTGGTGCTGGCCGCCGCCAAGCTGGGCGCCACGCGCCTGATCGACAACCTGGAATTGGTCTATACGGCCTGAAGCGGGGCGGGGATGGGCGGTCGATACGGGGCGCTTGATGCGAGGCGTTTTCATCAGCCCCTATCAGAATTGCTAGCTTACGGCGGCCCGGCCGGCGGGGCAGACTGTTTGCAATCCTATATTGCAAACGAGCTTCCATGCCCTTTCCTCACCCCGAACTCGACGCCGCCCTTTCATCCCTGACCGCCCGCGAACGCCAGATCGTCGAATACGTGGCGGCAGGGCGCGCCAACAAGGTCATCGCCATCGACCTGGGCATTTCCCTGCGCACCGTGGAGGCCCACCGCGCCCGCATCTTCGCCAAGCTCGGCGCGCGCAATGCCATGCAGCTCGCCTGCCGGCTGTGCGCCCATGGGCAGTCCGGCGCATCGCCCGTCCCCGGGGCAAGCTGGCCGTCCCGCAACATGCCGCCTCCCGTCCGGCCCGGCCCACAGCCGCAGGTATTGCACGAGCCCGCCAGTGAGTACGGCGATTGCCCGGCAAAGCCCGAGGTTCCTCCTTGATGGCGATCCGACGGCCGGCCAAAGAATTCGGGCCTGACGAACAAGGTGTTCGTCAGGCCCGGGAAGGGTGCGGCGGCGTTGCGTGCAGCGGCGTTGTTTCCGGCAGCGATCAAACGCCGCAGGCGGACACCCGAACGATCAGGGGCACTTGGGCGCCGCGGCGCTGGCCAGTTCGTCGATCGGGTCCAGATCCGGCTGGCGGGTCAGGTTGTAGTTCAGGTTGGGCGTCTGGCCGCCAATGGAGCGCACGCGCAGCACGTTGTTGGCCGCGACCAGGAATTCCACGCGGACATTGCCTTGGCCGTCCATCAGGATGACGCGCGGCGGGCGTTCGTCGGTGGCGTCCCAGCAACCTTGCTCGGAAACCGGCGGACCCTTCTTGGGATCGTTGTCCAGGTAGGCGGTGCGGCCGCGCCAACGGCCATTGGGCGCCAGCGTCAGCGTCACGCGCTGGGCGGTGCACTGCATGGCAGGCGAAAAACACGGCAGCGTGCCCATGTAGGTTTGCGGCTGCGGCACCAGGCTGTGGGTGATGCCGTTGGCCGCCGGGGCGGGTGCCGCGGCGGCGGGCGCCGAGCTGCCCGAGCCACCTTCGGCGCCTTCCGGCACGGCTTGGCCGTCTTCGGTGGTCTGGCCGGCGGCAACGGCCTGCTGGTTTTGGTTCTGTTGGCGGCGTGCGTCGGGCTTGAGCTCGATCTGCACTTGCGACGGGGCGCGGATGACAGTGCGGTAGCCGGCGCCCGACCCTTGGTACTGCGCGTCGGTCACGGTGCTTTCGGGCGGCAGGTCGTAATAGCCTTCGGCTTTCTGCTTGGCGCATCCGGTTGCGGCGATCACGGTGCCCGCTAGCAGCAGCCCCATGACGCTGAGTTTGCGGGAGCGGGAAACGTTGTCTACGCGCGCGGCCATGGCAGCTTATCCGTGAATTGAGTCTGTCTCCGATTTTACGCACTTATGCGAAGATTCGATACGTTCCCCTTAGCCGTTCCCGGGCATCCGGGCACTTTATGCACAAATTACGACAGCGCCGCGTGCGGCGCTTCATTCCTTGCGCCATCGCCCGCCAGTCGGATGGGCTGGCGCGCCCGGGCCATGAGGGGCGGTGACGCCGATGTGGCAAGTCTTTGATCTACCCCTGGGCGTCTTCGTCGGCGTGGCGGCGCTGGCCGGGCTGTTCGCCGGCAACTGGTTGACGGTGCTGACGCATCGGCTGCCGCGCATGATGGAGCGCGAATGGCAGGCGCAGTGCCTGGACGCCGCCGGCAAGCCGCGGCCCGCGGGCCACTATGGCCTGCTGGCGCCGGCCTCGCACTGTCCCGCCTGCGAGGCGCCCATCGAAAGAATGGCCCGGATTCCCGTGCTCGGCTGGTTGCTGCTGCGCGGCCGGTGCGCGGCCTGCCACGCGCCCATCGGCTGGCGCTATCCCGTCATCGAACTCCTGACCTGCGCGCTGTTCGCGGCCTGCGCGCTGCGCTTTGGCGCGACGCCGATCGCGGTGGCGGCCATGGGCCTGTCGGCCATGCTGGTGGCGCTGGCATGGATCGATTTCGAAACGACGCTGCTGCCCGACGTCCTGACCCAGCCCCTGGTGTGGGCGGGCCTGCTCGTGAACCTGTTCGACGCGTTCACCAGCGTGCAGACGGCTGTGGTTGGCGCGGTGGCCGGTTATCTGTTCCTGTGGGTTATCTTTCATGTGTTCCGCCTGTTGACCGGGCGCGAAGGCATGGGGCAGGGCGACTTCAAGCTGCTGGCCGCGCTAGGTGCGTGGTTCGGCGTCGAGGCCTTGCCGATGCTGCTGCTCAGCGCGTCGCTGGTGGGTGTGCTGATCGGCGGGGCGCTGACGCTCATGGGCCGCGCCAGCCGCGGCCAGCCCTTGCCCTTCGGCCCGTATCTGGCGCTGGCCGGGCTGGTCATGCTGCTGCTGGGCGGCGAGCAAGGCCTGTTGCCGTTCATGAATTAGGCGCCGCACCCCGCAACGCCTATCAAGCAAGACACAAAGGAAAGGCAGCATGTTCAACATTGGTCTGACGGGCGGCATCGGCTCGGGCAAGTCCCGCGTGGCGGACATGCTGGCGGAGTGGGGCGCGGCGTTGGTCGACACCGACGAGATCGCGCGCTCTCTCACCGCCGCCGGCGGCGCCGCGATGCCCGCGATCGAACGCGAATTCGGACCGCAGGCCTTGACGCCCGACGGCGCCCTGGACCGCGCGTGGATGCGCACGCAGGCATTCGCCGATCCGCAGGTGCGGCGGCGGCTGGAAGCGGTGCTGCATCCAGCCATCGGCCGCGAAACGGAACGCCAGGCCGCGGCCGCGCGCGGATCGTATCTGGTCTTTGTGGTGCCGCTATTGGTTGAGTCCCTGGACCGTTGGCGAGACCGCGTGGATCGTATCTGCGTGGTCGATTGCGATCCCGAAACGCAGGTGGCTCGCGTGCAGCAGCGCAGCGGGCTGACGGAGCAGGACATCAGGCGTATCATGGCGGCACAGGCTGCGCGGGCACGCCGGTTGGAGGTCGCGGACGACGTCATACTCAACGACGCAACGACAACGCCGGAACAGTTGCGCGCGCGGGCGTTGACCTTGCATGACCGCTGGCTGGCGCTGGCGACCACCACGGGCCGGTAAGCCAGCGGCTGCCGGCACCCCTGAAAATTCTTGGCCCGCCGGCCAACCACTTGATAGGGCCTGTAAAAAAGCGTGATTGTTTACGAATATCCCTTCAACGAGCGCATCCGTGCTTATCTGCGGCTGGAATACCTGTTCGACAGGCTCTTCTTCTTTGTTCGCGAAGGGGACTCACGCCAGCATCAGGTTGCCGTTACCTCCCTATTCGATCTGCTCGACGCGTGCGAACGCACCGACGTGAAAGGCGCGGTCCTGCAAGACCTCGAACGCCAGCGCCTTGCGCTGGTGGGGCTGCGCGATCATCCGGGCGTTGCGCAGGATGCGCTGGAAGGCATGCTGCGCGAAATGGAAAAGGTGGCCAGCGCGCTGGCCCCCCTGGGCAAGACCGGCCAGTCGCTGCGCGAAAACGAATGGCTGACCAGCCTGCGCGGCCGCCTGTCGGTGCCCGGCAGCGCCACGCAGGTCGACATGCCTTCGTACTATGCCTGGCAGAACAAACCCGAAGCCGCGCGCTGCGCGGACCTGCAGGCCTGGGTTACGCCTTTCATTCCCCTCTACGACGGCCTGACCCTGGCGCTGCGCCTGTTGCGCGAGTCCGGGCGCAAGACCGACATCGTGGCCGAGCAGGGCGCCTATCAGCAGATGCTGGGCGGCAAGCAGTTCCAGCTTTTGCGCGTCTGGGTGGACCCCACTCATGGTGTCTTTCCCGAGATCAGCGCCAATAAGTACATGATCTGGATACGTTTTTCCACCCAGGACGGGGAATTCAAGCCCCAGCAGGTGGCCCGCGACGTGTCATTCCAGATGACCCTGTGCAGCGCTTAGGCTGAAGTTACGCAGGGTTTCGCTGCCCGGATTCCTGTTGCGGGTCGTTTCAGCATGACGGTCATCAGGGCCGAAACCGGGACGGTCTAGTAGACAATACGGCTTTCCTTCCGAGTGTGCCGGAACCGTCTCCATGTCCGATAGCCGTCCTGTATCCCCAACCTCCCGCTGGAGCCGTCGCCGTGTGGTCGGCTTGGGTCTGCTGCTCCTCGTCGTGGCGGCGATCGCGTGGTTGGTGCTCCGGCCCTCGGCCAAACAGGGCGGTCCGGGGGGACGGGCCGGCGGCCGGCCTCCCATGGCAGCCATGGCCAACCTGCCCGTGCCGGTGCGGATTGCCACCGCCGCCCAGCAGGACATCGACATCTTCCTGCGCTCGCTCGGCACCGTCACCGCCTACAACACCGTCACCGTCCGAAGCCGCGTCAGCGGCGAACTGGTCGACGTCGCCTTCCAGGAAGGCCAGCAGGTCAAGGCCGGCGACCTGCTCGCGCAGGTGGATCCGCGCGCATTCCAGGTGGCCCTGGACCAGGCGCGCGGCACGCAGATGCAGAACCTTGCCCAGCTTGAAAACGCCCGCCGCGACCTGCAACGCTACCAGGCCCTCTTCAAGCAGGATTCCATTGCCCGTCAGCAGGTCGACACGCAGGCCGCGCTGGTGCGCCAGTACGAAGGCACGGTCAAGAGCGACCAGGCCAATGTCGACAATGCCAAGCTGCAGCTCGACTACGCGCGCATCACCGCGCCGATCAGCGGCCGCCTGGGTCTGCGCCAGGTCGACCGCGGCAATCTGGTGTCCAGCTCGGACACCAACGGTCTTGTCGTCATCACCCAGACCCAGCCGATTTCCGTCGTCTTCACCCTGCCCGAAACGCAACTGCCCGAAGTGCGCGCCGAACTTGCCGCTGGCAAGACGCTGACGGTCGACGCCTATGACCGCGCCGATACCCGCCGCATTGCAACCGGCAAGCTCGAGACGCTGGACAACCAGATCGACGTCGCCACCGGCACGCTCAAGCTCAAGGCCCGGTTCGACAACGCCGACGATGCCCTTTTCCCCAACCAGTTCGTCAACGTGCGTCTGCACGTGCTGACCCGCAAGGACGTGACCGCCATTCCGACGGCTGCGGTCCAGCAGGGCTCGGCCGGCGCATTCGTCTTCCTGGTGCAGGACGACAACACGATCGCGGTGCGCCAGGTGAAGCTGGGCGCCATCAACAGCGGCATGGTCGCCGTCAACGAGGGCTTGAAGCCGGGCGACCGCGTCGTCACCGAAGGCACCGACCGCCTGCGCGCCGGCGCCAAGGTCGAAATCCTGGGCGGCGCCGAAGTCATTCCCGCCACCCGCGACAAGACGCTCGGCGCGGGGGCGCCGGCCGGCACCACGCCCGCGTCCAAGTAAGCCGAGAACGCCGTGAGCCCGTCGCGCCTCTTCATTCTGCGCCCCGTGGCCACCACCCTGTCGATGGTGGCCATCCTGATCGCGGGCCTCATCGCCTACCGTTTCCTGCCGGTTTCCGCGCTGCCCGAGGTCGACTACCCGACCATCCAGGTCGTGACGCTGTACCCCGGGGCCAGCCCCGACGTCATGACGTCGCTGGTCACATCGCCCTTGGAGCGGCAGTTCGGCCAGATGCCCGGCCTGAACCAGATGTCGTCCACCAGTTCGGGCGGCGCCTCGGTCATTACCCTGCAATTCAACCTGACGTTGCCGCTGGACGTGGCCGAGCAGCAAGTGCAGGCGGCCATCAACGCCGCCTCGAACCTGCTGCCGTCCGACCTGCCGGTGCCGCCCACGTATAACAAGGTCAACCCGGCCGACGCGGCGGTGCTGACGCTGGCGATCACGTCGCCCACCATGCCGCTGCCGCAGGTACGCGACCTGGTCGATACGCGCGTGGCGCAGCGGCTGTCGCAGATTCCGGGCGTGGGCCTGGTCAGCGTGGCGGGCGGGCAGCGGCCAGCGGTGCGTGTCCAGGTGAATCCGCAGGCGCTCGCGGCCAACGGCCTGTCGCTGTCGGACCTGCGCACCGCCATTGTCGGCGCCAACGTCAACCAGCCCAAGGGCAACCTCGACGGCCCGCAGCGTTCCACCACCATCAACGCCAACGACCAGCTCAAGTCGCCCACCGACTACAACAGCCTGATCATCGCGTACAAGAACGGCGCGCCGCTGCGGCTGGCCGACGTCGCTCGCGCGGTCGAAGGCGCCGAAGACACCCGCCAGGCCGCGTGGGCCGGCGACAAGCCCGCCATCCTGCTGAACATTCAGCGCCAGCCCGGCGCCAACGTGATCGACGTGGTCGACCGCATCCAGGCGCTGATGCCGCAATTGCGCGCGGCGCTGCCCGCCACACTGGACGTGGCGGTGGTGTCGGATCGCACCCAGACCATCCGCGATTCCGTCGCCGACGTGCAGTTTGAAATGCTGCTGGCCGTCGGGCTGGTGGTCATGGTCACGTTCATCTTCCTGCGCAGCATGACGGCCACGCTGATTCCCAGCGTCGTCGTGCCGCTGTCGCTGGTGGGCACGTTCGGGATCATGTATCTGTCCGGGTTCTCGATCAACAACCTGACGCTGATGGCGCTGACCATCGCCACGGGCTTCGTCGTGGACGACGCCATCGTCATGATCGAAAACATCGCCCGTCACATCGAAGAAGGCGAGAAGCCGATGCAGGCCGCGCTGAAAGGCGCGTCGCAGATCGGCTTCACGCTGATCTCGCTGACCCTGTCGCTGATTGCCGTGCTGATCCCGCTGCTGTTCATGACGGAAGTCGTGGGCCGGCTGTTCCGCGAGTTCGCGATCACGCTGGCGGTGGCCATTCTGATCTCGCTGGTGGTGTCACTGACGCTGACCCCGATGATGTGCGCGCGCCTGCTGCGCGCCGAATCCGAGACCAAGCACGGACGCTTTCATCAGGCCACGGGCGCCTTCATCGACCGCATCATCGCCGGCTACGACCGCATGCTGCAGGTTGTGCTGCGCCATCAGACGCTGACGCTGATCGTGGCGGTGGCCACCTTTGCGCTGACCGTGCTGCTGTACCTGGTGGTGCCCAAGGGCTTCTTTCCGCAGCAGGATACCGGTCTCATCCAGGCCATCACGCAGGCGCCGCAGTCCATCTCGTTTACCGCCATGTCCGAGCGCCAGCAGGCGGCGGCCCGGCTGGTGCTGGAAGATCCCGACGTGCAGGCCGTGTCGTCCTTCATCGGCGTGGACGGCAGCAACGCCACGCTCAGCGCCGGCCGCATGCAGATTTCGCTCAAGCCGCAGGCCGAACGAAACGGCGACCTGCGCACGGTGATGGCGCGCCTGCAAGAGAACCTGAACAAGCAGGACGGCCTGATTGTCTACATGCAGCCGGTGCAGGACCTGACCATCGAAGACCGCGTCAGCCGCACGCAGTACCAGATGACGCTGTCCAACCCCGACCTGAAGGTGCTGAGCGAATGGACGCCCAAGCTGGTCGACCGCCTGCGCGCCGTGCCGGGCCTGATGGACGTGGCCGACGACCTGCAGGACGATGGCCTGCAGACGTGGGTGGAAATCGACCGCGATGCGGCCTCGCGCCTGGGCATCACCGCTGCCGTCATTGACGAGACGCTGTACAACGCCTTCGGCCAGCGGCTGATCTCCACGATCTTCACGCAGTCCAACCAGTACCGCGTGGTGCTCGAAGTCCTGCCGCAGTTCCAGATGTCGCCCGCCGCGCTGGGACAGCTCCACGTGCCCACATCCACGGGCGCTCAGGTGCCGCTGTCTTCCGTTGCGCACATCAGCGAAGGCCGGACGGTGCTGGCCGTGAACCGGCTCGACCAGTTCCCCATGGTGACGGTGTCGTTCAATCTGGCGCCCGGCGCCTCGCTGTCCGACGCTGTCGAGAACATCAAGGCGGCCGAGGCCGAGATCGGCATGCCGTCCGGGGTCGAAACACGCTTCCAGGGCGCGGCGCTGGCGTTCCAGAATTCGCTGTCCAGCACGCTGTGGCTGATTCTGGCGGCCGTGGTCACGATGTACATCGTGCTGGGCGTGCTCTATGAAAGCTATATCCACCCGATCACCATCCTGTCCACGTTGCCGTCCGCGGGGGTGGGCGCGTTGCTGGCGCTGCTGATCAGCGGCACCGAACTGGACATGATCGGCATCATCGGGATCATCTTGCTGATCGGCATTGTCAAGAAGAACGCGATCATGATGATCGACTTCGCGCTGGATGCCGAACGCAAGCGGGGCCTGGCGCCGCGCGAGGCCATCCACGAGGCCGCGCTGCTGCGGTTCCGGCCCATCCTGATGACCACGCTGGCTGCACTGTTCGGCGCCCTGCCGCTGATGCTGTCCACCGGCACGGGCGCTGAACTGCGCCAGCCGCTGGGCCTGGTGATGGTGGGCGGCCTGCTGCTGTCGCAGGTGCTGACGCTGTTCACCACGCCGGTCATCTACCTGATGTTCGATCGCATGTCCCGCCGTTGGCGCGGCGCGGGTGCGCCGTCCGCCGGAGACGCGCGATGATCCTGTCGGCCCCCTTCATCGTCCGGCCGGTGGCGACCACGCTGCTGAGCCTGGCGGTCGTGATGGCCGGCATGCTTGCGTTCTTTCTGTTGCCCGTGGCGCCGCTACCGCAGGTAGACATCCCCACCATCTCCGTGTCGGCCAGCCTGCCGGGCGCCAGTCCCGAGACCATGGCCTCCAGCGTCGCCACGCCGCTGGAGCGGTCGCTGGGCAGCATCGCGGGCGTCACCGAAATGACCTCGCGCAGCTCGCAGGGCTCCACCCGCATCACGCTGCAGTTCGACCTGTCGCGCGACATCAACGGCGCGGCGCGCGACGTGCAGGCCGCGATCAACGCGGCGCGTTCGCTCTTGCCGACTGGCCTGCGCAGCAATCCCACCTATAACAAGTCCAATCCGTCGGACGCGCCGATCATGACGCTGGCGCTGACGTCCGACACGCTCAGCCAGGGCCAGTTGTACGACCTGGCCTCCACCATCGTGGCGCAGAAGCTGTCGCAGGTGGACGGCGTGGGCGAGGTCACGGTGGGCGGCAGCTCGCTGCCCGCGGTGCGCGTCACCGTGCTGCCCGGCGCGCTGGCCAACCAGGGCGTGTCGCTGGACGAACTGCGCGCCACGCTGGCCAACGCCAATGCCAACCGGCCCAAGGGCGTACTGGAAAACGACCGCTACCACTGGCAGATCATGGTCAGCGACCAGCTCAGCCGGGCCGAGGAGTACCGGCCGCTGATCGTCGCCTGGCGCGACGGCCGGCCGGTGCGCGTGTCCGACGTGGCCAAGGTGGAGGACTCGGTCGAAGACCTGTACCAGACCGGCTTCTTCAACGACCGCAACGCCATCCTGATGGTCGTGCGGCGGCAGGCGGACGCCAACATCATCGAAGCCGTGGACGCCGTGCGTGCGCAGCTTCCGGTGCTGCAGGCGCTGATGCCCGCCGACGTCACCATGACGGTCGCGCAGGACCGCACGCCCAGCATCCGCGCGTCGCTGCACGAAGCCGAGCTGACGCTCATCATCGCCGTCGGGCTGGTGGTGCTGGTGGTGCTGCTGTTCCTGCGGCGCTGGCGCGCGGCCATCATTCCCAGCGTCGCGGTGCCGGTGTCGCTGATCGGCACGTTCTGCATCATGTATATGTGCGGCTACACGCTGAACACCATCTCGCTGATGGCGCTGATCGTTGCCACGGGTTTCGTGGTGGACGACGCGATCGTGGTGCTGGAAAACATCATGCGCCACGTCGAAAACGGCATGTCGCCGATGCGCGCCGCGCTGCGCGGCTCGCGAGAGGTCGGCTTCACGGTGCTGTCGATGAGCCTGTCGCTGGTGGCCGTGTTCATTCCCATCCTGCTGATGGGCGGGGTGGTCGGACGCCTGTTCCGCGAGTTCGCCGTCACCCTGTCTGCGTCCATCCTGGTGTCGCTGGTGGTGTCGCTGACGCTCACGCCCATGATGTGCGCGCGCCTGCTGCGGCCCGAACCCAAGGACCCCAAGCCGCCTGGCCTGCTGGCACGTTGGACCGAACGGGGCTTCCAGTCCATGCAAGACGGCTACCGCCGTTCGCTGAGCTGGGCGCTGGCGCACGGGCGCCTGATGATGCTGACGCTGGCGATCGCCGTGGGCCTGAACGTCTATCTGTACACCGTGGTCCCCAAGGGCTTTTTCCCGCAGCAGGACACGGGCCAGTTGCTGGGCTTTTTCCGCGTCGACCAGGGCACGTCGTTCCAGGCCACGTTGCCCAAGCTCGAAGCGCTGCGCAAGGTCGTGCTGGACGATCCGGCCGTGCAAAGCATGACCGGTTATGCGGGCGGGCGCGGCGGCAGCAACAGCAGCTTCATGCAGATCCAGCTCAAGCCGCTGGGCGAGCGCAAGGTTTCTGCCGACGTGGTCATCAACCGCCTGCGCGCCAAGCTGCAGAACATGCCCGGCGCGCGATTGTTCCTGGTGTCGCAGCAGGACATCCGCATCGGCGGCCGCCAAAGCCAGGGTTCGTACGACTACACCCTGATGTCCGGCGACCTGCAACTGCTGCGCACCTGGATGCCCAAGGTGCAGCAGGCGATGGCCAAGATTCCGGAGATCACCGACGTGGACGCCGACGTCGAGGACCGAGGCCGCGAGATCAACCTGGTCATCGACCGCGAAGCCGCGACGCGGCTGGGCATCAGCATGGCCACCATCTCCACGGTGCTGAACAACTCGTTCAGCCAGCGCCAGGTGTCGGTCATGTACGGGCCGCTCAATCAGTATCACGTGGTGCTGGGCGTGGACCCTAAGTTCGCGCAGGACATCGAATCGCTGCGTCAGGTCGAGGTCATCACGGCGGACGGCGCCCGCGTGCCGCTGTCGGCGTTCACCAAACTTGAAAATGCCAACGCGCCGCTCAGCGTGAGTCACCAGGGCCTTTTCGTAGCCGACACCATCTCGTTCAGCCTCGCGCCCGGCGTGTCGTTGGGGCAGGCAACCACCGCAATCGACAATGCCGTCGCGCGCCTGGGCCTGCCGTCCGATCAGATCCAGGCCGGCTTTCAGGGCACTGCCGCCGCGTTGCAGCAGACGCTGGCGCAGCAACCCTGGCTGATCCTGGCCGCGCTGGTGACCATGTACATCGTGCTGGGCATTTTGTACGAAAGCTTCATCCACCCGCTCACCATTCTGTCCACGCTGCCGTCGGCGGGGCTGGGCGCGCTGCTTGCCCTGCTGCTGGTGCGCCATGATTTCACGCTGATCGCGCTGATCGGGGTATTTCTCTTGATCGGCATCGTCAAGAAGAACGCGATCATGATGGTGGATTTTGCGCTCGACGCCCAACGCCACCATGGCATGTCGCCGCGCGACGCCATCTTTCAGGCATGCCTCACGCGGTTCCGCCCCATCATGATGACGACGATGGCGGCCATCTTTGGCGCGCTGCCGCTGGTGCTGGCGACGGGCGCCGGCGTCGAGATGCGCCAGCCGCTTGGCATTACCATCGTGGGCGGCCTGGTCCTGAGCCAGATCCTTACGCTGTACACCACGCCCGTGGTCTATCTTTATCTGGACCGCTTCCGCCTGTGGGCCGCGCGCCGGCGCGCCTCGCGGGGCGGGAATTCCGCTTCCATAGAACACACATGATCCGTACCAAGCCGTTTTCCTCCGCCTCTCTTCCCCGCGCCGCGGCCTCGCTGGCGCTGTGTGCGCTGCTGGGCGCCTGCGCGGTCGGACCCGACTATCAGCGCCCCGCGCTGGACGTTGGCGCGGCCTACAAGGAAGGCCAGGTCGAGGTGCCCGGCTGGAAGCCGGCCCAGCCGCGTGACGACGCCGACCGCGGCGCGTGGTGGAAGGTCTACGACGACGCCACGCTCGACGGCCTGCTGGTTCAGCTGAACACGTCGAACCAGACCATCGCGCAGGCCGAGGCGAATTATCGCCAGGCGCTGGGCCTGGTGCGCGGCGCGCGTTCGGGGTTCTATCCGACGGTGGGCGCGGGGGCGGGCATGAGCCGCGCGGGTAGCGGCGGGCAAAGCGGTTCGTCGACGGGTTCGGGCAGCAACTTGTCCAATCAGTATTCGCTGACCGGCAGCGTGAGCTGGGAGCTGGACGTCTGGGGCAGGGTGCGCCGCAGCGTCGAGTCGTCCGAAGCCAGCGCCGCCGCCAGTCTGGCCGACCTGGGCGCAACCCGCCTGAGCGCGCAGGCCGCGCTGGTGCAGACCTACCTGCAACTGCGCGTGCTGGACGAACAGAAGCGCCTGCTCGACGCCACCGTGGCCGCGTACGAAAAGTCGTTGAAGCTTACGCAGAACCGCTATGAAGTCGGCGTCGCGGGCCAGGCCGATGTGGCGGTCGCGCGCACGCAGCTTGAAAGCACGCGCGCGCAGTCCATCGACCTGGATTGGCAGCGAGGCCAATACGAGCACGCGATCGCGGTGCTGATGGGCCAGGCGCCTTCGCAGTTCAGCCTGCCGCCCGCAGTGTTCACATTGCGGCTGCCGCAGATTCCGGTGGGCCTGCCGTCCGAGTTGCTCGAGCGCCGTCCCGACGTCGCCGCCGCCGAACGCCGCGCCGCGGCCGCCAATGCGCAGATCGGTGTGGCCCAGGCTGCGTGGTTCCCCAGCCTGACGTTGTCGGCCGACGGCGGTTTCCGTAATGGTGAATTCGCCGAACTGCTGACGGCGCCTGCGCGCTTCTGGTCGCTGGGTCCGGCGCTGGCGCTGACGATCTTCGACGGCGGCGCGCGCGAGGCCCAGGTCGAGCAGGCGCGCGCTTCGTACGACTCGCAGGCGGCGGCCTATCGCCAGGCAGCGTTGACCGGTCTGCGCGAGGTCGAGGACTACCTGATCCAGCTTCGCGTGATGGAGCAGGAACAGATCGTGCAGCGTCGCGCGCTGGAATCGGCGCGCGAATCGCTGCGGCTTATCCAGAACCAGTATCAGGCGGGTTTGGTCGACTACCTGAGCGTGGCCGTGGTCGACGCCACCGCGCTCAGCAGCGAGCGCAATGCCTTGAGCCTCATGGGTAGCCGGCTGGTGGCCAGCGTTAATCTGATCGTCGCGCTGGGCGGCGGCTGGGAAGGGCTGCCGGTCGAGACGGCCAGCGCCGCGCCTGCAAGCCCAGCGCCCGCAAATGCAGCGCCTACAACCCCACCGCGTTCAGATCCGGCCGCTGGCGGTGCCATTCGGTGACCGCTTGGAAGGCAATGCCGATCCGGCCCAGCGCGCCTTCCGCGTTGGGTTTGCCCAGCAACTGCACGCCTAGCGGCAGGCCGTCGTTGGTAAAGCCCGCGGGCAGCGCCAGCCCGGCTGCGTTCATGTAGTTCCCGGGTCGGGTAAACGCCGCAAGCGGGGTGGCCGCTTCGTCCACATCGGCCAACTGACGCGCGCCGAACGGGGCGCAGGGCGTGAGGACGGCGTCGAACTCCTGCATCCAGTCCAGCCAGTCGCGGCGCGCTTGCGCATGGGCCTGCAGCGCCGAGATGTAATCGGCGGCCGAGATGCCCTTGCCCGACAACACGCGGGCGCGCACATACTGGCCGATGGGCTTGGCGGCGTCCTCGATGTAGCCTCGGTGCAAGGCATAGGCTTCGGCGGCGATGATCTGGCCGTTGCGGTGCATCATCTCGCGAAAGTCGAAGGGCAGCGGCGTCTCGGCCACGTCCGCGCCCAGCGCGGCCAGCACGCGGCGCGCGTCGTCCAGCGCGGACAGCGCGTCGGCCTCCACCGCGATGGGATGCTGCGCAATCGGCATCACCGCGATGCGCACGCCGCGCAGCGGCTGCGCGCCGCCGGCCGGCTCGCGGTAGTCGAAGGCCGGGATGCCGAACGTCAATGGGTCCTGGATGTCGTGGCCGGCCATCAGCCCAGTCAGCAGCATCGCGTCGCGCGCATCGCGCGTCAGCGGGCCCAAGGTGTCCAGCGTGGTCGACAGCGCCACCGCGCCGTGCAGGCTGATCAGGCCGCGCGTGGTTTTCAGGCCCGTAATGCCGTTCAGCGCCGCCGGAATCCGGATCGAACCGCCGGTGTCCGAGCCCAAGGCGGCCGGAGCCAGTCCAGCCGCGACGGCCACGCCGGAGCCGCTGGATGAGCCGCCGGGCACCCGCGCGCGCTCCAGATCCCAGGGGTTGCGCGGCGTGCCCATGACCGGGTTCGTGCCCCAGCCGCCGAAGGCGAATTCCACCATGTGGGTCTTGCCCAGCATCACCATGCCCGCGTCCAGCAGCCGCGTGACCGCCGTGGCGGTGACGCCGCTGCGGCGTTCGCGCCAGGCCTCGGACCCTGCCGTGGTGATCTGGCCCTGGATGTCGCACAAATCCTTGACCGCCACCGGCACGCCGTCCAGCGGGCTGAGCAGCCCGTAGCCCGCGCGCCGGCGGGCGTCGGCGGATTCGGCCAGCCGCAACGCGCCCGCGTTGTCCACGCTGACAAAGGCGCCCAGCGTGGGATTTGCCCGGTCGATGCGGTCCAGGAAGTGGCGCGTCAATTCCACCGAGCTGTAGCGGCCCTGCGCCAGGCCGTCCGCCAGATCGGCCAAGGTGGCAAATGCGATGTCAGACATGAGTTTCCTTGATGCCATGCCATGCGTCTGTCCGCCAGACGCATGCAACCCCGTCCGCGTGATGGCGGCCGGTCACGGCATGTAGGGTGCATCGGCGCGCGGGTTTGGTCTATGCGCGCTTTCCCGGCCGGATCAAAAACAAAACGGCCCATGCGAGGCATGGGCCGTTTTGTTCTGATCCGGGTGGCGAACCAAAGTCGCCAGGCGACCGGCCATGCATCAGAGCACGCCGCGGATCCCGGCGATGCCGTGCGCGCCGTGGCGCAACGCCTGCGAGACGGTCTGGGTGGACTGGCCGCCCAGCGCGAACACCGGAATACCCGCATCGCGATTGCCTTCGACAAAACCTTCCCAGCCCAGCGTTGGCGCGCCGGGATGGCTGGGCGTGTCCAGCACGGGCCCCAGCACGGCGAAGTCCGCGCCCAGTTCGCGGGCATGGACGACCTGGGCGTTGTCATGCGCGGACGCGCCGACCAGCGCGTTGCGCGGCAATTCAGGACGGGCGGTCAGGCGCAGGGCGTCTGCCGTGCGCAGGTGCACGCCGTCGGCTTCCTTCCACCAGGCAATGGGATGGATGCTGTTGACCAGCACGCGCGCACCGGCGGCGCGGCAGCGCTTGATGACCTGTTGCAGCACCTCGTGCAGCGAACTGGCGCCCACGCCATCGGGCCATTGCGGTTCACGGAACTGCACGAGCTTCACGCCGCGCGCCAGCGCGGCTTCCAGGCGGCCGAGGAACGGCGCGATGCCCGCGCGCGAGCCAATGGCGCTGATGCCGTAGGTGGTGGGCAGTTGCAGCCAGCGCAACGGGGGCAGGGTGGCGGGCAGCAGGTCGCCCACCGAGGCCGCATTGGCCGGATCCACCCATTCCAGACGCTGGTTTTCCAGGCTTTGCGGCTCGCCTTCCCAGCCCGTGACATGGCAGAACGCCAGGCGTACCGTGGTGTGCGGATAGGCATGCACGTACGTGACCCACGGGCGCGACTGCGTGACACGGATGCCGATCTCTTCCTGGAGTTCGCGGGCCAGCGCCTGCAGCACGGTCTCGCCGGGTTCGAGCTTGCCGCCGGGAAGCTCCCACCAGCCGGACCACGGCTTGCCTTCGGGCCGCTGGCCCAGCAGCAGCTTGCCGTCAGGGCGCAGGATCAAGCCGGCGGCGACGTCGACGATTTTTTCAGACATGGCGGGCCGCCCAGTCGCGCGCGAACTGATACGCCACGCGGCCCGAACGCGAGCCGCGTTCGATGGTCCATTGCAGCGCCTCGGTGCGCGACGGTTCAATGTGCGGTTCGGGGCAGCCCAGCTCGCGCAGCCAGTGGTACACGATGTCCAGGTAGTCGTCCTGCTTGAACGGGTAGAACGACAGCCACAGCCCGAAGCGCTCGGACAGCGAGATCTTTTCCTCGACGGTTTCGCCGGGGTGGATTTCGCCGTCGGGCTGGTGCTTGGCCTGCAGGTTTTCGCTCATGTATTCCGGCATCAGATGGCGCCGGTTGGACGTGGCGTAGATCAGCACGTTGTCGCCCGAGGCCGACACCGAGCCATCCAACACCGATTTGAGCGCCTTGTAGCCGGCCTCGCCTTCCTCGAAGGACAGGTCGTCGCAGAACACGATGAAGCGCTCGGGCCGCGACGCCACCAGTTCGACGATGTCGGCCAGGTCGCCGAGGTCGGACTTGTCGACTTCGATGAGCCGCAGGCCGCGGTCGCCGTAGGCGGCCAGCATGGCTTTGACCAGCGAGCTCTTGCCGGTGCCGCGCGCGCCGGTCATGAGCACGTTGTTGGCGGGCTTCTTTTCCAGGAACTGCAGCGTGTTGCGGTCGATGGTGGCCTTCTGGCGCTCGATGTGCTGCAGGTCCTGCATGTCGATGCGCGCCACGTGGCGCACGGCATCCAGCCAGCCGCGCGCGCCGCGCTTGCGCCAGCGGAACGCGTGGGCGGTCCAGTCGATGTCGGGCGGGGCGGGAGGCAGGAAGGCCTCCAGCTGCGCCAGCACGCGTTCGGCGCGCTGGATCAGCGTGGTGAACTCGGTAGCCGTCATGGGGATCAGGAGCGGTAGTCGGCGTTGATCGACACGTACTCGTGCGAGAAATCGCAGGTGTAGACCGTGTCGCTGACCTGGCCGCGGCCCAGCGCGATGCGCACCGAGATTTCGGCCTGCTTCATCACGCGCTGGCCGTCGGCTTCCTGGTAGTCGGGATTGCGGCCGCCGTTCTTGGCGACCAGCACGTCGTCGAGCCACAGGCGGATGTTGGACACGTCGAGGTCGTCGATGCCGGCGTAGCCGACGGCGGCCAGGATGCGGCCCAGGTTGGGGTCGGACGCGAAGAACGCGGTCTTGACCAGCGGCGAGTGCGCCACGGCGTACGCGACCTTCAGGGCCTCTTCGGTGGTGCCTGCTTCTTCGACGCGGATCGTCATGAACTTGGTGGCGCCTTCGGCGTCGCGCACGATCTTGGTGGCCAGTTCCAGCGCGGCGGCGGTCAGGGCGTCGCGCACGGCGGCGTAGGCGGCGTCGGATTCGCTGTTGACGTTGACGCCCGACTTGCCGGTGGCGGCAATGATGAAGGAGTCATTGGTCGACGTGTCGCCGTCGACCGTGATGCGGTTGAACGAGGCATCGGCGATTTCCACGGCCAGCTTGCGCAGGAGCGGCTGGGCGATGCCGGCGTCGGTGGCCAGGAAGCTGAGCATCGTGGCCATGTTGGGACGGATCATGCCGGCGCCCTTGCTGATGCCGGTGAAGGTGACCGTCTTGCCGTCGATCTGCACCTTGGCGGACGAAATCTTGGGCAGCGTGTCCGTGGTCATGATGCCGTGGGCGGCGCTGAACCAGTGGTCGGGAGCCAGGTCGGCGATGGCGGCGGGCAGGCCGGCGGCCAGGCGGTCCAGGGGCAGGGGTTCCAGAATGACGCCGGTGGAGAACGGCAGGATCTGCGCGGCGGGCACGCCCAGCAGCTTGCCCAGTGCATCGCACGTGTCCTTGGCTTTCTTCAGGCCTTCCTCGCCGGTGCCGGCGTTGGCGTTGCCCGTGTTGATGACCAGCGCGCTGATCGGGCCGCCGGCGGCCAGGTGGGCCTGGCAGACCTGCACCGGGGCGGCGCAGAAGCGGTTACGCGTGAAGACGCCCGCAACGCTGGTGCCTTCGGCCAGGCGGAACACCGTCAGGTCGCGCCGGTTGGCTTTGCGGATGCCGGCCTCGGTGACGCCGATTTCTACGCCGGCAACAGGAAAAATTTCGGACTCGGAGGGGATCTGCAGATTAACGGCCATGACTTCGTCTCTTGGAGTGAGCGGGACGGAACCGCCGCCAGGCAAGGCGGCGCGCGGGAAAGGTTCGTATTATCCCACCGGATCCGGCGGGGGTGGCCGGTCCCCTCGGCAACCCGAGGAGTGCCCGCCGGCCTCAGGGGGCCATGCGCATGGCGGCCACGTCCAGCACGCCGGCCTCGCGGTTGCTCAGCACGCTGCGTACCGTGCCGTCGGGCGCCTGCAGCACCGACTTGCCGGCCGGGACGTCTTCGCCGCCCGCCCGGCGCGCCGAGCGGCCGCGCGAGGGCGAAAACAGCAGATCGCCCGGCTGCGCGCCCTGCAGGCGCGGATTGGCGGCCAGGACGCGCGTGCCCGGCGGGTAGGTCATGTCGCCCAGGACGGTGTCGCGGGCCGCCAGTCCCTCGAAGCCCAGCATCCGGCGCTGCGCGTCCAGTTGCAGGTCGACCTTCAGCAGGGGAATTCCGGCGACGGTCAAGGCGTCGCTGCCTTCGGTGCGCAGCAGCCAGCGGGGCGCCGTGCCGGTCTTGTCCAGCGGCGTGCCGCGGGCGGCGGGTTCGACCTTCAACCAGGCGCCCGCGGGCACCGGTTGCTGGGCCAGCGTATTGCCGATGGCAAGGTGGCAGCTTGAAAACTGCGGATGTCCGCCTTGGACCACGAATTCGATGCGATGGCCGTGCGCGCACAGCCAGCCTTCCAGCGCCTGGTCGCGCGCGATCTCGGCGGACAGCGTCTCGGGCTGCTTGGGCGTGGCCGGATAGCGGAACAGGCGCGTCGCGGCGACGCCGTGGATCTCGGCCGGATGGGATTCGGGAAAGACGGCCCGGTCGAACGAGGCCAGCTCGCCGGGCGTGGCAAGGCGCAGCGTGGTGCCCGTGGGCATCTGGACGCCGGCCAGTTGCGTGGGTTGCGACAACACCGTCTTGCGCGCGTCGTCGGCCTGCGCTTCGCGCTGGACCGAGAACCACTGGCTGAATTGCTGATACGGGAAGATGGCGCCGACGACGGCGAGCAACGCCATCAGCACGGTGCCGCCGCGCCGGTGGCCGGACAGCCACTCGCGCGCGCCGCGCGAGGTGGCCAGGACGGCCAGCCAGGTGAGCAGCGTGGAGAGGCAGGCCAGCGAGACCGCCATCAGCACATAGAAATTACCGCCAGGAAGGGAAACCGGAATCATGGCGGCAATTATGCGCCAATCCGGCAGGCCGGACCGGCGCGAAAACGTCCTGGGCCGGCCTCAGTCGCGGGCCGCCGCCGAGCGCGTGGCCACCACCTGCAGCTTCAGTTCGCCCAGCGCCTGGAACAAGGCGTTGCGGCTGGCCTCGGGCAGTTCGGCGAACATGGATTTGACCCAGTTCTCGTGGGCGCGGGCCATGCGCGCAAAGCTCTTCTTGCCTTGCGGCGTCAGCTTGATGAGCGAGCTGCGGCGGTCGGACTCGACCTTGGTCCGCACCACCAGGCCTTCCTTTTCGAGCTGGTCGGTGATGCCGGTGATATTGCCGTTGGTGACCATCATGTGGCGCGACAGTTCGCCCATCTTCATGCCCTTGGGCGCGCGCTGCAATTGCGCCATCAGGTCGAAACGGGGCAGGGTGGTGTCGAAGTCGTTGCGCAGTCGGCTGCGGATCTCTCCTTCGATGAGGTTGGCGCAGGTCAGCATGCGCAGCCACAGGCGCAGCGCGTGATGGTCGTCAGGCGCGGCGCGGGATTCCAGGTCGGGAGTATCGGTCATGGCTCGGAAGATTACCGGGAATGCGGGGGTGAAGAGGGCGCCAGACCCATCTGTTCGAAGATGGCTTGGGTCAGCGGGCTGTTCGGATCGTTGAGCGTCAGGACAATATCAAAATGATTGGTTCCCGGCATTGGTACATACCTACCGGGAAAACCGCGCGCGTGCCATGCGGCCAGATAATCATCGCTCTGGCGCTTGAATTCGTCGGTTTCGGACTCCCCGTAGCTGACCACCAGCGGGCAGCCCGCCTGGGGCAAGTGCAGGGCGGGGCTATTGCGGATGGCGTCGGCCTCGCTCATGCGCATCCATTCGTTGATGTGGGTGTGCACCAGGGGGCGCAGGTCGAACAGGCCGGACAGGGGCGCGGCGCCCTTGACCACGTCGGGCGGCACGTCGTAGCTGGCATGCCAGCCGCCCGCGAGCAGGGCGGCGGCCAGGTGTCCGCCCGCCGAGCTGCCGCAAATGTGGATGCGCGCCGGGTCACCGCCGTACTGGGCAATGTGGTGGTAAATCCAGGCAAGCGCGCGCCGGTTCTGGTCCACGATGCGGTCCAGCGTGACGGCCGGGGCCAGCGAATAATTCACCGCCACCACGACCGCGCCCGCCTGCGTGAACGCGGGCGCCATGTTGCTGGATTCGTTCTTGGACAGCAGGCGCCAGTAACCGCCGTGGATGAACACGAAGACCGGTGCGCCGGTCTTGCCGGCCGCGGCTGGAAATATGTCCAGCAATTCATCCGGATGATCGCCAAAAGGCACGTCCAGCGCGCATTCCAGCGTGCTGCGCGCCGTGGCGCTGTCCTCGGTGTATTTCTTGAGTATCGGTTGGATGTCGGGTACTGTCGCGCGAGCGTTGTACTGGACGTCCAGTTCGGCGCGATCGTAGTTGCGGTAGAGGGTGACCATGGCGGCAGGTGGTAAAAACCCTAGACTTGTTTTGCCGATTACTTTAAACCTAAACTATGAACCACGCCAGTTTTCCCTGTGCTGCATAAGGGGATTGGGGCGTTGCAGAGCAATCCGTTCTGCAGGCACCGGCCTGACGGCGGCAACCATCGCGCCAGCGGGCCGGGCATAGAAGTCTTTCGCATCGCACCTTCAAAAAGAACACCCTCTGCGCGGGCTCGCGCACGGAGCACACCACCATGCGTTTGATCACTTCCTTCCTGGCTGCCGCCGCCCTGATACCCGCCCTGGCGCAGGCCGACACCGTCAAGGTCGGCATCGCCAACGACATCTCGGGCCCGTTCTCGGCGCTGGGCGCCGAAGCCCGCGACGGCTTCAACCTGGCCATCAAGCAACTGGGCGGCAAGCTGGGCGGTCAGCCCGCGGAGTTCCTGCAAACCGACATGGGCGGCAATCCGGACCAGGCCCGCCAGCTCGTCACGCGCTACATCCAGCGCGAAAAAGTCGACTTCTTCACGGGTCCCATCGGCTCGAACGTGGCGCTGGCCGTCGGCCCCGCGCTGTTCGCCGCCAAGGTCCCGTACCTGTCCAACAACCCCGGCCCCAGCCAGTTCGCCGGCGCGCAGTGCAACAACTACTGGTTCGGCACGTCGTACCAGAACGACGCCTTCCACGAAGCGGCCGGCAAGGTCGCGGCTGACCGCGGCTTCAAGAAGATGTTCATCATGGCCCCGGACTACCCGGCCGGCAAGGATGCGCTGACCGGTTTCAAGCGCGGCTACAAGACCGCCCCGGGCGACGAGGTCTACACCAAGCTCGGCCAGATCGACTACGCCGCCGAGATCGCGCAGATCCGCGCCGCCAAGCCGGACGCCGTCTACATCTTCCTGCCGGGCGGCATGGGCATCAACTTCGTCAAGCAGTTCGTGTCCGCCGGTCTGTCGCAGAACGTCAAGCTGATCGGCCCGGGCTTCTCGGCCGACGAGGACGTGATTCAGGCCGTGGGTGACCCCATGCTGGGCATGTACAACACGGCGCAATGGGCGCATGACCTGGACGTGCCGCAGAACAAGGCCTTCGTCGACGCCTTCCGCAAGGAATACAACGGCCGTTACCCGTCGGTGTACGCCGCCCAGGCGTACGACGTGATCATGGCCATGGACGCCGCGGTCAAGCAGGCCGGCGGCAAGGCGTCTGACCGTGATGCCATCGTGAAGGCGCTGGAAAAGGCCGACTACCCCTCGGTGCGCGGCAGCTTCACCTACGGCAAGAACCATTACCCGATCCAGTCCTACTACCTGCGCGTCGTCGAAAAGGACGGCAGCGGCCGCATCACCAACAAGCTGGTGGGCAAGGTGTTCGACAAGTACCAGGACGTCTACGTCGGCGACTGCAAAAAGATGTGACCCCCCCCGGAGCGCTGCGCGCTTCCCCCCAGGGGGCGTCGCAGCGGACCGGCAAAGCCGGATCCGCGCGACCCCGCTTGGGGGCGGCGGCGTGCGCGGGGGTGATGCGCGGCTGATGCAGATTGAGATGGATTTGGTGATCGGCGCTTGCCTTCGGCGGCGCGCGGCAAGGGGGAAGTTTTCATGACGTTTACGCTGATCGTCGAGCAATTGCTGAACGGTCTGCAGTTTGGGTTGATGTTGTTTCTGATTGCGGCCGGGCTGACCCTGGTGTTCGGGATCATGGACATCATGAATCTGGCTCACGGCTCGCTCTACATGGCTGGCGCCTATGTCGCCGCCGAAACCATGCAACGTACCGGCTCGTTCACCGCCGCAGTCCTAGTGGCGGCGGTCGCCACGGGCATCGTCGGCATCGTGCTGGAACTCTCGCTCATCCGCCGCCTGGCGCTGCGAGACCATCTGGCTCAGGTGCTGGGCACCTACGCCGTCATCCTCATCGCCAATGACCTGGTCAAGATGATCTGGGGTCCGGCGCCGGTCATGCTGAACATGCCCGCGGTGCTGTCCGGTCCCGTGCGCCTCTTGCCCGATCTGATGTATCCCGCGTACCGCCTGATGATCATCGTCTTTGGCGTGGCTGCGGCCGCAGGCCTGTACTGGTTCGTGACGCGGACCCGCGCCGGCGTGCTGGTGCGCGCCGGGGCCTCGAACCGCCAGATGGCCACGCTGATGGGCGTGCGCGTGCCGCTCCTGTTCCTGGGCGTATTCGTGCTGGGCGCCATGCTGGCCGCGGTGGCCGGCGCGCTGTTGGGCCCGATCACCTCGGTGCAGGTGGGCATGGGCGAAGAAATCCTGATCCTGGTGCTGGTGTGCATCGTCATCGGCGGCATCGGCTCGATCCGGGGCGCCTTCGTGGGCGCGCTGCTGGTCGGCATGGTCGACACCGCCGGCCGGGCGTTCCTGCCGATGCTGCTGCGCCAGGTGTTCTCTCCGGCCGTGGCCTCCAGCGTCGGCCCGACGCTCGCGGCCATCGCCATCTACGTGTTGATGGCGGCAGTGCTGGTGTTCCGGCCCTCTGGCCTATTTCCGGCGCGGGGCTGACCATGAAAACCAAGATCTGGACCGTGGTCCTCTTGGCCGCGCTGGCGGTGTTCCCGCTGGTGGCGCCGATGCTGGGCCTGGACTTCTACATTTCCTTCGTGCGGCGCGTGCTGATCTACGCGCTGGCGGCAACCAGCCTGAACCTCATCCTGGGGTATGGCGGCATGGTGGCCTTGGGTCACGCGGCGTTCTTCGGCGCGGGCGCGTACGCGGTGGGCATCCTGTCCATGTCGGGCGTCACGTCCGCGCTGGTGTCCTGGCCGGTGGCGATGCTGCTGGCGGGCGTGCTGGCCTGCATCACGGGCGCGATCTCGCTGCGCACGCGCGGCGTGTACTTCATCATGATCACGCTCGCGTTCGCGCAGATGCTGTTCTACATCTTCATCTCGCTGCGCCAGTACGGCGGCGAAGACGGCCTGAACCTGCCGGGTTACTCGACCCTGCCGGGCATCGACCTCGCCCATGACGTCAGCTTCTATTACCTGGTGCTGGTGCTGTTCGCGCTGCTGATGTGGGCCTTCGGCCGCATCGTCGCCTCGCGCTTCGGCATGGCGCTGCAGGGCATCCGCGAGAACGAATCGCGCATGGAGTCCATGGGCTATCCCGTGTACCGCATCAAGCTCATGGCGTTCACGCTGAGCGGCGCGGCGGCGGGGCTGGCCGGCGCGCTGCTGGCCAACCACAACCTCTTCATTTCGCCCAGCCTGATGCATTGGACCCAGTCGGCCAACCTGCTGATCATGGTGCTGGTGGGCGGCATCGGCCTGCGCTACGGCGGCGTGGCCGGCGCAGTCGTGATGCTGACACTCGAAGAAGTGCTGCGCCTGTGGACCGAATACTGGCACCTGCCCCTGGGCGTGCTGCTGCTCTGCGTGGTGTTTGGCGCGCCGCGCGGCCTGGTCGGCCTGTTCGGGCCGCTGTTCAGTGGGCGCACGGCGCCGCAATCCGGCAAGGTGGGCTCATGAGCAATCCGATGAATGCCACGACTGGCGCCGCCGCGGGCGGGACGCACGCCCTGCAGGCGCGCGGACTGGTCCGCCGCTTTGGCGCGCTGGTGGCCACCGACAACGTATCGCTGTCCCTGGCGCCAGGCGAGATCCATGCCCTGATCGGCCCCAACGGCGCGGGCAAGTCCACGCTGATCCATCTGCTGTCGGGCACGCTGTCCGCCGACGCCGGCGCGCTGGAAGTCGACGGCCGCGACGTCACCGCGATGAACGCGCACCAGCGCGTGGCGGCCGGCCTGTCGCGGTCGTATCAGATCACCAACATCTTCAAGCAGTCCAGCGTGCTGGATAACCTGGTGCTGGCGGTGCAGGCCCACGCCGGCAGCAGCTTCCGCTTCTGGAAACCCCGCGCGGCCGAATCGGCGCTATATGAACAGGCGCGCGAACTGGCGCGCGAGTGCGCCATTGACGCCAGCCTGCTCGACCGCGCTGCGGGCACCCTGCCGCACGGCGAACAGCGCAAGGTGGAATTCGCGCTGGCGCTTGCCGCCCGGCCCAAGGTATTGCTGCTGGACGAACCGATGGCGGGCATGGGACCGGACGAGACCGTCCGCCTGACCGAACTGATTGAATCCTTGCGGGGGCGCGCCGCCATGCTGCTGGTTGAACACGACATGCAGGCGGTGTTCCGTCTTGCGGACCGCCTGTCCGTGCTGGTGTATGGCCGGGTGATCGCCTCGGGCACGCCGGACGAGATCCGCGCCAACCCCGAAGTGCGCCAGGCTTACCTGGGCGACGAGGAGACCGTCTGATGCTGACCATCGAATCGGCCAAGAGCGGCTACGGCGCCAGCCAGGTGCTGTTTGGCGTCGACCTGGAAATCGGTGCGGGGCAGGTCGTGACCCTGCTGGGCCGCAACGGCATGGGCAAGACCACGTTGCTGCGCACCCTGTTCGGCCAGTTGCCGCTGCGCGGCGGGAAGATCCACTTTGCGGGCCAGGACATCAGCGGATGGAGTTCGGACCGCATCGCGCGGGCCGGCGTTGCCATCGTCCCGGAAGGCCGCCAGTGCTTTCCCAACCTGACGGTGCGCGAGCACCTGACGGCGTTTGTGGCCGGGCGTAACCCGGATATCGGCGAACCGTGGACGCCCGATCGCGTGTTCGCGCTGTTTCCCCGGCTGGCCGAGCGCGCCCGCAACATGGGCAACCAGTTGTCGGGCGGTGAACAGCAGATGCTGGCCATCGGCCGTGCGCTGGTGACCAACCCCCGGCTGCTGATTCTGGACGAGGCTACCGAAGGACTGGCGCCGAAGATCCGGGAAGAGATCTGGAACTGCCTGGCGCAGCTGCGCCAAGCCGGCCAGACGATCCTGGTGATCGACAAATATGTCGAAAGGTTACTCAGCTTGGCCGACCGCCACGTCATCCTGGAACGCGGCAAGGTGGTGTGGACGGGCGATTCCCAGGCCCTGGATGCTGACCGTAGCCTCTGGGAGCGGTACCTCGGCGTCTAGCGAACGTGTAGTAATAAAGCTGCAATTGGGGTCCGCCAGACGTAACAATCGCTGATATAAAACGCAATAAAGCACGATATATATTGCTGCGGTGAAACTTAAGGTGTCTCGAACGCATCCAGACGTTTGCACCTGTATCAATAAACCCCCCTGGCATCTACACTAGCCGCGCCGGTTGCCCGCATGGGGCGCCGGCATTCAGGCTCATGGCTCAAAAGGCGGGGCAAGGCACGGGCAGGGCGCCTCGTACGGTCAGCGCGCCCGATCTGCGTCCCCTTTACGCGCATGGCATCGCATCTGGCTGTCAGGAAGACTTTGCATGGCGAAATGGGGATTGCGCAGGAAATCACTGATGGCGCTGCTGTTGGCGTGCCTGGTCGCCTTGGCGCCGGCCGCGCTGATTGGCTGGCAGGTGCTGGACGGCGTCCGCGAGCACTTCGGCCGTGCCTTTTCCGACAACTTCACGCAACTGAACCGCCAGCGCGTCCTGGCGCCGGTGTCGCGCGAACTGGCGCTGTCGCAGCGCCTGGCCGACAGCGAGGTCACGCGCCGCTGGCTACGCAATGAAAATGATCCCGCCGCGCGCGAACTGTTCTTCCGCGAGGCCGACGGCTATCGGCGCGACCTGCTCGGCGGCGCGTATTTCATCGCCAGTGCCGCCTCCGGCAATTACTACTTCAACGACGACAAGCCGCTGTCCGAGGCGCCGCGCTACACGCTAAGCCCCAGCGCGGCTGACGACGGCTGGTTCTACGCCACGGTCAAGTCGCCCGCCCGCTACAACATCAACGTCAACCCGGACCTGAAGCTCAAGACCACCAAGGTCTGGATCAACGTGCAGATCCGCGACGGCGACAAGGTCATCGGCCTGACGGGCGCGGGCCTGGACGTGGGCGGGTTCCTGAAGGAATTCGTGAACAGCGGCCAGCCCGGCGTCACGCCCATCATCGTGGACGAGGAAGGCGCGATCCAGGCGCATATGAACCCCGCGCTGATCGCCTACAACTCGGGCGCGTCGGGGGCGGGCGGCAAGGGCATGGTCTTCAGCCTGCTGGACGCGGGCGAGGGCCGGGCCGACCTGCTTTCGGCCATGCACGCCGCCCAGGCGAATCCGCAGTCGGTGCAGTCGGCCTGGGTCAAGATGGACGGCGTGCGCCAGCTGGTGTCCGTCGCGTACATGCCCGAACTGCATTGGCACGTGCTGACCGTGGTCGATTTGGGCGCGGCCCGCGTGCTGGACACGGGCTGGCTGTGGCCGGCCGCGATTGGCCTGGTGGTGCTCTTTGCCGCGATGCTGCTGTGCTTCGGCTACGCCATCGAGCGCCTGATGCTGCGCCCGTTGCGCCGCCTGCAGCAGTCGGCCCGGGCCATTGCCGACGGCAGCTACGACGTGCGCCTGCCGCCGGGCGGCCAGGACGAGATCGGCGACCTGAGCCGCGCGTTCGGCGTGATGGCCGACAAGGTGCGCAAGCACACGGCCGAACTGGAAACCAAGGTGCGCGAACGCACCTCGGCGCTGGAAGACGCGAACCGTGCCATGGCCGCCGCGCACAAGAAGATCGACGACTCGATCGACTACGCCAGCCTGATCCAGCGCGCGATCCTGCCGGACCGCCAGCTTACGCAGTCGCTGGGCGCGCACCATTTCGTGCTGTGGAAGCCGCGCGATGTGGTCGGCGGGGATTTCTACGTGTTCCGCTCGGATGGCGCCAACTGCCTGCTGGGCATCATGGACTGCGCAGGCCACGGCGTGCCCGGCGCGTTGATGACGATGCTGGCGCGCGCGGCGATTGACCTGGCGATCACCGAGGTCGGACCGGGCGACCCCGCCGGCATTCTGACGCGTACCGACAACGCCATCCGGGCCATGCTGGCCGACGCGCAATTGCCCCGGGCCCTGGCAACCAATACCGATGCGGGGCTGGTATATATTGACCGGCAAGCCGGCAGGCTGCTGTACGCAGGTGCGAAGATCAGCCTGTACGCAAGCGACGGCGAAAGCCTGCATGAGGTTCCCGGCGGCCGCCGTGCGCTGGGCGACAAGCGTATGGGGGTTTACGAGAACAACGCGTTACAGATGGAGCCGGGCTGGACGTATTACCTGGCCACCGACGGTTTTCTGGATCAGGCGGGCGGCGAGCACGGGTTCGGCTTTGGCAATACGCGCTTTGCCGACATGCTCAAGACACACGCCCGCCGGCCGTTAACAGAGCAGGCGGCCGCATTCAGCCAGGCGCTCGCCGAGTACCAAGGTGGCCGGCCCCAGCGCGACGACATCACCTTGCTGTCTTTCCGTTTCGAATAATCGTTATCAAGGCGGTACCCTCCATGAATGCCTCCGATCTTTACGCGTTGGGCGCGCGATTCGACCAGAACCGCACGCTGTTGTGTTTCAACGGTCCGATCTCGCGCAGCCTGATCGAGGAAATCGGCAATGCGCTGAAGAACTACCTGAACGCTGAGCACGTCCGGCCCGCTGAAGCCATGGACGTGTTTTCGGTCTACATCGAGATGATCCAGAACATCCGCCAGTACGCCGCGCAGAACGGCGACGCGGACGCCTCCGCCACGGTCGTGATCGGCCGCCGCGACGAAAGCCGCTATGTGGTGTCGGCGGGCAATCTGGTCAGCGCGGAAGACGGCCACAGTCTGGTGGCCCGTATCCAGGAACTGGCCGCGCTGGACAAGCCGGCCCTGAAAGCCGAATACAAGGCACAGCTGCACAAGCCGCGCACGCAGGGCGTTGCGTCTGGCGCGGGCCTGGGCCTGATCGACATCGCGCGCCGCGCCGGCGCTCCGCTGGAAGCCAGCCTGACCCCCGCCGCACAGCCGGGCAAGGCCTTCTTCAGCCTGAGCGTGGTGGTCTGAGGACGCGCGCTCAAAAGGATTATTTTCGGAGTATTTGATGAAAGACCTGAACATTCCCGGGACCCAGTCCACGCCCGCCATCACCGCCGACGCTGCCGCCGGCGTGCTGGCGATGCGCGGCGACTCCTATCCCGAGAATTCCTTCGAGCTGTTCGGCCCGGTCATTGAATGGGTCGAGTCGTACCTGCAGGATCGCGATACGCCGCTGAAGCTGGAGCTGGAACTTCTGTACCTGAACACGAGCAGCATCAAGTCCGTCATGGACATCTTCGACGTGCTGGAGGCCGCGCACCGCAAGGGCCGCGAGGTCGGCGTCACGTGGTTCTACGACATGCGCAACGAGCGCGTGGGCGAGCTGGCCGAAGAGTTCAAGGAAGACTGCACGTTCCCCTTCTCGGTGGTCGGCCGCCAATGAAGCCGGGCGCCGCCGAACTCGATCAGCGCATCGCCGCATTGCTGGCGGATCCGGCCCATGCCGGCCATCCGCTGCGTGACGCGCTGGAAGCGCTCTGGCGGCACACCGAGGAACAGATGGCGCGCATTCAGCGCGTCACGCAGCTTTCGGACGCCTATCAAAGCATGGCGCACGAACGCGAACTGGGCCTGTGCGACCAGTTCGACCGCCAGTTGCGCCGCTTGACCCGCATCGCGCGGATCTCGGATCACTACCAGAACATGATGCGCGACTTGAACCGCGCGCTCGAAGAAACGTCCAGCCGCGATCCGCTGACGGGCCTGTTGAACCGTCGCGCGCTGATGGAGATGATCAAACAGGAAGTCCAGCGCGCCGCGCGCAGCGGCGACAGCTTTGTCGTCGCGATGCTGGACGTGGATCACTTCAAGGCCGTCAACGACCGTTTCGGCCACGAGACGGGCGACCGCGCGCTGGTCGAACTGGCCGGCGTGCTGGTAGAAAGCCTGCGCGAATACGACCTGTGCGGCCGCTGGGGCGGCGAGGAATTCCTCGTCCTGCTGCCCCATACGCATCCGGACGCGGCGCAGGCGGTGATGGACCGGCTGGTCAGTGATGTGCGGGGGCTGGCGGTGGCGGCCGGGGACGACGTCCTGCGGCTGACGGTCAGTATCGGCATGGCGTATCACCAGTTGGGCGAAACGTTTTCAGAGACGCTCAGCCGGGCGGATCAGGCGTTGTATCTGGCCAAGCAGGACGGACGCGATCGCGTCGCCCTTGGTTTTCCGAGGCGCTGAATGAAACCGGAACAGCTGTTATCCGGGTTGGAGCCCCTTATGCTTGATTCTCATCTTGGCGATTCGGAGTCGAATCCCCAAGGCGCCGCGTGGCATGTGGGCAATTACCTGACGTCGATGGACCGCGCGCTGCTGCTGTTCGACTTCGACGCAGCCGGCTCCTTGTTGAACGGCAATACCAATTTCCTGGCCGCGGTGGGTTACACCCGCGAAGAGGCCCTGACGCTGCGCCACGAGCTGCTGTGCGACAGCATGGACGAAGGCAAGGGCACGCGCAGCGGCGAACAGGTCTGGGCCCGGCTGCGCCGCGGCCAGCACTTTTCGGGCACCTGCCGCTACCGCAAGAAGGACGGCAGCTCGCTGTGGATCGAGGCGACCTACCTGCCGATGCTGAACGACGCGGGCGAGGTCGGCCGCGTGACGGTCATCTCGCGCAAGTCGATCGCGGACGCGGAACGCCAGGAAGAAATCCGCCTGCTGATGCTGGGCATCAACGAGACCGGCAACGCGGTGGCGGTGTCGGGCTGTGACGGGCGCATCGTCTACGTGAACGACGGCTTCCAGCGCATGCTGGGGTTTTCGCGCGGCGATTCGATCAACCAGGACCTGGGCGAACTGCTGTCCGGAGGCCGCGCCGACGGCGGCACGCGCGAGGAACTGCACCGCCGCATCGCCTGTCGCGAGGGCTACCACAAGGACGTGCTGGTCTATGACCGCGGCGGCAAGCCGCTGTGGGTGTCGGTGATGGCAAACTCGGTGTTCGACGAGCGCGGGACGCTGGTCAACATCGTGGACGTGCTGACGGACATCACGCCGACCAAGGTGCACGAGGTGCTGCAGCGCCGGGTGCTGCAGGCGATGGTGAACGAGGCCTCGGTGGTCGAGGTCATGAACATGGTGTGCCGCGAGGTCGAGCGCCTGGCGCCGGAAGTGGCGGCCTCGGTGGTTCGCGTGGACGACGCGGGCCTGTTGCGCCCGCTGGCCGCGCCGAGCCTGCCGCAGGGCTATTCGGACGCGCTGGAAGGCGTTCCGATCGGTCCGCAGGTGGGCGCGTGCGGCACGGCGGCGTTTCTGGGCCGCCCGGTGATCGTGCCGGACATCGCGACGGATCCGCTGTGGGACGATTACCGCCATCTGCCGCTGCCGGAGGAATACAAGGCCTGCTGGTCGTCGCCGATCAAGTCGAGCGACGGCCGGGTGATCGGCACGTTCGGTTTCTATTTCCGCGAGCGCCGGTTGCCGGATGATTTCCATCACCGTCTGGTGGATGTGTGCGTGTATCTGTGCGCGCTGGCGCTGGAACGCGAGGAAGCCCGCGCCCGCATCCGCCAACTGGCTTTCTATGACGAACTGACGGGCCTGCCGAACCGCAATCTGCTGCTGGCGCAGGCCGAGCAGGCGATTGCGCGGGCGGAGCCGGAGCGCAAGCGGGTGGCGGTGCTGTTCCTGGATCTGGACCGCTTCAAGCAGGTAAACGATACGCTGGGCCACCCGATCGGCGACGCGCTGCTGCGGGACGTGGCGCAACGCCTGCGCCGGTTGGCGCGGGCGACGGACATCGTGGGCCGTCTGTCGGGCGACGAGTTCGTGATGCTGATGCCGGAGTTCGAACACGGCCGCCTGACGGCGGCCGCCGAACACATCCTGGTGGCGCTGGCGCAGCCGTTCTCGGTGGGCGGCATCACGCTGAACCCGTCGGTGAGCATCGGCATCAGCGTGTTCCCGGAAAACGGCCGGGACATGGATACGCTGCTGCGCCATGCGGACATGGCGATGTACCAGGCAAAGACGGCGGGCCGCAACCGCATTTCCTTCTTCAGCGCCGAGATGAATCGTCAGGCGCAGGAACGGTTGGCGCTGGAAGCGGCGCTGAGGGATGCATTGGAAGCGAAGGCTTTGCGTCTGCACTATCAGCCGCAAGTTGGCCTGAAGAACGGCAGCCTGTACGGGGTGGAGGCGCTGGCGCGCTGGCGCCATCCGACGCTGGGCGACATTTCGCCGGCGCGGTTTGTGCCGCTGGCCGAAGAGTGCGGGCTGATTGGCGATCTGGGCGACTGGGCATTGCGCGAGGCCTGCTCGCAACTGGCCATCTGGCGCCACAACGGTCTGCGTGTTCCTTCGGTGTCGGTGAACCTGTCGGCGACGAATTTCCACAACCTGAACTTGCCGCGGATGATTGCGGCGACGCTGGCTGAATTCGGTTTGGCGCCGGCGGATTTGATGCTGGAGATTACCGAGGGCGTTGTTCTGGATGCCACGGCTGGGACGCTGCGCACGATCGCCGAATTGCATCGGTTGGGCGTACGGCTTTCGATGGACGACTTCGGGACGGGGTATTCCAGCTTGGGCCACTTGCGCCGGCTGATCGTCGACGAACTGAAGCTGGACCGCAGTTTCGTGCAAGGCTTGGAGAGCGATGACGCTGCTCGGGCGCTGACTAGTGCTGTGATCCGGATCGGGGAGAGCTTGAGCTTGCCGGTTGTGGCGGAAGGCGTCGAGAACGAAGAGCAGCGGCGGTTCCTGATCGAGCAGGGGTGTGCGGCGGGGCAGGGGTTTCTGTTTTCGCCGCCGTTGCCTGCGGGGGATCTTGAGGAGTGGTTGCGGGCTCGGGGGTGATTGGTTCGCTTTTGTGGGCGGATTTGGGTTCTTGAGGCGTCCGGTGCGGTGGCGTCCCGGGGCGCGCGGGGCCACGATTGCGGTCCGGAGCCTTCGCTCCGGACTCGCCTAGGCGGCCCCCCCCTTCGTCATCTTCGTCCGCCTTCGGCTCCCTTCAGATTCCCTCGGGCTTATCGACGCCCCGCGCACCCCGGGACGCCACCGCACCGGACTCTGGCAATTCAAGTCTTCAGGCAGCTGGGGCGGTCGGCGTGCTTGGCCTTTTTGTGTAGAGACCTTCGGGCCAGAAGCATCTTGCGCTGCCCGTCTCCGTTCGGCCGCGCGGGCGGCCTCCTGAGACTTACGCGGCGTCTTGCGTTGAGTTGATGACGCTTCGCGAGTAGGTAAAGCTTTGGTGTCTGACACTCGCAAAGACGGGTTCCAGGCTTGACGCAGCGTTCCCAGGGTGTCAGACACCCATCTTGACGTAGATGGGCTACAGGCTTGAAGGGTGCTTCTTGGGTGTCAGACATCGTCGGGGACTTAGACGGCGTCTTGCGGCGTGGTGATGACGCTTCGCGAGTAGGCGGCGCTCTGGTGTCTGACACCCACCTAGACTGCGTACAGGCTTGAAGGGTGTTTCTTGGGTGTCAGACACCCAACCTGGCGAAGGCGCTCGTTTTTGGCAGGTGTCAGACACAACCAAGCGGTTCGCCACTAATCGTCAATTGAACTCAAGTCTTCGATGGGCGGCGCGCGTGCCGACCGTCAGGCAGTAGCAGTCCGTCGCCGCGCGCCGCCCATCACCGCCTCCCCCCCGTGATGCTGGAGCCTTAGCACCCGCATCGCCGCCAGCGCGCAAGCGACCACCGTCTCGACGCCCCACACCGCGTATGCCGATCGTGGCCGCCCGCGCGGCCGCGACTCGGCGGGCCCCGCAAGTCTCGTCCCTGACCACGGCTTTAGCAGCGCCCCGAATCATGCACACCGCAGCTCCTCGGTGCGGGCAACAGGGGGCCGAGCGCCGTCGATGCGCCCGAGGGAATCTGAAGGGAGCCGAAGGCGGACGAAGATGACGACGGGGCAGGCCGGAGCGAAGGCTCCGGACCGCAATCGTGGGCGCTCGGCCCCCTGTTGCCCGTGCCGAGGGGCGGAAGAAGATCGCAGCAACCGCCAATCCAGAACCAACGGTCAAAGCCGCCTCAAGGCCACACTCCCCCCCGTACGCACCTCTGCATCCACACCCCGATACCCCGCCCCTACACCCAACCTCCAGCCGTCCCCATTTCCCCACCCCCTCCAGCATCACTAAATACTTTCCCTCATTTGCACACCCACCACTTCCGATATATATTTCAAGCCTAAACTATCCAGACCTAAATATCTGCGGCTTCCGCTCCAGCATCAAGAGCGACTGTCGCGTACTTGGAGCGTATACGGCAATGAAGATAGTCTGCATCGGCGGCGGTCCCGCCGGCCTGTATTTCGGTCTGCTCATGAAACTGCAGAACCCCGCCAACGAAGTCACCGTCATCGAACGCAACCGTCCGTATGACACTTTTGGCTGGGGCGTGGTGTTCTCCGACGCCACCATGCAGAACTTGCGCGAGGCCGACCCCGTTTCGGCTCAGACCATTGGCGATGCGTTCAACCATTGGGATGACATCGACATCCATTTCAAGGGCCGCAGCATCCGCAGCAGCGGCCACGGCTTCATCGGCATCGGCCGCAAGAAGCTCCTGAACATCCTGCAGGCGCGCTGCGAAGACGTGGGCGTGAAGCTCGTGTTCGAGAACTTCGTTCAGGACGACCAGGCAATCGCCCGCGAATACGACGCCGACCTCGTCATTGCCTCGGATGGCATCAACAGCCAGATCCGCACCCGGTACGCCGAGACGTTCCATCCCGACATCGACCAGCGCCGCTGCCGCTTCGTGTGGCTGGGCACCAAGAAGGTGTTCGATGCCTTTACCTTTGCCTTCGTGCAGACCGAGCACGGCTGGTTCCAGGCGCATGCCTACCGGTACGAGGACGGCATGTCGACGTTCATCGTCGAGACGCCCGAGGAAACCTGGCAGGCCGCCGGCATCGAGCAGATGAGCCAGGAAGAGGGCATTGCCTATTGCGAGAAGCTGTTCGCACCCTGGCTGGACGGCAATCCGCTGATCAGCAACGCTTCGCACCTGCGTGGCTCGGCCATCTGGATCCGTTTCCCGCGCGTCATCTGCAACACGTGGGTCCACTGGAACAAGCTTGATACCGCCCGCGGCGAGCGCCGCGTGCCAGTCGTGCTGATGGGCGATGCCGCGCACACTGCGCACTTTTCCATCGGTTCGGGCACCAAGCTGGCGCTGGAAGACGCGATCGAACTGGCGCGTTGCCTGAGTGGCGCGGAAGGTAGCGTCGAGGCCGGGCTGCACCATTATGAGGAAGTGCGCAGCGTCGAAGTGCTGAAGATCCAGAACGCCGCGCGCAATTCCACCGAATGGTTCGAGAACGTCGAGCGCTACGCCGACCTCGAGCCCGAGCAGTTCGCGTATTCGCTGCTGACCCGCTCGCAGCGCATTTCGCACGAGAATCTGCGCCTGCGCGATCCGGCCTGGCTGGAAGGTTTTGAGCGCTGGATCGCGGAACGCGCCGGCTCGGCCACGCCCGAGGGCCGGCGCCCGGCCATTCCGATGCTGACGCCCTACCAGGTGCGCGGCGTGCGGCTCAAAAATCGCATCCTCGTGTCGCCGATGGCCATGTATTCGTGCACGGATGGCGTGCCGGGCGATTTCCATCTGGTTCACCTGGGTGCGCGTGCCATGGGCGGCGCCGGGCTCGTCATGGTGGAAATGACCTGCGTGTCGCCGGACGGCCGCATCACGCCGGGGTGCCCGGGACTGTGGAACGACGAGCAACAGCAGGCGTTTGCCCGCATCGTGAACTTCGTGCATGGCAACAGCGATGCGCGCATCGGCATGCAGCTGGGCCATGCAGGCCGCAAGGGGTCCACGCAACTCGGCTGGCAGAAGATCGATCATCCGCTGGCGGAGGGCAACTGGCCGCTGCTGTCGGCGTCGGCGCTGCCTTACATCGAGGGCGTGTCGCAGACGCCGCGCGCCATGACGCGGGCCGACATGGATCAGGTGCGCGACAACTTCGTGGCGGCGGCGCGCCGCGCGGCAGCTGCCGGCTTTGACTGGCTGGAGCTGCACTGCGCGCACGGCTATCTGTTGTCCAGCTTCATTTCGCCGCTGACCAACCAGCGCGACGATGAATACGGCGGCAGCCTGGAGAACCGCCTGCGCTTCCCGCTGGAGGTCTTTCATGCAGTGCGCGCCGTGTGGCCTGAAGACAAGCCGATGTCGGTGCGGATTTCGGCCAGCGATTGGGTGGAAGGCGGCATCACCGCGGACGATGCGGTCGAGATTGCGCGTCACTTCAAGGCGGCGGGCGCCGACATGATCGATTGCTCGTCCGGCCAGGTCAGCAAGGAAGAAAAGCCGGTGTACGGCCGCATGTTCCAGACGCCGTTTGCCGACCGCGTCCGCAACGAAGCCGGCATCCCCACGATTGCGGTGGGCGCCATCTTCGAGGCCGACCACGCCAACGGCATCATCGCCTCGGGCCGTGCAGACCTCTGCGCGCTGGCACGTCCCCATTTGGCTGACGCCTCCTGGACGCTGCGCGAAGCGGCGCGCGTGGGCTATGTTGATGTTTCATGGCCGAGCCAGTATTTCGCCGGCAAGCGCCAGCTTGAAACCAACTTCGAACGCGCCGCCGCCATGGCGCAACTGGACATCAAATGAACGCACAACCGCTACCGCTCGCCGGGCGTCACGCCCTCGTGACGGGGGGCGCGCGCGGCATCGGCCTGGCCAGCGCCCGGTCGCTGCTGCAGCGCGGCGCCCGTGTCACGCTGCTGGGCCGCGACGGCGGCGCGCTGGAGGCCGCGGCCGACGAGCTGGCCCGGCTAGGCCAGGTGCAGGCGGTCAGCGCGGACATTGCCGACGAAGCCTCGGTGCGCGCTGCCTTCGCGCAGGCCGAAGCCGAGTTCGGCCCGGTGCTGATTCTGGTGAACAACGCGGGGCAGGCGGTCAGCCAGCGCTTTGACCGGACGGACGCCGCGCTGTGGAACCAGATGCTGGCCGTCAATCTGACGGGCACGTTCCACTGCATCCAGGCGGCATTGCCCGGCATGCTGCAGGAAAAATGGGGCCGCGTGATCAACGTGGCCAGCACCGCAGGGTTGATCGGCTATGGGTATGTAAGTGCCTACTGCGCGGCAAAGCACGGCGTAATCGGGCTGACCCGGTCGCTGGCGCTGGAGACCGCGCAGAAGGGCGTGACGGTCAACGCGGTGTGCCCCGGCTATACCGAGACCGACATCGTGCGCGGCGCGGTGGCCAACATTGTCGAGAAGACCGGCATGACGCCGGACGCCGCCCGCCTGAAACTGGCCGAGCGCAACCCGCAGGGCCGCCTGGTGCAGCCCGAGGAAGTGGCCGAGACGGTCGCGTGGCTGGCGCTGCCGGCCTCCGCCTCCATCAACGGCCAGGCGATCGCCGTCGACGGCGGCGAAGTGATGACCGGCTGAAGCCGGCGTTCCATCCACCCAGCATTCATGAACGGAGACACCATGAGCACCCAGCCCGAAGAGCACACCATGAAGCATCACAAGCGTCCCATCGCCGGCTATCAGGCGAAGACGTTCCTGTGGCAGGTGTCGGACGACGGCAAGGTCGGCACCATTACGCTGAACCGTCCCGAGCGCAAGAACCCGCTGACGTTCGATTCATACGCGGAACTGCGCGATTTCTTCCGGTCGCTGGTGTATGCCACCGACGTGAAGGTGGTGGTGGTAACGGGTGCCGGCGGCAATTTCTGCTCGGGCGGCGACGTGCACGAAATCATCGGCCCGCTCACGAAGATGAGCATGCCGGAACTGCTGGACTTCACGCGCATGACGGGCGATCTGGTCAAGGCCATGCGCGCGTGCCCGCAGCCGATCGTGGCGGCCGTGGACGGCGTGTGCGCAGGCGCGGGCGCGATGGTGGCGCTGGCATCGGACATGCGCTTGGGAACGCCCGCCGCGCGCACCGCGTTCCTCTTTACCCGCGTGGGGCTGGCGGGCGCCGACATGGGCGCGTGCACGCTGCTGCCGCGCATGATCGGTCAGGGCCGTGCGTCCGAGCTGCTGTATACCGGCCGCGCGATGACGGCCGACGAGGGCGCGAGCTGGGGCTTTTTCAATGCGCTGCACGAGTCCGGCAAGCTGCTGGAAGCGGCGCAGACGCTGGCGGCCCAGCTGGCCGCGGGCCCGACCTTTGCGCACGGCGTCACCAAGAAGCTGCTGCACCAGGAATGGAACATGGGCGTGGACGAAGCCATCGAGGCCGAAGCCGAAGCCCAGGCCATCTGCATGCAGACCCGCGATTTTCATCGCGCCTATGAGGCCTTCGTGGCCAAGCAGAAACCCGTCTTCGAGGGGAATTGACGATGCGCGACGCAAGCTGGCTGGACTGGCCCTTTTTCGACGACGCGCACCGCAAGCTGGCGCATGAGGTCGACGCCTGGTGCGAGCAGTCGCTGGGCGACGTGGACCATCACGACGCGGACGCCGCCTGCAAGAAGCTGGTCAAGGCCATGGGCCAGGCCGGGTGGCTGCGCTACGCGGTGGCGGGCGGCCCGGGCGGGGCGTGGGGCGGCGCGCTGCCGGAGGTCGACTCCCGCGCGGTGTGCATCCTGCGCGAGACGTTTGCGCGCCACGAAGGGCTGGCGGACTTTGCGTTTGCGATGCAGGGACTGGGCAGCGGGGCGATTTCATTGATGGGCTCGGACGCGCTGCGCCAGCATTACCTGCCGCGCGTAGCGCGCGGCGAGGCGATCGCGGCCTTTGCGCTGTCGGAGCCCGATGCGGGCTCGGACGTGGCGGCGCTGGCGTGCGAGGCGCGGCTGGATGGCGGCCACTATGTGCTGAACGGCGCGAAGACGTGGATCTCGAACGGCGGCATCGCGGACTTCTATGTCGTGTTCGCGCGCACGGGCGAAGCCCCCGGCGCGCGGGGCATCAGCGCGTTCGTGGTGGATGCGGACACGCCGGGATTCGAGGTGGCCGAGCGCATCGACCTGATCGCGCCGCATCCGCTGGCGACTATCACGTTCGACAACTGCCGCATCCCGGTGACGCACCGGCTGGGCGACGCGGGGCAAGGTTTCAAGCTGGCGATGATGACGCTGGACATTTTCCGTGCGTCGGTGGCGGCGGCGGCGCTGGGCTTTGCGCGCCGGGCGCTGGACGAAGGATTGGCGCGCGCCAAGTCGCGCCGCATGTTCGGCCAGACGCTGGCCGACCTGCAACTGACGCAAGCCGCGCTGGGCGACATGGCGACCGCCATCGACGCCTCGGCGCTGCTGACGTACCGCGCCGCGTGGATGCGCGACGTGCAGAAGCTGCGCACCACGCGCGAAGCGGCGATGGCCAAGATGACGGCCACGGAATCGGCGCAGACGGTGATCGACCGGGCGTTGCAGATGTTCGGCGGCGCTGGCGTGGTGTCGGGGATGCCGGTGGAGAAGCTTTACAGGGAAATCAGAGCGCTGCGTATCTACGAAGGCGCCACCGAAGTGCAGAAGTTGATCATCGCCCGTGAACTGCTGAAGGCATAAGGGGCCACCGAGCGCCTGCCTTTTGCAACGTAAACCGCATCGCACAGCCAAGGGGAATTTTCATGGAAGTATCCGCCCACATCGACACCTTTGCCCGGGACAACCTGCCCCCGGGCGAACAATGGCCTGAGTTCCTGCTGGACGGCCCCGACGTGGCCTATCCGAAGCGCTTCAATTGCGCGGTGGAACTGGTGGACGCGATGGTCGGCCGCGGCCACGGCGACCGCGTGGCGCTGCGCTGGCGCCAGGACGGCAAGCCGGCGACGATGACCTACGGCGAATTGGCCGCGCTGACGAACCGCATCGCGCGCGTGCTGACCGAGGACATGAAGCTGGTGCCGGGCAACCGCCTGCTGCTGCGCGGCCCGAACAATCCGATGATGGCGGCGTCATGGCTGGCCGCGATCAAGGCGGGCCTGGTGACGGTGCCGACGATGCCGCTGCTGCGATCCAAGGAATTGAAGCAGATCATCGAAAAGGCGCAGATCCAGGCGGTGCTGTGCGACGTGCGCCTGAAGGACGAGGCGCAGTTCTGCGCGCAGCCGGATCACGAGAATCACTGCCCGGGTCTGGCGCAGGTCATGTACTTCAACGACGCGGCCCCGGATGCGCTGGACGCGCTGGCGGCCGGTAAGCCCGACACGTTCGATGCGTGCGATACGGCGGCAGACGATGTGTGCCTGATTGCATTCACCAGCGGCACGACGGGCTCGCCGAAGGGCTGCATGCATTTCCATCGCGATGTGCTGGCGATGTGCGATCTGTTCCCCAAGCATGTGATCAAGCCGGGGCCGGACGACATTTTCTGCGGCACGCCGCCGCTGGCGTTCACGTTCGGGCTGGGCGGCCTGTTGTGCTTCCCGCTGCGCGTGGGCGCGAGCACGGTGCTGGCCGAGAAGCTGTCGCCGGAGAGCCTCTTGGAACTGATCCAGGAATTCCGCGCGACGATCGTGTTCACGGCGCCGACCTTTTACCGCCAGATGGCGGCGCTGGTGGGCAAGTTCGATCTGTCGTCACTGAAGAAGAGCGTGTCGGCGGGCGAGGCCTTGCCGGATGCGACGCGCCAGCTCTGGAAGGATGCAACGGGGATCGAGATGATCGACGGCATCGGCGGCACGGAGATGATCCACGTATTCGTGTCGAGCCCGCCGGAGTCGGTGCGCCGTGGCGCGATCGGCCGTGTGGTGCCGGGGTATGTGGCGCAGATCGTGGACGATGAAATGAAGCCGGTGCCGAATGGCACGGTGGGCCGGTTGGCGATCAAGGGGCCGACGGGCTGCCGCTATCTGGCCGACGAGCGCCAGCGCCGGTTTGTGCAGCAAGGCTGGAATCTGCCGGGCGATACGTTCGTGCAGGACGACGACGGTTATCTGTTCTACCAGGCGCGTAACGACGACATGATCGTGTCGGCGGGCTACAACATCGCGGGTCCCGAGGTCGAAGACGCGCTGCTGCGTCACGAGGCAGTGGCGGAGTGCGGGGTGGTGGGCGCGATGGACGACGAGCGCGGGCAGGTGGTGAAGGCGTTTGTGGTGCTCAAGCCGGGTTTTGCGCCGAGTGCGGAGCTGGTGACGGCGATACAGACGTTCGTGAAGGCGAGCATCGCACCGTACAAGTACCCGCGCGCGATCGAGTTCGTGGACGCTTTGCCGCGGACGGAAACGGGCAAGTTGCAGCGGTTTGCGCTGCGCAAGATGGCATGAGCAGGCAGAGGCATTAAAGGAAACATCATGGCAGCACCAATCACGACGGCTCCCTTTGTGAGTCAGGTAGAAGTCCGATTCCGCCATTGCGATCCGGCGGGCATCGTGTTCTATCCGCGCTACTTCGAGATGATCAATGATTTCGTCGAGGAGTGGTTCGACAAGGGAATGGGGCTGCCGTTTCATGCGCTGCACGTGGACCGGCACATCGGCACGCCGATGGCGTCGGTGACGTGCGATTTCAGCGCGCCGAGCCGTTGGCACGAGAAGCTGCGTCAGACGCTGTCGGTGCAGCGCATTGGCGGCGCGTCGTTCAAGGCGCTGGTGCGTTTTGAAGGGCCGGACGGCCAGTTGCGATTGTCGGCGACGCTGACGATCGTGACGGTGGATTTGCGGACGATGAAGTCGATGCCGCTGCCTGCGGATCTGCGGGAACGCATGCAGCATTTTCTGGCAACCGCGGCATAAGCGGGCGCCACCCTGTGGTTTGTTTATTTGATCAATAGGATGAGACGTTATGAAGATTCTGCAACCGCCGGATTGGATGGCGCCCCGGGGCTATTCGAATGGTGTGCTCACCGAAATGCAGGTGGGCAGCAAGCTGGTGTTCGTGGGCGGACAGGTGGGATGGAACGGGCAGCAGCAGTTCGAGTCCGATGACTTCGCGGACCAGGTGCGGCAGGCGCTGCTGAACATCGTGCAGATTCTTGCCGAGGGCGGCGCGAAGCCGGAACATATCGTGCGGATGACGTGGTATGTGACGGACAAGGATGAATATGTGGCGGCGTATCCGGGGATCGGAAAGCACTACCGGGAGTTGATCGGCCGGCATTTCCCGGCGATGACGGCGGTGGAGGTTGCGGACCTGGTGGAGGATCGCGCGAAGGTCGAGATCGAAGTGACGGCGGTGGTGCCTGCGCAGTAATTTCTTGATTTGACGGTGTATCGAAGGTTCGCCGCTTTTGCTTCCCGGCCGGCACCGGGGGGGAGGGCGGCGGGCCTTCGGTGCTTGTGGGTGGGATTTTTGTCGGCATGTCGCTGGCTTCAGGTGTCTGACACCCGTATGAGAAAGCCGTCATTGCGCGGCAGTCTTGGCCGGGTGTCTGACACCGTGCGCGATGCGTGGGACTGGATCGGGTGTCAGACACCGCAATCACTCATCACCCGCCCGCGCGCCGCGTCTCTTTCGGTAGTTCCCCAAACCGTTCCCGGTAATACTCCGAGAACCTTCCCAAATGCCCAAACCCCACACTCAACGCCACCTCCGTGACGCTCGCATCCGGCTGCGTCTTCAGCCGGCTCCTCGCGGCGTCCAACCGGAACGCGCGTAGCGCATTCATCGGCGTCGTATTACGGTGTTCCTGAAAAAGCCGGGTGAGCGCAGTCGCACTTGCGCCAGCATGGCGAGCGATGGTGTTCAGGGTCAATGGCGCACCCAGGCGTTCGCGCATGAACGCCTCGGCAACGCTCAGGCGGCGGGGGACGATGTTGGGCTGGCCTGCGTGGGTTTGCCAGGTGTTGGGCTGGTTATAGAGCAGGTGCAGAACCAGTGTGTCTTCCAGGTGCTCCAGCCACGCGGCAGGCGGGCGGCGTGCGCCGTCGTCCAATGTGGGCAGCAAGTGGATCAGGCTGCCCATCATGCTGCGCCAGGCGGCGCCGATGGGGGTGTCCAGGCGCAGGGCAGGGCTGAAGTCCAGGGGGCCGGCGGCGGCGTCGCCGAAGGCGCGTTGGCCCATGGCTTCCAGCTTTCCTCTTGGAATCTTGAGCAGCAGTTGTTCGCAGCCGGCTTCCCAGTGCAGCCGCAGGCGGCGGTTGGGGGCGATGACGGCGGCGCAGTCGGGGTCGGCGTTGACGCCTTCGTCGCCGCATTCGATGCGGGCACGGCCGCGTAGCGGAACCTGCACCAGCATGAAGTCCTGGAGGCGGTCGGGTTCGATGTGGACTTCGGCGCCGTAGCGCAACGTACAGACGGTGAGCGAGCCGAATCGGCCCCGGTTCAGTTCGGCATCGACGCGGCCGCCTTTCCAGGTCAGGCGGTGGTCCTTCAAGGCTTCGGACACGCGGGCGCGGGTCTCATCCTGTTGCGTGGAGCTGAAGACGCGCCGTTTCAGCAAGGGCGCCAGCTCTAGTCGGGACCAGCCGTGCATGGAAGCCTCCGGGACGGGACCGATCCCGTATCTGCGGGCAGCGTAATGGAATCGCGCGCCATTGGGAATTAAGTGAATCCCGGATAAGAGTGGCGGTATTCGGATAGAGCCGGGGAGGGCGCGGGCCTAATCTTGCCGGGAGGCGCCGCGCACGGTGGGCGGCGCCTGTTGGAGTGAGGGCGCCGCGGCGCGTAAGCTGGGCGACTGGAATCGGCGGCATGCGTGTACCGACGGCAGACGGGTTCTGTCAGCTTTCCGCCAGCGCGGCTGGCGGCGAATACGGGGTGGCACATGAATCGAAATCGATGGAGCCGGCGCGCGCTGGCGGCGCTGGTTTGCATGGGGACTGCGGCGGGCGCGCCGGGTGCGGCGTCGGCCGCCGACAAGGTGAAGGTGGGGCTGCTGACGACGCTGTCGGGGCCGGGCGCGGCACTGGGCAACGAGATCCGGGACGGCTTCAATCTGGCGCTGCAGCATACGGGCGGCAAGCTGGGCGGGTTGACGGCGGAAGTGGTGGTGGCCGACGATCAGCAGAAGGCCGATACCGGGCGCCAGGCGGTGGAACGCCTGCTCAAGCGCGACCGCGTGGACGTGATGACGGGCATCGTGTTTTCGAACGTGCTGCTGCCGGTGATGCCTGCGATCCTGCAATCGGACACGATCTATCTCAGCACCAATACGGGCCCGGAAAATTACGCGGGCGCGGGCTGTAATCCGAATTTCTTCGCGGTGGCCTGGCAGAACGAGGACATTCCGGCTGCGATGGGCAAGTACGCGGCCGACCAGGGCTACAAGCGCGTGGCGCTGATCGCGCCGGATTACCCGGGCGGACGCGAGTCGCTGAACGGTTTCAAGCGTCTGTACAAGGGCGGCGTGGCCGAGGAGATCTACACGCAGCTCGGCCAGCTGGACTATGGCGTTGAAATCACGCAGCTGCGCGCCAGCAAGCCGGATGCGGTGTTTTTCTTTCTGCCGGGCGGCATGGGCGTGAATTTCATCAAGCAGTTCAACGGCGCGGGCCTGTCCCAGGACATCGCGCTGCTGGCGCCGGGCTTTTCCGGCGACGAGGACACGATCGCGGCGGTGGGCGCGCCGATCAAGGGCCTGCGCAACACGGCGCAATGGGCGGCCGAACTCGACAACCCGGCCAACCGCAAGTTCGTCGAGGACTTCAAGAAGACCTACAACCGCAGCCCGTCGCTGTATGCGTCGCAGGGCTATGACGCGGCGATGCTGCTGGACAGCGCGGTGCGCCAGACGGGCGGCAAGCTGGATGCCGAGGCACTGCGTCCGGCGCTGCGCCGTGCGGACTTCAAGTCGGTGCGCGGCGATTTCAAGTTCAACCGCAATCAGTACCCGGTGCAGAACTATTACCTGCGCGTGGTCGAGGCCGACGCCAGCGGCAAGCTGTCGAACAAGCTGTCGGGGACGGTGCTGACGCAATACCAGGATCCCTTCGCCGCCTCGTGCCAGATGAAGTAGGCCGCCGGCTTCGAAACACAGGAGATACGCATGACTGATCGCATTACGACGCGCGAGGTGACGATCGCCTCGCACGATGGCAAGTCCTTTGGCGCCTATCTGGCGGTGCCGGCCTCGGGCCGCGGGCCGGGCCTGGTGTTGTGCCAGGAGATCTTTGGCGTCAACGATTTCATGCGGCGCAGCGCGCAGCTGCTGGCCGAGGAGGGCTACGTAGTGCTGGTGCCGGACCTGTTCTGGCGTCAGCAGCCCGGCATCCAGCTGACGGACGGCCCTGCAGACATGCCGCGTGCGTTCGAGCTGTACAAGGGTTTTGACGTGGACTTGGGCATCAAGGACATCGCATCGACGCTGGCCGTGTTGCGCGAACTGCCCGAGCAGGAAGGCAGCGCGGGCGTGCTGGGTTATTGCCTGGGGGGCAAGCTGGCCTATCTGGCGGCGTGCCGTACGGACGCGGACGTGGCGGTGGGTTACTACGGCGTGGGCATCGAGGACAGCCTTGAAGAGGCCGCCAATCTGCGCGGGCGCCTGGTGCTGCACATCGCGGAGCAGGATGGCTTCTGTCCGCCCGAGGCTCGCCAGCGCATCTTGGAGGCGCTGGGCGGCAAGCCGGGGGTGGAGCTGTACGTGTACCCCGGCGTGGATCACGCGTTTGCACGCACGGGCGGCGATCACTACGACAAGCCGTCGGCGCTGATGGCGCATCAGCGCAGCATGGCCGCACTGCAGCGCACGATCGGGCCGGAGTTCGATTATTCGTACTTGTGGGACAAGCACTGCGAATATGAATTCGGCACGCGCGACGTGGCCGCGACCATGGCGACGATGGTGGCCGAACCCTACGTCAATCACATTCCGACGATGACGGGCGGCGTGGGCTACAAGGAGCTGTCGCGCTTCTATCAGCATCATTTCGTGAACAGCAACCCGCCCGATACGCGGCTGGTGCCGCTGTCGCGCACGGTGGGCGCCACGCAGATCGTGGACGAACTGCTGTTCTGCTTCACCCACACGACCGAGATCGACTGGATGCTGCCGGGCGTCGCGCCCACGGGCAAGTCCGTGGAGATCCCGCTGGTGGCCATCGTGAAGTTCCGTGGCGACAAGCTTTATCACGAGCACATTTACTGGGATCAGGCCAGCGTGCTGGTGCAGGTGGGCCTGCTCGATCCCAAGGGCCTGCCCACGGCAGGGCGCGAGACCGCAGCCAAGCTGCTGGACGAAACCCTGCCTTCCAACACGCTGATGGCGCGCTGGAAGGACAGCGAGAACAAGTAGGGAGACGACATGCCTTATACCGACGAACAACTGTGCGGGCTGGTGCGCGGCGACAGCGTGCATCGGGACCTGTACACCGATCCGGCCATCTTCGACCTTGAAATGCAGCGCATCTATGGCCGCGCGTGGATCTACGTGGGCCACGAAAGCCAGGTGCCCAAGACGGGCGACTATCACACCACGCGCCTGGGCGATCAGGATGTGCTGATGGTGCGCGCCGCCGACGGCCGCGTGCACGTGCTGTACAACCGCTGCCCGCACAAGGGCGCGAAGGTGGTGGCCGACGGCGAAGGCTGTGCGGGCAAGTTCTTCCGCTGTCCGTATCACGCGTGGACGTTCAAGCTGGACGGCAGCCATCTGGGCGTGCCGCTCAAGCAGGGCCTGGAAGGCACGTCGTACGACCCCACGGATCCGTCGTTCTCGATGCGGCGTTTGCCGCGCGTGGAGAGCTACCGCGGCTTCGTGTTCGCCAGCCAGTCGGTCGAAGGCCAGGCGCTGCAAGACTTCCTGGGCGGCGTGCGCTCGTCCATCGACAACCTGTGCGACCGTTCGCCGGTGGGCGAGGTGGAAGTGGCGGGCGGCATCTTCCGCGTGATGCAGCGTTCGAACTGGAAGGTGTTCTACGAGAACCTGCACGACACGATGCACGCGCGCGTGACGCATGAATCGTCCTATGCCGCCGCGCGCGACGAGGCCAAGGAAATGGGCGAGATGCCGCTCGAGCTGCACATCATGGACGGCAACGGCGAGCCCTACGAGTTCTGGGAGAAGCTGGAGCTGCGCGCCTACGACAACGGCCACGGGTACATGGAAGGCATCTTCAACCCGGGCGCCGCCGAGCGCGACCCGGTGTCGCGCGCGCACTTCGAGTCGCTGACCGGCGCCTACGGCGAGCAGCGCGCCCGCGAGATTCTGGGGATGAACCGCCACAATACGGTGATCTACGGCAGCGGATCGCCGCATACGGTGTTCCAGCAGTTCCGCGTGATCCGGCCGGTGGCGGTGGATCGGACGTTGATCGAGATCCAGACGTTCCGCTGCAAGGGGGCGCCGGAGGGCGTGTTCAAGCGCGCGATGCTGTATGCCAATGTCATCAATTCGCCGTCGTCCAACGTCATGCCGGACGACATCGAGCTCTACAACCGCTGCCAGGAAGGCAACGCGACGCGTGGCGGCGACTGGGTCAGCATGCACCGCTATCACGGCACGGACCGGGTCGAGGCCGACGGCATGGTGTCCGTGAACGGCACCAGCGAATTGCCCATGCGCAATCAATTCCGCGCGTGGAAGGCTTACATGGAGGCGGGTGCCGGGACTGGCGCAGGCGCCGCGGCCAAGGGAGACGGCGCATGCTGCTAGATCTGGATTTCGACGTCGGCACCGCGAATCTTGCGCCGGCCGACGTGCCCGCCGATGCCTACCACCGCATCGCGCAGTTCCTGTACCGCGAGGCGCGGCTGCTGGACGAGCGGCGCTACGACGACTGGCAGGCGCTCTGGACGGAGGACGGCATGTACTGGATGCCGCGCAAGCACGGCCAGGAAAGTCCGTACGATTTCATCTCGATTTTCTGGGAAGACCGCATGCTGCGCGACGTGCGCATCCGGCGCCTGGAACACCCGCGCAACTGGTCGCAGCAGCCGCCGACGCGCAGCGTGCGGCTGGTGGGCGGCGTGCAGGTCGAGGGTGTGGATGCGGCCGGCAACCTGGTGGTGCATTCGGTCTTTCAGATGACCGAATGGCGCAAGCGCCAGCCGCGCCAGCTTGCCGGGCGGTACACCCACAAGCTGGCCGCCGAGGGCGATGGCTGGCGCATTCGCATGAAGCGCGTGGACCTCGTCAACTGCGACGATGCGCACGACGCGTTCGAGGTGTTTGTGTGATGAACACCGACGTGGCGGTGCTGGCGCTGCACTATCAGAACGATGTGCTGCATCCGGATGGCAAGATCCGTGTCGGGCTGGACGCCGACAGCGGGGCGCGGCAGCGCCTGCTGGACAACGCCGCCGCCTTGCTGGAGGGCGCGCGATCGCTCGCGCTGCCCATTGTGCACGTGCGCATCGCGTTCCGGCCCGACTACGCGGACCTGCTGCCCAACTGCGCAATCTTCCGCAACGTGGCCACGATCGGCGCGGTGCCGGAAGGGCAGTGGGGCAGCGCGTTCTACGATGGCCTGCATCCGCTGGCGGGCAGCGCGCGCGAGTTCGTCGTCAAGCACACGCGCATCAGCGCGTTCTATGGCACGCCGCTGGAGGAAACCCTGCGGCTGCTGGGCGCGCGGCGGCTGGTGGTGGCGGGCGTGGCGACGCACTCGGTGGTCGAGGGCACGGTGCGCCATGCCGCCGATATCGGCTTCTCGGTCATGGTGGCCGAAGACGCCTGCGCGTCGGCCGACCCGGCGGTGCACGAGGCGTCGCTGGCCAGCATGCGGCTGATCGCGCAGACGGGATCGGTGCACGACGCGGTACGCTGGGCCGCGGCGTCAAACTGACAAGGAGCACTCATGGATTTCTCAGGCTTTCCCGGCCTGGCGGGCAAGACCGCCATCGTCACCGGCAGCACGCAGGGCCTGGGCGCGGACATCGCGCGCGGCTTCGTTGCGGCGGGCGCCAACGTCGTGCTGGTCGGCCGCAACGCCGAGGCGGGCGAGGCGCTGGCGCAAGTGTTGGGCGAACGCGCGCTGTACTGCGAAACGGATATCGGTGAAGACGCCCAGATCCAGGCCTGCATCGACGCCGCGCTGGCGCGCTTTGGCCGGCTGGATTTCGTGGTGAACAACGCCTGCCAGTATGCGGATCGCGGCCTGGCATCGACGCGGGACGAATGGCACCGCACGCTGGATACGAACCTCGTGTCGGCGGCGATCTTCACGCAGCTCGCGGCGGCGCATCTGCCACGCGGCGGCGTGATCGTGAATCTGGGCAGCACCGGCGGCAAGTTCGGCGCGGCGGGGCGCGCGCTGTATCCGGCGTCCAAGGCGGCCCTGCTGCAGATCACCAAGAACTTCGCGGTGGAACTGGCGCCGTCGGGCGTGCGCGTGCTGGCGGTGTCGCCGGCATGGACGTGGTCGCCGTCGGTCGAACAGCTGTCCGGCGGATCACGCCAGGCGGCCGACGCGGTGGGCGCGCATTTCCATCCGCTGGGCCGCGTAGGCTCCGGCGAAGAGATCGCCGCGGCCGTGTGCTTTGCATGTTCCGACGCGGCATCGTGGATGACCGGCGTCGACATCCCGGTCGACGGTGGCTTCTCGATCCTCGGCCCCGACCGCGGCATCTCGCCGCGCGTGTGGTTCAAGGAATTGATGCCGGACGACGGCGCCTGACATCAGGGTGGGCCGGTTGGCAGCGCGGTGCCGGACATCTTCGTGCAGCGAAGGTGTCTGACACCCATGTGAGACCGCCGACAACTTGTCGCAGTGCCGCCGGGGTGTCAGACACCTGGGTTCGTAGGCAGGCCGGTTGGCAGCGTGGTGCCGG
>Ga0213829_1000176_pt1 | contig 79066 bp, 77 predicted proteins | sample MC6MC0896MG_FD_180665 | JGI IMG/M metagenome (GOLD analysis project Ga0213829, IMG submission 180665) | Enriched soil aggregate microbial communities from Iowa State University, Ames, United States - MC6-MC0896-MG | ecosystem: Environmental > Terrestrial > Soil > Unclassified | place: USA: Iowa... | reverse complement strand
ACTAGTACGCGGCAGTAAAAATTGGTACAAATCGTGAAGTAATTGGCTGACAGTGGCTCTCTATGCCTTGTCAATTTCTTGCTCCGAGTTAAATTTCCCCTTGTGTGCGATCTGACTCCATGTCCAATAGTTGGTTAAATCTGCGCCCTTGTCTTCTTTTTGATTTAGTTTGATTCCTTGTCAGATTGTTTGTGATGTTCACTGTCACTCAAGCTCAGCGTGGTGGGGCTTACGCATCCTCGCCAACCCCAGCCCGTTATCGATCGTTAGTAATATCCTTATTGTTGCCCGAAGCTCGCACGGCTGCGTTGCGCGGTTACGGCCTTGCCGGTAACATCAATAGGTTGAGGCTACCCTGAAAAATTCCTCAGACTTCCGATTACTGTCATAACTGGAAGTCTATTGTCTTCAAAATTCTGGCTGGTATTCCATGGCGCGCGCACCCACACCCTTGTTCGAAACCTACGATAACTTCATCGAGCAAGACTTCAGTATGCTGGGCTCATCACTCGCCTGCGTCGCTTCCTTTTTGAATGAGTGTGGAGCGGCTTTGGAACCTGATCGTGGCTACGCTGCGGTGCGTGCATTCCTGCGCGCGTTTTCCGACAACGCGCAGACGTTCAACTCATACCGCAGTCATACGGAGCGCTTGTTGCTATGGGCACTGCTGGTCCAAGGGAAACCGCTGAACCAGCTCAAGCGCCAGGATGCGCAAGATTATCTGGATTTCTGTCGAAACCCGCCGGCTGACTGGGTGGGTCCGGTGACCCGCAGCCGCTTCCTGAACAACCCGGCAGCGATGGATGCTCGTGATGGCTGGATCCCTAATCCGAAATGGCATCCTTTCAACATTAAGTCTCGCAAGGCGACGGCCACAGAATCTCCCAGTGCCCAGCATTATCAAGCGGCGAATGGGACGTTAAACCAAGTGTTTACCGTCTGCAGCCGGTTCTATGAATTTCTCATTGAAGACGGCTTCGCCCAAACGAATCCGTTTCGCCTCCTCAAGAAAGGCAACCGATTTTCTACGCAAGAACTTGAAGTTGCTTCTTCGCGGGCACTCACGCCCCTGCAATGGGACTTTGTCCTAGATACCGTTGAGGAAATGGCGAACACTGAGCCGGAACGGCATGAACGAACCTTGTTTATTGTAGCCACGCTGTTCGCCATGTACCTGCGGGTTTCAGATCTCGCCGGCCGAAAGAATTGGAAACCCACCATGGGTGACTTTCGCTTAGATGAAGAAGGCAACTGGTGGTACTTCACCGTGGGTAAAGGCAACAAGGCGGCCAAGATTGCCGTGCGGGATATCTACGTAGAGCGTTATTTAAAACGCTATCGGCGATTCCTGGAGCTCCCCGAATTACCTTCTCCAGGAGAAAGTACGCCGCTGATCAAAACGCTCAAGGGTCGAGCAGGCTTGTCTGACCGGCAGATCCGCGCCCTCCTCCAAGCTGTTTTTGATAAAGCCGTGGACAAGATGCGCAGCGAAGGTCGTGCTCACCATGAAATGGAAAGTCTGCGCTGTGCGTCTGCGCATTGGCTGCGTCACACCTCTGCCACGTTTGACGCCCCGCTGCGCAATCCTAAGGACCTGCAAGAAGATCTGCGGCACAGCAACCTCAGTACAACCCAGAACACCTATTATCACGCACATGATCAGGAACGTGCGCATTCGGTGAAGCGCATCGGCATGCGCGACCGCGGTTAAGCCTGGATTTCCCAGTCGTCGACCACCAGCTTGCCGTCCCACATGGCTCGAGGCCATTTATATAGGAATTCACAGTGAAAATTACCGGGCTGGTCGAGGTTGAGGCCGTCATTGACGTGACCTGTGACGTCTGCGGTTGTTCTACGGGCGGGGCCGCGGGCGGTTATCAGTATGGAACCCTACAAGCCCACTGGGGTGTGGCAGCGAGCACGACGGTCAGCGATTCGAGGTACACCTCTGTGAGCACTGCTTTTTTCAGACCTTGGCGTACATGAAGCGAGAGCGACGCGTTCAACAGCTGTTAAGTGGTGAGCCGTCTGCTGTGACTGATTATTTGGGCCTGGTTGCCCAGGGCGATTACTTCCAGGACACGGGCCGCCGTTGATTGGGTGGATCATCGACATCGACCAGCCAGTGGCCTCGCCCTAATGAGCGGGCTTCCGCGAGTGGCGTTTACCTTGGGCAAACGGTCGACCAGGACCAGCGTTGAAAAATCTGAGTTAATGTTGATCTATCTCTTGGCGGGCAGCTCGGCACTGGCTTGTTGTGCCCTCTCCCCCTAATGCTTAAGGAGCGTCTTGCAGAATGCGGGCAATTCCAAAGGCGAGGAATCTTTCCCGCCGAGAGGCCATTTTTCAGTCCAAGGCACAAGCCAGGGTCATAGCCAGTGGAGATTGGCTCACCTGGTCAGAGCTGAATGCGCTGTTGCCGGCGGTGGCTGAGGGACGCAGCGACGGCGCTCCTGGCCGGTACCCAGACGGTGCGATCTTCTCTGTTCACTACGAAGGTGCGGAGTACTTTCCACGTTACGCCATTGACTCCCACAGCTTGACCATTGCGTCGCTGGGAATGCAGCGCGTCATCGCTGTGCTGGCCACCAGGATGAATGGCTGGGGCATGGCTTTGTGGTTCGAATCATCCAATTCGTATTTGGCGGGTAAGTTGCCGAAGGACATCATATCTTCCGAGCCCGACGCGGTTGTTCGAGCCGCACAGGAGGAGATAGATGGGGTCTCGCATGGCTAGCGCTGCTCGTCGCTAGGCCCATCCTCGCTCGCTATACCCGAGAGACAAAACCGCATTATTTAGCTACGCCCTCCTCCATCCAGGCTCCTTGCCTGCAGCCTTTCGCCAATGCTAGTCAGGAATCCTCCACGATTCTCGATACGGTCGCCTGTACAAGCCAATTGAAAAACGGAGAGCAGCGACGGTGGCCATAGGCATTTGAATGTAGAAGGGGTCACCTTAGCCATGGAATGATCTACGCATGGCTACGCTGCTCCCCGAAGCGGGTTCCAGTGAGCAGCGCGATAGTAGTCGATTCAGGATGGCATGAACACTATAGTGCTCATTTTGGGCGCTGGATCGACTTTCAAGGCTTGAGCGCCTCTTTTTTCACCTGCTTGATCAGCCCGTCTAAACCCACATCGGGATCTTGGATAAGGTACGCAGACACAATGAGGCTGAGTGGGTGGATACCCATGCGGCCGGCCAACTCTTCAATTTTTTGAATCGTCGGCGACTTGAGTCCGCGCTCAAGGGAGCTCACGTAGGTTCGGCTACTGACTACGGCGAAATCTTCCTGGGTCAGATCGTGAAGAATGCGCATGCGCCGCAGTGCCTCACCCAGGGATTCACGGATTTCCATCATCATTCCTCATAAAAGGAATGATGAAGCGCTATCGAACACGATAGGGCTACAATCTATAGTGTTCATTGTGGGATAATTTGAGGTTTCCAGCCCTGGTGACCGGTCGCCTAGGGGTACGCAGCGCTCAGTGGAGCCCGTTTTGATCTATTTGTCCGAATCTCACACCCGTACTGTCCGTACAGGTTCTTACTGTGAAATTGAGGGGATGTGCTTTTGGGTGACCTTGCGGTCGCTTTTCAACGGTGAGAGCGAGCGAGCAGCTGTTGTGGAAGATGCCTACGAACTCAACGTTTTCCTCACCCAGGCCACGGGCGTCGAGATCGCACAGATACAAATGCTATGCCCTCCATCCATCAGCGGACGGCCGCACTGGAGCCTGGAGGAGCTTCGTAAGATTGTGATTCACCGTGGGCTTGAGTGCTCGCAAAGCGCGGTGATTTACGAGACCGCAGTGGCCACTTACAAATTAGGAGATCTCGATTTACGCATGCGGAAACGATCACATGCGTTGTACTCGGCGCGAAGCCTGAAAGCGCGAACCACCAGCGTGGCCCTTCCACCTAAACCTGCTGACGAACCGCAGTTGTACGCACACTTTTGATCCAGAAGCGCATACCGTCATTGGCCGATAAAACCCGACTGGGATACGGTTTGGGTTCTGCGAGCGTAAGCCTGGCTATTTCAGCGCGAGAACCCGTAACGGCTGTTCACTTAGTAAAGTCAATTCCGATGCCGCTCCCGGCCGTTATCCTGACAGGCTTCCCTGTCCCGCGTTAGGCTGATGAATACCCATGGACAACCTAACAAAAGCCGTTGAGGCGCTGCGGTCCGCGCAACATATCATGGTGTTTACCGGCGCTGGCGTTTCTGCCGGCAGCGGGATTCCGACTTTCCGCGACCGACTGACCGGGTTGTGGGAGCGCCAAGACCCTCAGCGATTAGAAACCGCGAAGGCATTTCGCGAAAATCCGGCGCTGGTTTGGGGCTGGTACCTATGGCGGCGCCAGCAGGTCATGCAAGCTCAGCCAAATGCGGCACATCAAGCGATCCATCGGTTATCTGGCGGCAGTGGGAATGTCACTGTGGTCACTCAGAACGTTGATGATCTGCATGAGCGGGCTGGCAACCAGGACGTGCTTCATCTCCACGGCAGCCTGACACTTCCCAAGTGTTTCGCCTGTCATCGATTTGTCGCTGGATCGCTTGAATTTCCGAGCATTCCAGCGGAAGGCGCATTGCTAGAACCGCCCCGCTGCCGACGATGCAACGGTCGCTTGCGTCCGGCTGTGGTGTGGTTTGGTGAGGATCTCCCGGAAGGCGCATGGAAAACGGCCAGCCGAGCAGCACGACAGTGTGACGTCATGCTGTCTGTCGGGACCTCCGGCGTGGTCCGGCCTGCTGCTGACTTACCAGAGATAGCGTTGGCGTCTGGTGCAGCGGTCATACACGTCAATACCCTAGATGTATCCATGAATGGGCCGAACGAGATCATGCTGATAGGCCCCGCTGAGAAAATACTGCCACAGCTAATTGCTCTGGCACTGACGAACAGAGTCAGCGCAGCTCTCGTTTGCCCCCGCTCAGCACCATGAGGGGCGGGCCAGACAATGGTGGGCTCTTCTGCAGTGGGAGCAGCGGTGAGTATCAGTCCAGAGGCACAACTCTCCGACACAAAATCGAGTTGAGAGTGGCTTCCCCACGGCATTATGAACATAAGTAAAATATCTTGACCTTTCAGCATGACTAATCCCGCAGCCGTCCACATTCCATGGATCGTGGACAGGATTCGCAAGCATTTTTCATGGATGTCAAGTTTGCTTTCAGCGATTCAGCCTCAGAGCTAGGTGCTCTCTTACCGACACTGTAACGCGGCAGCTTGCCGGGGCGTACCTCACGCCAGCGATCAAACTGGCGGAGTGACCATGACATTGATGATGCGCACGAGCGATCTCACATTCGACGTAATCAAAGGGAGGTTGGCTGAAAGATAGGGGACATTGGAGCTGACAGGCCTCTCACGTGACACCCCACAACTTAAGCAGCCTGATTTCGCCCCTGATACGGGCGGGCGACAAAACAACGAAACCCCGTAGCTTGCAGCCTGGTGCACTTTGCGCTAGCGTAGTCGGACGTCGCTACATGGTCGACGGGCTGCCCACCCCCTTTAGAGGCCTCGCTGGCCGCAGCTAACCGGATCGAACCATGCTCATCACTGTAATCTCCCAACCTGAGCCTTTCCGGGCATCGGGGACGGCGGGTGGGCGTCTCCGATGTCGCTCCTACTGGAGCAACGGAGAAAATTCATGGTTCCCAACACACCACACGAATCAATCAAAGTCCAGGCCAAGCGCCTGCGCGATCTGTTCTGTATCGACCTCACCACCGCCAAGTATGTGTTAGCGCGAGGGCCGTATGGCTGTGCCGACTGGTCAGATCTGTGCACCCGTCTGAGTGAAGGTCTTCCACTGCAACACGCGCTGCAGTTGGCCGAGTTGCCCCAATCGCCCATTGCTGCCGCGTACCTGGCAAAACATCTGCGCCGGTTGGCCTCCTCGGTCAGTCAACTGATCCTCACTAACCGCAACTTGCCTGAGCTCTGTGAAGCACTGCGACAAGTGTTCGCGGTCCCGGGCAAACCGGTAACACTGGCGGATGTGCTGCAGCCAATCACGCCGACTGCGTGGCAGCCCACCGACCTCAGCCCGGATCCGCTGGCGGTAATCCAAGGCCGGGTATGTATCAACGGCGTAGAACTGCAGTTGATAGGCACCCGCATTTTTTGGCCACGGCTGTTTACCTATGATGCTGAAGTCACAGTCGAAGCCCGCACGGCTGAGCCAGTTGGCGATGACCTTAAAATCATGTGGGAAGTCGCGCCTTGGTATCAAGCCAGTCGCGACTACCTGCTCGAGTACCAGCGTGGCGATGACTGGGACGATCTGCCAGAGTTGGTCGAACCGCACATCGTTGAGAGTCCTAGCATGTCGCAGCATAGGCGCTGGCTTGCTCAGTGCCTGAAGGGGTGGTCGCAAGAGCGCTACTATAACGACGAAGGCGAGGAGTTCATTCCGTTCCTGTATCAGGGCCACGCTTACCTGGTGTTTGGGGTGCCATGCTCAGAAGCGGTTACCCCCTCCCCTTTGCGCCGCCAGTATGTCCAATTTACGGACGACGACAGTAATTGCTACCAGGTAGTCTTGCTCGATGGCCAACTGGTGCAGGTCGAAAAGCTGACGCCCCCCAAATCCCTTGACCGGCTCGAATGGGAATACGCCGACTATCACCAAGCGCTGTGTCATGGCCTGCTGGGAGGCGCAGCCGCCGCCGGCTGGATTGACGCCCCCGCGAGTGGCTGGGACGACCTGCTATTCATCTCCCCCGCCAACCATTTCAGCCTGGAGTGCGAGTTGCGGGTGGAGATCAAGCCCGAACCAGACGAAACCCTCTGCACCTTGCAGACGGATAACACGGAGCTAGCCGTGGAAGTTCTGGAACGTGTGTTCAAGGGCCAGTTCATTCACTACGAGCGCACTGAACTGGGTGCTAGCTATGCCATGCGTATCGATTTGCCGCCGCAGTCCTCCCACACAGACCTGAGCCTGTCACTGGATTTTATCGAAGAGACCGTATTCCAAAGCGCACATCTGATCGGCCGACGCGTGACGCAGACCGATGAGCGCGGATCCGCGCTTTACCTTGAGCTCAAACCGGCCTTGCTCAAGCTGGTGCAACGCCAATCGCTGAAGGTCCTGAAGAAGGCTCTGTGTGAAGGGCAGATTTTGCGCGTCCAAGGCCTACCCGAGCAACTGCAGGAGGCGCCCGTTGTCCCGCCCGATTTAGCAGCACGGGAACCCTCAGACGCTTGGGGGTTCAATCCCCTGACAGAACCGCTCTTCGATGGTGAAGGCCAGCTGCTCTTCCGCGCCATCCACTATCAACGCGATAACTTCTAGCCCTAAGCTCTGCGGCGTGGTCAATGCTACGTCGCAGAGCTACAGCTTATTGAAATCGTCCAAGTTCTCCCTTCGTCTGTTCCGCTTGGCCGGCCTTGAAAAATCCGTAAGAATGTCATTTCGCCATTATCAACTGTACGGAACACTCATATGCCAAGGAAGCGCAAAGGGAGCGGCGGCGGGCCGATCGCTCTGTACGCCCTGTTTTTTGTAATTGCCCTCTTGGCACAGATCCCAAAACAGGTGTGGATTGCCGCCGGGGTCGTCTTGGCTATCGGCGTATTGATATGGGCCGTCAGACGTGTCACCCGGGCAAAGCCTTACGTTTCTGAAGAAGACACTGTTGCGGAGATCGCTGCGGCGTCTCGACAAGCAACTTCCCCCGCTGTCACCGTCCAGTTCAGCACCATTACCCGCGAACGAGACTTCCATACTGTCCAGGTCGGTTCGTTCAGCGACAGTCAGAGTTACGCAATCCCAAAGCCAAGTGCCAATCCCATGGGGGTTCATTGGCTGGCTGAAAATGAGTCCATCAACGTGGCTGGGTTGGCCATCCCCGGCGGACTGCTCTATATCACCGAGCGGGCTACACAATTCGGCCAATCTGAACCGTCCCTGATCGATGCCACGCTTCGTGTCGCGCGCTCACCGATCAACCTCACCGAACGACAGATGCCCTACTGGCCAAGCTACCGGAGCATCACGCCCGAGGCGCGGCGAGCGTACCTGCAATGGTTGGCAGGAGGTCGTCGCCAGCCTGCTGATGCAGGTTACGTGTTCCTGTTTTTCTATGGGCTTGAACGCCGCGCGCTGATCGATGCACCAAGCGACCCTCAGGCCAAAGCAGAAATCCCGGTCATCAAGGCCGAAGTCAAGCGTTTACTTGGTCTCTACGGCGATAACAATTCATTCCGAAGTTACGCTACCCGTTTCCTCGCCCATATCGACGCGGGCGCTGTTCAGCCTCAGAGTTACATAAGCGAGCCCGGCGCCAGCCCCGCAGATGGGTATGAGCTGCCCATGTCCCTGCGTGTTGCGCTGGGCCAGATGGCCGTGGACAAGTATCCGCTTAATCCGAGCTGGGCATTGGCCTGGGCGCTTGCAGAACCCAACATCTCCAGGCGCACACCTGTGACCCGGTGTCCCGAGCAATTCGCAGTGCTATTCAAAAACGAATTCGCGAAGCGCTATCCCAACGGCATTGTGCTTCCTCAGAACAAGACCAAGCTGAAGGTCGCCTATCGACCCGCTTCCGCTGGAGTGAACATTCCGGCAGTGGCCGTAGGTGACCTTCCAGATGTTGCGGCGACCTCAGGAACGCGTAACAAGCTGCAGGTCATTGTCGAGGACTGCACCACCGTACTCGACGCTTTCAGTCGGTACCTAGGGCGCAATCCAGGCGCCGGGGATAGCCTGGAAGCCATCCTGCAGTTGCCTACCGAACTCTGGCCTACTGAAGCAAAAGCAGAGCTCGAACAGTTGGAGCAACGCGTCGGGGGCGAAACCATCTGCATGAGTTTCGGAGAGCTGGCAGGTCGATTCAAATCTGCTGGCGCGCTTTCCCGCGACAAAGTGATCGCCCTTGCGCGGGCGTTGGAGAGCAAGCGGATCGGATTGGAACCCGACATCCTCTCTGGCAGCCGCACGCCCAAGGCAGAAGACACTATCGCGCTATTCGCCGCAGACTCTGACGAAGGCACCCTTCGCTCTACCGATGCCTACAGCGCCGCAGCAGTGACGTTAGACCTGGCCAGTGCAGTCGCTGCGGCAGACGGTGACACCTCGCTAGAAGAGGTAACTCTGCTGTCAGGCCACATTGACTCGTGGGATCACCTCTGCGTCGCGCATCGCAAACGCCTGAAAGCGCACCTCCAAATCCAACTGAAGCAACCCCCCACGCTGGCAAGCCTCAAGAAGAAGCTTGAGCCCTTGACCCTCGAGGCCAAACGAAAAATTGCCAGCTTCCTGGCCCATCTGGCACATGCGGATGGCGAGGTGACGCCGCAGGAAGTGAAGCTGCTTGAGCGCGTGTACAAATCGCTCGCCCTCGATCCTCAGTTCGTCTACAGCGATCTCCATAGTACAGCCGTTCGCCCTTCCCAGATCGTGGAGGCAATGACTTCAACTGCCGCGCCTGCGACTGCGGCGGAGGCGCCAGAAGGCATGGGTTCAGGCTTCGTACTGGACATGGGCAAGGTCGCTCGTCTGCAACAAGAAACGGCAGAGGTATCGGCGCTTCTGGCCAGCGTCTTCAATGAAGAGCCTCCCACCGAAACATCTGGCGCCTCGGAACCAGAAACGCCCCAAGAACAGGAAAGCAGCAGCACCGAACAGCTTGCTACCGTGCATGGGTTGGACGTCGAGCATTCTGCGTTCCTCCGTCTGTTGGTTTCTCGGACTGAATGGAGCCGCGCTGAGCTGGAAGACGCAGCCAGTGACATGGAACTGATGCTGGATGGCGCCCTGGAACGGATCAACGACACAGCGTTTGAGCTGTTCGACATGCCCGTGACTGAAGGCGATGATCCCATCGAAATCAACCCCGAAATTCTGGATGAATTAGCCCTATGAGTAAGATACGAGCCAAGGATCGCGACGCGGTCATTCAATCGCTGCGTGCGGGTGTTGTGCCCCGTGTAGGGCAGCACCTGATCCAGGTAGGTCGGGCGGGTGAGCTCGACTCGCTGCTCAAGGATTTTGATCGTCTCGCGGACGGCGGCTCGGCTTTCCGTATCGTGGTTGGCGAATATGGCGCGGGTAAAACCTTCTTCCTCAACTTGGTGCGCGGCATTGCCATGGAGCGCAAGCTCGTCACCATGCACGCTGATTTGAATCCAGACCGCCGGCTTCACGCCTCGGGCGGTCAAGCGCGCTCCCTTTACTCCGAACTGGCCAAGAACATGGCCACGCGTACCAAGCCCGATGGCGGTGCGCTCCAGGGTATCGTCGAGAAATTCATTTCCCAGGCTAAAATGGAAGCCAAGGCCAAAGGTGTTGAGAGCGAGGTGGTCATTCGTGAGTACCTGGCGGAGCTCACCGAGATGGTCAACGGCTATGACTTTGCCGACGTCATTGCTACCTACTGCCGCGGTTTCGAAGAAGGCAATGAGCAGCTCAAAGCTGATGCCATCCGCTGGCTGCGCGGCGAATTCTCCACCAAGACCGATGCCCGGGCTGCGCTCGGTGTGCGTACGATTGTCGACGATGCCTCCGTCTACGACCAGTTGAAATTGCTGTCCAGGTTTGTACGCCTGGCCGGCTTCGGCGGCTTGATGGTCTGCCTGGATGAATTGGTCAACCTATATAAACTGGCAAACACGCAAGCCCGCAACGCCAACTATGAACAGATCCTGCGCATCCTCAACGATTCGCTGCAGGGCTCGGCTGAAGGCCTGGGCTTTGTGCTGGGCGGCACGCCAGAGTTTCTGATGGACACGCGTCGGGGACTCTACAGCTACCCTGCCCTGCAATCGCGTCTCGCGGAAAACAGCTTTGCGAAGTCTGGCCTGGTTGACCTTTCTGGGCCTGTCATTCGGCTCAGCAGCCTGACCCCTGAAGACTTCTACGTGCTGCTGCAGAAGCTGGGCAATGTCTATGCCTTCGGCGAACCTGAGAAGTTCTTGCTGCCGGACGAAGCCATCCCCGCGTTCATGGCGCACTGCAACCAGCGCTTGGGCGAGGCATACTTCCGGACGCCGCGCACGACCATTACAGCTTTCATCAACCTGCTCGCGGTAATCGAACAGAACCCTACAGCGGACTGGCGCACCTTGCTGGGCGCCGTGGAGCTGGCCAAGGATGAGGCTGGCCAACAGGATCTTGAAGTTGAGGCCGACGATGAGCTCGCCAGCTTCAAGCTCTGACTCTTCTTCGTTTGAGCGTCTTCATCCCGAGGTTCAGCAATGGGTCTGGTCACAGGGATGGACGTCGTTACGTGATGCCCAGGAGTGGGCGGTACCAGCGTTGGTGGGCGCTGATCGCGATGTGATCATTGCGGCGTCCACAGCGGCAGGCAAAACGGAGGCCGCATTCCTCCCTATCCTGACCAACCTCCTCAACGAGCGCGAGCCCGCTGGCGCGGTGCTGTATATCAGCCCACTCAAGGCACTGATCAATGACCAATGGGACAGGCTCAGCCGGCTGTGCGAGCGGCTAGAGCTGCCCGTAGTTGCCTGGCATGGTGATGTGGCAGCAAGCAAGAAACAACGGTTCCTAAAATCGCCTGAGGGCATCCTGCTGATCACGCCGGAGTCCCTCGAAGCCCTCTTCGTAAACAGAGGCTCGAGTTTACCTGGGGCTTTTCAGAACCTGCGCTACATCGTCATCGATGAGCTTCATGCCTTCATTGGCAGTGAGCGCGGTAAGCAACTGCAATCGCTCATGCAGCGGGTTGAGATCGTCGTAGGTAGGGCTCTGCCTCGTGTTGGGCTTTCCGCGACGCTTGGGGAGATGTCGCTGGCCCAAAAGTTTCTGAGGCCGGTTCGCCCTGATGACATCACCATCATCGAGTCGAAATCCTCTGGCCAGGAACTCCAAGTGCAGGTACGCGGCTACCTTGAACAGCCCATGCAGCAACTGGTGGCGGAACACCCCGCAAATGCGTTAACAGATGAAGGCGCCGAGAAGGACGACACCTCAGGTACCAAAGTGGCTATCGCAGGCCACCTGTACCAGGCATTGAGAGGGCACAACAACCTGATCTTCCCCAACAGGCGCCAAGAGGTTGAATGGTTTGCCGACCGTCTGCGCTCGCTGTGCGAGAACGATGGAGTACCGAACGAGTTCTGGCCGCACCACGGTAGCTTGTCCAAGGAGCTGCGCCAGGATGCCGAGCGCGCGTTGAAGGCGGGAGGTCTTCCAGCTTCTGCCGTATGCACTACCACCTTGGAGCTGGGTATCGACATCGGTAACATCAGGACGGTCGCACAGATCGGCTCCCCACCTTCTGTGGCGAGTCTCAGGCAACGGCTTGGCCGCTCAGGCCGTCGACCAGGTGAGCCTGCCATGCTCAGGGTGTACTGCCGAGAGCAACCCTTAACGGATCAGTCTGACCTCTCCGATCAGTTGCGTGAAGGCCTTGTCCAAACGGTCGCCATGATCCGCTTGCTGATCAATGGATGGTTTGAACCGCCTCGGTCGGGAGGCTTGCACGCCTCGACACTGGTGCAGCAGTGCTTGTCGTCGATTGCTCAGCTCGGCGGTGCCTCGGCGGCGCAATTATGGGGAAATCTCATAGCAAGTGGCAGTTTTGCGAGCGTCACCAAGCCTGATTTCCTGTCTTTGCTCAAAGGTATGGGTGAGAAGGAGTTGATCGTCCAGGACAGCTCAGGACTTCTGCTGCCAGGCGAACTCGGGGAGCGCCTGATCAACCATTATGAGTTCTACACCGCCTTCACGAGCGATGAAGAGTTTCGTTTGCTCCGGGATGGCAAACCACTTGGCTCGCTGCCCGTCAGCAAACCTCTGACCAAGGGGCAACGCATCATTTTCGGAGGCAGACGCTGGCAGGTTCAGGATGTCGACCTTGAAGCGAAGGTAATCGTAGTCACGCCGGCGCGGGGTGGTGAGCCCCCTCAGTTTGATGGGCTAGGTGCGCAGGTGGATGATCGCGTCAGGCTTGAAATGCGAAACGTGTTGATGGAAACCACCCCCTGTCCCTTCCTGGACAAGCACGCTCAAGCCCTTTTGGAGGATGCTCGGAGTAACTTCCGTGCCCTCGGCTTGGGTAGCAAGGCAATTGTTGGATCCGCCAGTGTTAGCTACGTGGCGACCTGGCGAGGGGACTACACCAACGATGCGCTGGCCTTGCTGCTCCGGCATGTGGGCATTCAGTGTGAAAACACAGGACTCTTCCTGGAAGTTGCATTCAGCGGAGAGGATACGTTGCGAGCGTTGCACGTGGTCGGTCAAATGGATATTTCAGATGTAGAGCCCATCTTGGAGAGCGTCGAAAATATGATCCGAGAGAAATGGGATTGGGCCCTTCCCCGCTCGCTCCTAATGAAGTCATTTGCCTCGAGCCATCTTGATCTCCAGGCAGCGGTTTTAACAGCACGACTTCTTAGCGAGGAGGCGTAGGGCGAGGCGAATACCCATGGCGCGTCCTCCCCTACGATCTGTCGCCAATTTTTCGAGGTCGGCTTATAAATAGGAAAGCATATGTATCAACTCAGCTTCCCTGCGGCGACCTCGGTCAGACACTCGTTCGTCTATGGCTGTCCAGCTAACACTTCCTGGGTAAAGACTGCGCTTCGCGGCAAAATCCCGCTCGCAATGACGTTTTCCAGGGTGGTTGCCGGATCAGCGACAAAGAACGCTAGTACCAGACTCCGCTGGGCGCGAGTGCAGCAGACGTAAAGTAGTCGCAGCGTTCGGCTCCAAGTGTTTTCATCACCGCCCATTGCTCGTGCACGATCTGCAGCACGGCCCTCAGCACTCGCGAAGACACGCTCGTAGTTGTACGTTCGGTAGTCGCTTTCTTCCTCGTCCATCACCACCATGACTCGTTCGAACTGCGCTCCCTTCACACCGTGCTGTGTAGCATAGGGGGAGCCTTCTGAGACATAGCGCTCGTAGGGCCAAAGCTCTTGTGCAGAGCACTTGAAGAACTTGGCCATTGCCGCGTCGGAGGAGAGTCCTTCGGCCGGAATTGCATCAGCAGCCTCGGGCTCCTGAGCAGCGCCAGCAACATCCCTGACAAATCCAAGAACACGCGCATAGCGTTCGTCGAACTCGAAAAGCCCCGTGTCACAGAGATGGAGAGCTATGTCACCAATGGTGGCCCCTGCCTCGTCCAGCATGACGACAAGTCTCTTCATAGCAGTGTGCAATTCTCGTAGCACAGCCGCGGCACGTTGGCCGGTAAGAGCACCTGGCGCCAGACGCGGGCTGAACTTCCGGAGCAGGTTCATCGCCTCGAACTCGTTGCCGGCCTTCACGGCGGCTACGATCGGTAGCGCAAAACTTAGGAAGGGTCGAACGGGCCAGCCGGTGCCATCCTGCATCCCCTGCTTCATGCCCTCCGATGTCCTATCGTTCAGCGCCGAGTAGATGCCACCGAAGCCGAGCCGGTTTGCGGCCATGCGGTGCACGATGACCAGAATCTTGAGCGCGATGTCTGGAGTCGTCCAACCCTCGTCATTGTTCGTCGCCGCGCTCCACGCCCGGACTCTTGCCAGGGCCTCAATTCGGTTAAGAGTGTTCGGCAGGACGAACATCCGGGCTGAGCCCTCCACCGGCTTGAGATCTCCATCAACCTTTTCGTGCAGCCCTCGGACTTGCTCCATGCCGTCGCCCTGCGCGCGCACGGCGTTGGCGACATCAAGAATCTGCTTGGCACAGCGAAAGTTCTCTGGTTTCGTGATGGCCCGCCAGTGGTCCTCGAGCGGGATATCCCCCGCCCCTCTCATGAAGATCGCCTGCATCGGGTCGCCAAAAAAACCGAGACAGAACTTGCGCCGCATCTGGGCTTCCACTTCCTTGAAGGACTTCACCACGCTCGGGAACGTGTCCTGACTCTCGTCGATGAACACAAACGGGAAGTTCAGCGCTACGACCCGTCGGAACAGCGGGCGATTTTGCAGCAGGAAGTCGGCGAGCTGAAGGATGTCCTCGTGGCCGAGGATGCCCTTCGCGTAGTCACTACCCACGCCGTAGTTGAAAGCCTTGATGCCAGCAATAACCTCCAGGTTTCGGACATAACGCTCCTGGTCAGCCTTGTTCCTGTCGCGTGTAGTCTGCCGAACACGCGAGCTGTAGTTCTTGAACTCTTCTTCCAGCTGAGAGATACGCCTGCGGATGTCGTTCTGTAGCCAAACCTTAATGTCCGCCTGAAACGTCTTGGTAATAGACCAGTAGAAGCTGTGGATTGTTGAGACATGGACCAGCGGGTCGTCGTTAACGTCCGCCAAGATTTCTTTGGCGGCGAGGTCGGTATATGTGATGCAGGCGACCTTTTGCTTTTTCGCCCGCATGCTGGTGCCGTGCTCTGAGATCACCCAGTCCAGCGCCTTGATGAGGGAGGTGGTCTTGCCGGAACCTGCGCCGGCGCGGACCACGAACGGCTGCGGGGGCGTCGCAGCAATACACGCGTGGATCTCGCGGTCGGCGTCAGTGTCTGGGCTATCAATTCGCCTGCTCATGCTTTCTGCCCCGCGTCTGCAATGACGGCGACAAAACCGGCTACAGTCGGCTCAATTGTCGCGACCTCGGTGGTAACAGCCGCGTCCGCCTCAATCTCGTGGGCCACTTTGGCTTCGAGCCAGGCTAAGCCCTCGGCGATGTACGTCGGGACCTTCCAGTAGTTGAGCGGCCCGCTTGCGAGGACCTCTAGCGCGAAGCGAGTCTTGTCGAAGTTCTTGCCGATCACCCTGGCGTGTAACTTCTCAGCCAGTTCCTCTGGACTGCTTGGTGCGCGCTTCAGCTTGAGTCCGACCGCCCGGTTAGCCTCAGCCTGACACCAGTCAGAGTTCTCAAGACCGAAGGCCTCCTCTAGCGTACGGCCGCAGAGCTGGGAGGTAGTGGCACCCACCGTCACCATAACCTTGGTTTGATAGGCTACCCGAACCTCAGCGCTTGCCCCCTCGGCAAGCGATAGCGTCTTTTGCTCCGCCGTGGCTTCCCAGAGTTCGGCCACCGACCGCCTCTTAGGAATCCAGCTGATAAGGGTTTGGTTAGATGTGACGGCACCTTCCACGTGAGCATGGCAGGTGCTGCCACGTTTCTTGGACTTCTTCTTGCCGCCCGGTGCTGCCTCGTCGTCGTCTTCGAGTTCGAAGGGCTTGAGGTCGTCGTCCTCGTTATCTCCGTCGACGATGCCGCCAGCTCCTGCGTCTTGCTCGGCGGCATTTTCAGCATCCGTCTTGACCGTTACGCTGTCCAGATCCGTGATGACCAGCGTAGTAAGTCCAACGAAGGCGATCAATTCTTGGAACCTATGCGCGAACGCGCCACCGACTTCAAGGATGGTCAGGGCGGAAGAACGCAGGCGCTTGGCCGCCGACTCGATCATGGCTGGCAGGAGCAGGCGCTCGACATTGCCCTCCACCAAGATGACCGCATCGGAAAAGAAGAGATCGCAGTGCGTGAGTTTGAGATATCGCTGCAAGAATTCACGCGCTGGAGCGTCGGCCTCGCCCGTCTTGAAGAGCGAAAGATTCATTACCTCGGTGTTATGGGCCAGCTGATCGCTAACTCGGCGGAAATACCTAATGGGTGAGAACCCGCGCTCATACAGAATGTGTGGGGAGTGCGTGGTGACAACGAGCTGCGTGTGGAAAAGCGTCGCGTGATCGTTGGCATCCTCAAGGAGGCGCAAAACGTTCCTGATGAAGACCTGCTGGATCTGCGCGTGCAGATGCGCCTCAGGCTCTTCAATGAAAATCAAATGCAGTGGCGCGCGTTTGTCTTCTTCGGCTTTCCACTGCTCGTGCAGGTCGAGGAGTTCAACCACCATATAGACTAGGTTCTTGAACCCCAAACCGTTATAGCTGTCGGGCAGTTGCGCGGTGACCGCACCAGGAACCACGTAGTGAACCTTGGCATCCTGTCCCAGGACGGTGGTCGGATCCAAGGCCGCTCGAATCACGATCTCGGGGTTGTTGACGCCTGGATAGCCGAGTTTCGCGAGGCGCTTGAGGGTGTCGCTGAAAACTTCCTCCAGGTGGAAGTTCAGTTCTTTCTCCGAGGTATCGAGCGCTTTGAGCGCTGCATGGTCGTCGCCACGCTTCTCCAGATTACGGTGATAGAAACGGCTCAGACGTCGCGACAAGCTCTCGGCGCGGTCGGAGCTGCCAGCGTCCGGGTCATCGAGGTGCCGTTGCGCACGCAGGAAGTCCACCCTCACCAGAGACTTGAGAATGGCGGCGCCACCCGGCTCGTTGCCTAGGGGCAGCGGCTCATAATCGGCCTCCTTTGCTTGATAGCCGAAAAATGCACGCTCATCGAGTACGTAATAGCGGAACGTATATTCCTTGCTCAGCTCCTTGGAGAGGTACTTCGTCAGACTTTCCGGCCAGGGCTTGTACTCGCCGGGATCCGCCACAGCCGCAGCCCCATTTTCCGCGCCAGCCTCCGCGGCTGCACTGCGCCTAGCCATCAGTGCGATCGCAGCGTTGTTGGCTTTTTCATGCAGTTCATGAAACTTCCGGACGAGCGCATGGGCGTCCCGAGGCTCGAACGCCACCCGCATCCCGACGCACTTGCCGTCCCACTCCGTGCTCGGAAGAAGCGACATTGCAGTGGCTAGGTCGTCTTCACCGACGCGGAACCAGAGATCCAAAAGAATGGACGGCAACTGCTCGGGCGCGTCCTCGTCTCCTGGAGGCGTCCTGCCAACGGCGTCGATCTCAGCCCACAGCGCCGCGCTGAAGTCGTAGAGTTCGAATTTCTTCGCTTCGCCACGGAGCATCGAGTACAAGCCTTGCACGGCAGACGTCTTGCCGCTGTTGTTGGCGCCAACGAAAATGGAAATCTCGTCGTCAAGTTCAATGACGACATCGCGCAGCCGGCGATAGTTCTGCAGCCGATATGCCTGTAGCTTCATGATCACCTCATCCTAAGTGTTGCCGGGACAACTTATTGCTAAGCACGCAGGCCGGCTGCTTTCCTTTGAACGCTCGCGCTTTTTCCCGCTTGCTGAATCTAACAGCATCCATGTGGGATGCCGAGATGAGACTTTTATAGCGTACGCCATGCGGACTCACCACGCTAAACCGCCAGTCAGCACATCCACGCCGAAGTAACGACGACCTTACCAGTACATACATGCATCAGAGGGCTGCTGGCTTCTGCTTGACGCAATCCAGCTCTTCCAGCACGGCCGTTGCGCAGCGATCGCAAAGGTATAAAGCAACCCATCAAACGTGAAGATTTAGCGCTGCGATGTACTTGCCCATGTACTTATTGATTAGCATGCGGCTGAAACCGACATACGCTTCCTTGGGATCGAGAAATGCAACCAAATCCTCCAAGTCGGCACCTGGGTCTCTGTGCTCTTCCAAAGCATCCACTGTATGTCGAATCGCGGCGCGTACCATACGAGCATGGCGTGCGCGCATTTGCAGCAGTTCCGCACGAGCGAGCCCTAGGTAGTAGATGCTGGCTTCACCTTTGCGACTCGGTGCCCCATCTATCAATCGCGCTTGCACGCGTCCATCATCCAAGAAGACAAGATGGTCAGCAGGATCATCAATACAGGGATTCAGAAGTAGCGGTTCTTCCTTGAACACAAACCAAGGCCCGGACGCTCGCTTTGTCTCATCAGCAAGGGGGAAGAAATTAGCTTTGCCGATCACCCGGGCATTGCCGTCGCAATCATCCTGTGTCCTCGGTCGGTTGCAGTCAGCGCAGGACAACAGAAGGTTTGGCCACTTGGCTGCTAACCAATAGTATCCAGCTGCGTGCTGAGCAGGCGCATCCTTCGTCTTGGGGCAGATAACCACCTTCCCCTTTGGTCTGTAATGCTCCACATCACCTGGCTGGCTCCCTGCCAGCAGCGATTCGCAGAACATGCATTTGCGTCCAAACAACTCCGCCAGTTTCTCTTTTACGAGATCATCCGAGTAAGCCTTGAATTTGCGATCTTTGGGATCGAGATCGCGGTGTTTCTTCAATTCTGCGAGCCCTTTACGGACTAAACCTTTGGGGGTACTACCTTTCGGGCGTTCGACCTTGATCACGGCTCACCCTCTAGCCGGCCAGCCAGTGGCGTGACCTGCTGCATGAGGAACTTGAGCTTCGAGACAGTCGAGTCAGTGAACTGCTGCACGTTGGCGGCAGCCTCAACAGGAATATCGATCGCACCTGTGGTGTCCAGCATCTGCAAGGCCATACGTTCTCGACGGCTGCCGCCAAGGTAACGTGTGTCCGTTAGCTCAGCCACCAAGTCGGCAAGTGACTGCTCTTCCTCAGCAGACCGCTGTGGTTTGCTCATCAGCTCTTCGTAAGCCTGGATCTTTAGATCGAGCTCAGGATCCACAGTGCTGCGCAGTCCAAAATGCTCGGAGGTAAGAAGCTGCTCAACCCTGAGCTTGGAAACTGTTGGTAGGTTTTCGAGTGCGTAGATATGGTTCAGCCTATCCCGCCGTAGCACAGCAACCTCACCTTCCTTGAGTCCACGCAGGCACAGAGGGTCATGGGTGCTATAGATAATCTGGGCACCAGGAAACGCTTCCCGCAGGGCCGGCAGACACTGAAGTCGCCAGGCCGGATGGAAATGGTTGCCGAGCTCATCGATCAGGACAATGCCCTCTGCAGAATCAAGCGCCGCGCCGGATTGAGAGAGCACCTGCATGATGTCGACAGCCATGCCGATCATGCACTGGTAGCCGTCGCTCAGCTCATGGAGCTGGCGCCCTTCGATACCGCCCACATTGAGATTCACGGAACGATCGGCAGCTATGATGACCTGCACCTGATGATCCTTCGGCATCAGTCTGAGCAGTACTTCGTTCACTTCTTCCAGGCGGTGGGGATCGATGCTTTTGAGCCATTCTGATGGGTTGGTGATCGGGAGGAACGGGTCGAAAAGGTTGTCGATCTTCGCGTGGTCTTTCCCAGGCTTCGCCCGGTGACGCTTGGTGGCGAGCAAGCGCGTGGCGCCATACGCCACGACCAGTGAGCGAGAGTGCACATTGCTGAACTTGATTTTCTTGTTGCGCGTGAACGTCATCGAGATCTGATCGCCACCCACCAGGGTGACGACGACTGATCCCTCATAGGCTCCGGTAGCCAGGAGCTTATTGCTGGTGCGGCCAAGTGCTTTCGAATAAGCCTCACCTGACAATGCGAGCGCCAAAGCCCTGAGCACTGTGCTTTTTCCGACACCGTTCTCGCCGAGCAACGCGTAGCAAGGCGCGCTTGACGCACCAGGAGCTTCCAAGTTGAGATCCAGGTGGTCAATGGGCCCGAAATTTTTGATCTGCAGCTGAGTCACGTATTGGGCTTTCTCAAGGTAGGACTCCATACCCTCCTTGGTCTCAGTATCAATCCGCTCGCTAGGCGCTGCAGCTATATTTGTTGCGGGTTCATCCCCACGTTCATCTTCGATGGGGCGCGGAAACTCCCATAGAGTCCTGTTGAGTTCAGTTGAAAGCTGGCGCCACAGAGCAGCATGCGCTCGATGCTCGCCCTCCTCGTCCCAGTAAGGTTGACCAGCTGTCAGCAGAACGGCCTGCTCACGCCGGGTTTGCACCAGTTGCCGACGATTGAGATCCAGCAAATCAATGGTAATTTTTCCCCGATCACTAAGCGGAAGCACGATTCCATTGGACTCGAACTTAAGATGGAGATCTGGATCATCACTGCAGGGATCGATTAAGCCTGGCTTTTCGAACGCAACTGTTTCCAGGTACGGACTATCTGGACAGGAATCGCCCAACTGGGGAAAGCGTCTCGATTTGTAGCGGTTACATACCGCGCATGCCCAGTAGAGGTTACGCCAGTCCGCCTGCAGGTGTGCGTAGTGCGGCTCTCCTCGCACGCCGGTCTTAGGGCGGAAGCGATCGATGGCCCCGCTGCCCCGATGTGCATAGCTCTCGCAATAACAGCAGATTGGGCCGAAAACTTTTATCAAGTCATCTGCCAGATCACCTCGGTATTTTCTGAGGATGTCGTCGCGGTTAAGCCACCCCTTTGAAGAGGGCCCGTAAAGCTGCTCCCATCGACTCCTGTCATCTGCAAGTAAAGGGATCAGATATTCAGGGCACTCTGGGCGATGAATTGGAGTCACAGCAGCATCCTTGGCGATCGTTCCCCGTGCAGGGCTGTAGGGGTGGCGGCGGGATCATACGCTGCTCAGACTGAGCAATGCTAATTTGCAATAGGTCGGATTCGCGAGGCACGCCCGCCCCCACAAAGAACGCCTCTGAGCTTGCTGGCCGCACTAGATCCAGGCTGTCTGAAAGTCAGTTGGGTTTTCACACAGCCTGGGTCGATAGCTGTCATTCGCGATTCACCGCTTCGTAAGATGGGTTACCCGGGCCGATGTTTTTCAAACTGATCCCTAGGTACAAACGTAAAGAAACGCGTATGCTTGAAATACGAAGGGAGTACATTTGTTCTCTCCGATACGGCTGTGCTCGAACCTCACTGAGTCTGACCGTTTTTAGTTTCAATCGCAGCGCGAAGTGCCTCTATCTCGCTTTCTGACTGCTCGAGCAGTGCCTTCAATTCCTCTGCCCTCTGCTGTGCTGCTGCTCCAGTCAGGTGGGCATCGCTAGCTTCCTTGCTTTTGGTCTCGAGTTGTTGGGTGAGCAACTCTTTGGCACCTTCTGCTCGCGCAGTCGCCGCGCTGGCAATGCCCAGGTCGCCCCTCAGATGCTCTATAGCATCACGATGCTGGCTGGCCTCCTTAGCATGCTGGCGGTTTTCGGCGATCAGGCGTTCGTTGTCGCGAATCATGCGGGTGGCTTCCTCCTGCTTAACCATCAGCGTCTGCTGGAGCACGGTCACTTCTTGTTGCATCTGGTAAATCTGAGACTCGTGACGATTGAGATCTTGGTCGCGCTGTTCCTTCACTGCTACCCGGTAGTGCTCGAGCGCTTCTCTGGCATGCGTATGCTTCTCCTCAACAGATTCGATCTGGGCGTCCTTCTCTTGGACACGAACCTCAAGGTCCCTGCAGCTCTGGCTGATGCGGGCGTTACGGGTAATCTCGGTTTGAAGGCTGGATTGAACGGTCTTCAGTTCTTCATCCTGGGTGTGGAGTGCTGACTGCAGCTTTGTGATCTCCCGATGAGCCTGTTCCAAGTGACCTTGAAGTGTACTGGTCTCTGAGTTCATTGCTCTGCGCTCAACCTCGAATGCAGCTCGCTCGTGTGACAGCGCTTCGTTCCCCTCCTCCAGCAAGCGCTCAAGCATCTTGCCCACAAGCTCCGTGAGCTCATCACTTAACCGTGAGGGCGAGGCCGAAGGTCGGGGGTCGTGCGAATCGATCTCCTTCAAATAGCGTTGAATCGTAGTCTTTGAGCCGGTATTTCCAAGTTCGATGCGTATCGCGTCGATGCTAGGGTTCTTCCCTCTCGACAGCAGCGCCTCGCGAGCCTTGCGCACAAGTACCAGGTTAATGCCGCCTCTAGCCATGTTTTCTCCTACGATTTCGTACTGTCATACGTTGCATGTAATTACGTGCCACTTTAACACGTTGAGATAGAAAAAATTCTTTAATTATTGGCAAGACATAATCGAGGTTTATGGCTTGTCATGCCTCAGTGTGGGGGTAAAATGGCCCGAAAGGCAGTACGAACGGCAAATGAGAGCCACCGCGGCTCGAGATGGAGATCGGCGTGATTGATGTGGCCAGCAAGGCAGATAGGTATTTAGAGGCGAGCGTTCGCCAGAACACGTCGAAGAGCTATGCGGCCGCCCTCTCCCATTTCGAGGTAGTCTGGGGTGGATACCTGCCTACAACCACTGAGTCAGTGGTGCGGTACATCGCTGAGTACGCTGACCAGCTAGCGCTCAGTACACTCAAGCAGCGCCTAGCTGCACTCGCTAATTGGCATCAAAGCAACGGCTTTCCCGATCCCACCAAGGCCCCCAAGGTCAGGCAACTGCTAAAAGGCATCCGGGCGCTACACCCTGTGCAGCAGAAACAAGCGGCTCCTCTGGCGTTGCTGCATCTCGAAAAGGCAGTAGCGCACCTGGAAAATGAGGCTGCTCAAGCAAGAGCCGCCGGCAACATGGCCGCCCTGCTCAAGTCGACCCGCGACATCGCTCTGCTCACCATTGGTTTCTGGAGGGGGTTCCGCGGAGATGAACTAGCTAGGCTCACGGTCGAGAACACGCATGCCGAGCGCTACGTCGGGATCAGGTTCTATCTTGGGTCTAGTAAAGGAGACCGGCAGAATATCGGGCGAGAGTACAAAACACCTTCATTGAGCAAGCTCTGTCCAGTCGAGGCATACCTGAACTGGATCGAAGCAGCAGGCCTAACTCGCGGCGGTGTATTCAGGGGTATTGATCGCTGGGGCAACATCAGTGACCGCCCTATCGCAGCCCACAGCTTGATTCCCCTCCTTCGCGACACCCTGGATAGATGTGGCTTGCCCTCCGAGATCTACAGTGCTCATTCGATCCGGCGAGGATTTGCTACCTGGGCGGCGAGTTCAGGGTGGGACATCAGAACACTCATGGAGTACGTGGGCTGGAGCGACATGAAATCGGCGCTTCGCTATGTAGAGCCTGCCCAACAGTTCGGCGGGCTCATCAGGAAGCTGGAAGGTTAGTCGAAATTACCTAGAGAGCACTTAGAGCGGGTCGTGATACAGATGCCGAAGGATTGTGGAACTCATTTCGATCTGCCTGTATTATGGCCTTTTGACATTAAGGCCATACAAGGATAGAACATGACTAACTCGACGCCCTACCAGTCAGCTCCTGAAGGCGGACGCTTGCTCGTTCGCCATTTTTTCTGGATAGTTGCATTCTTTGCATTAGCCGTTTCGACTATTTCCTTCTTAATCAAGCCTTTGGCAGGTGTCGCTGCTTTTTGTACGTTTGCTGGCTTGTTACTGCCTGCCTGGCAGCTCACTATGAAATCCAGCGTCTACGCTGGCAAGTTCAAAGATCTATCTAAAGCAGATAAGCTTAGTCTATTCTGCGCGTTGGCAGGCATGGTGCTAACTGCGCTTGGATATTACGTCGGCTTGAGCTCTCTGTTTATTAGTTGCTGAATCACGCCGCACCGCTCTGCCGCAGATGGCCTTGCGGCGGTGGCGGTGATCGTCGGCTAGCGCAATGTCTCGGTTTAATCCTCGCTATCTCGCACAGACCACTAAATAAAAGCGGAGTGAGAGTTTTTTCTACTACCATTTAAGACAGAGTGTTGGCGGAAGATATAGAATTGATACTGATAGGTATCGGTTTCAGCTCATAAGCGCGCAGCAGGCGCTTAGCAATTTTGGAGGTTAAGTGCTCCAATTTGTAGTCACTTAAGACCTTACTGGTTGGAGCCCATGAACGCATCAAAAGCAAATTAAACGCCTCATGCCTCAGGTCGTCACTTGCAAACTCCACCTGCTCAATTGTCAGGTAGGCTTTGGTGATGTACTCCCAAATCTTGATTTCCTTTTCAGGATTTTTGTCACGGCTGAATCCGCTTAGTATCTCTTGAATCTTATCAGGATAGACTTGCGAAAGCTGCATCTTTAGAATCTCAACTCTATCCGACTGCTCCGCTGTCAAGGTACTCGTCCCCATCGGAGATTCTCTCAGGCGGAATGGATCGACATGCCAGACGCTCTCAGTTTCAAAAGAGCTCTCATGGTGCGCCTCGGAACATTCATTCTCGCTATGTTCGCGATCCATGATCTCGCCCGCATCATACACCTCGGGAGGCGAATACCCCAACTCTTCGTTGATCTTTGCGCAAGTATCATAGGCAATTGCTGCCGCTACATGTGGCGCTGTACGAAAGAACTCTCGGCGCCCATTCAAGCGATATGAAGCCATTCGCTTGTGCGTTCTTTTTTCAGCAAGCTTGCAGTCACCCACCGAATAAGCACTAGTGACTTCAAATGGTACTGGAACCCCAGTTGCACCGTCGTAAAGCTCACGCGCCCGCAAGTCGGGCTCTCGCTTGGAGAACCCGACCTTTACCACATAAGGATCATAAACAGGATTTTGTAATACATAGATAAAACCAGCGGGCATTAGAAATCCTTATGAATCGCTTCCTTGAAACTAGCCGATAACTCAATCGGCTAGGTGTACCGCAAATGAAGTCCAGATAAATATTATTAAGGCTGATCAAGTATCCACGCAGTTCAGCTGACCGCCAGCGCGCCTCGCCAAGAAACTATCGAGCAAACAGCCGTCGATAAGTTAGGCATGCTCTCTTAGCGGGCGACCCAGCTTTCGACCTCGTCGGAACCGTATTCAGCCTTCCACTCTTTCAGTAGTTTGTGATTTCCGCCCTTAGTCTCAATAATCTCGTCGTTATGCGGGTTCTTATACTGCTTAACTTGGCGCGCTCGACGCGGGCCCTTTTCAGCTGCTACAGGGGCAGTCGCTCGACGTCTGGTTTGAGGATCCAGGATGTTGATGATGTCGCGCAGACTGAAGCCGTAATGGGCTAGCAGGTCACGCAGTTTTGTTTCAAATTCAATCTCTTTTTGAAGCTCGGAGCTTCCTTTCAACTCTTCCAATTCAGCGAGCTGAGCGGCTAGAGCTTGCTCGAGTTTCCGAAATTCGGCCAAGCGCGACATAGAATTTTTCCTTCGATAATGAATCTACTGTGTAAGGTGCCATTCTAAACGATACTGACGAGTACGTCCCTATGGCTGCAGGTTATGGCTGCGTGGGTAGCCGCCATCCCTTCAGTGCTCTCGCGCCAGTGGCTTTAAGGCCCCGGGAGCCTTGAGCTTTCCCCTGGCTTCATGAATAGTCTAAGGCCTAGTCGTTTCCGTAGTCTGGCTCATACTCAATCTCTCGCTCGTCCTGCTCAACGTGCTCTTCATCAAATCCTGCAGCTTTCATCGCTTCGGCACCCTCTAGGTGCAAATCACAAGTTGGACAGTAGAACTCGACGGGCGTGGAGTACCGCTCAACCGTTTCGTACCCGCTTTCATGATCCTGCTCGATGACTTCTTCGTGGACACGATCACCCCCTAAGAACGCTTTGCTTTCACATGCAGGGCACGGAATGTCCCAGTGGCTATCCAAGAGGTATCTGAAAACATCTCGATACGTCCACCATCCGAGGCTCTGGGACTGCTCTCGCAGCGCCTTGATCTCTTTAGGAGAACGCTTTTTCGGCTTCTGCTGTGATGAGCCAGATGTCTCATCAAGCTTTTCGAAGGTTGCTCGGGCGTTTGCGATACTTTGTTTGGCAGCCTGCACTTTGATCGTGTGGAAATCCTTGGCAAGAGCCGCAGGAATTTTTGACTCACTGCCCACCCAATCCTCCAACCCCAGTCCCATGGATGCGAGGATGAGTTCTGAGGTTGTCCAGAACTCCCCCTCCCAGTCGCTATCCATCACGCCGGCGTATGCTGCCTGGCCCGAATGGAGTTCGGCATTTCTACGTGAGGAGATCAATTCGCATGACTTAGCATGCGGTGTGCCGAATTTTGCCACCGTGTGTTTCAGTCGTGCAAAAACCACGTGAGCGCTAATGGTCTTCACCTTGGTATCAGTTTCGACACCGCAAGCCTCCAAAAGGCTATTCGGATTGTCGGTTTCCACGACCAGGCAAGGATGGATCGCCGCCAGCTGAGCTTTACCCAGGAGCTCAAGGGCGAGAGCTGCCCAGATCTGATAGACCTCGGAATCCTTCGAGGCCTTGGCCTGCAACGCTCGCGAGGCGTAAAGCCGAGACTTCCCTAGCAGCGCCTCCGCTGAGATTGCTGACGGGACTTCCTTGCGCGGCTTTTTAGCGGTACTTCCTGCGTTAGCCATGATTGCTTCTCTCCATTACGGTGACCCTTAGGAGCTTCCGCTCAGTGCTAGCCTGTGCTGCTCCACGCCGATGTAGAAATCGCCAGTTATCAAGCAGCAACAACATCCCGGCATGCCAGGTGATTGCATGTTCGTCTGCGGGCTCGAAGAGATCGATCGCGCGTAAGATTTCGTAGGCGCCGGCGTCCATTGGCGTCATGCAGCCAGGGTCGTACCTGTAGTAACGATTGGAACTGCCCCGAGCCGTGGTGTAAAAACTGTTGCCGCCATTGGTAACCTTGAAGATCGACGAGCGAGCATCCCCCGCGTTCAATGGCTTGAATGCGCTTCCTTCACAGAAGAGAGTCTGAGCAGCGTCGGGGGCGGCCTCTAAGCAACCCATAACGATATAACGGGGCGGTGTAGCCCAGTGAGCCCCGTCGGTGTGCCATGGAAAAGGTCTCAGACCATAACGGGCGCTGAGAGAGCGGGAATTCGCAGATTGCGTGTCAGTCGGGATAAGCACGTCAATCAAAGGCCCTCCACGGCGTGTTGTCCTGGGCTGCCCAATGGAAAAAGCTATTTCGAGCGCAGCTTGCTGAATCACCGCGGCGTTATTGCCCGGCAAGTGAAGGCTTGCCCAGCCATTTGAGTACAAATCTGATAGCGCATTCTCGATTAGATGGGGCATTTTGCATCCTAGCGCCTACTGGTTTGGCTGCGGGGCCAAAATAAACGATTGTAGACCCCGCAAACGATCCCCGACCGTTCCCCTGCAGGATAGGTAGCTTATGCCGACACTGAAAATAGCTGGCCTGAACTGCTAGATCCTTTCCCAGGTTGAGAAACTGATTAGCGATTCAGATACGCCGAACGCTACCAAGGATTCACGTATTTTTTTGAGATCGGCACCCTCCCGGTGTGCGACGACCCAGGACACAGGCCGTCCTTTCAAACCATCGACCAGATTGACGAAATAGAGCTTATCGACCTCAGATAAGCTGTGCCCAAGCACGCGCACCTCTTCCACCGAGTCGAGGCCGCGGAAAAAAGCATCGTTGTCAGCGATTATGTTCTGAGATGGTTTGAATGTGTTCTCGAAGTAATCGTCAAGCTCAGCCATCGCCTCAGCTACCCGATGATCGTAGCTCTCGGGGTCTTCGTTCTGCTGGTTCAGCGGCGTGCGTTGCTGCGCTTCCCAAGCATGCCCTAGGATGAGTTCATCCCCCTCTTCCTCACTTCCGTGGATATGCAGCAAGGTTCAACGCCATAGAGCTCAGTCAGGGTGTTGGTGTAGTTGAAGGTCAGGTAGAACGCTTTAGGATCAAGCGTCTTGAGGATTACTGTCGCACTGCTAGGATCGGGGATGGCCAACGAGCTCACCCATTGGCTGAAGAGCCCCTGCAAGATCGTGTCCCAGGAAGTGATGTAACTCATCATGGCTCTTGCCATTGAGTTCGCCGTTTAGTTGATCACAGCTGGCAGCTTGGCTTGTGGATTATCGCTGACCGCTTCGAAGGCCTCCAACTGCATGTAACGTCTTTGCAGGCACCACTCGTCGTTCTGCTCCAGCAGCATCGCGCCTACCAGCCGTGTGATGGCCGGATCGATGGGGAAAATCCCCACGACATCGGTCCAGCGGCTTGGTGCTGTGTAACTGCTGCCGGTGCGCCTTGGGAAACGCCATGTGAGCCAGCACTTCATCCTCGCAGCCGTCCATGAGCGTCGCGATCTTCGGGTACTTTTCGCGCAGTTGATCGGCGACCAACCGCCATTGCTGATGGCATTCGGCACGGCTGTCTTGGGCGAAGACCGCGCGCAGCAGCGCCGCTACCATGGTGCGCTGACCTTTGCCGACGTGGGCCATGGCATTGCGCATGAAATGCACACGGCAGCGCTGCCAGGTCGCGTTGAATACCTTGGAAACAGCCGCCTTGAGCCCTTCGTGGGCGTCGGAGATGACCAGCTTCACGCCCCGCAAGCCACGTCGCATGAGGCTGCGCAGGAAGTCTGTCCAGAACGGCTCAGCCTCTGACTGCCCAACCCGCATGCCCAGGACTTCGCGGCCACCATCGGTGTTCACGGCCACGGCGATTATTACGGCGACCGAGACGATGCGCCCGGCCTCCCGCACCTTGACGTAGGTGGCATCGATCCAGAGATAGGGCCAGTCGCCTTCAAGCGGGCGATCAAGGAAAGCGTGAACGCGCTCATCGATCTCACCAGCTATGGGTGGCAGCTGGGAGCTTCGTGACATACCAGAATATCCGCCTTCTCCATTGCGAGTGCGAAGTAGTCATCCGGGTAGATTGCTGACAGCGCGTGCTGCCTTCTCGTCGCGAGTATGTCTGCGTGTTGTGGCCTTAGGGCCAGGTGCTCGAGGAAGTCCCCGTAGTTCTGGATGCCGGTATCAGGGCTGCCTGGTAGCCAGGCTTGCGACTCAAACGTGCCACCCAGTCCCGCTATACGATGGCCAGCAATCTCCACTACCCTGCCATGCAGGCTGCGATCAGCGAGGCCGCAGCCATGGAGGTTATGCCAGTAGGCTGCACGATCGCTGTCATGGTTGCCATGAATGAAACAGATCTCTGCCTGCTCTAGTGTCATGTCTCAGATAAAACGTTCTCTTTGTTCTCGCGTGCCATAGCCTCTCGGGCCCTCTGGATCTTGCGCAAGATATCTTCACCTTTCGCGCTCCAGACGTACCGACAGGGCTGAGCGTTGTGCAGCGCTAAAAACGCGGTAATGGAACTGGCCAGCTCGCGTGTGGAACTGAAGCTGCCGTCACGCAGGTAAACGGTGATATCCCGGAAGAAGCGCTCAACCATGTTCATCCAGGAGCTTGAGGTCGGGGTGACGTGCATATGGAAGCGCGGATGGCGCTTGAGCCACTCCTTGACAACGGGGTGCTTGTGGGTGGCGTAGTTATCCACGATCAAATGCAGTTGCAGCGTTTTCGGCGTTTCCCTGTTGATCTTCTTCAGGAAGGCCAGCCACTCCTGATGTCGGTGCTGTGTTTCGATGCTGCTGATCAGCCGGCCTTGCAGAACGTCCTGAACACCAGGTGTTGCTCCTCAGAATGCGTCATGTGCCGGCGACAACCTAGACCAGCACATCGGTTAACAGGATTTTACAACGACACCTGGCCCTGCGGGGATTCACGAGTTAGATTGAGCGTCAGGTAGGATCTTGCAAGGAGACGTACCAGCCTTCGCAGGGGTACACCCTCTGGCAGTCAGTCTGGGCTAACTTCATTCCACCAGGTAGAGCCCCCCCCCACACCCAAGGCAGGGATAACGACTAGGGGCCTCATGACATACCAAGACGCCAGCTTTACCGCGGGAAATCGTGATACAAGGTTTGCTGCCAACCTTATCAGGACACGCTAATCATGAAAGAGCTACGGACAGCCGCTGAAGTCCTTGAGCGCCTCAGCCATAACCAGGATGCGTTGCGCGCCGCCGTCGAAGAGCTCGCCAAATGGGTTGGTGACCGAGGAGCAAGCAGTGTGCTCGGAAATGTGAATGGTGCACTGACGACCCTCGACGACAACATCGATGCCGTGCGGCAAGGCATCGCGGAACTAGTAGCGGCGAGCGTCAAACAATAGGTGGGCTCAAATCAGTGCCCCTGCGCGCATGATCGCTAAGGCTCGGGCAGTGAGCGGTACCACTCAGCGTAGGGCGTGTTAATAGCCTTCTGGCGGTTGTAGTCCGGACTGCCGTCGCTCCACCACACCGGGCCCCTATCCCCTAGTGCTCTTTTCGCCTGATCTACAGCTGCTCGAGCTATACGCATCTGATCTGCATCATCCGATGCCTTCGATTCTTTGACGGCTCGTCGCGCGTCCATCAGTACGTGCACCAGCTGCTGGCGCTGTTCATCAGATAGCGCGGGATTGCTGCAGCGCCAGAGCTGCCCTTTGACTACGAAGTAGCGACCGTCTGGTGTCGTATGGTGCATCAAGCAGATCTCGTAAGCTGATACTTCAAAGACACCTCAGACGACTCGCAAGCTGCACAGGAGTGATACACAGAGCGCTTCATGGAGTTCATCGTCAATCGATGAAGCGCTTAAAGCCTCGCAGTCTCAAGGAGCGAGATGGGGCTGGTGAGTTTTCATGAGTCCTTTGGAGTACATTTGTACTCTATGGCTATTCCGGTCACCCCGCCCCTGACAGCCTCCGCTCGTGACTAGGGCATTAAACTGTTCGCCAAAAACGCCTATAGCCATCCGCCCTCGGTCGTGATGGATGAAGGCCTGGTGGTCGCGATGATGACGTCGTCCACTGGGGACACCGTTGCCAGGTAGTGCCTGCGTCTGCAATCGACGTGAAAAACCAGCTCGCTGGTAATGAAGATTCTCTCTCGTCCACGACGACTTCTGTATGTCACCTGCAGCCGCGCTGAGGAAAGCCTGGCAATCGTGGCCTACACCGCTGAGCCAGAGGTTGCCAAGACGAGCGTCATCAAGGCCGGCTGGTTGAAGGCGGACGAGATCGTGGTGCTTTGAGACGGACTGTATCGCTGTGAGACTGCTCCTTCAGGCACGATGCAGCATCAGGGGAAGTAGCTAGTGACACCCTCGTTACGTTTGGTATCACAGTATTACGGCATACCGAATACCAAAGGTAACGGGCTACTATCACCCTCTCCTCGTAAGCTGCAGGCCAGACGGTGCGTAGGTGTTGGCTTGATTTTTGCCCCGCTAAGGCATCCCTTCGTCGAGCATTTTTCAATGTTCAACCTCAAAGCTGTTCACATCAATGCAAGAGTCCGCAGCGCTAGCTGTGGCAATGCATTGCCGTCTGGAGCTATGAGGGCCTACCTTCGTCGAACCATTTCGCCATCCCAGGTGGAGCTAAGACGAATGCCTGCCTGTGTGGCAGCAAAGCAAAACGGTTTCTGGCAGATAGTCAGGTAAATCTCTTCCGCGAGCACCCACCTCGCGGTGAGGAGTGATCCCGCAATCACTCAACCCATTCCTGATAATCCTCCGGTATGCCCGCCAAGGCGCTTACTGCGGAGTTCTGCACTCGGAAGAAACGTGATGAGCAACGATACAGCCTTATTGGTTATCGATTTACAAAAAGAAGATGGCTTTTCTCTTGAGCGCTTTGACCAAGTGGTCGAGAACGCAGCCGCGTTAATAGACACCGCCAGAAATCTGGGAATTCCTCTGTTCTATACCCGCCATGTTAATGAAGCCCTAGGTGATGACCTGATGCTTGGTGAGCCCGTGAACGGTCATGGCCAACCAACTACCTACCTCGCCGACACTTATGCAATTGAGATTCTCGATGTGCTTGCTCCAACCGAGGGCGATGTCGTAATCGATAAGCACCGCTACAGTGCATTTCACGGAACTAGGTTGGCTCAAATGCTTCACCGCAGAGGGATCAAAAATCTCGTTGTAATAGGCGTCTTGACTGATGTCTGTGTAATGACCACTGTTTTCGACGCGTACCAGCACGATTTCAACATAACCATTGTCAATGACGCTTGTACCGCCACCACTTTAGCCGCTCATTATTCGGCTTTGTTCATTCTTTCCAACTGGGTCTACGGGCTTGAGATCTTTTCTACGGAGCAGTTGATAAGGCGCTTACGCAGTGAACCAGCGACCTCATTGCTGACTGCTGAGCCTGATCACCTTGCGTTCCAGCCTGAGGCGTTTGTAGAGGCTATACAGCGCCTTGAAAAGAGCCTTGTCAAAGAGATCTGATTGGAGAATCAAAATGAAAGTGGAAAATAGAAGTATTGATTTCGTTCCCGAGAATGAGCGCTACGGCAAGCCTCGCTCGTTGTTTTTTGTGTGGTTTGGTGCGAATGCCAATATCACGACCGTTGCGGCCGGCGTATTGCCAATCAGTCTAGGGCTTAACCTGTTTTGGAGCGTCGTCTCTATTCTGGTGGGGTCAATGATTGGCGCAATCTTCATGGCTTCGCACTCCGCACAGGGGCCAAGGTTGGGCATTCCTCAAATGATCCAGAGCCGGGCACAATTCGGCGTCTTTGGTGCAATCGTACCATTGCTATTCGTCATGATGATTTATCTCGGTTTCTTTGTCAGTAATACGCTGCTCGCCGCTCAGGCCATCGTTAACGCGAGCCCATTGAGCAATGAGACCAATATCGCGCTGCTAGGTGCGGTTTGCTTCCTCGTAGCTTTGTTTGGCTACCAACTGATCCATCGTTTCCAAAAGATCCTGTCATTGGTATCGATAGTGGTTTTTGGCATCGCCAGCTACTACGCTCTCACCATGGCAATTGAACCTGGACAGTGGACACTGCAAGGTTTTAGCTGGGTAAGCTTCCTAGCGTCGGTGAGCATTTCAGTGACTTGGCAATTGTCCTACGCTCCCTATGTAGCCGATTACTCGCGCTACTTGCCCACGCAGACATCTAGCCAGCAAGTTTTCTGGTACAGCTACCTCGGAACAGTGATTGGCGGGAGCTGGATGATGATTTTGGGGGCGGTACTTGCAAAGAGCATGGCTGGTTTTTCGGATAACGTGGGTTTGAATCTGGTTGGCGTACTGGGGGGTGGCACTATCCTCACCTTTGCGTTCGTACTGTACGGTCAAATCGCGATTAACGTTTTCAACCTGTACGGGGCCTTCATGTCGACCGTGACGGTAGTAGAGCCCTACTCAAGATTGAAGGTGACGCCTGGGGTACGCGCCGGCTTCATGCTGGTCATTTGTGCGGCAGCGACAGGACTATGCACTCTCGCCCAGGATGACTTCCTTCAGTTCTTCCTCAACTTCATCTTCTTCATGAGCTATTTCCTCATCCCTTGGACAGCAATCAATCTTGTGGACTACTACGCCCTACGTAAAGGCGTCTACCAGATCGCAGATATCTTTGAGCCGAATGGCGTCTATGGGAAGGTGAATTGGATAGCCATCACGGTGTTCCTCACAACCATCATCCTCGAAATACCCTTCATGAGTACCTCGCTCTACGTAGGGTCGGTAGCTCAACAGCTTGAGGGCATTGATCTGGCTTGGGCTGTAGGTCTTATCTTCCCTGCAGTCGCTTATTACTGGCTCATGAAACGCCGTAAGACTCCGATGTCTACACTCGCCAAAATCTAAGAAGCGCTGTAGCGCCCTGAGCATACGACTGGATTGATTGCTCAGGGCGCATTACCTACCTAGAAAATGACATCTGCGCCGCCTACCCTCATCGCTTCCCTTTGCTCCTGCAAGTCATTAGTGCCTGGCTCCAGTGAAGCCGCGGAGCATCCCGCCAAGCTATCCCACAGACGTTGCCGCAAGCTTTGCTTTGCTGCTCTGCCCATCCTCTCAAGTCTTTCAATCCTGGCAATCTGCGCACCAGGTCGCTCAAGCGTCTCCACGGTGGGAGCAGGAAACTGAGCTGCCCTACTCTGCTTTATTCCACCCCTGCTCGAGCGTTCTGCCCACGCCCCTTCCTTCGCTCTCCGAATTGATCAAGCCAGCGTCACAGCGCCGGGGCGTGAGCGTCTCATGCCCTACGCAACTGAGATTTCGCCAACCCTCCCCTACAAACTAGAGGCTGTAAAAAAACGCCTGACGAAGACCGTACAGGCGCGTAAGGAAAGAATGGAGCACAAATATTTGCGTCAAAGTCATTCTTACTGAATAGGCGAGCGTAATCACTTCAGGAAAGTCTGAACGCGTACCCCATCGATTAAGAGGCCTGCTTCTTAAGCACAATAAAAACGCCTATGAAGCCGCTGACTAATCCGCTGAAGAAGCCACTCATGCCATTGCCGATGGAATTATCAACTAGAGTGAGCGGGAAGGGAGCAAAGTAGTACGCAATTAAGAAGGCCACGACTGCTGAAACTACGCCACCAATGAGGCCAGCCCTCGCAGATTCTTTCAAGGCAAAATTCATAGCAGTTCCTTTGTTTTTATTTTCGGACGTGCATTAATAAGGTACTTCCTCACGAGAGGAAGATCATTGGTTTAAGCATTACTGGTCTCGACTCGCCGTATCCAGACGAATCGAGTACTCTTCGCGACCGTTAAGGGATTAGATGGGATTTCCCAGGTACTGATAGGTCTGCAGGAGCAGCCCAGCAGATTTCTCTCGGTTGCCCAGCGCGTCTTCTTGTTCATTCCTGCATAGCTGAAGCGATGCATCGCAGATCGTCTTGCAACGCTCATATCGACGATTGGAGTACATCTCCACCGCAGCCTTTGCTGTCGAAGTGGCCGCGATGCTCTCTGCGAGTACAACGGCGTCTTCGATGGCCATGCCGCCACCAGAAGTCATGTGGGGCGTGGGCGCATGAGCAGCGTCGCCAAGCAGAATCACACGACTGCGATGCCAAGGCGCAGGCACCAGTGTGATATCCAGTGGGCGGAAAATAATCTGTTTGGCATCGGTCACAAATTCGAGCGACTCACGGATTGCCGGAGCGGTGTACTCCATTAACCGATCCCGGATAAGGTGGTGAGCCTCGCCTTCTGGAATCCGCAGAGGCTCTTGGCTGTTTTCGAGATAGAAAATGTAGCAACTCTCTTGCGACGTTGGGAACGATCCGACGGTATGGCCAGTAGGCGTCCGGTAGAGGCAGAAGGCATCGATTTCTGCCGGCCTGGGCGCGTTAAAACGCCAAACACTTTGCCCCGCAAATCGGGGGCTGCAGTCTGTGCCAAACAGCTGATCACGGAGCTTCGAGTAAACACCGTCGGCCGCCACCACCAAATCGTAAGTAGCCTCGCGGCCGTCCGAGAATCGAACGTCAACGCCGTCCTCACGATTGACAAGATTCTCTACAGTCAAACCGCGATCGATAATGGCGCCGGCGCCCTCGGCAGCACCCTCCAGGATGCGCGCCAGTTCCGGGCGGCGAATCCCGCAGCTGGGAGGGGCGGGGTTGGTTAGTAAAAGCTCGCCTGCGGAGTTGAACTGGCGAAATTTGTCGAATCGATAGCCACTATCTAGGCAGGGCTCAGCGAGACCGAGACCGTTAAGAGCACGCATCGCATTGTGAAGCATGCATATTCCAGAGCCGGCCATCGGGGCTTCGGGCTTGATATCGATGCAGTGAACATCAACACCAATCCTGCGAAGCGCAAAAGCTGCTGTAGCGCCACCGATTCCGCTGCCCACGATCAGGACGCGTTTAATTGCATTCATTTCTTGTCTCCTCTCCGCTTCTGTGGCGGGTGGTATCTGCCATAGCAGGTGCAGTCGCCCGCGCGCGCAAGCGCTCTGCGCGAGGCTGATCAATTTTGCGCCTCTTACTGATCGGCGCAGGTTCCTCGCCGCGGATATTTGCGGCTTGGAATCTGCGCCCGTCCGATCTGCTTGGATGCTGCACTATCTTTCCCAAACAGGTCTAGTCACCTTACGACGCTCAAACCACCAGGTTTGAAATCTTCATAGGCGGAAATTAACAGCTGTACATCTGATACTTACATGAACGGCTTGCGAGGCTCTGGCCACCAGGACTCTTGCGGGCGCTGCCCAATGCGGTTACGCAGCACACCGACACCGCCCACTTCCAGCTCGACCACATCACCAGGATTCAGACTACGGCCCAGCTCGAATGCCGAGCCGTCACCCATGGTGCCGGAACCGATGACATCGCCAGGCTGGATGTGGTCGCCGATCGAAACATAGGCAATCAACTCCTCTGGAGTCCAGAGCATTTCGGACGAATCACCTTCGCCCCAAGTCTCGCCATTAACGCGCACGGACATCTTGATGTCGTTCAAGTTTGAGAACTCATCAATCGTGGTGATCCACGGGCCGATGCCATAAGCGAAATCCTTACTCTTCGTCGGACCCATGCCGATTGCGAACTCGTTGGCCTGGAGATCGCGAGCGCTGAAATCGTTGAAGATAGTCACGCCGAACAGGTGGGAAAGAGCAGTGTCCGGAGTAAGGTTGTTGGCGCGGCTACCAATCACCCAACCGAGCTCTAGCTCGTAATCGATACGCTGGCCGCGTGCAGGCCAAGGTACTTCAGCATCGTGACCGATGACGGTCCAAGGCGAGCCCTTGAAGTAACCAGGGATTTCCAGCAGGGCCGGTTGCGGAGTTACACCCATCCGCTCATGAAACTGGCGGATGTGCTTGGTGAAGGTGAGTCCGTCCCGAACAACTGAAGGATCGCAGGCAGCGCCCCACTTCAGACCATCCATGGCCAGCGATGCATCAGCGCCGTTTTTCTCCGCAGCTTCGGCGGCAGTCTCCAAGAACTGCTGCCCAAGAGCGATCGCAGCAGACATGCTTTCAGGGAAAACCGTAGATGCATAGCGAAGGGCCGCTTCGCGGGTAGCGCCCCTTGCTTGAAGGCGCAGCGCTTCAGCTGCACGCAAATCGATGACCCTGTTCTGCTCTGGCAAAACCATGCAGATACGCTGTACAGGACCATCCAGTCCTTCAACTACAAATCGACCTAGCTTCATCACTTTCTCCCGAGGGGTGGCTTGTTCTGTCGATACCAAACTATACGTATCGTTTCACAAGTGCAACCACTCGGATGGACTTTTGAAAACTGGTTAATGGATCGCTTTAATTAGCCTTGCCTGATGAAAATATTTTAGATACGCTCCGTGTCGTTATGGCGAAATCATCCCCTGCCTGGTACCGCAGGAGGGGCTTAACTGAGTTGTCATGCACATCGGAAGGCCACACGACCAGAAGCCTCCAGTTGCCTCACGAGGCAACCTAGCTGGCTGCAGATTTAGGGAGCTGTGTAGCTAGAGGCGTCTCTGCAGCGCACATGTTGCTGAGGCTGGGTCGCCCTGCTCTTGCTCACCCCGTAACCGCTGCGTTTTGGAATCAACCACATGACCGTCAATTTCAAAAACCCTGTCTTCATCTCCAGCGACACCGCACGGGCTGTCTTTCGCTGGGAGGATGCAATTGCCGCTCTCCAAAAAGCATACGCCCACTCCATCCCCGCGAAGGCGACACCGCCTCGCACGGTAGCGGTGCTTGAAAAAACCTGGCTGCGCAATCTTCCCGCTATTCCGCCTGGCAGCCGTTACTACGGCGCCAAGCTGATGGGGTCGAACATGGGGGGCGACGCGCCTCCAGGTATCGAATACGTCATCGTCCTGTTTGATCGGACCACCAACCGGATTGCAGCTTTCGTCGACGGCAACCTGGTGACTGGCTTCCGTACCGCTTCCACCTCGGCCGCAGCCCTGGATCGGCTTGCCCCCAAGGGGCATGCTCGGCTGGCAGTACTTGGTAGCGGCCTGGAAGCAGCGATGCATACCCGCGCATTCGCAAGTGTCCGCGAGCTCACCGAAGTCACCGTGTATAGCCCGACTCCCGAGCGTCGTACGGCATTCGCCGAGGCGGTGACGGCAGATACCGGTGTACCTGCCAAAGGTGTGGCATCTGCCAAGGAGGCAGTGGAAGGAGCAGACATCGTACTGACCGCGGCACGCTCTCGTGGCGAGGAGCCGATCCTGTTTGCAGAGTGGCTGAAACCTGGCGCAACGGTTGTCTCGATTGGCTCGACCATTCCAGAGCAGCGCGAAATTGACGTTTCGGTCGTTGAGCGCAGCGACATCATCATCTGCGACACATTGGAAGAAGTGCTTGAGGAGACTGGGGACATGCTGGCTGCCAAGGCAGCGGGTATCGAGTTCCATAACAAGGCATTCAGCCTGGCCGATCTCATGAGTGGCGCGTGCGCTGATGCCCTGGCAAAAGCTCGCGCACCGATGTTCAAGTCCGTAGGCGGCGGCTTGCAGGATATCGTCGTCGCTGAGCTGATTCTCACCAAAGCCATCGAAGCAGGCCTAGCCACCCCGCTCCCAATCGAATTCGAAACCAAGAGCTGAACGATTTTTATCCAATAGCATCATCCATAGAGGAAAATGAACATGGCCAATTACAACAAAAAGGACGCCCGTGAGTGGGCACGTGAACGCCTGCTCGGCGTGGCCAACGTCACCATTCCGACGATGACCTCCGACTTCAAACGCATCAACGAAAAAGCTGTGCGCCATGACGTCGAACTGGCGATCAAGCATGGCTTCGTGGGCACGCTGTCGTGCTCTGAGGTTGCGATCACTCAGGATCAGTACTTCGAATTCTGCCAGATCATGGCCGACCAGGCCGCAGGCCGGATGATCGTGGTCCACCAAGCGGTATTTAACACCCTCGAAGAAAACATCGAAGGGGTAAAGCGTGCCGAAGCTGCAGGCGCCGACTTGGTCTTGCTGGGCTACCCGCCCTACTTCTACCCGAAGGATTACGAAGAAGTCTTCCAATACACCAAAGCGGTCTGTGACGCGACCAATCTGGGCGTAATCATCTTCCCGCTGCCGGCCTGGGGCTTCAGCCGACTGCATCCCGCAGATATCCCGAATTCTGTTCTGCGTCGCATGGTTGACGAAATACCTAATGTTGTCGCGATCAAGGCCGAAGGCGGTCTGCCCTACATAATGTCCGCCATTGAGGTGCATCGTGAATTCCACGAGGAAGTCGTGATCTCGTCTCCTCTGGAATACGAATATGTACCCCTGGCCCAGGTCATGGATATTCCTTTCTGTGGTACCAACTATTCCGCCTACTACGGCCCGCTCTTGCCACAGATCCACAAGCTGATCCGTGCCGGCAACTACGATGAAGCCACCCAGCTTTGGTACAAGATGGACCCGGCGCGCAAGGCTTTCGCCAGCCTGCCGATGGCAGCCAATGGCCTGCTGAACCGCATGATGTGGAAGTACCAGGGTTGGCTCCAGGGCTACAACGGTGGCCCCCTGCCTCACCCGACTCAGCGTGTATACCAGCGAGACATGGCGATGCTGCGCAAAGGCCTCGAGGCTGCTGGCCTCAACCCAACCCGCGACGTAGACGAAGCCTTCTTCGTCGGCCGTAACCCTGTCTGAGGCCTGCCATGTCCAGTGCGAATAATCTGCAATTGAAAGACCCCGACCTGCTGCGTGAAGCCATGCTGATCGATGGCCAATGGGTTCAAGCCGAAAACGGCCAAACCATCGAGGTCCGCAACCCTGCCACCGGCGAGCTGGTAGCTCGTGTTCCCAACGGTGGAGAGCGCGAAACTCAGCGTGCAGTAGCAGCCGCAGAGCGCGCCATGAAAAGCTGGCGCAAAACCCTGCCAAAGGAACGCTCTAAGGTTCTGCGCAAACTCTTCGATCTGATGCTTGAAAATATCGACGACCTGGCAATCATCATGACTGCCGAACAGGGTAAACCCCTGGTTGAGTCGCGCGGCGAAATCCTATACGCCGCTGGCTTCATTGAATGGTTCGCGGAGGAAGCAAAGCGTATTTACGGCGACATCATTCCGCACAACGTTGAAGGCCGTCAGATCCTCGTGCAGAAGGCCCCGATCGGTGTGTTCGCAGCTATCACTCCTTGGAACTTCCCATCTGCGATGATCACCCGCAAAGCCGGCCCGGGTTGGGCTGTTGGCTGCGCCGGCGTGATCAAGCCGGCCAGCCAAACGCCACTGTCTGCGCTGGCACTGGCAGTACTTGCGGAGCGTGCAGGTCTGCCAGCAGGCGTTTGCAACGTCGTGACCGGTTCAGCCCGGGCAATCGGCGGCGAGTTAACTTCCAATCCGACCGTGCGCAAGCTGTCCTTCACCGGCTCGACCGAGGTCGGTGCGCAACTGCTAGCTCAATGTGCACCAACCATCAAGAAGACCAGCATGGAGCTGGGCGGCAACGCTCCGTTCATTGTCTTCGATGATGCTGATGTGGACGCAGCTGTGAAGGGTGCCATTGCAGCCAAATACCGCAACACTGGACAGGCCTGCGTTGCCGCCAACCGGATGCTGGTTCAGTCGGGCATCTACGATACGTTCGCACAAAAGCTCGCTGAGGCTACTGCAGCTCTGAAGGTTGGCAACGGCATGGACGACGGCGTGGTTCTTGGCCCGCTGATCAATGAAGAGGCGGTCAAAAAAGTCGAAGAACATATTGCTGACGCGGTAAAAAAAGGAGCGCGGGTAGCAACCGGCGGTAAGCGACACATCTTGGGTGGGAGCTACTTCGAGCCGACCGTTCTCACCAATGTCCCGAACGAAGCGTTGATCTTCAGCGATGAAACCTTCGGGCCGGTAGCACCCTTGTTCCGCTTTGAGTCCGAGGAAGAAGCGATAGCCATGGCAAACGACACTCCGTTCGGCCTGGCCGCTTATCTCTACGCGCGCGATGTGGGTAGGATTTTCCGCGTTGTGGATAGCCTCGAGTTCGGCATGGTAGGTGTGAACGAAGGAATGATTTCTACTGAAGTTGCGCCGTTTGGCGGCGTGAAAAACTCCGGGCTCGGTCGCGAAGGTTCCAAATACGGCGTGGAAGATTACCTGGAGATCAAATACGTCGCTCTCGGCGGCCTGAATCAGTAACCGTCACTAGTGCTCGGCAGCCAGAGGTGGCTGCCGAGTACCCTCCTCGCCTATCCCCTGCTACGCACTGAAATACTTATATCGTCGATCGCTCAATAACCCCAACTTTTCCCACAATATCGCGCATATGACACCATCCGCATCATTGATGTAGCCTACACTGCTGCTGCATCGTGGGCCGACTTTGCATCGCCTCTGCCGGGGCGTGGAGTAACAGTTCGAGCATTCATGAATAGAGCTCGATTACGACACAATACGCCGCGTCCCTTTCAGTTAGCCAAAAAGAGCCTTGCTGCGAATCAGGTGTAAATACATCGCCACTCTCGCCCCCTCTAGGTCACGACGGGCTATAGCAGAGTAAATAGCCTCATGCTCATACTGCAAACGGTGGTTATAACTTGCTTGATCTCCACCGGCTACAGCAGCTGAGTTGATGCGTGAGCGCGGGATAATACCACCGCCCAGACTCTGGACCAGATCTGCGAAATACCGATTGCCGCTGGCCTGGGCAATACACAAATGAAATCGAAAATCCGCCGACGCCGCGGCTTTAGCATGCGTAGATTTATCGTTGAGCTCGTCCAGTGTGCTGCGCATCTCTGCGAGCTGCGTATCGCTGCGCCGGTGTGCGGCCAAACCGGCTGATTCAACTTCCAGTGCTATACGCAGCTCCAGCACATCTAGCACGCCCCGAATGGTCTTGATGGCGAACGTATCGATCTGCAGGGCGCCTACCGAAGACCCCAGTATAAAGGTGCCGATACCATGCCGTGTCTCTACAAGTCCAGCCGCATTCAAACCAGAGATCGCCTCCCGGACGACCGTGCGGCTAAGGCCTTGCTCGGCCATGAGTTGCGACTCAGTCGGGAGTCTGTCTCCATGACTGAGTTGGCCAGTGCGTATGCGCTCGCTTAACACTGCCATCAGTTGTTGAGCCAAACTGCGCTTGACTTTGAAGTGTTCCGGAACTTGATGTTGCATAACTATAACTCCGGCCGCCAAAAAATAGGTAATGGATGTTAATAAGTTCGCCTGCAACTGATTCCCTGGGCAATGGCCGGGGGCGAGTCGACATATTAATTACTGACAGCACGAGACCTCCGCAGAACTCAACGAAATGCGAGAAGAAGGCGTAAATCCAGAATGCTTGTAGGTGCTGACTGCGCAACGGCCCTACGGCACAATCACGCCTCCACGCGCAAGGTTCCCCAGCTCACGGGCGAGGTCCTGCTTCAGCTCTAACAAGCTTAGTAAGGACTGTGAGCGAGGCGGTTCACAAGTCTAGGTCAGAGGGGGGAAGCCTACACTACCGCGCGATCAGTGCTTTGGCGAACCGAAGGTGCGCTGCAAAGTCCGGTATAGAAGGAGCAAGGTTGGATGCCTGGTACTCTCCGCTTCAAAACGCCCAGCCTTTCGGGCTGGGCGTGTGAGCACATCAGTACTTCAGAAAGCCATTGAGCATGATCGTGTCACCTCCCGAAGTATTGCGGGCATAGACGTCGTTCTGGTATGCGGCGACTAAACCCCACTCACGAGTTCCATAGCCAATCTGCGGTCCGATCTTGGTGCTGCGGCTACGGTTACCAATATCATGGCCGTTAGACTGGTCGTCGGTCAGCTGAGTAGAAATGTATCCACCGACACCTGCTAACCAGTTCTGGGACACTCGATAGTTTAGGCCATAGTCTGCTACCAGCTGAACACCCGACTGGTAGTTTGTATCATTATTCTCCCAGCTGTAGTTCAGGCTGATCTTCGAGCTGAGCTCGACGCGATCCATTGGCAACCAGGTAAAAGCATAACCCATGTACAAGGCGCGGGTATTGTTACCTGCATTGATGAGGGCGTGCTCGTCGTACTTTCCCCACGGCGCAATCAGCTCAATATCAATGTTATGCAGGTAAGTTGCAGACATCCAGCTGACCAAGAATCCAAACATCGGATCGCCCATGCCGCTGACAGAGTCCCGCTCGAATGGCCCCAGCGCCGGGATATTGATATGGCCTTTTACGTAAGGCAGTGCGGCCTGCACAGAGACATCACCACCCAGAAACTTTGGGCCGTCCAGCGTGTGAACAACCCGAATGGCGTGGGCGTGAATACGCCCCTTAGCCTTCGGAAAGACTTTATTACCTTCATTATTTCGAATCGAATTAATATCGATCAGCTTGTTGTAGGTGTAGAAGGTTGTTTCACCGGGCGCTCCCACTGCACCACTCATTACAGTTACCGTACCTGCTGGGTAGCTAGAAGTCCCCCCCTCCAGCGCATAAACATGCGAGGACAGCAAAAAACCGAAGCAGCAGGTAGCCGCTCGCAAAGCACAGGTATTATTCATGGCGAGACTCCGTCTTTTTTTTGTTTTAATTAGAAATGAGTCACCCGGAAAATAGAGCCCCACCCCGCCATTTATTGGAATAAGGCAGCAGGCACGGAAACTACTCTAGGCGTTTACTACAAAAATATTACCATCCTTGTCTACGGCCACTGACAGGGCGGTGAGTTTGCTTCCCACGCAGGGGCCGTGAATACAAACACCGGTATCAACCTCGAACAATGCGCCGTGCCCGTGACAGACGATATACTTCGATGCTCCATCCAGGTATTGGTCCTTCCTCAAGGGCAGCGTTGCCCCCGGCCAGTGCGGGCAAGAGTTCCGATATCCATATATCTTCCCAGACTTATTTACTAGGAAGATATCGTCTTTGCCAAACGGCGAATATCGGAACCCTATAGAAGTTCCAGGCAATACATCATCGATATGGCAGATTCTTTCCATAGCGACTTTCCCGAATCAACGTCAGTTAACGGGGGGCGCCGCCCGGGGCCCACTGCTCGCGCCAATGGAACAGGAAGACCTGGGAGTTATCCATGATCCCTGGAGCAATGCGAGGCTCCCAGCTGTCATCATGCTGATCCATATCCGCGTCGTATTCGATATGGCAGCCCATCGGGGTATTGAAGTACCAGAACCAGTTGGAGCCGAAACGGTGGCGGCCAGGGCCCCAGAAAGTTTCGTACCCCTTGTTGACCAGCGCAGTACCAGCACTAAGAACCTCGGTCGGGCCACCCATGTGGAAGGTGAAATGCTCACATCCTTGAAGATGCGGCGGGGTCTGGATGAAGAACAGGGTGTGGTGTTCGAAGGTGCCTGCAGGACGCAGGAATGGGCCCATACCGACAAACTTGTCAGTCAGCTTGAAGCCGAGACGATTGGTGTAGAACGCCTCAGCCTTGTCGATATCGGGCACGAAGAACACAACGTGAGAGAGCGAACGCGGGCGTGCGTCGATGGGGGTGGCGACATCGGACGGAACGCCGGTTACGTTTGCGGGGCGGCGGGCATCGCCAGGAGCGTTGATAACTTCCGCGGGTAGATCGAGAGGTTTACGCACAGTGACCTGGAAGCCAAGCGCGAAGCCAAGATCGTCTACGAGCTCCAGTGAGCCATCAGCCAGGATTTTAACCTCGCGCTCACCTTCGAATTCTTGCTTGATTTGCTGCAGCACCGAGGCGTCTTTAACGCCGTAGACGGTCTTGCGCAGCATGTTGGCAGTCGGGAGGTCCCAGGCCGGCAAAGAAGGATCGTTACGCTGCCTTAGCTCAACGCAAGTGCCATCAAGGGCCTCGAAACGGCCGTTGCCCACAGGCGTCAGACCGTAGTCAGTCAGAAACTGCTCACAGAGAGCAACATCATCCACACCAAAGACAAGCATATCTGGGCCAATAATGTTCATTCGTTTACCTTCTTATTATTCATCGTGCTGTCGGTTTGACCAGCAGGCCTGACGAAGCCAGCCAGCTCTTGATACATGACAGGCATGCGCTCTTGCGACCACCTGCCACCCTATTCTGCCAGCGCTTATCGCCGCCGGGCGCCCCCAGTCCAGACCACCAGACCGACCGGCGAATCAAGCTGAGTAAACCTGATTTGATTCTTGGGCTCGAAAACCAATCTATACGGCACGTATCGTTTTGTAAAGCCATTTGCTAGACTCCGCATTAAGAGACGGTTCCATCCAGACCTTCGCTTTCAACCAGCAGGTTTACGGCGCTGCGGTAGCAATACCAAAGCGTAGACAATATACTGTCCGAATCGTATCGTAAGCATCTCCAAAGCGGATTGCACGAGCGTTTTAGCTAATTAACAGGATGCATGCATGCAGGTGAATAAGACCGCATCGAACGAAAAAACATCAGTCGGCCGCCCCCGCAGCGAGGCAACTCGACGTCAAATTCTTAGCGCGACTATCGGCCTACTCCAAGACAAATCCATTCAGGGCATCTCCATCGAGGCTATTGCACGCGAAGCTGGAGTAAGCAAGGCGACGATCTACCGTTGGTGGGACTCCAAGGCGCTTGTAGTTATCGACGCCTTCATGGAAAACCATCTGATTAAGACAACGATTCCACGTGATCTTAAACCGCGCGATGCGCTGGCTTATCACTTCAAATCGCTGGTCGAGCAATATTCGGGTTGGCCCGGCCGCCTGGTCGCTCAGATTATTGCCGAAGGTCAATCAGACCCATCGATCTTGCGGGCATTCCGCGAACGCTTCCACTACGGCCGGCGAGCTGTTGTGCGTGAAGTACTCGAAGAGTGGAAGGTGAGTGAGGAAATACCCGCAGATACCAACATCGAGATCCTCATGGATGTGATCTATGGTGCAGTCTACATGCGACTTATGCTGGGCCATGCACCGCTTGATGAGGCTTTTGCCGAATCTCACATCGCTTACGTGTACCACCTGCTCGGCATCGACTGAACCTCCAAAAAACCGGCCATAGGGCCGGTTAGGTAGAAGATAACTATTGGGCTTAGAATGCAGTGTTGTCTTTACCTTTGAGCGCCAGGATTTCACGCGCCTCCGCTGGGGTCGCGATTTCAATCCCAAGACCCTCGAGGATCTCGCGAATTTTTCGCACCTGCGCTGCATTCGATACTGCGAGCTCTCCGCGGCCGATGTACAGGCTGTCCTCCAGACCTACGCGCACGTTGCCACCCAAAATGGCGCTGATGGTCGACAACGGAATCTGATCCTTCCCCGCCCCCAGCACAGACCAGTGATACTGATCGCCAAACAGGCGATCAGCGGTGCGCTTCTGGTGCAGGACATCCTCGATATGCGAACCGATCGCCCCACGCAGGCCAAAGATGGTTTGGATAAACAGCGGCGGCTTCACCAAGCCTTGATCAAGGAAGTACTTCAGGGTGTAGAGATGGCTGACGTCATAGCATTCGAACTCGAACCGGGTCCCTGCACCACCGATCGTCTTCAGGATCCACTCGATATCGGCATAGGTGTTCTTGAACACCAGGTCCTTGGTCGCCTCGAGATGCTGAACCTCCCAATCGTACTTCCACTCCCTGTCTTTCTTGCCCATTTCGGAAAGATTGAGGTTGATAGACCCCATGTTCAGCGAGCACATCTCGGGCTGCAGGTCGATACCGGCGGCGGCGCGCTCATTGATCGGCATGCCCGGACCACCACCTCCGGTGGAGATATTTACGATCGCATCGGTTTCACGCTTGATGCGGCCGACAAACTCACGAAACACCTGCGGACTGCCAGTAGGACGACCATCCTCAGGGTTACGCGCATGAAGATGGACAATAGCAGCACCGGCTTTAACCGCTTCAATCGCCTGCTCGGCAATCTCATCTGGAGTCACTGGCAGGTAAGGTGACATAGAGGGGGTATGTGCACCACCAGTGATAGCAGCGGTAATGATCGCCTTTTTCACAGTTCCTCTCCTTCATTGAGAGCCAAGAGCACAAACAGCATTCGGCAGTTTTTTCCCGACCTGTTCGACCAGCTATGATTTGTGGCGCGCTGGATTAGAACGTCGCCAGCCTTCATCAATGACTCCCCTTGATCGAGCATTGCGTAGATCTCGCCCTCAAGCACTACGGCGTAGTCCAGCGATTCGGTTTTGTGGAACCAGAAGTGCCGCGGCTGCGCGTTATCACGCACGCCTTCCTTGTCGAGAAACTCGAGAAGCTTCTCTTTGTCGTACGACTCGTCTGGCGGGAAGTCCACGATGCGCAAAAGCGAACCGCCTTCAGAATGGAAGCCGAATTTGTGTCCCGCCGGCGCTGGCTCTGCGCCGACCGCACGGCCTTCTCCGGTAGCCCAGAGCACCTGAGCGACAGGTTTTCCGTGCTCGGCAACAACGTTTAGCGAATGGCCATCGCTGACGATGATCGATTCACCTTTTTCGTTGTGACCAGTGACAATTCGTCGAACTGCTGCGTAACCCAGGTTTGCCGGCTTAGTCATGTTTCCTCCACAGAAACGGGGCGTCTCGTATAGTTATTGGTTAAATTTTTTCCGCCTGGATTTACATCCATGACCAAGAACGTTGCCGAGGCATTTGCTATCAATATGTTTCTCTCAACGTCATGCACTTCGCTTCTGGCGAAGGCCACCTGTCGACCGACACGGTCGACATTACCGGTAACCTTTAGCCGCTTAGGTGTTGCTGCAGACTGCATATTCACAGCGATGCTAGTGGTCGCGCAGGTCTTTCCGAAAGGCAGCTTACTGAGGACTGCATAGGCCATTGCATAATCCAGCATGGTCATTAAAGTTCCACCGGAAACAACACCATTACCCTGGATTGCCTTAGGCGATACCATGAAGCTGAATTCCAGTTCACCTGGCGATCCGCTTACCAGTCGAGCACCAAGTTCCTTCAATCCTTCCGTTGTTTCGATAGCAAAATCAAACGTTTGCTCAGCGATAATTTTTTCAAGTAGTGCACGGTCGGGATTATCATTTAGTGTTTGCATGCTCTGCCTCAGCTCGCCCCTGCCACACACTTCTGGCGCTGATGCCCCAGACCCGAAATTTCACCCACCATAACGTCACCTTCAGTAAGATAACGATTGTAATGGGTGCCATTACCGGCAGGAGAACCTGTACAGATAATGTCGCCGGGTAAGAGTTTTGCATACTTGGAGATGTATGCAATTTGCTTATCAATATTAAAAAGCATATCTGCGCTCGTCTCGTCCTGCATGACCGCCCCGGAAACCGTGAGCTTCATAAGCAGATCATACGGATTGTCGATGAAACATTTAGGCACAACGTAAGGGCCCAAGGGCAGGAAACCAGGCTGCCCTTTCGAGCGAAACCAATCGGTCCCAAGCATTTTATAATCGGTTCGCGGGATCAGGTCGCGGGCAGAGATATCATTTACGATGGTATATCCAGCCACGTAATCCATTGCATCCGCTTCACGGATGTTGTATCCCTCTTTGCCAATTACGACCGCCAGTTCCAGCTCCCAGTCTGGCTTTTCAGTAGTTGGCGGCAAAACCAGATCGTCATAGGGGCCAGAAATTGCGGACACCGGCTTAGTGAATACGTACGGTTCGCCGTTCGCGACCCGATTATCCATCATCTCCTCAGCCCACTGCTTAAGCTCTTTTTTGCTGAGCCCTTCTGGTCCGACATTGGCATCTACGGTCATATCGACGACGTGCTTTCGGTAGTTTGCGCCCGTGCAGAATATTTGCCTGGGAAGATCTACAGCCGGGTGAAACTCAAGATCGCTCTCATCGTACCACTCTGTAGTATCAATTTTTTCTACCAGTACGTTAAGTGCCTGGAAAGCAGTGGGCCATGAGTCTAGAAGAGCGAGTACACTTTTCCCGGCAAGCTCAGGCTTGCCGTAAACTTCTGCCAACTTGGAAATCGGAGCAATCCTACGATCCACCACAAGGCCAGCAAACTTCTCAGCACCTGTACCTCGAATGGAGAACGTACCTAATGCGAACTTTTTCATACCCACTCCAAAATTGATATATCATTCTAGGGATACTACTTGATCGTAGCTAGCATCCGAGCCGATCAATCCAAGCAGCCGCCGATGTTCGATTAGCAGATTTACACCACGCTCATCGGGTGTAAGCGATACCGGGATCGCGAGGATCATTGCATTAACAGCTTCATCAGGGAGTCCTTGGCCCGAAAGACTTTCCTGGAGCCTTTCCAGATTCTCGGGAAGCTGAGCTAGGGTCTCGGAAAGGTTGTTTAACCAAAGCCGTATGCCTGGATTCAAGGACAGCGATGACTTTCTAACGACCAGGCCCTGACCAGGGAACTCGGGGTAATACGCCTGCACCTCAGCAATTTTATGCATCCCTTCCTTGATTGCGAGCGTGTCGAACGGCGGGCCAAGGAGAGTGGCATCGCCCTCCCCGTTCACCAATGACACATAGCGTTCTTTCACACCCCCCACCGGGGCAAGCGTGTAATCAGGTAGATCCAAGCCTGCTTGATTCAGCATGGCTCTGAGAGCAATGACGAACCCATTTTCAGGAGCATCAACCAGAATTTTTGCGCCACCGAGATCGCTGACGCTTTTGATGCGAGGGGAGGCAACGATGGACAGTGGCGTTGTGGTCTCCAGCTGAGCAACTATGACGAAGTCTTTTGGGCCAGGCCGATGATTCCAGTGGAAGACGTTGTCCATCGAAGTCACAACGGCATCTACGCTGCCGTCCGAGAGCGCAGCAAACTGCTCATCGGAAGACTGGGTACGGCTTGTCTCAACTGACAATCCCGCGCACTCTTTCCAAGAGGCGGCAACTGCGATCGCGGGGGGCACGAACCACATCACACTGAGCCTACGATTGGTCATTTTTTCTTCTCGTTTTTGTGTTGGCCAAATATAATACTGTACGTATCGTATTGTCAAATGAGCTTGATACGAGCTTCTACATCGCAAAGGCTATAAAATTCAATAGGTAATGACAGAGACTGCTCACTGCCTTAAGCCGCAGATTAGGCATTCCTGGCGGACTTTCGTCGGAACGAAAAAAAGGGAGGCGGCCGCTGGCCCCTCCCTTCTGGCACTTCTACCAATTCCCGGATTAGCCGCTGGCGATCAGGCTGCACAGCACGGATTTAAAGCCTTCAATCTGCTCAGGAGCAAATCGGGCGAAGATCTGCGCTTGCTGCTCTTCGGCAATACTCCACAATGTTTCTGCCTGGTCGTGACCCGCAGCGGTCAAAGAGCAATCGTCTTCATTCCTACGTACCAAACCCTTGCGCTCCAGAATCGCTCGAGCCTCCTCAATCTCCCGCAAAGGCATCGCCACCAGCTGTTGAAGCGCAACAGTACTAAGGCTGGCGTCTTTCTCCATGACCATCAGCATGCGCGCCTCGCTGGTACGCAGGCCGCTTGCCAACTGGCGAGGCTGATACTCAGCCTGATAACAGCGAACAGCCTGGGTCATGAGGTAGTAAAGGTTGTGATTAAGGCGCCCTTGGAACGCTGTTGGAGGTAAACCTGCTTGCGCTTCACGCAGCCTTGGATGTGGAAGAACACTGGAGTACACACCCTGGTGATAAAGCAGAGGTGCCCTTCCCAAGTCGTCAAACGCCACAACCCGACCGATCAAGATCCAATGATCCCCGCCATCCACGCGCTGATGCATCTCACACTGAAAACGCGCAGCACAGTCTGGCAGAAGTGGAGCTCCGCCGGCCCCCTCTTCGCAATCGACTCCGGCGAATTTATCGGCACTTTGGCGAGCAAACTGGTTGGACAGGTCGATCTGATCTGCGGCCAGAATATTTACTGCGTAATGGCTAGCGCGGTTAAACACGTCAAGGCTGTTGGCACGCTTGTCGATGCTCCAAAGCACCAAGGGCGGATCCAGAGAGACTGAGTTAAAACTGTTGGCGGTCATGCCGACACGCTCCGTACCGGCCGCCGCAGTCATTACTGAGACGCCGGTGGCGAAGTTACCCAGCGCACGTCGAAAGGCACGCGGGTCCAGGCCCACTTCGTTGTTCTTATTCATGGCAGATTCCTTCATGCCGGCCAGGCCGGCGAGCTATCAAGGTTCAAGAGAGGCTGATCGTCAGGCTAAGGTCGGATCGGGCTCCAGGCCCATCAACTCTCGTCCGAGAATCTGTGCACAAACGTCATAGTCGGTGTACGCATGAGCACCGGTCATGTGTGAGTCACGGAACAGCCTCTGCACCTCATTGCTCTCAAACCAAGACGTACCACCTGCAGCCTCAAACAGTCGATCGACAGCCTGGATGCACATCTTGACGGCGTAGGCCTGATTGGTACGCCAGAAGGCCAGCGTTTCTTGGCTCGGATAGTGTTGGCGCTCGCCGTGGTCGGCATGCTCTTGCCACCCCTTTTCGAGGAAAGCTCTTGCCGCAGCGACCTGATGCGTCGATTCAGCCAGGCGCATCAGTGCGGGCGTGGCAGCACCAACGCTGGCACCGGTATAGGCACGAACGCGGTTGCGCGTTTTTTCCCTAAATGCCTCGAGCATTCGCTCTGCAATGCCCAAACTGATGGCCGAGAAGCCACTTGCAAAATAAGGCCGGTACGGCGTGTAGTAAATCTTGCTGTAGGGGTAAAGTCCGAAGCCTGCGGATTTTCCTTCCATCATGTCTTTTGCTGCCTGAATGCGATGATTGGGAACGAAAGCGTCCTTCACGATCAGCGTCTTTGTGCCACTCCCCTTCATACCAGCCGCGTACCAATCATCTCTGATCTCGTAGTCGCTGCGAGGCAGCGCAGCGAAGCAATAAAGCTCTTCACCTGCAGCATTGCGGCGGCGGAAGCCCATGATCGCCCACTCAGCATGATCGCTGCCGCTACTCCATCCCATTTCCCCACTGAACAGAACACCTCCCTCCACCTCCCGGGTTTTGCCGAACGGTGCAATGCTGCTGCTCGCCGTTGCATCGGAGTTCTCGCCCCATACCTCGTCTTGAAGCTGCTTGGAGTACATAGCCAGTTGGTGGCTATGAGTACACAAAAGGCTGAAAGCCCAAGCGGTACTGGCACACGCCCCCGCCAATGCGACAACACAGTCCGCGAACTCAGGGAGAGAAATCTCCATACCACCGTAGCAATGCGGCTGGAAGGCCCTGTGCATCCCAATACCCTTGAGGAGAGTGATATTTTCTGCGGGGACCATTCGCTCCCTCTCCGCTCGCTCGGCGTTGGCCGCGATGGCAGGAAGGATCGATTTGAGATCTTCAAGAAGAGAGTTTGGTGCTTTCATTTCGGCGACCCTTGATTGTTATTGGTGGCTTGCCTTGAGGCCGGCGTTGTGACGCAAGACGGCCAGCATATGCACATGAAGCTCTCGCGATAAGTGAGAGAGGTGCGGCTATTATGGAACCGTGTCGCCACCAACTTGAATGCAACTTCCGAGCACTCGATTGTACTTTTCACGACCCTTTCGATGCTCGTGAGGCAGTACGAAGCGATGCCGCGTCAAGTTTCATGGGGACTTGGTTAACATGTAAACCTTGTAGTGGCTTTTCCGCTATCATTGCGCTTTCTCTGTTCGAGCGAGTGAGCGATGCTTGCGTCCTTTGGTTAGCCAAAGCGCTTGAGGGCTCTTCGGCATCGCAATTTCAGCCTGTATTTCGCAGGCCACTCGGTATCAACCCTAGGAACCTGGATCCAACAGGTTGCCCTGGGATGGTTGATAAACCCCTTGACCGACTCTGCTGCGCTTCTAGGGGTAACCAGTTGCCTTGCCCTCTGCCTCAACTTTTCATAGGCCCAGTCGCCGGCGCCTGGATCGATCGCCACGATAAGCTTCGATTACTGCTTGTCACGCAACGTCTCAGGGCAGCGCAGGCTGCGGTGCTGGTCATGCGTACGGCGACCTGAATGCCATGTCCGCACTCCTAGGCGTGCTGAGCGCCTTCGACACGCCGCTGCGTCAGTCACTGCTCAGCAACTTTGTTGGCGATCGGGGTGATCTACCTAACGCCTTGGCACTGAACGCGACCTTGTATACTTGCTCGCGGTTCGTTGACCCGCTACTGGCTGGTTTACTGCTCGAATACACAAGCGAAAGTGTCTGCTTTTCGCTACATGCGCTGTCGTACCTAGCCCTTGTGGCGACCTTTTTGAGAGCTTGGACAGAACCGACCGCGCGCGTATCCGGCAGCATGGGCGCAGTGTTTCGCGAAGGTCTTGAGTACGTCTTCCATGCCCCCAACGTTCGGCGACTAATCCTGGGGTGTTACTTGTCAACCTCACTGCATCGAGCTACGCAGCGGTGTTACCTGTCTTTGCAAAAGATGTCCTTTCCGGAAATACGCAAACGCTTGGCTTGCTTTGGGGGGCAGCTGGGCTCGGCTCTCTAGGGTCGAGCCTGTATCTCACAAACCACCAGCACTCGAATCAGCTGCCACGGGCATTACTCATCTCTGCTCTGACCAGCGCGCTGGACTGCTGCTCCTTGGCTTCAGCCACGGGCTATACCTCAGCTTGACGGCGATGGCCGTTCTGGCTGCAGGGATTACGGTCAACAATGTCGGAACCAGCATCATCCTGCAAAGCGGCGCTCCCGATGAGCTCCGCGGCCGCGTTGTCTCCCTCTACACCGCTACAAGATTTGGCTTTGATGCAATTGGCGGCCTTCTTGCTCGACTGCTTGCTTCACAATATGGGGGGCCAAAGGCCATGGCCATCGCAGGTATCACACTGCTCTGCTACTCCATCTGGAGCGCAAGCAGAGCTGCCCCTGAGGGTATTGAGCAGCCTGAGTCAAGCTGTTGACTTCAAGGACAGAGAAGCTCGGCGTGCGAGTTGCAAGGCCAGGAAACAACCGACACCCGCTATTCCTATAACGACGCACATCGCCCACGGTGTGCCATCTGAAAGCCGACCAACCAAGGCACTGCAGGCAGTCCCCATAGCGAACTGCCCCGCGACAGCAAGTCCCGCCGCTGCCCCTGCCTGATTTGGAAATAACGCCAGCAAACTGGCTACGCAATTTGCACCCACAAGCCCGGTAACACTCACGAAAAGCAGCACCCCAAACACGAGCGCAGGCAGATCAGCAAGGCCACCCATACCAATGACCAAGAGCAGTATGGCGGCAAACAGGGCCAGCCCCGCGCCGAGGAAGAGCATCCGGGCTGGACCCAGGCGCCCCACAAGACGCGCGTTGAAGCTGGTAATCACAATCACGCCAGCAATATTGAGTGCGAACAGCCAAGCGTAGGCGTGAGGCGAGATTCCAAAATGCTTGATATAGACGAACGGAGATTCCGTTATGAACGCAAACATCCCCCCAAACGTCAGCCCCATGCACAACATATATCCTAACGCTGCAGGCTCTGCAGCTATGTGGGCATAGGCACGAAACGCCTGGCCGAATGACTTACCTCGACGCTCTGGCGGAAGACTTTCTGGCACCTGAAAGAGCACGGAGAGCAGACACGCAGCAGCGAAAAAAAACAGCATTGCGAACACCGCCCTCCACCCTGCGATGTCCGCGAGGAGGCTGCCCAATAGAGGCGCTACCAGTGTGGCCACCATCGTCACCAAGTGCATGAGCGACAGAACGCGTGCGGACTGCTTCAAAGGGAACAGATCCCGCACTATCGCCCGCCCAATGACTGAAGCCGCAGCACCACCCAGCGCTTGGAAAAAGCGCCATGTTATGAGCGAAGCCGTAGTGTTCGCGAACATGCAACCAAGGGTAGCGAGCAGATACAGGACAATTCCTGCTATCAGAAGTCGTTGCCGGCCGTAACGATCAGACAAGGGCCCAATAAACAGCATGCCCACGCAGAGCCCTGCGAGGAATAAGCTGATGGTCAGCTGCACCTCGTTCGCTCGCGACGCCAGGTCAGAAGCGATCAACGGGAGGCTGGGCAGATAGGTATCGATGGAAAGAGGCGCAAAAGCGACCAGCGCGGCCAGTGCAACGATGAGTCGCTGTGGACTATCTACAGACGGCATGAGAACTCCAGGACGAGACGGCATATTAGGTTAACAAGTTAACAAAATACCCTCGAACCAAGGCTAGCGGTACTGAAGAAATTTACGAAAGGCCGGGCCGGCGATGCCAAAAAAGGCTCAAAAAACAGAGCAAGAGCAAGCGGAACCACCATACCTCTTACGTCTCACCCGCCTTGCTAAGTCTATACTCGCCCGGGGCCATGCCGGCATTACGGGCAAAGAATCGACTGAAGTACGCGGGGTCTTTGAAGCCAAGCTGGTAGCAAATCTCGTTGACGGAGCCGCCGCCAAAAAGCAGTAAGCGCCTGGCCTCCTGCATCAGCCGTTCGTGCACCAACCGTTTCGACGGTAGCCCCGCCACCCTCCGACAGATATCGTTGAGCCGCGTCTCAGTGACCCCGATGCTTTGAGCATACGCACTCAGAGGCCAGTGTTCAGAGTAGTGATGCTCAATGAGCTGATTGAAATGCTGGAAAAAACTTAAGTCATCGCGTCGCATGGGTTGGGCTTTGAGCGAGCGAGACGATAGCCTCAGGATGCTGACGAATATCAGGCGTACCATATCGATCAGCACAACATCACGTCCAGGCCGCTTGCTACAAAATTCCTCGCGTAGAAACTCGAACAGTTTATCGACGCGCTCCACATCAACAGCGAAGGCATCATCCAACTGGTCAAACGCCACGCACACCGGTTTGATTTGTGGGCCAGCGGCCAGCCCCTGCTCCACTGCGAGGAGCGGCCAAAGCAGTTGTTGGCGCACTGTCAGCACATGTCCCTCAGCATCATCTTCGGTGACAAAGGCGTGAGGGATAGTTGGTGGCGTCAGGAAGAACAGCGGTCCGCGGCGATGGTAGAGCCGATCATCCAGGTAGACCCGAACCGAACCGCTCTTCACGTAGTGCACCTGAAAGTAGCGGTCATGGCGGTGCACCGGCATGTTACGACCGAAGAATACAGCCAGCTTGCCCAGCTCTTCGTAATGCACCTCGGCCTCGGCATAGCGCAGGTCGTAGACCTGGCCAATATCGATGTTCGGAATCGGTGTAAGCGCCATGATGAAGACTCATTGCTCCAAAGTTAGGGCTTGATCTGCTTCAACTCGTCGAGCAGACCCAAGAGCTGCGCAAGCTTGTCGTCGCCGAACTGCTCGAGGATGCGCTGGTAATTGCGCTCCATGTCATCGCTCATGTCCACGAAGCATTGCTGCCCTTTATCACTGAGGCACACCAGAACCCGCCGCTGATCGTACTCGGACTTCCAGCGGCGGATCAGGCCGTCGCGCTCCATTCGAGCCAGGACGCCTGTCATGCTCGGCTTGAGGATGCACGCCTGCTGAGCCAACTGAAAGATTTCGATCTCTCCCTGCTGGCGGAGGATCCGCACGATACGCCATTGCTGCTCAGTTAAATCGTGCAGGTTCAGTGAGGGCCGGAAGAACGCCATGGCGGCCTCACGCGCCTGCAGAAGGGTGAGAGTCAAGGACGGGCGAGGATTGTTCATAAAAGGGGCATTCTCATTGAAATTGGAAAGATTTTAACCAGCTTTACCCTCTTCCGGGCAACTGTAACCTCTGCAGCTGTTCACTCCTGGTAGACCAGGTCATACGCCGCGTTACGGCCGAACGCCTCGTTCATTCAAGCTCCGGAATGCGCACTGGGGGTTGACCATAGTTAACATATTAACTATAAATGAACATATTAACTATTTCTGACCGCCATTGGGGCGGGAGGAGCCAGGAGAGAAGCCATGCCTCGCGCTGCCAGCGAAGTAGCAACCGGCACCCTGTTCGGCGTCGTGCTGAACTACCAAGGCCTGTTGCAGAGCCGGCTGGAGGAATTCCAGCAGCCGCCCTACCAGAAGCCACCGGTGAAACCGGTGTTGTTCATCAAGACGCCAAACACTCGCAATAGCGATGGCAAGACTGTGGTGTTCCCCGCGGGTGTCGAACGTCTCCAACCAGGTCCTGCACTAGGTGTCGTGTTTGCGCGAGACGCCAGCCGCGTGAGGGAGGAAAACGCACTGGACTACGTGCTTGGGTACGTGATCGTGAACGAGTTCAGCCTGCCGGAAGACAGCTATTACCGTCCGGTGGTGAGCGGTAAATGTCGCGACGGCTTCTGCTCGCTGAGTAGCGAAGTGATCGAGCGCAACCTGATCGCTGACCCACATAACCTCTCGATCCGTGTACTGGTCAACGGTGAAGTTCTCCAGAAAAACAGCACTGAAAACCTGGTGCGCAGCCTTCCCCAGTTGATTGCTGAGATCAGCGATTTCATGACCCTGCATGCAGGCGATGTGCTGATCACCGGCACCCCCGAGGGCCGTGTAGATGTTCAACCGGGTGATGAAGTCGTGGTAGAGATCGAGGGTCTCGGCCGTCTGCGCAATACCATCGTGGCGGAGGAAGCTTGAGATGAAACATGCACGCATTCGCTACCAAGGCGAAATCCACATTGTGACCATCGAGGGCGACAACGCAGTGCGCCTGCCCAATGCCCAAGTCATCAGCGAACACGATGTGGAATGGCTGCCTCCGGCAGAGGGAACGATGTTTGCACTCGGCCTGAACTATGCCGATCACGCGGCGGAACTTGCTTTCAAAGCGCCGACTGAACCGCTGGCGTTCGTCAAGTCGAAAGGCACCTATACCGGCCACAATCAAACCACTTGGCGTCCGGATAACGTTGCCTACATGCACTACGAGTGCGAGCTGGTAGCCGTGATTGGCAAGCAGGCGCGCAACGTAAAACGAGAAGACGCGCTCTCGTATCTCGCCGGCTACACCGTCTGCAACGACTACGCCATCCGCGACTACCTGGAAAACTATTACCGCCCCAATCTGCGAGTTAAGAACCGGGACGCCACCACGCCTGTTGGTCCCTGGATCGTTGATGCCGCCGATGTGCCGGATCCGTCGAACCTGAAGCTGCGCACCTGGATCAACGGTGAGCTGAAGCAGGAAGGCTCCACCTCCGACATGATCTTCGACATCCCCTACCTGATCGAGTACTTCTCTAGTTTCATGACTCTGCAACCGGGCGACATGATCGCTACCGGCACGCCGGAAGGTCTGGCCGATGTAGTGCCAGGCGATGAGGTGGTGGTGGAGGTAGAAGGTGTAGGCCGCCTGGTCAACCGAATCGTCAGCGAAACCGAATTCTTCGCGAACCGTGCCCGCGTGTAATTGGAGTCAGCAAAAAATGATTAAACACTGGATTAACGGCCGTGAGGTCGAAAGCAAAGAAGTTTTCGAAACCATCAACCCGGCGACCACTGACGTAATCGCGGAAGTAGCCAGCGGTGGTGCGAAAGAGATTGCACTGGCGGTGGCTGCAGCCAAAGAGGCCTTCCCGAAGTGGGCCAGCACGCCGGCGAAACAACGCGCGAAGCTCATGCGCAAACTGGGCGAGCTGATCGATCAGAACGTGCCTAATCTGGCCGAGCTGGAAACCCTGGACACCGGTCTGCCGATCCACCAAACCCGGAACGTCCTGATTCCCCGTGCATCGCACAACTTCGAGTTCTTCGCCGAAGTCTGCACCCGGATGGATGGCCATAGTTATCCCGTAGACGACCAGATGCTCAACTACACCATGTACCAGCCGGTAGGTGTATGTGGCTTGGTGTCGCCGTGGAACGTTCCGTTCATGACTGCCACCTGGAAAACGGCTCCTTGCCTGGCACTGGGCAACACTGCGGTTTTGAAGATGAGCGAGCTGTCGCCGCTGACCGCCAATGAACTTGGGCGCCTGGCCCTAGAAGCAGGCATCCCGCCGGGCGTGCTTAACGTTGTGCAGGGTTACGGCGCCACTGCAGGTGACGCACTGGTGCGCCATCCGGATGTTCGCGCAGTCTCCTTCACCGGCGGTACTGCCACCGGCCGCAAGATCATGCAGACTGCGGGCCTGAAGAAGTACTCCATGGAGCTGGGGGGAAAGTCGCCGGTTCTGATCTTCGACGACGCTGACCTTGATCGCGCGCTCGACGCAGCACTGTTTACAATCTTCTCGCTGAATGGCGAGCGCTGCACCGCCGGCAGCCGAATCTTCATCCAGGAATCGGTCTACGACCGCTTCGTTGAGGAGTTCGCAGCTCGCGCCAAGCGCCTGATTGTCGGTGACCCGCAAGATCCAAAGACCCAGGTCGGATCGATGATCACCCAGCAACACTACGACAAGGTCACTGGCTACATCCGGATTGGTATCGAAGAAGGGGCTCGCCTTGTCGCTGGAGGCCTCGACCGCCCTGCCAACCTCCCGGCCCACCTCGCACGTGGCCAGTTCGTCCAGCCGACGGTATTTGCCGACGTGGACAACCGAATGCGTATCGCCCAGGAGGAGATCTTCGGTCCGGTGGTCTGCCTGCTGAAGTTCAAGGACGAAGCCGAGGCACTGCGCCTGGCGAACGACACCGAATACGGCCTGGCGTCCTACATCTGGACTCAGGACATTGGCAAAGCGCACCGCCTGGCTGCCGGCATTGAGGCTGGCATGGTCTTCATCAACAGCCAGAATGTTCGAGATCTGCGTCAGCCATTCGGCGGCGTAAAAGGCTCCGGTACTGGTCGCGAGGGCGGTCAGTACAGCTTCGAAGTCTTTGCAGAGATCAAGAACGTCTGCATCTCCATGGGCAGCCACCACATACCGCGCTGGGGGCTCTGAGCCGTGCAACAATGGAAGCGGTCACCGACGCCGCATCCCACACTGGCACGCAGCTAATAAACATAATAATGCGAGCGCCGCTATTGCCGCGGCGCCGCTAGGAGAACCGTCATGGGCAAACTCGCTCTGGCTGCCAAAATCACGCATGTTCCCTCTATGTATCTGTCCGAGCTTCCTGGGCCGAATCAGGGCTATCGGCAGGCTGCCATAGATGGACATAAAGAGATCCGCCGCCGCTGCCTGGAACTCGGGGTAGATACCCTCGTAGTCTTCGATACGCACTGGCTGGTCAACGCGAACTACCATATCAACTGCGCCCCCAAGTTCGAGGGTGTCTACACCAGTAACGAGCTGCCTCACTTCATCGCGAACATGCCCTATGAGTTTCCGGGCAACCCTGTGCTCGGCCGCATGCTCGCGGACGAATGCAACAACCTCGGGGTGGAAACCATGGCGCATGACGCTACGACCCTAGGCCCGGAATACGGGACTCTGGTTCCGATGCGCTACATGAATGAAGACCAGCATTTCAAAGTGGTGTCGGTGTCTGCGCTCTGTACCTCGCACTATCTAAGCGACAGTGCGCGTCTCGGCTGGGCGATGCGTAAAGCGGTTGAGGAACATTACGACGGTACCGTGGCGTTCTTAGCTAGCGGTTCGTTGTCTCACCGTTTTGCTCAGAACGGGCAAGCACCTCAGTTCGCGACCAAGGTCTGGAGTCCGTTCCTGGAGACGCTCGATCTTCGCGTCGTGAAGATGTGGGAGAACGGTGAGTGGGACGCTTTCTGCAACATGCTCCCAGAGTATGCCGTCAAGGGGCACGGTGAAGGCTTCATGCACGACACCGCAATGCTTCTTGGTGCTCTGGGCTGGTCCGACTACGAAGGCAAAGCAGAAGTGATCACCCCCTATTTCGGCTCATCTGCCACCGGTCAGATCAACGCTATCTTCCCAGTGACCCCGCAAGACGGCACTGCGATCCCGGCAGCACAAGCATCTGATCAGGATGGGCGCCCATCCACCAGCCGGCTGTAGGAGCGAAACATGCCACATTTTGTTCTGCTCTACAGCCCCGATCTTGAATCGGAAGCGGACATTGGCAGTCTTTGCCGCTCATTGGCCGATTGCATGCTCGAACAGCGCGATGAAACTGGTAAAGCGGTGTTCCCCGTTGGCGGGACTCGTGTATTGGCGTACCCGGCCGCTCACGCGGCAATAGCCGATGGCAAAGGCGACTATGGCTTCCTCTACGCCAACCTACGCATGGGCGCCGGTCGCAGCTCTGCGGTACACAAGCAAGTTGGAGAAAGCCTCCTGGCAGTGCTGCGCAGCCAGTTAGATGAGCTTCTCGCGCGTCGTCCCATCGGCATTACCCTGCAGATCGACGAGAGTCCAGGGCAGGTCTACGACGCCAAGCACAGCAGTCTTCATCCTCTGTTCGCAAAGACTTCCTGAGGTTCCTATGCTCGACCCGCAACTGATCAAGCAAGCCGCCGCTCGCCTCGACGCCGCGGAGCGTTCGCGCCAACAAGTACGTCAGTTTTCCCTCGACTATCCAGATATCTCGATTGATGACGCCTATGCCATCCAACGAGCGTGGGTAGAGAAGAAGATCGCTGACGGCCGCACACTGAGAGGTCATAAGATAGGCCTGACCTCCCGTGCCATGCAGGTTTCCTCCAACATTACAGAACCGGACTACGGTGCGCTGTTGGACGACATGTTCTTCGAAGAAGGGACTGACATTCCCTTCGAACGGTTCATCGTTCCGCGCGTGGAGGTCGAACTGGCGTTCATTCTTGGCAAACCATTGCGCGGCCCGAACGTCACCCTGTTCGATGTGCTGGAAGCTACCGAGTGGGTGATCCCAGCACTCGAAATTATCGATGCTCGAATTCACCAGGTTGATCCGCACACGAAGGTTACCCGCAAGGTTTTTGACACTATTTCTGACAACGCCGCAAACGCGGGCGTCGTGATGGGAGGCCGCGCCGTCCGGCCGGGCGACCTCGACTTGCGTCGTATACCGGCAGTCCTCTATCGCAACGGTGTTATCGAGGAATCTGGCGTTTCTGCAGCCGTGCTTAACCATCCCGCGAAAGGCGTGGCCTGGCTGGCGAACAAGCTCGCTCCGTACGACGTCACGCTTGAGCCTGGCCAAGTGATCTTGGGCGGCTCTTTCACTCGTCCAGTAGCTGCTGCGCCCGGCGATACCTTCCACGTTGATTACGACCAACTCGGCAGCATCTCCTGCCGCTTCGTCTGAACATGAGGTGATGGTCCGGAAACACGGCTGATGTGGTTGGCAGCTCGCATCAACCAGAGTCTCGAGCCGTCCCTCCCCTCTAAAAGGACGCACCATGAATCTTTCTATCAATACGTTCAAGCAACGGCTTCAGTCAGGTAAGCCACAAATTGGCCTCTGGCTTGGGCTGGCCAATCCCTACAGCGCAGAGCTGGCGGCCAACGCCGGCTTCGACTGGCTGTTGATTGATGGCGAGCATGCCCCCAACGATCTGCAGAGCATGCTGGGGCAACTGCAAGCGATAGCAGCCTATCCAGCACAGCCCATCATTCGCCCTGTCCTTGGCGACGCCACACTGATCAAGCAACTGCTCGATATCGGCGCCCAAACGCTCCTCGTTCCCATGGTGGATTCGGCGGAGCAGGCACATCAATTGGTCCGCGCAATGCGCTACCCGCCCTTCGGCATCCGTGGGGTGGGAAGCGCCCTCGCCCGTGCCTCGCGCTGGAATAGCACCCCGAGATACCTTGATGAAGCCGACGACCAGATGTGCCTACTGGTTCAGGTAGAAACCCTGGAAGGTCTCGCCAACCTGGAACAGATTGCAACAGTGGAAGGTGTCGATGGCGTATTTATCGGCCCAGCGGACCTGAGCGCGGCCATGGGCCACCGGGGAAACCCAGGTCACCCAGAGGTACAGGCGGCCATTGAAGATGCCATTGTCAGAGTCCAACGTGCGGGCAAAGCCGCTGGCATCCTAAGCGCAGATGAAAAGTTGGCACGTCGCTATCTGGAGCTGGGAGCCAAGTTTGTGGCGGTAGGTGTCGACACCAGCTTGCTCATGCGGTCTCTGCAAGACCTGGCAACACGCTACAAAGGCCAACCTGCATCACCGACGCCTATTGCAGGTTCGGTTTACTGACAAAAAGCTGCCGTTGATCAGGCCGTTTTTCCTCACAGATTTGCCTTGCACCACCGCTCTTACTTCTCACCCGTAGGCCATGCCGAGGCAATCCCTCGCACACACTGCGTGCCTTTGCTCGCCCGCAAGAAATGCTTCAGTGACTGCCAGCACAAGACCAACAACAAGGTACACACCGATGACCACAGCAACCCCCAGTGAACATCTTGAGATTGATGCCCATGCGAGACACGGAGACGACGTACACAGAAAGAACGTCTACCGGCTCATTCCGCTCCTCTTTGTCTGCTATCTATTTGCTCATCTAGACCGCATCAACATTGGCTTCGCCAAGATGCAGATGAGCACCGACCTAGGCTTCAGCGACACCGTCTATGGCCTGGGCGCAGGTCTGTTTTTCGTTTCCTATATGCTTTTTGGCGTGCCAAGCAATCTGGCCTTGGATAAGGTTGGCCCCCGTCGATGGATCGCTGTCTTGATGGTGTGCTGGGGGCTGCTCTCGTCGGGCATGCTTTTCGTCCGCACACATGAAGAGTTCTACATTCTGCGATTCTTGCTTGGCATGGCCGAAGCGGGCTTCTTTCCGGGCATCATGTTGTTCATCAATCGCTGGTTCGCCAGATCACGCCGTGCGCAGGTCACGGCGCTCTTTGCCGTTGCCGTGCCCATGGCTGGAATCGTCGGTGCGCCTTTGTCAGGTTGGATTCTGGAAGCGTTCAGCGAGGGTGCTGGCCTGAAGGGGTGGCAGTGGATGTTCCTGCTCGAAGGTTGTCCTGTTGTTCTACTGGGCCTAGTGGTGCTGCGTATGCTCCCTGACAGGCCAGAGCAGGCACACTGGCTCAGCACGGTTGAGCAGGAGACGGTGCGCAGTTTCTCCGGCCCCGTCGGCAGTGATCAACAAAAGGTATCCCCGTTCTCGCTTGTACTTCAGGGTAACGTCTGGCTACTGGTCATCATCTACTCCGCAGTGATGCTCGGGATGGGCGTAGTAGCATTCTGGATGCCTTCTTTGATTGCCAGCGCAGGCGTTCTTCACAGTGATCAAGTCGGACTGCTCAGCTCGCTGCCTTACCTCATAGGCTGTGTTTGCATGGTGCTCACCGGACGATCTTCCGATCGTATGCGAGAGCGTCGCTGGCACCTGTTCATTCCGCTGTTGATGACGAGCGTTGGTATTTCCCTTGCGGCTATTGCTCCGCATGATCTACTTCTGGTAATGGTGGGGATGTGTTTTGCGTGCTCTGGGGCCACAACCGCGCTTCCCATGTTTTGGCAGCTACCAGCAGGGATCATGGGGGCTCGGAATCTCGCAGTTGGCCTGGCCTTCGTCAGCTCGTGCGGCAGCATCGCCTCATTCCTTTCACCGTCCCTGGTTGGATTCGTCAAAGACTCAACCGGCAGCGCCAGCTTTGCCCTGTACCTCTTGGCTGCCCTAATCCTGGTAGGTGGAGCGCTGACCTTCGCCCTGCCAAAAAAACTAGTCAATCCAGCAGCCAGCTCACAGTAAGGAAATTGATGCCATGGCCATCCTTATGGATTGGCGCATGCGCGCGGCTGCCTGCACGCTTTTTGTAAGCGGCCCGTGCGTTGCCAACTTGATCGAAGACAGTCAGACAGCGCTGGAACTGCGCAACTTCTACATGAACAGGGACTTCAGGCAGTCGACGGCAGCTCAAGCAAAAGCTGAAGATTGGGCCCAGGGGGCGATGTTCACTTACTCATCCGGGTTCACGGACGGCTGGGCGGGGATTGGATTTGACATCGCTGCATTGGCCGCACTGAGGCTTGACTCAGGTAATGGCACCAGTGGAACTGGCGTGCTCCCCACTTCTCCCACGTCAGGCCATTCTCCTAGTCTCTCCGGCTCCGCTATGCCCACCCTGAAGCTTAAAGCCGGTAAAACCGAGGCACGGCTAGGCACACTGTGGCCTCAATTACCTGTCCTTTACCGCAACGACACGCGCCTCTTACCACAGAGCTTCTATGGCGGTCTGGTTCAAAGTCAACCGAGCGAGAACCTGAAGCTGGTGGGCGCTCGGGTAGAGAGCACGCGACTAAGAGATTCTACTGGTCGAGATGAAATGACTGTATTCGGAATCTCCCCCGCGATTTCGTCAGATCGTATGTATCTGGCTGGAGCCGAGTATCAACTAACGCCGGGGCTTCAGCTGAGCTACTACACCAGCGAGCTGAAGGACATCTATCGTCAGTCCTTCTATAACCTAGTTGCGCGTCGAACGTTCGAGCCTTTTACTCTCAGCGCTGACATAAGGTATTTTGATTCCGGCGATACAGGTTCCCGGCGAGGCGGCGATGTAGACAACCGTAATCTGAACGGACTCTTTTCGATTGCCTTCCAAGGCCATGCCTTCACGCTGGGCTATCAAAAGCTCAGCGGGGATTCAGCCTTCCCTCTCATAACTGGATCGGATCCTTATTCTGCGAACTTGATGACCAGCCAACCGTTCATCCGCGCCGGGGAAACGTCTTGGCAGATACGTCACGATTTCAATTTCGTGGCCATCGGCATTCCTGGTTTGTCCATCATGAATCGATATGCCAAGGGCGCGTCGATAGCGCGGGCACTCGGATCTGATGACCAGGAGTGGGAGCGTGACCTAGACGTGAAGTATGTGATCCAGTCTGGTGCACTTCGAGATCTGTACCTTATGTGGCGAAACGTTTCCTACCGGAGCCGGTACGCCAACGACATTGACGAAAACCGGTTAATCATAGGTTACAAGTTCAAGTTTTAATTCCGACGGGCAATCAACCGGCCATTCCGATAGGCGCTCCTGTGCTTCAAAGGCGGGAGCGTCTCCTATGAATAGCAATCGGACATGCGCTGCGCAAATAGCGGCAGATCAATGCGCAATGCGTGACGGCCCGGAGGTTGCTGCGGGTTGTTTCAGTAGAGCAGCATACATGTACGGATGATATTGGCATAAGTGCCGTGACTGATGGCAACGCTGGGAGACGGTTGCGCCAGGTCGCAGGCATTATCGAACGAGTTGGGCTAAGGGTGATCGCGTCTGCGTAAAAAATTACGCGGACACCACCGCCCTTACAGCCGGATTTGGAAGGTGACTAGCTCGGACGCTTACGCATCAATCTGCTCAAACACGGAACTAAAGGTCCAGCACAAGCCGGGGCGACTTGCTCCCGGAGCAGCAGACGAACATTGTCTTGTTGCTCGAGCGCTCATACTCACTAAGGATCGAGTCACGATGGTCTGGCTGCCCCTCAAGCACTTGGACCTCACACGCGCCGCAGATCCCTTCGCGGCACGAGTTCATCACCTCCACCCCAGCCTGACCCAGAGCATCCAGGACGCTCTGCCCCTCGACAACACTGACAGTCTTGCCGGAGCGAGCAAGATGAACCTCGAAGCCGCCTCCAGTGCTGGCTTCCTGCAGCGGCACAAAACTCTCGTAATGGACCCTCTCGGAAGGAACTGCCTTCGATGCCTCTAGATACGAGTTCAGCATCCCGGAAGGACCGCAACAGTAGAAGTGAGTATCGTCGTCACCAGCGCTCAAGAGCGAGCTGATCGTGCTGACAGTCTCGTCCACGGACTGAGCGAAATGCAGGTGCACCTCACCGTACTTGAAAGAGCTCTCGAGCCGATCCAACAGCGCTGCGTTTTCACGCCCCCGCGCAAAGTAGTGCAGCTCCCAATTGATGGCTAAGTTTTCCAGGCGCTGAGCCATCGACCAGATCGGTGTAATACCGATGCCGCCAGCCAATAGAATCGCCTTGCCACCCCCTTCGTAGAGCTCAAAGCAATTTTTGGGCGCACTGACTTTGATCTGATCACCGCAGTGCAGCTTCTCGTGAATCAGCCTGGAACCACCTCGACTCTTCGGATCCTTGGCAACGGCGATCACGTAGCGATTCTTGTCGCCTTGGGAGTTCAGAAGCGAATAGCTTCTGAGTGGCGCACCTTCAATGATCAGGTCGATGTGCGCCCCTGCTGAAAACGGCGGTAGTTCGGCGCCTGCCTCGGGTAAAGGCAAAAACTCATAGGAGAGAATATCGTGAGCTTCATGGACGACAGATTTAACGTAAACAGAGAAGGAATTCTGGGAACTCATGACAGCAATCACCACGCTTCTGGAGCAAAACCGAGCGCCAGCAATCTCTGGCGCTTATGTGGGCAAGCGTTATTCAAAGCGCTCGCAGCGCTCCTGCTGCTTCTGATTAGTGAAGTTCTGGATGTTCGTACCGACCGGGATCATCTCAGCTAAAGCACGCAGAGCGCGGTAGTCACTAGCATCTGCCTGTACACAATCCTCACCAGCATCAGACTGGCGGATTCGTTCCATCAGCTCGCGGCGCAACCGAACGATCGCAAGGTCGCCGCTACCCAGGAACTCACGCGTGCGGTCAACAATCGGAATGCTCTCTGCCACCGCATAGTCTTCAAATATCACGCCGGGCACACCGCTCCAGGTTTTCCCTGCACGCATGGCTTCGCGGTCTTGGCCGTAGTTCGGCAGCCCCTGACGCGAACCAGCGAAGTTGTCGTCCGACTCATCAGTGCCGAGCAAAGCGAAGTCGGGCAGGTTGCTGTCGATGTCCTGGCGCGCATCCCAGTAGACGTACCACTGGAGACTGCGAGTGTTGTTGACCGGGACCACAATGATGAGGAACCCAGCTTCGGCATCGGTCGTGCCAATGAACGCCGAGGCAGGTGCTACGTATTCGGTGACGCGCAGGTAGTCTTCCTCACCACCAGTGGTCCGCAGCGAATACGAGCGAAGTCCGTAGGGACGCTGTTCGAGCGTGTACTTGGGAGTGTCGTTTCCGGTGACAAGCTGCAGGCCGGCCTGCGGCACGTTCGCATCGGCGGTCGTATCGTGGTGCAGAAGCCCGATGTGTGCGGAATCCATCAGCGTTTCCAGGTTCTGCAGCCAATTGGCCTCGTTATAGGAGGCTCGCGGGCGGGCATTCTGGCGAGTCAAGTGGGTGAACGCGAAGTCAGAGAATTTCGGCGGTTCATCGTCCCCCAGGTATACCCAAACGATCCCGCCGCCTTCGCGTACCGCGAACCCCTGCCCCTTCACCTTCTGGCAGAAGCTCTGATCCTTCTCGGTTGGCATGCGGGTGCAGTTACCGTCCGCGTCGAAACTCCAGCCATGGAAGATGCAGGTGAGCCGATTGTTCTCGTTTCGACCAAGCGCGAGGGACACGCCACGGTGCGGGCAAGCTTCATAGAGAAAGCCCACTTTTCCATCGTGCCCACGAAAGGCGACATACTTTTCGCACAACAACTCTACGCGCTGCGGATCGCCGCCCGCAGCCAGTGCTTCGCTGCGCAGGGCTGGAATCCAGTGTCGTTTCCAGTACCGGTTTAGCGACGTCCCCGGGGTCACGTCGGTCAGAAGGCGGTTCTGTTCTGCAGTAAGCATAAGAATTTTCCTTGTTTTTATGGCGGGGCACGGCTCGATCAGGCTCAGTTAATCTTAACGATTAGTTTTCTTAGCGATTAAGACAATATAAAGCTATCCATCGTTAATCCTGCCGTCAAGTTTTTTGTTAGCATGTTAACCACAAAGGCAGTTCTGCACTGCCTTAGCAGTGCTTGTATCTGCCAGCCGTGAGGTATGATCGGCTGATCCATAGTCCTGGAATCGACCATGAACGAGCTGTTCTCACCAACCGCAAGCCCCGAAGCTATCGCTCAAGCATGGATGAGGGAAAGGCCGGACCTGGACCACACCGGCCTCTCCGTCGCGCTGCGCGTCAGGAGTCTGGCCATGCTCATCGATCAGAGTCTGTCCGAAATTGCAGCGAGCCTTGGGCTAGATCACAAGGAACTTATCCTGCTCTTCGCTCTTAGACGTAGCGGCAAGCCTTACTGCATGAGGCCTACTGACGTGTTCCGGCTGCTGAAGGTGACCTCTGGCGCCGCAACCTATCGCGTCGACAAGATGGTTGAGAAAGGTGTTGTTGATCGAGTGGCCGACCATCTCGATCGTCGGAGCCAGTTGATCCGGCTCACGAAGAAGGGCAAAACAGCCATAGACTCCGCAGCAACTCAGCTGGCAGCAACCAGTACTGCAGGCCTCGGGGAGTTGCTGGGCGATACCGCGCGGCTTGAGCAACTGCACGAGTTGCTACGATCTTTGGAAGACGGTTGGCTTAAGCTAACGCCACCGGGACAGAACCCCTTGGTGCATCAGAAGATCTCGGCGGACGACGCAGCAGACTGAAGGTTCGCGTCAGAGGCACGCCCGAATTCATGAGCCATCCGCTTGGCTAGCTCATGAACCGATCAAACACCTGCTTCATCAATTGACGCAGCCAGATGTTCCCAGACTCATGATGGTACCTCGGGTGCCAATACTGTCTGAGATGGAGAGCCGGCGACGGCACAGGGGTGTTGATCACCTTCACTGCACTATATCGCTCGAAGGTTTTGCCAAGCTCTGTTGGAACCGTGGCAATCAACCCGGGATTTTTCTCCAGAATCATCGGGATGGTGATGAAGTGTGGCGTCGTCAGGTAGATGTCCCTACGTAGACCAAGATCTTCAATGAATTGGTCGTAACGAGTGCTCTTGTCCGACAGGACCACCGATATGTGTTTCATCGAGAGGAAGGTCTCAACATCCATCTGGTCCTGCTCGAAGCACCGACTGACGATGCTGGAAAACGAGTGCCTGAACAGCTCTTGCTGGAAGAGACTGGACTCCTGAATGTAATGAGAGCCGATAGCAAGATCGATCTCCCCTCTCTCCAAGGCGTTGAGGATGTTTTCAGCCGGCAACTGGGAGGTTCGGAGCCGACAGTTGGGGGCAACTTGCTGCAGTTCCTCTATCAGCCGCGGCAGGAATACCAACTCGCCCATATCCGTCATGCACAGGCTGAAGACACGCGTCGAAGTCAGTGGGTTGAAGTTCGATTGCGCCATCAGATTGCGCTGTACAGCCGACATGATTTCCAGCACTGAGGACGCCATTTCCTCAGCAAAGGGCGTGGGCTTCATAGAATCCCCAATGCGCACGAACAGCGGATCCTCATAGAACTCTCGCAGCCTTCGCAGGGCATGGCTCATAGCGCTTTGGGTCAGCCCCAAATGCTCAGCCGCCCTGGATACATTTCTCTCCCGCAGCAGTGCGTCGAAAGCAACCAGCAGGTTCATGTCGAATTTCTTACCATGAATGGTATGCATGGCCTGAATTAACCTCATGATCTATGCACATAAATCATCACGCTTTAGGCTGAAAAGGTGCAAGTACCTATAACAAAAAACTGAGGAAAACCCGATGCTGATTCGAAACACGTGGTATGTCGCTGCCTGGTCCAGTGAAGTAGCTCAGGACGAGCTTTTTGCACGGACACTCCTTAATGTCCCGGTGGTGCTCTGGCGCGACACCAACGGCTCGATCACTGCATTCGAGGATCGTTGCTGCCACCGTGGTGCACCGTTGTCGAAGGGCCGGCTTGAAGGCGATCGACTTCGTTGTATGTACCACGGCCTCCTGTTCGATACCGCTGGGCGTTGTGTCGAGATTCCTGGCCAGGATCGCATTCCTCCCCAAGCACAAGTCCGCAACTTCCCGATTGTCGAGAAGCACAAGTGGATTTGGATTTGGATGGGTGAGGCGCACTTGGCAGATCCAGCACTGATTCCTGACACTCACTGGCAGGATGACCCTCAGTGGCGCAGCCTCGAGGGCTACACCTACTACACGACGAACTATCTGCTCATCGCCGACAACCTCCTCGATCTTGCACACCTGCCATATATCCACCCGACTACCCTGGGTGGCGACGAAGCTTATGCCGCATGCATTCCTCAGGTAGAGAAGCTGGCCAACGGAGTCCGAGTTACCCGCTGGGGTGAAGGGATCAACCCGGCGCCCTTCGTGCAAAAAGTCAAGAACTACTCAGGCCTGGTCGATCGCTGGAATATTTATGATTTTCTGCTACCCAGTATCTTCCTTATGGACTCTGGCATGCAGCCTACCGGCCATGACGCCAAGCTGGGCAATCGCTTCGATGCAGCTGAGTTCCGCAGCACGCAGGCACTCACCCCCGAGACTGATGAGTCGACTCATTACTTCTTCTCGCAGCCCCACAACTTCGCCATCGACGATCCGAACGTGACGAAGGCGATTCACGACCAGGTTATCAAAGCGTTTGAAGAAGACAGCGACATGATTCATGCACAAGACAAAATGCTAAGGCTGACGTCGGACTTCAAAATGATCCCGATCGGCGCTGACGCCGCGTTGTCTTACTTCCGGTGGCTGGTAGCGAAGACGTACAAGGCAGAGCAGGAATCAAAAGTGCCTGTCAAGGTTCAGGAGGTCTGAGATGAGCGACTGGACGCGTGTTCGCGTGGTGTCAATTTCGAAGGCGGCTGAGTCGATTCTCGACATCCGCCTGCAGGCGGAGGCCGGACAAAGACTCCCAGCTACCGAGCCTGGTGCTCACATCGATCTTCGTTTGCCGAACGGGCTGATCAGGCAGTACTCCGTTCACCAGTACGACGCTGCAAGCGGGATTTATTCATTGGGCGTCGGACTTGCCGAAGAGTCACGCGGGGGGTCTGCATTTGTGCACCTCCAGCTTCGCAAGGATGATTCTCTGGAGATCAGCGCCCCACGTAACAACTTTTCCTTGGACCCGAATGCCAGGGCGTATCTTTTTATCGCGGGGGGAATCGGCATCACGCCGATCCTCAGCATGATTCGCTGGTGCGACTCGGTCGGCAAGCCTTGGAAGCTTCAATACTGTGTTCGCTCTCGTGCTCGGGCAGCCTACCTCGAGCATTTGCCCCGAGGCGGCGAGCTGGTTTTCCACGCCGACGACGAGATGCTGGGCTACCCCGACCTGGAGTCGTTCATCAGCCGGGCCGACCAGTCCGACCACGTGTACTGCTGCGGCCCATCCCCTCTGATGGATGCTGTGCGCAGCGTGAGCCTGCGCCATTTGCCAGGCAGCCAGGTGCACTTCGAACTATTCAGCGTGCCCACCTGTGCCGACACAGACAGGGGGACCGACCGAAGCTTCGTGGTCGAACTGGCCCAGAGTCAGATGGAGCTGACCGTGCCCGCCCACAAGAGCATTCTCGAGGTGCTGGAGGCTGCGGGGGTCCTGGCGCCTTTTTCCTGCCGTGAGGGCCTCTGCCGTACCTGCGAGTGCAGCGTTCTTGAAGGCGAAATCGAGCATCGCGATTACGTACTCAGCGACGAGGAACGCGCCTCGAACAAAGTCATTCTCCAGTGCGTCTCGCGCGCCAGATCGGCAAAGCTTGTGCTCGATATCTGACTATCTGCCAAGAGACTACGATGAGCCAACACGAATTAGATAACGTACATGCGCAACTGCTTGCTCGAAGAGCTACACCGCCTGCTTCATTGGCGGAGGCAAGGGACGGGTACGATCAACTCTGCAAGCGGTTCCCACCGCCTGCCGGCTGCACCTCGACACCTTCCGCGCTGGGGGGTGTTCCAGTGCGGGTGGTTGGGCCGCCCAGTGCAACTCGCGCTTTGCTCTATGCGCACGGTGGCGGCTTCATGGTCGGCAGTGCCGAAGGCTTCGCAGGGGTGGCCGGCACACTTGCGGCAGCAGCATCAGCAACGGCTTACGTCGTCGATTATCGACGTGCGCCTGAACATCCTTCACCAGCGGCAGAGGATGATGTACTCACAGCGTATGAAGCCTTGCTCAATAGCCATAATGCAGCCGAGGTTGTTCTGGTTGGCGACTCGGCCGGCGCATATCTCCTTGTCAGAAGTCTGATCAAGGCCAAAGCCAAAGGCATCCCGCTTCCTGGGTGCGTTGTTCTGTTTTCCCCCTGGATTGATCTCGAACTTTCAGGAGCGAGCGTTCAGGCCAAGGCTTGCCTTGATCCGTTTCTCTCTGCCGACAAGCTCAAAGCCAGTACCTCTGCCTATCTGGCAGCTACGCGCCAAGATCCATACACAATTTGTGAGGGCGACCTGAGGGGCTTCCCTGTGCTGCTGATTCAAGTTGGGGAGAATGAAATTCTCCTGGACGACGCATGCACGCTTGCCAGGATTGCTGGGGCAGCGGGAGTGCATGTCAGGCTAGAAGTATGGCCACAGATGTTCCATGTCTGGCATCTGTTTGCTCCGCAGCTGTCTGCTGCACGTAAGGCACTCACCGACGCTGCGGACTTCATCGACAAGAGCATATGACGCTGCGATCAGTTGCGGTGGGAGGCGTAATCTTATTCAGGGCGAGACAGCGGATGCCTTCCGAGAGCCGAGCGCTGGAAGGCGACTTAGCGACCGCAAACTTAAACTGCAAGGACGGCCGGTGGACGCACCAATGAGTGTGGAAGATGTGGGCTTCAGCTCGGTGGTGCGCGAAAGCACCTGATGCAGTCAGCCGTTCGCCCAGCGCAGCAATTGTGTAGAGAGGTGTGCCCACGCCCGCTCGACCTCGGCTACGCCGAAGGCTCGTAAGCTCGAATGCACCATGCCCTCACTCACCCAAACCTCGGCGGGCACGCCGTGCTTCGTCAACGCAGCAGCGTAGGCGATGCCGTGATCGCACAGCGGGTCAATCCGGGCCACGATTACCAGCGCTGGTGCCAGCCCCGCAAAGTCATCAGCCTCCAGCGGCATCGCGCAGGGGTCGTTGCGCTCAGCCTCATTGGGAAGAAAGCCTTGCAGTGATTGCTTCAATCCCGCCACGGTCATCATCGGGGCCTGGGCATGTTCCTGCATCGACGGAAGATCCGGGCGTGCGGTGAGTACCGGGTAAACCAGCAGTTGCCCCAAGGGCTGCGGCTGGCCAGCGTCAAACAGCGCTCTACACAGGCCGGCTGCCAAGGTACCGCCAGCGCTATCACCGGCAACCATCAATGCCATCCGGCTCAGGTTGGCATCGACTTCACCGTTGCGCAGAGCCATCCAGGCCTTGAGGCAGTCTTGTAACGGTGCGGGGTAGGAATGTTCGGGTGCAAGGCGATATTCGACGGCCACAATAGCCAACCGTGCCCGCTGGGCCAGGGCGTAGGCAAACCAGTCATGTGTGTCGAGGTTGCCCAAGTCCCAGCCTCCACCATGTACGTAAAGTACTGTCGGCCAGCCGCTTTCAGGTACCGCCCCGCCAGGTCGGTAGCAGCGCAGACGCAGACCTTCGGGATTAATATCATCAATATGCCACCCCTCAGGCACCGGCGGGGTGCAGTCACGGCAGGCCCGCAGAAAGGCGGCACGGCGAGCGACCAACGTGTTTTCCTCAGGGGCAATACGTTGACTGCTGTCGACGTAGGCCTGCATTGCGCAATCCAATTGGGTTGGCATTGCTTCACTCCTCGGCGTCTCTATGTGGCTACAAATTGCCGGGGGTGCATTGCACTCCAAGCGTGGTATTCAAAACAACGGCAGGGTGTACGCGATGAGCCCCCGGTTCTCGTCCCGCCGCCCGGTCGCATCACCTCGCAGCTCGACGTTACGCCAGCGCAGCGCCAGGTTTTTCAGAGGGCCGCTCTGGATTACATAAGTGACATCGAGGTTGCGCTCCCATTCACTACCCTCCTCTCCTGCCACCTTGAAGTTGTCACCGCGCACATATCAGGCGAACGCGGTTAGCCCCGGCACACCCAGCGCAGCAAAATCCAAGTCGTAACGGGCCTGCCATGATCGCTCCTGCGCGCGGTCGAAACACAGCACCTGCACGGCGTTAGCCACCTCGGCAAATCCGTGTCATGAATGAATGGCAAAGCGCTGTCACCGGCGTTGTACTGGTAACCCAGGCGGAAGGTCTGTGCACGCAGGTTGGCGCTGAGCATCGCCGAGGTCATACGGCTGTCCAGTTTGCCAGCCTCTTCGCTCCCGGACTCGCCGGTGTCGAGGTAATTCAGGGTGCCAGACAGCTTCCAGTCACCAGTCTGGAAACTCTGCGTATCCATTGCTGGGATGGGCACAACAGCCGGTTGGTTGCCCGTTTAGACCTGCCGATACGCGGAATGGAATTGCACCCGGAGGGTTTGCTTGTGGCGCAAACCGGTGGTTGGTCGCTAGTCGACTGGGACGGCAAGGAACATCCGCGCCAAGACCTGCTGGGCAGCCGTCTGCTGGCGTTGGCGACTCACCCTTCGGGTGCATTGTGGGCCTGCGCAAAAACTGCCGGTGGATGCCTGATCGGCGAACTCAGCGCTGAGGGTGAGTTGCGCCATGGCTGGGCCGTGCCAGAGCAGGTAAGTGCGTTCAGTTGGGACGTCTCAGGGCGTTCGGTGTACGCCCTGGCATCGGGCTCGGGCAACATCCTCATGTTGAACACCGGTAGCACCAACGTGCGCAGGCTTTCCTCCCTGCCCCGCCGTGGCGGACGTCTTGGAGGTCTGGCAGTGGATCATGCCGGCGGGGTCTGGACAACACAACTGGACGGCTGGAGCCTCGCCCACTTCGATGCACATGGCAATCTGGATCGCATGGTCGGGCTGCCGGTGCCTACCCCCACTGACCTCTGTATTGGCGGGGTAGACGGCAAAACCCTTTACATCACCAGTGCACGGCATTCCCTACAGCTGGAGGCCTTAGCTAGCGCGCCTAATGCGGGTTGCCTGCTACAGATGCAACTCTGAACGAACGGCATGACTACGTGCAGCGCTATAGGGGTGCGCTCCGATCAAGCGTTGAGGCGGCCGCAACTACGCGCGGAACTGTCAAGGCTAACGGCAGCGCTTGATTGATGGAAAAGCGTCACTTAGCTCAGTGACATGCCGAACGGCTGAAGGGTTGGCTGTAGTACTGTGCCTGCACAGTGCTTTAGCCCCTCGACATGAATCCGCGACCCTCCAGGAGGAACGTCATGCTCATTGACCGCCGAACGCTGCTGCAACTGGGTGCCTGTGCAACCACCAGCCTGGTTTTGCCAAGCATGGCCGCAACGGCACCTGCTCCTCCGGCCACACGCCTGCTGATTCGCAATGCCACGGTGATCACTATGGACCCGGCCCTTGACGACATGGCGCAGGCCGACGTACTGATCGACCAAGGCGCCATCCGTGAGGTGGGTCGCCACTTGCCCGTCAACGGGGCGCAAGTGCTCGATGCCAGCGAAATGATCCTGATCCCTGGCCTTGTGGATTGCCACTGGCACTTGTGGAACAGCCTGCTGCGCAACAGTGCACCGGTGCCGGGCGGGCCGCCCTTCTTCGCCTCCCAGCAAGCCATCAGCAAACGCTTCAGCTCTGAACTCAACGAACTGAGCGTACGCCTGGGCCTGGCCGAGGCCGCGCATGCTGGCATCACCACGGTAAACAGCTGGTCGCACAACCTGCGTAGCCCGGAATACGCCCAGGCCGAATTGCGTGCGCTGGCCGCCAGCGGCCTGCGCGCCAGGCTCTGGTATGGCTACGCCCAAGAGCTGGCGCCCACGGCGCCCATGGACTTCAAAGATATCCAGCGGGTACAGGCGCAGTTGCAAAGCGCCGGTAATGCGCGCCTGGACCTGGGCCTGGCCATTCGCGGGCCCGAGCGTACCGAGGCGCCGATCTGGGAAGAGGAATTCGCCTTCGCCAAGGCGCATGCGCTGCCGATCTCCACGCATATTGCGGTCAGCCGCCAGATGCAGGAGAAAAAGGCCATCCAGCAACTGGCCCGGCGCGGGCTGTTGAACCCCTCGGTGCAATTGGTACACGCCACCCATGCAGACGAACAGGACTTGGCCAGCATTGCCCAGTCGGGGGCCACAGTGTGCATCACGCCGCTGACGGAAATGCGCGTGGGGTACGGCCTGCCGCCGGTGGCCGCGTTGCAGCGGGCCAAGCTACCGGTAACGCTGGGCATCGACACCCTGGTGCTAGGCGGCAATGCCAACCCGTTCATGCTGATGCAGACCTGCCTTAACCTCGCCATTGCCACCTCCGGTGAAGAGCAGCTGATGACCGCCCGCGACGCCTTGCACTGGGCGACTCAGGGCGCGGCGGATGCCATGGGCATCGGCAAGCAGACCGGTTCGATCACGGTGGGCAAGCGAGCGGACCTGGTCCTCATCGACACCCGCCGCCTAGGCATGTTCCCGGTCAACGAACCTCTGGCATGCATCGTCCAGTCAGCCACTCCGGGCGACGTAGACACCGTCATCGCGGACGGGCGCATCATCAAGCGTGCCGGCCAGCTCGTCGGCGTCGATCTGCCGGCACTGCGCAGCAAGGCCATCGCTGGGGCGCAACATCTGTTGCAGCACCGCTGAGGACGCTAGGCCGAGGGCCCTCCGACCTGGAGGGCCTGCCGCCGAATCAAGTAATGGCTCGGCGGACAACCGGCCCAACGCTTGAACATCTTGCGAAACGAGTGCTCATCGCAAAATTCCATGTCGTCCGCGACCTCTCCGATGCTGCGGTAGCGCCCGCTGCTCAACAAGCGGATCGCGCGGCTCAGTCGCACTTGCTGTTTCAGCGCCTTATAGGAGGCGCCTTCCACCAGCAAGTGGCGGCGATAAGTATGCTCGCTGATCGACAGGCGCCTGGCGAGTTCGCGTTGTGTCGGCCAGTCCCTGACCGGCAACCGGCTCAAGTATTCCAGGGTCGCGCCTTTCCAGCCCAAGTCGCGCGAGCAAGATCGAGACACTCCTGCGCTCCTCAGTCCATGCCGTCATGTGGGCGTCTGTTGGCGCCAAGAGCACGCACCCGAATGATCGGCGGGTGCATAATCCTCGTGCGCACAGCGGGCCACAGGACGCGGCCCGCCAAGGCGAATGTCAGAAGATGGCTTGCACTTTCAGCCCGCCGACCCACGCATCATCCACCGCCCTCACCCCACCGGGGTGGCGCACGAACTGCAGGTTCGGGCGTACCGTCAGCCAGTCGGCCAAGTGAATGCCGTAATTCAGTTCGGCGTTGTACTCGGTCTCCTGCACGGGCAGAAAGTTCGGATCATCGTAATCGTCGACACCGTTGACCAGGTTGGTCAGCGCTGCGTTCTTGCGATACGCAGGGTTCACGTGCACTTCGGAGACTGCCAGACCGATGTCATCCTTGGGGCGCGCATCGAACAAGCCCTTGTAGATCGCTCCCACCGACATGTAATGGTCGACTTTGCTGGTCTTGCGGTCATGGGCGGTCCCCATGACGAACAGGGTCAGCCCACGGGAAGCATCGCCACCGCGCTGCGTCACCTGCTGCAAGGCGCCGACCCAGATACCGTGTTTGCTCGACGCACTGCGGTAGGCCGCGCCGCTGATCAGCGCAGGCTGACCGTCGCTGTCCTTGAGTACGTCCTTGGCGTTGGAGGTACTGTAGTAGTAACCAGCGCGGTATTCACCTGGCAGGCCGTCGATGCCTGGCTTCCAGAGCAACTCTACCGGCAGGACCGCGCCTTCGGTGCCGCTGCCGCTGAGCTTGAAGCCGTTGGCGTTTTCGGTGTTGGACGGGTTCTGCTCGTACACCCCGATTTGTGCGAACAGCTCAGGGGTGAGCTGGTACTTGACCCGCAGGGCCCACTGGGTGATTGGCCAGTTGTACCAAATGCCCCCCCAGTTGCCGACTTGCGAGCCGCAGAAGGTCAGGTTCTGGAAGCTGCAATCGAAGCTGTTGAAGTCTTCACCTTCGCCGAAGCGACCGACCTTGATGTCTAGACGACGGTCGAACAACGCTTGCTGGTAGTACAACTGGGTCATGCGCCAGTGCGAGCCACGGCCCCAGACTTCCTGGGACGAGCTGAGGGTGCCGGTGCGTGGGTCGCCGACGCGGTCGTTGGAGATGTTGTCGCCGTTGCGGTTGGCCACTGTCAGCTGGAAGCGGGCGTCGTACCAGCCCAGCAGCTTCTCCAGGTCGAACCGTGCGCCCAAGGAATACTGGTCGCTGTAGCGGACAGTACGGTCGTTGTTATAGCCACCGCCGAGGTTTGCGCCGATCTCGCCGACATAGGCGAATTCGAAGTCGATGCCCTGCTGGGCCAGATCACTACGGGTGCCGTTCCAGTCGCCCAGGGCCCAGGGGGAATCGCTAGCGAAGGGTTCGGCGGCGTGTACTGTCTGGGCACAAGCCACGGCGGCGAGCAGGGCTCGGTATTTGTAAGTGAGCATCGGGTTCTCTGTTGTTATTGGCGTGCTGCCTGTTCTGGCCATTCGCCGGCCATTCAGCTCCTACAGCATCACCGCAAGATCGAGATCGCGGTGTGAGCTGGCTGGTCGGCGATAGAGTCGCAACCGGTTTTACTGAATGCTGGCGCGCATCTGAGCCGGCAAGTCCAATTGCTTGCGCATCTTCGCCACTTCCTCGGTTGTCACCGCAGGCGCACCGTTGCCCCAGCTGTTGCGGGTGAAGGTGAGGATATCGGCGATCTCGCTGTCGCTGAGCTTCCAGTCGAATGCCGGCATGCCGGCCCCTGTGGTGTAGGTGTGGGTGTGCACGGCACGTGCACCACCCAATACCACGCTGGTCAGGGTGTCGGTGTTGTCCGCCAGGATCGCTTTGTTGCCGGCGAAACCTGTGATCATGTGACTCACACC